>Ga0129312_1000021_pt1 | contig 172177 bp, 150 predicted proteins | sample O827metagenome_FD_94434 | JGI IMG/M metagenome (GOLD analysis project Ga0129312, IMG submission 94434) | Orangutan group fecal microbial communities from Wisconsin, USA - O827 metagenome | ecosystem: Host-associated > Mammals > Digestive system > Large intestine > Fecal | place: USA: Wisconsin... | reverse complement strand
TTTTATGAAAGAGTTAGCAATCAAGAAAATCAACCGTATGGGCCATGCCGGTGTCATTATTACTACCATAAGTAAGATTCTGGTCATTCTGTGCAGTCTGCTCATTATCGTACTGACCATTCGCCTGTTCTGTATTCCGAAGTCACTCCTGTCTATCACAACGTATTCAAACGTTGATGTAACAGTTGATCCTTCCGGTATGGAAATCCGGCAAACGGAAACCGAACAAAACAATACACTTGAGTCTATCAAAAAACTTATGAGCGATGGATCCTTTTCCATTATCACAAACGGAACTACGATTCCTCTGGATTCCATCCCGGATGACGAACAACTAACCGCAGATAATACCTATCTTGTTTTTCATAACAATTCCGAACCAAATACATTCACAACCCACAATCTTGCATGGTTTTTAATCAGTGTCCTTCCCTATCTGATCATGACTTGGATCACCCTGTTTTTCGCCGGTCGTCTCTGCAATGCCTTTCGTTACTGCGAGTCTCCGTTTGAGAAAAGCATCACACGAAAGATGTCGACCTTTGCCTATTCCCTGATCCCTTGGGTCTTTCTTTCTACGATTGTAAATACAATTGGGAATTTCCTATTAAATGGGAGCCCACAGTTTACCATCCAAATCAATATAGGAATGATATTTATTATCCTGATTATCTTCGCTCTTGTTTTCATATTTAAATATGGAGCCGTCCTTCAACAGGAATCGGACGAAACACTGTAATACAAAGAATGGAGAATCGAACTATGGGAAAAATAATACTTCGACTGGATCGGGTTATGGCCGATCGAAAAAAGAGTCTGAATGAACTATCGGAGCGGGTAGGTGTATCCAATGTAAACCTGTCTAAGATCAAAACCGGAAAAATCAGTGCGATCCGATTTTCAACACTGGAAGCCATCTGTGAGGTCCTGCATTGTCAGCCGGGTGACATTTTGGAATATGATCCGCAGGCGGAGGAACCGCCGGCAGTAAAGATCGCCGAAAGGAGTTAAACGTATGAATTCTCTTATACATATTGAACATATCATGAAGATCTATAATCCGGGTGAAAATGAAGTACATGCCCTGGATGATGTATCTCTGGATATCCAAACGGGCGAATTCGTCGCCATCATTGGCCAGTCCGGTTCCGGGAAATCAACCCTTATGAATATGCTGGGGTGTCTGGATACCCCGACCTCCGGTACCTATATCCTATCCGGAAAGGATGTATCCCATCTTTCGGATAATGAACTATCCGATATCCGAAACCAACAGATCGGCTTTATCTTCCAGGGATTCAACCTGATACCAAACCTAACCGCACTGGAGAATGTCGAACTACCCTTGATCTATCGTGGCATGCCCGCAAAGGAACGTCACGACTGCTCTCTGGAGGCACTGCGGATCGTAGGTCTGGAACACCGCGTGGATCACAAGCCTTCGGAAATGAGCGGCGGACAACAGCAGCGTGTTGCCATTGCCAGAGCGATCGCAGCCAAACCACCGGTGATTCTCGCAGATGAGCCAACCGGTAATCTGGACTCTTCCTCCACGAAGGAAATCATGAAGATCCTGCATGATCTACACGATACCGGACGAACAGTTATTCTGATCACACATGATGATCAGATCGCAGCGAACGCAAAACGTGTAGTACGCATCATGGACGGTAAGATCGAGTCCGACTTTACCAGAGAATAGGAATAAGAGAGGAGACTATCATATGTCAGATATAACAGCAAAAAAGAAATCAAACAAGAAACTCATTTTCATCATAGCCGGCATCGTACTGGCTGTCGTTATCCTGATCATCGTGGGAATCAGTATCATTACATCGAAGATATCCGGTATGCTTCCGGCTGTCGAGGTTGCCCATCCACTGCAGGCCGATATCTCATCCAGTGTTACGACCAGCGGCACCATCACCAGCGGGGACGTCACTTCTTATACCACATCTGTCACTGCTACCGTCAGCGATGTCACCGTCAAGCCCGGTCAGGCAGTCAAGGCAGGCGATCCTCTGCTTACCTTTGACACCGCTTCTCTGGAAGAGCAATACAATGAAGCATCTTTGAATGCCCGTTCCAGCCAGTTAACCAATCAGTCAACGGTAGAAGCATCCAATCGTACCAGCTCCGATCTCGATCAGGCAAAGAAAAATGTATCCAGCCTGAAGGCTCAGATCGCAACCGTTCAAACCGAACTTCAGCAGCTTCAGAGCAGCGGTACCGATGAAGATCCGAACAGTAATCTGATCACCGAACTGGCAAACAAGCGTACACGGCTGGCTGCCGTACTGGATGACATTCAGACCATGATCGACAGCACACCGGATAATGCTTCCCTTACAACCAATCAGGAGTACATAGCAAAATGCAATGAACGGGATACCCTGAATGCATCGATTACAAATCTGGAAAAAATCATCAGCATCCTGCCGGACAACAGTACCAGCCTGTCTACCGCAATTACCGCTAAGAACGAACAATTAGCCGATCTGCAGAATCAGCTTGCACAGCAGGAAGCACTGGTCACCAGTGCAGAAGCCGGTGTCCTGACCGCTACCCAGCGTGAGCAGTTAAATATCTCCAATCAGCTCTCTAACCTGCAGGTTGAAGCGGCTGCCACTTCCCTGGAGGAAGGCAAGGCCGGTATCGTGGCCGATCGTGATGGCATCATAACCTCCGTCGATATCACAAAGGGTGCTTCAACCGCACCCGGTGTTGCACTGTTTACTATTGCCTCTGCAGATAGCATGAAGGTATCGATTCCGCTGACAAAAAAAGATCTGGAAACCGTTGCTCTCGGACAGTCTGCAACCATCACTCTCCTGAATCACGAATACGAGGGTGAAGTTACCTATATCAGTAAAGTCGCCACCACCTCAGCTACCGGATCAACCAATATTCAGGCAGAAGTTACCATTACAAATCCGGATGAAAATCTGATCCTCGGTCTGGATGCAAAGGTTGTTATCCATACCGCCTCTGTTGAGGGGGTACTGGCGGTTCCGAATACCGCTGTCAATGTAGATACCACCGGCACCTTCGTCTATGCACTGGAAGACAATACCGTCGTTAAGAAGTATGTTACTACCGGTGTCAGTGATGTCACCAACTGTGAAATTCTGGATGGTATCGACGAAAATACCATGGTTGTTACCACTGTTACTGCCGATATTACAGAGGGCATGCCGGCTATGCCGCTTTTATCCGACGAACAGTAAGTAAGGGGGAATCCACATGTCACAATTTTTAGAATATATAAAGATGGCATTTTTTAACATCCTCTCAAACAAGGTTCGTTCCCTTCTGACGATGCTTGGAATTATCATTGGTATTTCCTCCGTTATCCTGATCCTGTCACTCGGAAACGGAGCCCAAAACATGATCACCGGTCAGCTGGACAGTATTGGAAGCGGGCAGATTGCACTGGTCTCTCTCTCTGACAGCTACCTGATTAATCTGGATGATATGGAATATATCAAGGAACAGGTGGATGGTATTCGGGCTTATCTGTTCAGCACAGGCCTGACAGGAACCACCTCCACTCCAAAGGGTTCCTTTGATGTCACTGCCTATGGCTGCAACGCCGACAACTACCTGTTTGAACAATACTCGGTGCTGAGCAAGGGACACTACTTTACAGAGGATGATTACAATGACGGCAAGATGGTCTGCTATCTGAGCGAAGCAGATGCAATCCGTCTCTATGGGAATACCGATGTTATCGGCATGCCAATCGAAGCAACTGTAAACGGAAGAATCCTGGAATACACGATCGTGGGACTTACAAAGGAGTCGGAAAATTCCTCCCTGATCTCTATAGACTATGACGGGGCACCGATTTATCTGAATGTCCCTTTGACTTCACTGGAGAACAGTCTGGGGCTGTCGCTCTCCGAAGATCAGATGTCTGCGTATCTTATGCTGGAGGATGGGGCTGATTCCAAGGCAGTCTGCAATGAAGTGATTCATATTCTGGAATCCCGCCACAACTGCAAGGGGGAGGATGCCTATACCATCCAAAGCTTTAGTGATTATATGACCACTATTCATACCGTTATCAATATGATCACTCTCTTTATCTCGCTGGTCGCTGCGATCTCGCTAGTTGTCGGTGGTGTCGGCGTTATGAACATCATGCTGGTATCGGTAACAGAACGCACCAGAGAGATCGGTATCCGAAAGGCACTGGGTGCCAAGACCAGTTCGATCATGCTGCAGTTCCTGTCTGAATCTGCGATCATTACCATGCTGGGCGGTTTGCTCGGAATCCTTTTCGGACTTCTGGGAGCCTTTCTGATCACACGAGTGATCGCCATTGTGTCACCGGCTTATGCCTTCGCACCTGCGATCAGTCCGGGTGCCATCCTGTTGGCTACACTGTTTTCTTCGGCAGTCGGTATCTTCTTTGGTATCTACCCTGCCAGAAAAGCAGCCCGTTTAAGTCCGATCGAGGCACTGCGCAGAATGTAAGAAATAATCAAAAAAAGGATATGCACCGGGTGTTTCAACAGCTACCCGATGCATATCCTTTTTCATCCTTCTATATCACGGTCAATATACCCAGTGACTTTAACAACAGAACCAGCAACAGCAATGGTGCAACAAATCGGATCATAATGATATACAAGTGCTTTCTTCCAAACTTATGTCCGGTCTTTTCTACCTCATCGATTACATATTCCGGCTTCACAACCCAGCCAATCAGGATACAGGTTGCTATCGCTACGATCGGCATCAAAGCATTATTACTGATATAATCCATAATATCAAGAATCTGTGCATGATTACCATTTGGCAGTGTAATATCAAAGTACCATAGATTATATCCCAGACATACCACAATACCGCCTACCAGTGCAATCCCGGTTTCGATCGCTGCCGCTTTTATCCGGGACATATGGAACTTATCCATCAGACTGGATACTACTGCTTCCATGACAGAAACTGCACTGGTCAGGGCAGCAAACAGTACCATCGCAAAGAACAGGCAGCCAATCACATTTCCCGCCTTTCCCATCGCACTGAATACCTTCGGCAGAGATACAAACATCAGACTTGGTCCGGATGCATCCATACCCTCGGTACCCATAAAGGTATATACCGCAGGAATAATCATAACACCCGCCAAAAATGCCACAACCGTATCAAAGATCTCGATCTGATTAATGGAACTTACCATGTTTGCATCGTCCCGTACATAGGAGCCATATGCGATCATGATTCCCATCGCAACACTTAAGCTAAAGAATAACTGTCCCATAGCATCCAGCAGAACACTAAAGAACCTCTTTACAGTCAGGCCTTCCAGATTCGGAATCACATAGATTTTCAGGCCTTCCAAACCTGTTCTGGTGACACCTTCCGCATCTGTATATCGAATGGTGATTGCAAAAATCGAAATTGCAATAACCAAAAGAATCAAAATCGGCATAATAATCTTGGAGGAAGACTCGATTCCTTTTTCTACTCCCAGAAAGACAATAAATGCCACAATAAATAAGAATATTACCATCAGTGATATCGGCTGTACATGTCCTGTAATAAATCCGCCAAAATATCCATCTTCAGCCGCTGCTGTACCCTCTCCGGTCAGAAACGCGATGAAGTATTTTACTACCCAACCGCCAATCACACAATAGTACGGCATAATAATAACCGGTACCAGACTGGCTATCACTCCCAGAAATCCCCAACCTTTTTTTACCTTACTATATGCTGTCAACGGACTCTGCTTTGTCTTTCTTCCAATCGCCACCTCTGTTGTCAGCAGTGTGAATCCAAAGGTCAATGCAAGTATGATATAGATGACCAGAAACAATCCTCCGCCATCTCTCGCTGCCAGATACGGGAACCTCCAAATATTACCTAATCCTACAGCACTTCCTGCTGCCGCTAATACGAACCCCATCGAGCCCGTAAATGAATGTCTGTTTTTCTCATTACTCATACTCTTTCCATGTCCCTCTCTCTCTTTTTTAAACAAATGAACAGCACCAGTATAGCATAGTTTCTCCGTATTCTCAATAAAATATTAAAGCCCTCTGCATTTCGCAGAGGGCCTCTGTCTCAGTTCTTAGCAACCCGTATTTAGTTCTTAAGCGGTAACAAATCAATGCTCAGCTTCTTAATTACCTGCAAGGTCTTGTTCCGAACCTCCTCTGCTTCGAATACCTCCAGCATCATGTCCTTATCGAACTTATTATCCATCAGGAAATCTACCCAGTCAGCCAGATAGGTCTTCACATACTGTACGTTCTCCTCTCCGGTGTTCTTCATAGAGTTCTCAACATTATTGATATAATCTACAATGGTTGGTCCCTGCGGCTGCGCTGCTACCGGTGTCGGAGTATCTGACTCATCGGACAGTTCAATAACCTTACCGGTCTTTGTAATGATTACCCGCTTATTCGGCTTCTCTGCCGGTTTCGGAGATGCTGCATTGTTCCGACTCAGATATACCTCTACTACCTTTACCAGACATGCTACACTGTAGGTAACTTCCTCCGGCTCCTGTACGTCCCGACCCTTTTCTTCATACTGATTCCACAGCCATTCGCTCTTTAACAGCATGTCCCGAATCACATCATTTGCCATCAGGTTCTTCAGTTCTTCTTCCGTCTGGGCGTTTGCCTTGCCAAATAACGAAGCCTTCTGCACCGGAACTGCCTTCTTATAGCGAACCGGAAGTGTAATCTCTGAGAATGTCTTTGTTAACATCTTCTCTGCCTTCGTCGAATCATATCCATTACTTAAGATATACTTCGCCGGATTGTTCAGACCATTGGTAATCATGTCATCGGCTGTCATGAAGATCAAATGCTTCTGGCGATCCTCCAGCATCTTCTTGATCTCATGATTTACCTTACTCTTCTCAATAATTGAATTCTTACGGATCTTAAATGCCTTTATCTTCTCCTTGATGCTAAAGAGAGACTTCAGCAATGCCGGATTTCCATTTACATAATTACCGATCCAGGTCAGCTCTACATACTGATGTTCAATCTTATTAGACAGCTCATATACACTGTAGCCATCAAATACTACATTCAGAGTTGTATATAACATCTCAAGGATCTCATACTTTTCTTCCCATGACCGACCTGCATTGTCCTGATTTACCAATGCCTTAATACCACACTCATGAAACACTAAGTTATACTCAAACAATCCCTCAAAGACATTGCTCTTATCACTTAAGCCTGCACCAACACCCAAAATCTGAAGATTCCGCTTCATCTCCGGCTCTTCCTCAATATACCGATATACCTTACGGATAAAGTTCGATACCTCTGCGATCAGAGAATCGATCCTGCGGTTATAAATATCCTGCTTTGAAATCGCGGTAACCACTGCACGGCTCAACACATTTGCATACTGTGTGCTCTGGCAGTTCCGAATCAGATCCTTAAAGCTCTCATATACATTCAGATTGTCTACCGGTATATGCTCTGCATTCAATCCGTAGAACTCAAATGCCTTATCATAGTCTTCATTCTTGATAAAGGCGTTAAAGAGTCCAATGCTTAACTGGATCTTATAGTCATTCCCTACATTATCATCTTCTACAAAGTAGTCGTATAATACCTCAAGATTATTTAAGAAGGAATCACACTTTGCAATATTAGACGGAATATTCATCTCCAGTACTACATTGATAAGATCCATATAACCCATAACTGCCTTATCAAAGTTCTTGGAACGTTCATCTGTCTCCATATTCTGATAGTATGTATTGATCAAAAGTGGCGCAATCCGTTCTCCGATCAGTCTCATGGCTGTCGTAAACCGCTCTGTCTGGTACAGATACAGTAACCAGATACTATACCGATAGATTCCGGTTGTACTGATCATCGCATCTACATTCTCCGGATCAACGTCACCGTATACAAACTTATACAATGGTTCTATCCACTCTTCGATCTCGTACTTACCCGGCTTCTTGATCTGCTCGTCCACAAACTCTGCCAATTCATAAAGCTTCGTACACTGAGCCTTTACATCATCATCCACCATCATATTTGCCAGATCAAAGTTGCTATCCTTCAGATAGTCGATAACCAATGTATAAAAGCCATCTTCTACCTGTTCATTTAAGAAACGTATTAACAGCCCCTTGTTGCTGGATGCAGCAATGGATAAAACACTATTCTCCTGAGACGAAGTAATATTTGCTGGTAGCATCATATTCTATACCCCCAATCATACTTTTTTATATCGAACAGCTTTCTATTCGATTATTTTATGTGTAATATGTATAAATATTGTCTCACTAATAGATATTTTAGCACAAGGGCGTAAAATGTTCAATAGTCCTTATCTGTTTATTCGTGGTATTTATATAATCATTTTTGTGCATTTTGCCCAAATTCGTCGACCAGCCCCGCCATCTTTAAAAGATACATTGCGTTTGTCGTATGGCACATCCCTTGTTTTAGCTTATAATCAAAGCAGATTCTGTCATTTTCATAGGATTCCTCGAAGTGATAATTTTCTGCTAATCTGCACAATTCAAAATCATGTGTTGATACCATCGTAATCGTATCCGAATTGGTCAAACGCCGGATTACCTCTTCGGCTCCCGTGATCCGATCGGTCGAATTTGTTCCCCGGAATATCTCATCGATCAGACACAGCATCGGTCGATGCTCTTTTCCGTACTCTACCATCTCCCGAATTCTCAGAATCTCTGCATAAAAGGTAGATATACCCTCCTGCATATCATCCGTAATCCCCATCGATGTAAACAGCTTCATAATCGAAACACTGCCCGCCTTCGCACAAATCGGTGCACCGGCATATGCTAACACCATATTCAGTCCAATCGTCCGTAAAAAAGTTGTCTTCCCGGACATATTTGAGCCGGTAACTATAACTGTCTGCTGCTTCAACGCAATACTATTGGTCACCGCCTGTTCTCTGGAGATCAATGGATGCCCAAGCTCTGTAAACTGCAGCTCCGGTTCTTTCCTGTCCAAAATCGTAGGAAAACTGGCGGGATTTAATCTCGCCACCATCGCCAGACTGGTCAACATCTCAACCTCGCCGATCAGATCCAGCGCGATCTCAAACGTGGAACCGTATTCCCGGATCCATCGAACCGTTTTTCGCATCAGCCACAGATCCCGCAGATAAAGTCCACATAATATCCAGTGTAAAAACGGATTCTGCCGTACCCTGTACTCCTCTATCAGACGCGTAATATTCTTTGTCTGCTCGATCATTTCTCTCGCATTTCTGCCCGCCATCATGCGAAGCCGCCAGTCCTCCAGATACCCATCCGGGAACTTCCAGTTTGCCAGAATACAGATCTGTGCTTCGATCTGCATTGCTACCTTTTCATAATATAAGAGTGGCTGCATTTTCTTTTTACAGTATCCGGTCATCAACAGGGATACTCCGATTCCTATCAGAAACAGAATGATCGGCACTACGTAGTTCCATAGCTCGAAGATGCTTCCCAAAACCAGGCATCCCAGAATCACCGGATATCCCACTGCCAGAATCTGCAGTCCTACCGGCATCTTCCATTCCGCCGCAGACTCCCCTTCTGCATAAGGTCCCTTTTCCGGAACAACATGCTCGTTCAAGTGTCCATAGAAATCAAAAGCAGTGGAAAATCGCTCGTCCGCCACCATAAACCGAACCGCCTTCTGACGTTCCCGAATCTGTTCCGGTGTGCATTCCTTTCCCTGCAGCACCTCTGCCAGTCTGCGCTTCCCCCGCTCGGAATGCGCTACGCAAATCCTCTGATACAATGAATCCCTGCCCAGTACATGCAGATCTGTGGCAACCGTATTGCCTTCCTGCACATATTCCGCTCCGGTTTCCGAGAACTCTCTCCAGCCTCCGTCCAGACGTTTAATATAATTTCGATAAAGAGCGATACCACAGGTATGCCCCTTGCGTTCCCCCTGATTCCGACTATGATATCCAACCTCTAGCATATACACAAACCCGGCAATCAGAAGAACCAGGATTCCAATCGGCTGCTTCCATGCGACGAAGACTGCCACTCCCACCAGTCCAACTAAAAATGCCAGCAAACGTCTAACGCTAATGGTACGATCGGATTCATCCAGATTCTTCATATCCTCTTCCCGCCAGTCCAGCTCTTCCTGCATTTCCTCAATCGTAATCAATGGCTTATACTTGCTTCGTTTTTCCCACCACTCCCGATATATCCGATGTACTTCCGATTCGGGTTCCTCCTCCAGTTCCGGTGCAACATACATATCATCGATCATCCGCTGAACCTCTCGGCGAAGTTCCTCCTCTGTTTTCTTTCTCTTCTTCATAACTTCCTCCGCTTACTCCTGTATACTATATCCCTTACCGCGATAGGATCAGTGCCTGTCTTCCCAACTGCTCATACCGCTGTTCTACAACTGAGCGTTCATATCCTACCACTTCACCCTCACAGTCCGGATCATTAAAATAGTAATAATGTTCATCGACTCCCACCAAAACCAGACAATGTTCTCCTGCAATCCACTGAAACCGACTGCCATCCTCCAGTGTCCAATGATTTCCTTCTTTCGGTTCTGACATTCGAATGGTTGCCCATATCACGATCGGCACATCCTTCTCCAGATAGGTATTTACGATATCCTCCAAATCTGTTCCACTGATATTCACTGCGTTCCACTCCTCCTGCTGAAGCAATACATTCATTGCATTCATTAGTGGAATAGCATAACAGCCATAGCCATCGATCTGTTCCGGCTGTCCGATAAAGTATGCCTGTGGACTGTATCCGATTCCATCTGCCCCCACAGGTGCCGGTACCTTTGCAATCTCCTGATAAAGTTGCTGCGGCGTGCAATCGATTCCGTAGTACTGCATCAGCATAGCACCGCTAACCAGTTCGCAGCCCGTCTTATAGTTATTTTCTTTCTGACTCAGCAGCGGGACCGACAGCACTTCAGCCGTTATTGCATTTACTGACAGCACCGGTATTTCATGCGACATCGCTTCCGGCTGTTGCCAGACTACCTCCGACTGCCTGTCCATTGTCATGTGCTCCCGTATGCTCACCAGTCGTTCCGATAGCTGCTGCCGTTTCTCTGTCCAGTCGATCCTGCTGACCTCCTCCCAATGGGCGGCATAAACCCATATGCCTATTAATGCAGCTATCGATACTGCCAGTACTACTATTAACTTTGTTACCGCTTTCCGCTTTGTCTTCATATTCCACACGCCTCAATCTATATCTACTTAGTATACAGGTTTTCCAATCCGTTTGCAATCGTTAACGCAGGATTTCATTCTTTTTCTATATATTATAATTGATTTTTTCCCCATTTCGTATTAAAATATGCAATATGTGAAATAATATATAAAAAAGGAGAGATGGCAGTTGAGTAAAAAAGGTGGAACAATCATAAAAATCGTAGCCGTACTGGCTGGTGTTGCTGCTGTTGGTACAGCATGCTACTTATACAAAGACAAAATCAAGGAGTTCTTTCAGAAGATCAATCTGAAGGATAAGATCGACACCGCAAAGTCTTTTGTTACCGATAAGGTACTGGGTACCGGAGACGATGATTTCTTCGATGATGCTGACTTCTTTGATGATGATCCGGAAAAGGAAGACTCAGACAACGGCAATCGCGGTTATACTTCTATTAACATTACTGCAGATGATGCTGACACCGAGGAAGAAACACCTGCTGACGATACGAAAGAAGAAACATCCGGTGCAACAGATGCTACTGAAGAAACAGCGGAGTCTGAAGAAGAGGACGATACTCCTTACGAGAATGAAGGCTTATCTGATGTTTCTGAAGATGAAGATGTATTAGCTGAACAGACTTCTTTAGATGGTTCTTTATAAGATCCGTAGAAAAGTCAATCTGAGAAACGTGGACCGCAGGGTGCACAGAAAAAGGGCTGCATTTACAGCCCTTTTTCTGTTTTTGATTCCTCTTCCTCTGTCTCTTCTGCCTTCGGTTCCTCCACTTTCGGATCTTCTGCCTTCGGCTTCTCGGCTGCTGCTTCTTCCTCCGGTATCAGATTGAATACCGTCATCGTCCGATTATCGATATCCGGATTCAGCCGCACTAATGCCAGCATGATTTCATCTGCACAGGCTTCTGACCGAAAATCCTTTTCATAAAACATTTTTTCCGGATTCGACATCGTAAGGCGATAGACCTGCTTTTTTCCACTTTTGCTCTGAATCATATGCTTTGATATATAACGGATATAATCAATGCGGATAAAGTCTGTCGTAAACCAGTTACTGATCACCAGATATTCGTCCGTCAGATAATAATTATAATTATGCTGCAGCAGGCGGTGCTTCAACTGAGAGCCCACCTCTTCGTATACCAGTTTTCGATCGGCAATTTCGCTCAATGCCTTTGCACTCGGATGCCGGTATGGCTGGATTGTCCAAAAAACAGAGTTTATGATGATCCAGGCACTCACAATGCAGGGAACTATGATTCCCATAAATAACAGTCCGGTCTCCAAATATGGATAATCCGGCTCACTGATAACCAATGGATAAATCAAGGCATTCAGCGAATCATAGTCCATATTCAGTCCTTTTGCCAGTTCACTCTTCACATCCTCTACCGTAGAAGCATCCTCCAATACCATTCCACATACCCGGACATCCTTTAATTCCGGCTCCGGTTCTTTTGTCCGCATCAAAAACAAAACACATTCGCCATCAATAAATGAATAATAATATGCTCCCACCCGTTTATCATCTTCGTAATAATCATACCCAATGTACTTCATGCTCGGAACTGTATAGGCTATATTCCTGCAATCTCTCTCATTCCACTGCCGAATGTCCTCTAACGACTCTGCATTATGACATATCATCCGATACACCACCGGGTGTTGGATTGTAAATACCAGCAGTACCACAAATACGATTACTGCCGGAATCACAATGCACACGGTATTTCTTAAAAGCAGAAGCGGCATCCGATTCTTCTTTAACTTCTTCCACAACATCATAGGTTTTGTCTCCTTATCAGATTCACTATACTACATCTTGATGATTCTCACAACCATTTGACATAACTTCCTCCTCCGTTCTATAATCAGTACAGATTATGGATAAGACAAGGAGTCAGGGATGAAAGCCTATACTAGCTTTGCTCAGGTATATGATACCTTTATGGATAATGTGCCCTATCAACAGGGCTGTGACTATCTGTGTAAGCTGCTGCATCAGCACGGCATTGACCACGGATTAATCGCAGAACTGGGCTGTGGAACCGGCAGTCTGACCGAACGGCTGGCAGCCGCCGGATATGACATGATCGGAATCGATAATTCTCCGGATATGCTGGAACTGGCACAGGAAAAACGAGTTGCCTCCGGCAGAGATATTCTGTATCTTTTACAGGATATGCGTGAATTTGAACTATACGGAACCGTTCGCGGTATTATCAGTTTCTGTGACAGCATTAACTATATTACGGATCCGGACGATCTGCTGCAGGTCTTCCGGCTGGTTAATAACTATCTGGATCCCGGTGGCTTATTTATCTTTGATATCCACACGCCATACTATTATGCGTCGGTTCTGGGTGAATCCACGATAGCCGAGGATCGGGATACGGTAAGCTTCATATGGGATAATTACTATGATACCGATACCCGTATCAATGAATATTCCTTGAGTATCTTCGTACAGGAACCGGACGCTCCAGACCTTTACCGGAAGTTCCAGGAGGATCATTTTCAGTATGCTTACTCTTTGGAACAGGTACAGACATTACTGGCTCAGTCCGGACTGGAATATCTCACCGCCTATGATGAATTCAGTCTGGATCCACCCCGTCCGGACAGTACCCGTATTCATATTATTGCAAAAGAACATGGAAAATAGAAAGGATCTACACACTATGTCAGATTATATTATCCGCGGAACGGCTGCCAATGATCAGGTGCGCTTCTTTGCTGCAACCACAAGAGATATGGTAGAAACCGCACGAACCATTCACAATACCAGTCCCGTCGCTACTGCTGCCTTAGGTCGCCTTCTGACCGCCGGAGCCATGATGGGAAGTATGAGTAAAAACGAAACAGACCTGACCACTCTACAGATCAAGTGCTCCGGTCCGATCGGCGGTCTTATGGTAACGGCCGACGGTGCCGCCAATGTAAAGGGCTATGTCAATCATCCGGATGTCATTCTGCCTGCAAACAGCAAGGGAAAGCTGGATGTCGGTGGTGCTCTGGATCTGGGGGTTTTAAGTGTTATCAAGGATATCGGCCTAAAGGAACCTTACGTCGGTCAGACTCAGCTCGTATCCGGAGAAATTGCAGAGGATTTAACCTACTATTTTGCTACCAGCGAGCAGGTACCGAGCTCTGTCGCTTTAGGGGTACTCATGAACCACGAAAATACCGTTCAGCAGGCCGGCGGTTTCATCATTCAGATGATGCCATTTGCAGAAGACGGTCTCATCGATGCCTTAGAAGAACGACTAAATAACTTCTCTTCTATCACCACGTTGCTAAATCAGGGTGTAACTCCGGAGGCCATGATGGAACAGCTTTTTGAAGGCTACGACCTCCATATTATGGAGCAGATTCCGACCGGATACCACTGCAACTGCTCCCGTGACCGGGTATACCGGGCTGTGATGAGCATTGGAAAGAAGGATATTCAGGAAATGATCGATGACAACAAACCAATCGAGGTAAACTGCCACTTCTGCGGAAAGCACTATATCTTTGATGTCGATGATCTGAAAACTATGCTGGTGTAATGCCATTAGATGATCTGAAAACTATGCTGGTGTAATGCCATTCATAAACAACCCCCGATAGGATTCTTCCTACCGGGGGTTTCATTTTCTGCTTTTTAAGCGATTCGATTATCGTCTTCTATCGGTTATTTTGACTGAGAATTTCTCTTTGCACGCATACGCATCGTTGGGTCCAGAATCTTCTTACGGATTCGCAGACTCTTCGGTGTAATCTCCAACAGTTCGTCGGTATCGATAAACTCCAGTGCCTGTTCCAGACTCAGGATTCTCGGTGGTACCAGTTTCAGGGCATCATCCGAACCGGAGGAACGTGTATTGGTCAAATGCTTGGTCTTGCAGACATTTACTTCGATATCATCGGTCTTACCATTCTGTCCAACGACCATACCACCATAGACCGCTTCACCGGGTCCGATAAACAGCGTACCTCTTTCCTGTGCATTGAACAAACCGTAGGTAATACTGGTTCCGCTCTCATATGCGATCAGGGATCCCTGTGTACGATACTGGATATCTCCCTTATATGGTCCATATCCGTCAAATACGGTATTAATAACACCGGTACCCTTTGTTGATGTCATGAACTCACTCCGAAATCCGATCAAACCACGAGACGGAATATTGAACTCCAGACGAACATTGCCATCCGACATCGGTGCCATTCCCTGCAGCTCGCCCTTTCTCTGTGTCAGCATATTGATAACCGTACCTGAGAATTCATCCGGCACATCCACAACCGCAACCTCCATAGGTTCCAGCTTCTTGCCTCGCTCATCGGTCTTATAGATAACCTCAGCCTTACTAACTGCGAACTCATATCCTTCCCGACGCATATTCTCGATCAATACGGACAGATGAAGTTCCCCACGTCCGGATACCTTATAAGCCTCTGTCGTATCTGTCTCCTCTACCCGAAGGCTGACATCCGTATTCAGCTCACGGAACAGACGATCCCGCAGATGTCTGGAGGTCACAAACTTTCCTTCCTTACCGGCCAGCGGAGAATCATTTACCATGAAATGCATGGAAATCGTAGGCTCTGAAATCTTCTGGAACGGAATCGGATTCGGTGCTTCCGGCGAACACAGGGTATCACCGATATGGATATCTGCGATTCCTGAGATCGCTACAATGGATCCAATCTGTGCTTCTGTTACCTCTACCTTATTCAATCCGTCAAACTCATACAGCTTTCCGATCTTTACTCTCTGATGCTTATCCGGATCATGGTGATTTACTAACATGACTTCCTGATTCAGCTTTAAGGATCCGTTATCTACCTTACCTACACCGATCCGACCCACATATTCATTATAATCAATGGTACTGATCAATACCTGTGTCGGTGCCTCCGGATCTCCCTCCGGTGCCGGAATATGATTAATAATAGCTTCAAACAACGGTTTCATATCGGTGCCCGGAACATCCATATCTGTACTGGCTACACCGGTCTTAGCCGAAGCATAGATAAATGGGCAGTCTAACTGCTCCTCACTGGCATCCAGATCCATCAGCAGCTCCAGAACCTCATCTACCACCTCTGCCGGTCTTGCCTCCGGTCGATCGATCTTGTTAATGCAGACGATTACACTCAGGTTCAGCTCCAGCGCCTTTTTCAAAACAAACTTTGTCTGAGGCATAGCACCCTCGAAGGCATCTACTACCAATATAACTCCATTTACCATCTTCAGAACACGTTCTACCTCCCCACCGAAGTCGGCATGTCCCGGAGTATCAATAATATTAATCTTTGTATCTCCATACATAACAGCTGTGTTCTTGGACAGAATCGTGATACCTCTTTCCCGCTCGATATCATTTGAGTCCATAACACGCTCTGCTACTTCCTGATTTTCACGAAAAACACCACTCTGCTTCAACAGCTCATCCACCAATGTAGTTTTACCGTGATCAACGTGTGCGATAATCGCTACATTTCGGATATCCTCTCTTGCAATCTTCATAAACAGCCTTCTTTCCTTATTATAAAAAACTCATTCTCTTCTCACAACGTGTTACATTCTAGCATAGTAAGAAACAGTTGGCAAGAAAGAGTTCCATTACCCAAATATTTCCCCTGTTTTCTGTATCTGTATCCTTCCTCCGCTTGCCTCTGTGACCTCTGCCTCAAACCGATCATATACAGGAGCATAGATCTGAACGGTCAGTGTCACCTTATCCGTATACCGGGTATCTGTGATCTCACCATCGGTGTTTCCGATCAGATACTGGATTTTCCCCAGATCCGTATATTCCAGTACCATCTGTCCCCGGATCAACGGTCGCATCAGCCGGATCGTACCGGCCTCCAGCCCGGCCTTTGCTGCCTCTGTATAAGCGCGTACCAGCCCTCCGGTTCCCAGAAGTGTTCCTCCAAAGTAGCGGGTAACGACAATACAAAGATTGCGGACACCACTTCCCTGAATCACCTCCAGAATCGGCTTTCCCGCAGTTCCCTGCGGCTCGCCATCATCCGAGAAGCGTAACAGCGGCTGACTGCCCAGTCCGATCGAATAGGCAAAGCAGTTATGTCTGGCATCATAGTGTTTCTTCCGAATCGACTCTATAAAGCTGACAGCCTCTTCCTCTGTTGTGACTGCCTTTGTATACCCGATAAAGCGTGACTTTTTTTCTACGATTTCTCCCTGTCCTGCTGTTATCAGTGCCAGATATTCTTCCATAATTTCTTCCTTTCGCTGACGTTTTCTTTGACATTCTCTCCGGATGCTCTTTCCTTCCCAGTATATCTGTTCTTTTTATTAAACGCAATTCTTTCTGTTGTCCAAATTGCAGAAACCGAATAATCCTCGCTCCTTTTGGCTATATTTCAGCCATAGGATTTTATTAAGAATCTCTGACATAGGGATTTTTCCCTTTATTTCAATGGTTAGATTTGATATAATGGTCAAGATATAGCAACGTGGAATCGAATACTATTTTATCGATTACATATATAAGGAGGCGCTTTATGAACTATAGCAAGAATGAAGCAATCAAAAAGCAAAAGCACCTGGTATCGAAGTCCAGTAAGAATACACAAAAAGCAAAGGTATCCTTTTTCAAAGTCTTTCTGGTGTGTATCGTCAGTATTCTGGCGATCGGTGTCGGTGCCGGATTCGGTATGATGAATGGAATTCTGGATAACGCACCGAATATCGATGATATCAATGTTATCCCGGAAGGCTTTCAGACCTGTATCTATAATCAGGATGGAGAACTGATCACGACTCTGTCGACGATCAATTCCAACCGTGAATATGCATACTACAAAGATATTCCAGAAGATCTGGTGAATGCGTATATCGCCATTGAGGATCAGCGATTCCGCCAGCACAACGGTGTTGATATTCAAGGTATTCTTCGTGCAGCGGTTGAAGGTATTAAAAACGGATTCCATTTTGATCAGGGTGCCAGTACCATTACCCAGCAGTTGATCAAAAACGAAGTCTTCAATGTCGGTATGGGCGAGGATACCTTCATGGAATCTTTGGAACGTAAGATCCAGGAGCAGTATCTGGCGATCGAGCTGGAGAAACGACTCAGCAAAAATGAGATTCTGGAATATTACTTAAACAGTATTTATCTGGGACAAGGCTGCCATGGTGTACAGACAGCCTCTAAGACTTACTTTGGCAAGGATATGTCGGAACTGACAATCTCTGAATGTGCTGTCATTGCAGCCATCACACAGAATCCTTCCAAGTATGATCCGATCGCACACCCGGAATATAATGCCGAACGACGTCAGCGTGTCTTAAACAATATGCGGGATCAGGGCTTTATAACAGAAGCCGAATATGAAACTGCCTGTGCCGATGATGTATACTCCCGTGTAGAGCTTCATCATGACGAGGTAGCAGAAAATGCAGCGATCAACTCCTACTTCATCGATGCAACGATCAATGCACTGACGGATCAGTTAATCAATGAATACGGATATACTCCATCAGAAGCCTCCAATGCAATCTATGCCGGCGGCTTATCGATCTACATTACTCAGGATCAGGGGATCCAGAATATCTGCGATACGGTATTAAATGATCCGGATAACTATCCGGCTACCACACAGGTATCTCTGTCCTACCAGCTGACTCTGATGGACGATGACGGTAATACAACGAACTTTAGTACAAACAATTTATTAAGCCACTTTAAGGAAAAGACCGGAAATCAGGACTATTCTCTGATCTATGCAAATGAAGAGGCTGCACGAGCTGCCGCCGATGAATTTAAGGCAGATATGCTGGCAGAGAATCCGGATCTGACCTTCCTGTTAGAAACCTATGATACTACGATCCAGCCACAGATTTCCTTCTGCCTGATGGATCAGAGTACCGGATATATCAAGGCAATCGTTGGTGGTCGCGGAGATAAGAAGGGTAATCTGACCTTAAACCGTGCGACCGATTCCACCCGTCAGCCGGGTTCCTGCTTCAAGGTACTGGCTGCCTTTGTTCCGGCTCTGGATGCCGGCGGCAAGACACTGGCAACTACCTATGAGGATGCTCCGTTTAACTATGACAACGGAGGCCGACAGGTAAAGAACTGGTGGGGTGACAGCTATCGTGGCTTTAATTCCATCCGGGATGCCATCCGGGATTCCATGAATGTCATTGCCGTTAAGACCTTGACCGATATTGGTCCTCAGCTCGGTTATGACTATCTGGTAAACATGGGCATCACAACCCTGGTTGATTCTGAAACCTATGCAGATGGCACTGTTTACTCCGATATTCAGCAGTCTCTGGCTCTGGGCGGTATCACAAATGGTGTTACTAACGTAGAAATCAACGCAGCCTATGCTTCGATTGCCAATATGGGGCTCTATGTTGAACCTATTTACTATACAAAGGTTCTGGATCACGACGGTAACGTACTGATTGATAATCAGCCGGAAACGAAACAGGTCATGCAGCCAACCACCGCCTGGCTGATCAACAACGCTATGAAGGATGTTATCACATCCGGTACCGGTGGTCCATGTGCCCTGTCCAGCGGAATGCCGGTATCCGGTAAAACCGGTACCTCTTCAAAGGACTATGACTTATGGTTCTGTGGTTCGACTCCATATTATACAGCCTCTATCTGGCTGGGTTACGACATTAACACCTCTCTTCCAAAGGGAAGCGGAAGCCTGCATGAACGTATGTGGTCAAAGATTATGCAGCAGATCGTAGAACTGGAAGGACAGGAGATCAAGGACTTCCCGAAGGTCGATGGCATTACCAGTGCTACCGTATGTAAAACGACCGGTCTTCTTCCAAAGGAGGGCTGTGAAACACGTACCGAATACTTTGCCGTCGGTACCGTTCCTACGGATACCTGTGGTGCCGAAACGATAGAAATGTGTGAAGAGTCGAAGCTGCCGGCTACCGAACACTGCCCGACAAAATTTACAATGACCTACTTCCGACAGGAGGATGGTTCTATCTATATCCCTTATGCATATCAGGATAAGGGTATACCGGAAGGCTTTGAAACACAGACCTGTCCACTCCATGCGTCCGGGGAAACAACGGAAGATCCAAATGCTGACAGCTTCACGATCACTTCCTCTGTAAACGGAACCGGCGGAACCATTACAGAAAGCAGTACGGTTCCGACAGGCGGATCCAAGACCTTCTACATCCAGCCGGCAACCGGATACTCCATTGCAGATGTTCTGGTCGATGGTAAGAGCGTCGGAACTCCATCCAGCTACACCTTTAAGGATGTTGCCAAGAACCATACAATCACTGTCAAGTTCGCAGCAACCGGCGGTGGAACTAACACATCTGTTCCATCGTCATCGGAGACTACAACTACCACTGCCGCTCCATCATCATCGGAGACTTCCGCTCCGACCACCACTGCTGCTCCTACACCGTAGCTTAACAGCAGCTCTATAACGATTAACAGGTGCGAGATCACTCGCACCTGTTTTTTTATCTATATAAAAGAACGAATCCATGGTATTCATTCTATTATTATCGCTTCATCTTTGGCTGAAAGATCCAGGAGGCGATATAGGAAAAAATCAACGCTGACGAGGTTCCTACCGCCGCCATTTTGAACCCACCACGGAAGAGTCCGATAAAGCCATCGCTGTCTACTGCCTCCTTGATTCCCTTCCACAGGTTGTAACCAAATCCGGTCAGCGGCACCGCAGCACCACCACCCGCAAATTCCAACAACGGTTCATATAGTCCGATTGCGCCCAGTACTGCTCCGGTACAGACCAGCGTCACCATGACTCTTCCCGGAAGCATCTTCGTCGTATCCATTAAAATCTGTGACAACACACAGATGATTCCTCCGATTATAAATGCCCATATATAATTCATAGCTTTACACCCCCCTGGTTTCTATCATAATACCATGTGCAATTCCCGGTACAGACTGTCCCTCGTTGAAGCTAACGGTCGATAACAGTGCTCCGGTCGGAACAAACAGCACCCGGTTCCACTCTCTGCTTTTTAACTTGTCCAGAATCAGCCCCGCCAGCGTGACAGCCGAACATCCGCAGCCGGATCCACCACTATGTGTATCCTGTTCCTGATTATCATAGATCTCGATCCCGCAGTCCATATGCTGCTCCATAATATCGTATCCATTATCATTCAACAGCTTTATCAGAATCCCTTTTCCTACCTTTCCCAGATCTCCGGTAATGATCCGGTCATAATACCCGGGTTCTATCCGATAGTCCTGCAGATTCTGATAAATCACTGCCGCTGCCGCAGGTGCCATGGCCGCTCCCATATTCATAGAATCCCGGATTCCATAATCTACGATTGTACCGGTTGTGATTCCCCGGATCACGACCTCACATTTCTTTCCGGACAGTACAAAGGCTCCACTGCCGGTAACCGTCCAGGTAGCACTAAGGGGGCGCTGATTCCCATATTCCAGTGGAAACCGAAACTGCTTCTCCGCACTTCCGAAATGACTGGATGCGACGGTTAATACCTGATCTGCATATCCACCGGCCACTGTCATAGCCCCCAGTGCCAGCCCCTCTCCGGCAGTCGAACAGGCTCCATATAATCCAAACAGCGGAATATCCAGATCCTTTAATCCAAAGGTCGAGGCAATCAACTGTCCCAAAAGATCTCCTGCGAACACATAGCGGATCTCCTCTTTTTTCAAACCAGACTTCTCGATAGCCTTCAAACACGCCTGATGTACCAGCTCACTTTCACCTTCCTCCCAGCTATCCTTCCCCAGGGTCGGATCCTCATATATCACATCAAAGTAGTCGCGTAACGGCCCTTCTCCCTCTTTCTTGCCTACCACAGATGCTGCACTCAGTATCCCCGGCGGATTCGTAAACTCGATACTTTGTTTTCCTATCATTTGCTGCATAAAAATCACCTCCACAGTGTATCTTCGGGTTTCAATATTATTATTCCGAATCCCGTCGATTCTATGTGGAGGTTTTCAAAATTCATCTTCCTATATCTGGAATGCCCTTATGCAGTTGTCGGAATAAACTTTGCTAAAAATGTCACAATACCTAAAATCGTAAGCATAACACCGACTGTACGATTCAGCTTTTTTTCCTCACAGCGATTTGCAAACCGTGCGGCCAGTGCGGCTCCCAGTGCCGTAAATACAACACATATGATTAAAGCCTTCAGATCCAGCTGGCAGCCCATCGAATAGTGGCTCACCGCTCCCGTCAATGCAATGATCGCCATGATCATCGTACTGGTTCCGACTGCTGTCTTCAGATCGTATCCCAGCAGAATCGTCAATGCAAACAGCATCATGGCTCCACCGCCTACTCCTACAAACCCACAGATCAATCCGATCACAACACCGGATAAAACAGATAGTGTAATTTGCATCCATGGCTTTCTCGGAGTCTTTTTATCCGTCTTCTCTTTGGTGATCGGGCTTACAAAAAACTTGATACCGAGATAGGTGGTTGCCAGAATCGAATACCAGCCGATTCCATTCGGCGAAGAAAGGGAGAACTTATAACCGATATAGCTCCCCAATACGGAGCATACAAATGCCGGTCCCAAGATCAGCAGTCCCCGTTTTATATCAATATTTTTATTCCGGTAATACGTATAGGCAGATAATGCGGATGCCAGTACGTCCGATGCCAGTGCAATCGCCACAACATCATAGGACTCCATTCCGCCCAGTGATACCAGCAGGGGAGTGATCACAACAGCCGCCGAGAGTCCTGCCAGACCGGTTACGATCCCGGCTCCCAGTCCTGCTATTATACAAACTAATATAAAAAACATGATATCCTATCTCCCCTAACAGCCTTCTATCTGATAACGAATCGTCTGAAACAGTACTTCTGCATTCACCGGTCGCTTCAGGTAGGCTCCTGACCGTCCCTTTCCTGTCGTTCTATCCCCTGCAGCTTCCTGCGAACCAAGCTTTATCACCGGTATATGCTGACCATTCGGGAGCTGACGCAATGCCTCCAGAACCGTTCCGTTCTCCGGATCCTCCAGTGTCTCATCTAATACGATTACATCCGCCGTATGCTTTGCCAAATAACCACATGCCGTCTTCCCGGAATTTACTACGATTACCTTATAGTACTTCTTTAAATAGAGCTTCATCTCTTTCAAAAATTCCAAATCATTGTCCACCATTAAAACAATTGGATCCTGTTCCTGCCCCGGTATTCTGGACAGCACCTCTCTTACCCGATCGATCAGCCCCCGCTTCTCAACCGGCTTTGTTATATATCCCTCTGCTCCGATAGCTGCACACCGCTTCACCGTATCGCGATCCTGTCTTCCTGTAAAAAACACAACCGGTAAATGTTTCCCCTCCGGCATCTCACGCATCTGCTCCAAAGTCGCAAATCCACTCAGTCCCGGCATCTCAATATCCAGCAACAGCAGATCTATCTTCGTCTCTTCTATGATATGAATCGCCTGCATACCGGAAAGTGCTGCCAGCACTTCATAGCCTTCTTCCACCAGATACTTCTGCACAGTCTTCAGACACACCATATCGTCATCTACCACTAATATTCTGCTTGCCATATAGATACCCCCTTCTCCATTATTCATACTCAAATTATTACATTTAACACTTATTGATATATTATACCATACCTGCTTTTCTCTTACCAAAAAACTTTTTATAAACTTTCTATCCCGAGCCTATCTATTCTGTCCTCAGGTATGGTATACTGAAAAAAACGATGGATGAACAGGAGTGTATCTATGGAACAATTGCTTTATTCCGTACCGGAATACGAGGAACAACAAATCTACCGTACGATTGATACAATCTTTCAACAATTACATATACTACAGGAACTGACACCGGACAGTAAGGTTCTGCTAAAGCCAAATCTGGTCATGGCAAAAGGCCCGGATGCTCCGGTTACCACACACCCCTTGATTGTAAAATCCGTAGCACGCTGGTTATATGAACATAATATCCGTCACATCACGGTCGGAGAAAGCTCCGGCGGTCCTTATACCGCAGAACATATGCGTGCAGTCTATCAGACCTGTGGGATGAAGGCGGTCCAGCCATATGCCGAACTGAATATGGGCTTTGGCTTTCAGTCCGTCTCTGCACCGTCCGGTTTTGTAAACCACTCCTTTAATATCATTGATCCGATTGTAGAGGCGGATTATATTATCAATCTTCCGAAGCTAAAGACCCACGCCATGACCGGTTATTCCGGTGGTATTAAGAATCTGTTCGGTTCGATCCCCGGCCTTCAGAAGCCACAGCTCCACTATCGGTTCCCGGCGATCGAAGACTTTTCAAACATGCTGCTGGAGCTATCTCTGGTTGTGCATCCACAGCTTACGATCATCGACGCAATCGATGCGATGGAGGGAAACGGGCCTACCGGTGGCACCTCACATCCCCTGCATATGATTCTTGCATCTAAGGATATGTACACACAAGACTATTTTGCCTCCCAGCTTATGGGACTGGATCCGGATTCGATCGTTATGCTGCGTCAGGCAAAGGAACGTGGACTGATTCATATGGATACGCTCACATTGGTCGGTGATCCGATTCCGGAGGAACTGACGCCCTTCCGGCAGCCGGATACGGCCAGTCTGGATTTTTCATCCAAAGTGCCACGTTTTCTTCAAAAACCATTTGCCGCAGTTATGAAACGAGTGTTGAAATCTTATCCAAAGCTGGAGCCGGAAAAGTGTGTCGGCTGTGGAAAATGTGCGGAAAGCTGTCCGGCACACATTATAGAAATAAAGGATAAAAAGGCACACTTCGGGCGAAAGGGATGTATCTCCTGCTTCTGCTGTCAGGAAATGTGTCCAATGAAGGCTATATCCGTTAAAAAAGCTATATAATCCGATTGTTTTTTATTGGATACCATGAAATCGAAGGGAGTTTATGTACTATGAGCAAATCATGCACAACCTGTGGAAATCTCTGTCAGGATACGGATCTTGTATGTCCGGTCTGCGGATCTCCACTGACGATACCGACTGCAAATCAACCAGTCCATTCGGAACCGGCACCACAGCCGAATCCGGTTCCGGTGCAGCCGCAGACTGTACCGACCTACACACAACCGACACAAGCACAGACTGCACCAAACCATATGCAACAGCCGCAGCCGCCGAAGAAAAAACACACTTTAGCGATCGTTCTGGGGATCATTGGCGGAATTCTGGTGCTTTTGATCTTAGGTCTTTTGATTCTGCTGGTCGTTCTTCCGGCCATTGTAGTTCAAAACCACCTGTCTTCCCACTCCATATCCTCCAACGGTACTACCACCACGATCACCTCCCATGCAGATCCCCACGACTACTATTATCCGGACTATGATGCATCGGATCTGAATTCGGAGGCCTATGCCGATCCATCTACGGAAGCACCTGCTGTCTCTACGGCCGAGTCAGACACTTCGACAGAAAGTGGATCTGATCCTGCTGCTTCTGACGATGTCAGCCGTTTTAGCTCTGATGACCTGACACTATATCTGATTCACTCAGCTACCGGAGAAACCATAAACAGCCTGCCTGTTACAAATACGTTTAATAACTATACCATCCGGTCGGACGGCAAGCTTCAGGAAACAAATGAAGCCATTGACGGCTCTGTAGACTATCAGGCAGAAACCGGACGACACATCGGTATCGGCGCCTCCTACGATGCCCTTCTCTCTACATATGGGATTGACAGTACAAATGCCATCTGGTCAAAACCTTCTGCCGCTGCCGACAGCTATGACTACTACTACTTCAGTACCATAACTCAGCCGGACGATCCGGAACAGCACACACTCATCCTCGGATGGGGCAATACAGAAAATGGCTGGATGCGTCTATATACCGGAGATCTGGCTGATTCCTCCGACGGGATCCTGCCATCCGATGTATCGTCTGTTGTCCTTTACCGCTTTTCCTTTGACGCAAGTCTTCAGGTCACCGGCATCCAGATCACCTATCTGGAATAATCATTCATCTTTTATGGAAGGGAGTTATATATGAATAAAATCTTACAAAAACGAAACTTATATTTATTACCAACTACACTTCTACTGGCTATTGCACTGCTGCTCAGCGGCTTTTGCTTTGCACCAAAGGTACCCGGCTGGGGCACCTCACCGACAGGAAGCGTCAAATATCTGGATGGAAGCACCGTCCTCGTCAGCCTGTTTATCGACGCTCCTGAGGCTGACTGGACGCAGGAAAAGAAGGATATGGTAACCGGTAAAATGAATCTGGCAAATGACTATCTGGTCGCAGCGGGGAATTCCTACGGAAAAACCGTAAACCTGATCTATAACATTCAGGAGCATCCGGATCTGTGTTATATGGTTCCTTATTCCAAAAAAATCGATGATTCCGATGATACTTCTTATGATCTGTTAGACTATGTAACAAAGTATATTGACACAAATATCCCGACAGAGGATATCCTAAACCAATACGGCGTAGACAGTATCGGATATATGTGCTATCTGGATAGCGAAGGAACCTCCTTTACCTTTCCTTTCTATGAGGATGATGCCGATATCTACTACTACGAAACCTGCTTCCTGTATATCCGATGTGACGGAGATAATGAGCCACCGGCCGTTTACGCTCACGAAATACTCCATATGTTCGGTGCCCGCGATCTGTATGCAACCGACGAATCAGACGGCATTACCAAGGACTTTGTTCAGCACATCGAGACGACCTACCCAAATGAGATCATGCTGACCACCTATGATGAAAACTGGGAAAATGTACAGGACCATGTATCCAATGATCTGACAGATATCACAGCCTACTTTATCGGCTGGGTTGATACGATTCCGGAGCTTGAGCAGTATCCGAGTATCCGTTCAAAGAATCGTGCCAGCTTTGCAGTAACGGATGCAGAAGGAGACTACAGTGACTATACCATGGGTGATCCGGATTCCTACTGGGATAGTGACCACAGCTCCACCTCCGGCACTTCCGGTTCCTCGACCGCCTCCGGTTCCCACTGGGGAAGCGGAAGCAGCAGTTCTTCCGGTTCTACCTCTGATTCCGGAGATGACGACTTCACGATCTGGGATCTGATCTGGATCATCCTATGGTTTTTATTTGGCGATTAATTCAAAGCTCACGAAATACATTAGCAACACAACGTTTCAGATTCCGAAAGGCATGCACTGTCTCCAGTGCATGCCTTTGCTCTTCTTCTGACACCTCATCGGCTACCGCATAGCACTGCTTAAACAATCCACTGTCCTTACAGGCTTCGATCCCCGTTCCGAAACAGCCGGCAAATGCAAGAACCGGGATTTCACCGCATGCCTTTGCTCTGACTGCAACTCCATATGGAGTTTTTCCCATCAAAGTCTGTCCATCCATACGCCCCTCTCCTGTCACGACATAATCGGCGGTTGCAATTGCTTCTTCTAAATGAATCTCATCTAATACAATCTCAACCCCCGGCTCCAGTCCTGCATGTAAAAACATAAGAAATGCATAGCCCAGTCCTCCGGCGGCTCCGCTTCCCGGTGTATAACGGTCATGACCTATCATATTCCGCTCTGTGAAAGGCTGCAATTTCTGTTCTACAATATCCGCATAATGCTCCATTGCCTGCTCTAAGAGCGGTATCATCTGCACATCTGCCCCCTTTTGCGGTGCAAAGACCGCACTACAGCCCTGTTCTCCCGTCAATGGATTCTTCACATCACAGGCAACCCGGAATGTACAGTCCGCTAATTCCGGCATCCGCTTCTCCCACCGGATATCCGCCAGATGGCTTACTCCCTCTGCTCCATATGAGATTTCTCTCCCGTCCGCATCCAAAAAGCGATATCCCAATGCCTGAAGCATACCAACACCCCCGTCATTGGTTCCGCTACCACCCAGTCCGATCACAAACTGCCGGCAGCCCCGAAGGACTGCATGGCGAATCAGTTCACCAACCCCATATGTGGTTGTCCGCATCGGATTCCTGCTCTCTATCGGTATCAACGGAAGTCCCGCCGCTGCCGCAACCTCTATCACGGCGACTTTTCCCTGCTCATTCTCATAACTGATATAGCTTGCCTTCCGTCGCTCTCCCAGAGGGCCTGTAATCTCACACATACAGGAGCTTACCGCTGCCTTCCCATAGGTCAGTGCATCGACGGTTCCTTCTCCGCCGTCTGCCACCGGGTATACCTCTACCCTCCAGTCCGGGTGAACCTGTAAGATTCCTTCCTTTCCTGCATTTCCTGCCTCCAGCGAAGTCATACTTCCCTTAAATGCATCCATTGCAACTACGACCTTTTTCACGCTTCCATCTTCTTTCTCTTATTTACGATATAGATACCCGCACACACCAAACCTAAAGACAGCAGGCTCAGAGGTCCCAATGCCTGACTGCCCTCCTTCAAAAGCAGTGCCGACAGCAATACACCGAATACCGGATTCATAAAGCCAAACACGGCCACCCGCGAGATCGGATTATATTTTAACAGCAGTCCCCATAAGGAATAGGCAACGGCTGACACAAATGCCAGATATACCAGCATACCGGCTCCGGCCGGAGACTGTATCCGAAGTCTTCCACCCATCAGAGTACCGACTGCCAACAGGACAATCCCGCCCACTATAAACTGATAGGCACTCAGCATTACCGGATGATGCGTTTGTGAAAACCGTTTTAGGTATACCGATGAAAATGCATATGCGACTGTAGATAAAAAGATGGCACCTTCTCCCCAGACCTGCATCTGTAGATTCATGCCATTTAAATTGATCAGAACCACTCCTATAAACCCAATGATACAGCCGACAATCTTTGCTGAGGTCAGCTTCTCCTGATGGAATAACAGACTGGCTACCAATATTGCCACAAACACATTCATTGCTTCTATGATCGATGCTTTGACTCCACTGGTATGTGCCAGTCCAATATAGAAAAACAGATATTGCAATACCGTCTGTAGCAGACTCAGCCATAGAATCTTTCCGGCAGACTGTTTCTCCGGAAGCAAAAACCGTCCCTCCAAAAGACTTCCAAACAAGACGGCCAATATTCCCGCCAGTATAAATCGTACACCTGCAAATACAATCTGACTGGCCGTATCTGCCGCCTCGATCCGGAGCCACTGATATCCAAGCTTTATACAGGGAAATGCACTTCCCCACAGAAAACAGCAGAGCATGGCTCCAAGCCAGACGACCACGGTCGTCTGCATCCATGTTTCATTCCATCTCAGCTTCTTCATTGCTGTCTTATCCTTCCTGTAGTAATATCCGTCCGAACCTGAGTGATATCCTAATTCTGCACCCGATTCATATACCGTTCCCAGGTACATATCACAGAATCACATGCTACCACAACCTGATAGGAATCACCGACTCCGTGATCGTCCGGATCCTCAAACTCGATCCCCAGTATATATCCTTCCGCGGTCTTCTGCATATCGTAAAGATACGCATCCCGACATCTGCCCGGAAACTGTTTGATTTCCTCTTCTGACAGTTCTTCATCCGGCACCTCGGACAGCAGGACATCATTTGCATCATAATATCGATAACCATCCTTGATGATCTTCTGCACCGTTCCATTCACAAGGCTGATCTTTGTTGTTCCTGCATAGCTTTCTGTATAATTGGTATTCTGACTGTTATTTGTCCGGACGATCAATGCCTCGACTTCCAGCTCAAGCCTCTGATCGGTCACCGTAAACGCACTGATCTGACAATCATCAAACCGAAACTGTTCTACTTCATCTACACTCTTAAATGCCATTCTGATTCCTGTCCTTTCTGCCTTACTCTAATACATAAGTGTATGATACTTGCTCATAAAGTCTAGTCTTCCCTCTTTTTTATACTCCCGTTCAATGCCCAATACCAGATCCTGCTGTGTAATTTCTCTTTGCTCTGCTGCCGCCATATAGGCTGCACTTAATGCAGCTGCCTTGATCTGTGCGCCTGTCAGATCCTCCACCTCTGCGAGTGCCTCCAGACGGATATTTTCTGCCAATGGTGCCGCTGCCGGAAATACGTTCTGCCACAGCTTCAGCCGCACCTCGCTATCCGGACGCTCAATCGGTATCATATAGGTCATTCTCCGCTTGAATGCTGCATCAAAGTTCTGTGCACCATTGGTCGCCAGTATGCTTATACCATCATATTCTTCTATCTTCTGCAATAAATAGGCGGTCTGTGAATTTGCATACTTATCATTTGACCCTGTCACTTCGGTTCGCTTTGCAAATAAAGCATCCGCCTCATCAAAAAACAAAATGATATTCGCACCCTTTGCCACCCGGAAGATCTGTTCCAGATTCTTTTCGGTCTCGCCGATATATTTACTGTTAATCTGCGACAGATCCACCCGATATACATCCAGTCCAAGTTCATTTCCAAAGACACCGGCTGCCATCGTCTTTCCGGTTCCCGGCGGACCATACAAAAGAATCGACAATCCCCTTCCATACGGCAACTTCTCGGAAAATCCAAAGGTTTCATTTACAATATTCCGATTCCTTGCCCGCAAAAGTGCCTCTTCATATTGTGCTCTGGCACCATCCGCCAGTTGCAGATCTTTTAGCCGAAAGGTTCCTTCCAAACGTGTCACCGCATTTCCAAAATCTACGCGGGACTGCTCCCGGATCTGCTTCTCCAGCAACTCCTTTGATAAATAAAGTCCGGTTTCTTCCCCTTCTCCTACTACCTCTGCCGCCATTGCTGCACTGCAAAGCACCTGCCACATGGCACCGGGGCTTACTGTATACTTCTGCACCAGTTCCTCAACATAGCTCTCTATGTCCAGTGCCAGTCTCTGTGCATAATCGATCCAAAGTCCACGCTTCTGTCCGGTACTCAGTACCGACGTCAGAGGAATCCGGCAAACCGTTCCGAGCAGCGAAAGCTCCTCTGTCATATCCTTGTCACTTCCTATAACCAACTGTCTTAAATAGGACTGCAGTGTACTGATGCAGAACCGCTCCTTTGCTATACAGCTTCTGTCCTCTGATATATGCTCCAGATATATGGTCTTTAATTCACATAATGCTATAACCACAAGATTCTTCAAGGTTGTAAACAACACCGCATCCGGTTCGTCCAACAGTTTCTCCATGTCGACACACAGTACATCCCGTCCTGTAACGCCTGCAAATTCCGACAAAAGATACTTTTTCCCGACTCCCTTTGTTCCAATCAGTTCAAATACGGTACTACCCACTTCATTCTCAAATGCGGTCGCATATGCCGAAAGCATCTGATCCAGTTCGGCTTCATGAACAAAACATGTATCTTCGTATTGCTCGGCAGCCGCCTCCAGGATCTGTGCATAGGATGCCATCCTCCCCAGTTGAACCGGTCCTGTCTCAAATAATCGCTTTATCACGATCCATTCCAGACGAAAATGCCTTGCGATCCGATTTTCCACTTCCGAATCTACAGTCAGGATCCGATTCAGTAAACTCTCTTCATCAAACAGGATTGCCACATCACACTCGGCTTCATTCAGAAAAAGACTACAAAGATCATGTACCAGTCCCACACTCGGATATCCACTTCCGGTCTCACCCATAAGGTGATTAAAGATCTCTGCGTACTTCCGATTTCGATCAACCAGTGCAGCCATAATAAATGCCATACTCTCCAGATCCGTCATCATGCCTGCATTTGTAAACCGCCATAGCGGAAGAAGAACATCTTCCATATCTCGGAGTTCTCCTTTTTTTACCAGTGTATCATATATACGGCGTACACGATCCGACTCTGAGAATCGCTCTACCGGATGTGGTTCTAACGCTGCTACAAGTTCCCTGTCCTTATACCCTGTTCCGATCCGTTCTCCGATCGTCTCCGGGAACTGTTCTCTCCGTACTAACGAGAGCATACAAAGCATGTCTACGAATGTTTCCCATGCCTTCCACTGTTCTGTACCACTTGTAAAGCGGGTTTCATCCAGACTCGGAAAATATTCATCTATGAAATCATATATCATCGTTCCTGTCTCTCCTTACTGTACCGCCCTGCGCTGTGCCCGCAGATTCTGAAATGCCTGTGCCCTTGCAGCCAGTTCTGCCCGCTTGCGATCTCTGGTCTGTCTCTTCCGTTGATATGCCTCACTCCGAAACGTATTATTCGGTCCTTCCACTTCCTCTAACACCACATGTTTCCGAAGCTTTAACCGTCTTCTACCGGCCATGTTTGGCTTCGCATATCGGATATCATCGATCTCTTCCTTTGGTCTGCCTGTCAGTGGCAAAAGTGTCTTTCCATCGTAGATCTTCTCCTGTAGTTCCTGTGTAATACGGAAGGTTGTACCTGCCGGTAACAGAACCTCCCCTTCGCCCTCAAATTGCGATACCTTTGATATGTCTACGCCACTCTTTCCGTTCAGGTGAAATTCCATAATGGATACACAATCGTATTCCTTACCGGTATAATCATGAAAATCGACTCCAGACGCCACATCCGTATAAAACCCATCTGCAGTCCGGAGATCCTTAGCTGTACTTGTCAGATTCGTTGTTTTATAGATATCGCCGACTTTACCATACATACCACCGGGTGTCTTTCCTCCCCGCATTGTCGTTATCGTTGATGCATAACGGGAGGATCCATGCCGGTTTTCATAGTCCATATTCTCTCCCCGCTCACTCCGCCTGTCCATGCGCTCCTGATACTCGCTTTCACTCACATTACTTCGCTCAATTAACGCATCCTGTGCGATTCGGTTTGACAAACGCAGTGCCACCAATACCTGATCTACAAACGCAGTGTCTGCCAGTTCTCTGGCATTCGAATTCTTAAATGCATCTTTCTTATCTGTATACTTCTCCATGATATAACGTGCAATCCCCTGCCCGTATTTCTGCGACTGATTCATCACCTTATACGAGCTGGTGGTATAAATATTCAGTGCCAGATCCTGTGCATTCAGGTTTGCAGTCTCGATAGAATTCCGCCCCTCAGCTATCGTTGGATGAAATAAATTATACTGATTCAGGTCAATATCTGCCACAAATCCGCGATCCTTTAATTCCGTCTGAATCCCTTCGATATGCCTTTTATATGCCATTACCTCTTCATATTTCACCTGATGTCGCTCATTCGCCTCTGCATACAACTGATCCACTTCTGCCTTCTCGCTCTTTAACATCAGCAGTTCATCCTGTATATACGACGCATCCTCCTCCGGCATCGCCTCCTGCTCCTGACTTCTTTCCTTTATCTGCCGGCTAATCTGATCTCTTCTCTTTGATACTTTAACCATTTCACTCAGAAGTATCGCTTCTTCCTGTCTTATCGGTTCCAGTATCTCTGTTAGCCGGCGTGCTTCTTCGAGTCGCAACTGATACGGATAATCCGGATGTCTCTCTGCATTCTGCCGATTTATCTCATCTATCCTTCCCTTTCGGGTCTCTGCAACTCCCTGCACAATCTTCTTATAAATCGTCTCATGCGGATACTCCCGATTCGGAGCATAGTTTTCCCGGATTTCTGCAGGCGACAACGGATCTACCGTCTGATACATCATGACCGCATCCTCCAGATTCTCATAGCCTACCACGCCCGCATTGGCCGAGCCCTTTAACACCTCATAAAGAGAATGATCTCTGGACGAGCACATCCATCCAATCAATGCCAGACGAAAGTATAACAGATCCTTCTTACCGGCTCCCATCATACGATAGGCCGCCAGCATCCGAAGTGCCGTACCGGAGGAACCTGCTACCTGAAGCATCCCCTCTGCCGTAACCGGCTTTGGCATCTCAAACAAACGACCGCCCTCCTGCCACTGTAGAGTCTCCGTCCCGTTTTTCGTTCCGTAGTTTCGCTCTCTTTCTGATAATCCGATTCCTAACTTCTGATAGTACCCCTCGCCAAAGCCTTCTTTATTCACAACCTTTCTGCCCGATCCGGTTGAGCGCAATATCCGTGCAACTCCGGCCCAGAACCGGGTAAACGGATTGCCTCTTCCCTTTTTCTTATCATGTGCACTCGCCACATTCATAGCCACGCTGACGGTATCCATGATATCACCGCCGCTTTTCCGAGCTCCCTGCTCCTCCAGAACCGCAAAATCCGGAGCAAGATGAAAGGTTTCATTATCTTTTAATCTCAGTCCTGCCAGATTCATCATACCGGCATCCGCTTCTGAGATATTCGCCATCATATTTTTAAAGGATCTGGAATTCGCGATCTCCTCTTTCTTTCTTCCTCCATTCTGAAAGAATCCATTATATAAAAGCGTCATCTGCTCTCTCAGATTTCCTTCTCCGTTTATAACCTCATCCAGCATCGCCTGATTCTCTGCATGGGCTGCCTCTACTGCCCCTGCATCCTGCCGCTGTTCTGCACTCAGCTCCTGCACCCTGTTTCCGATCTGACCTGCACTTCCACGATTCTCCCGCTGTGTCAGCAGTGCATCCTCCAGTGTACGGCCTACCTTCACGCCTTCACCGCCGATGTTCCTTTGTGCCAAATCATATAATGCAGAAAAGTCTCCGTTTTTATATTCCTCCGGATGTTGCTTTTTGAAATCCTGTACATCGTAGTACGAATTCAGCATTTTCGACAGCTTGGTCAGCACTCCATGTGCCGCTTCCTTTACCACTGCATCATTGGATAAATTCGCTGCAAACTTCGCCTCATAATCCGTCGCCACCTGCTGCCAGTCCGGATGCTTATATACGATATCCTGATATGCTTCACTTGAATAACTCTGTCCCATAAAATCCCCCCTGTTTATCTATATTAGTCCATACTCCTTCAGTAACCGCTCCTGATATGTTTCGTCTCATTTGTCACATTCTCTTCGATACTGTTCTCTATGTATCTTAGCATATCTTGCAGCTCCTGGCTAGGATTTCCTCCTGCGCCCTTGTATATAAATATAGCTTTCGTATACGCTCGTCATCTACCTGATTGGTTCTTTACAAAAAAACTTGCGCCTGCGTATGATGATATCATTACTATATCGTATTCATACGCAAAGCGCAAGTAATTTGTAAATATTTATTTTATTTTTGTTTAGTAATATCCACCCATTACACTTATTGGATCTTCATCCGAATCAAAACTGAAATAGCAATCCTTTGTTAGATCTATATAGTCCTCCGGCTGAATGTCTTCCATTAACGGTATCCAATCCGATACATCCATTGTATTGCTATCCGCTTTAATGGAAATCACGATTGCCAGATTTTCATCCGGTAGATATTTATATATTTCTACTACGGAATAAACAGTATCATTCTGCCGCTTCCGGGCTACAACATCCTCACCGTCACCATTTGTAAAGGTTTGACGATCAACCTCCACTATACTATCGTCCTCTCTCCAACTGCCATAATACTGATTATCTGCATCCAAAACCTCTCCGGGTGCAACCTCAACCAAATCATAGCATACGCAATAATTTCCATATGTAAATCCACCACCGGATCTACCTGCCTCAAATCCTTCCGGGGTTTTGGCTACGATTTCTCTGTCTCCCCCTATCGTATCATAATCCCCGGTTTCCTCGTTGTAAACAAAATTTGAAACCAACATGCCTTCTGCTTCCGAATGACCAATGGTATCGGCTGCAGCCGACTCATCAATCGCATCTAAACTATAATACTGATCCGTTGTAAGTAAAAGACTGTCATCCAGTGGATTTTTATCAAGTTCTGTCGATAATACTGATAGGATCAGACTCTTATCATCGTTTATCCGCTTAACATAACGCAATACTCTTGACCTCATTTTGCTATTACCATTGTAAGCATCCGTCTGGTCCTCATCTAACATTTCTGAAAGCCCATCATAATCTTTATATTCCTCTGCCGATATCGGAAACCAATCATCACTGTAATTCAATATCAGGGTACATCCAAGTCCCGTACCATCACTGTTTACCAATGTTTCCTCTATTCCTCCCTCTGTATCTATGGAAGCCGTATCCTTTATCCTGTATACATATACAATACTGCTATCCTCGACTGTAGCTCCATTGTACATATATCCCTGCTTCTCCGTACATCTGTATAAAGGACCATCTTCTTTCCATTTTTCCGACATTTCGCCCACATTCATACCATCAATCTTCTTTACCCCCAGTGAAACATCATCTGACTGCAGCACAAATGCAGTTTCATCCGTATAATCGGTCAGAAGTCCTGACTCCGCCTGTCCTCCTGTTTTATCATTCCCGGCTCCGGCTGTATCCGTTGTTTTCGCTCCGCAACCCACCATGCTCAATACCATGGCAATTGCTATGCCTGTTGCAAATAGTTTCTTTTTCATTTGTCTCCTCCTCGACTTTCTTTTTGCCCCTCACTATATCGTGAGTTACTATATTATACCTCATTGCATTGTAACTTACAAGACAATACGTCATTTTATAGAATACTTGTTAAAAAGTAAGGGGGTTATACGAATGGAATTAAAACAAGAATATGGTTACTTAGAGCTCCATATCGAAGAACTTTTAAAGGAAAGAAACATCTCAAAAAATAAGCTATGTAAGGATCTGGATATTCCCAGAGCGAACCTGAACCGCTACTGCCAACAACGGTTTCAGAGAATGGATGCGAATCTAATATGTAAGCTCTGTTCTTATCTTTGCTGTGATGTATCCGATTTAATCGAATACCATAAACCGGAAAATTAGTCAAAAAAAATCAGAGCCGGTCTTTCGACTGACTCTGATTTTCATTTGCATGTAACTGTTATATTTTACACGATCTTTTACTCTGCAGTTGTATCCGCGGAAGGTTTCGTCTCTGCCGGAGTTTCAACCACCGTCTTGACTCCATCCAAGCCCGTGATGTTCACATTCTTGTTGACCTTTGCATCGTATGTATTGGCACGCATGATATCCGCAATATCAATACCGGTCACTTCTTTTACAGACTCCATTGTCTTTGCAAGCACCTGTGGTACATAGGCGCCCATTGAACCAACACCGGAACCTTCACCGTTGCCATCGATGATCGTAACCTTGTCGATCGTAGAGAGTGGCTCTGCGATTGCCTTTGCCATCTCCGGCAATGCCTTTACGATCATTTCCACCATCGCTGCCTGTCCATATTTCTTCATTGCTTCGGCTTTCTTCTCCAGTGCTTCCGCCTCTGCAAGTCCCTTTGCCTCAATCGCCTTCGCTTCCGCTTCACCGACTGCACGGATACCTTCTGCCTCCTGCTGCTTTGCAAAGAGCTCCGCTTCTGCCTGTGCCTTCTTCGCTTCCGCTTCCTGCTGCTTTTCAAACTTATCTGCCTCTGCATTTCTCTGACGCTTATAAAGCTCGGCATCTGCCTGCTGCTGTTTTGCAAACTTATCTGCCTCTGCTTTCTTACGGATATCTGCATCCAGAGACTGCTCCATAACCTCGGCTTCCTTCTTCTTCAGGTCAACTTCCTTCTCCTGGCGTGCAATATCCGCTTCGGTCTTTGTAACCTCAATTGTCTTACGCTGTGCTTCCTTCTGAATCTCGTAAGCCGCATCCGCTTCCGCATTTTTCGTATCCTCGATTGTCTTTAATTCTGCCTTCTTGATTGACAGCTCATTCTGCTTAACCGCGATCTCCGTATCGGATAATACCGTTGCGTCGTTTGCTTCTTTTCTCGCCTGTGCCTGTGCGATCGCCACATCACGGTCTGCATTTGCTTTGGCAATACTTGCATTCTTCTGAATGGCTGCCATGTTATCCTGACCAAGTGCGATAATCAGATCATTCTGATCCTCTACATGCTGGATGTTGCAGGAAATAATCTCAATACCCAGACGGTTCATATCCACCTGTGCCTTCTCCTGCACCTGATCACCGAAGGACTTACGATCATTACACAAATCCTTCAGGCTGATCGTACCGATGATCTCTCGCATATTACCCTGCAGAGAATCTACCAGTGCTTCCATGATCTGCTCTTCCTTCATGTTCAGGAAGTTCTTCATGGCAAGCTGCATACCTTCTTCATCCGTACGGATCTTAACCTTTGCAACCGCATCAATATTTACACCGATAAAATCCAGTGTCGGTACATAATCGCCCGTCTTGATATCGATACTGATCTGCTTGATCAACAGTTCATCCTTCCGCTCGAAGAAAGGAAGCTTTAACCCTGCTTTACCTATCAGGATCTTCGGCGTCTTTCTTAAACCGGAAATAATGTACGCCTTATCCGGTGGTGCCTTGACATAACTGGTAAATAGAACCACCAGTAATACTATGACGATGATAATAGTTGCAATTATTGGACCTGCCATACGATAACCCTCCATATTCTGACAAATAAATATAGTTTGATTTTATCATATGTTACTCTTAAATACTACGGTATAATGAAAGTAATTTTACACAAACCTCGTTCGCAATGCGACTTCGTTTCCGCTCCGCTCCAACACCAACTCAACTATGAGCCGTGAACCGGTGCATGCTTCCTCTACGGAATCAATGCACCCAGTAAATTCAAGATAAATCAAGCATGTGTGGCTTTTAGTGTGGCTTTTCGTCCAATAGCTACAACAAAGAGAAATACAGGACACCCCAAGAATATACACAGAACAACCGCAGTACTTCTCATATAAAATACACTTCAACCAAAGAAAACCCCAGAGCAACGATAGTTTATATCTGGATACCATTGTCATTATCAGCTACCCCGTTCATACCAAGGAAACAAGGGTACAAAAAAACTGACAGCCACCGAAATGACTGCCAGTCCAAATACACATCTGCTATTTTATGTAATTAGTTATTATATATATATAAACTTCTGTTGGTAAATTCTATATCACCAACCGTAATAGACTGTATCTTTTTATAGTCTATGGTTCCATCATATTCAATAATAACACCCGATCCATCTTCAAAATAACCAAATGTACCAGAAATTGGTGTCTCTGTTCCATCTATCCATGTAATTTTTACATAGCCATCTTTCTCAATTTCTTTTTTCTCATCATCACTTAATTCTTTGTGTTCTCTAAATAAAATTGATATATGAGAAACTCTCACATCTACATACATGTCCTCGCCATCAATCTCATATATCGAACTTGCATTACCTTCATTCCAATCCAACTTCATACCATATGTTACATCTTTGAATATATAATCTGAAACATTACCGTCAAAAGGTTGGGCTTCCTTTATTTCTGTATCCATATCTTCCTTCTCAGTCGCTCCAGCCCCATTCATAGCCAGAATCAAACCATCATACTCTGCTGGTACAACTGCAACCATTGTACAATTAATTCTATAATCCACCATAACCTTTGCCTTTGTGTTATTCTCGAAATATGACATACTTGGTTCTCCATAAATAGCTTCGAATGAACCACTTGTCGAAATCTTATATTCTTTTCCATCAACTTCAACAACGGAATCTGTAGCATATGAATTTTCCGCATCTGTCAGGTCTGCATTTGGAAAAACTGTACCCGTATATGCATCTACAAAATAATAATTCTTTACTGTCGTTCCACAACTACGTCCAGAACCAAGTGGCAATGTACCATTCCAAGTACCACTTGCAATATACGTTACAGTATATGTAATATTTCCATCCGCATCTGGCTCACTTACGTCAATGCTAGGATATGAATAGGTTGCATCCTGCTGTGTCACTTCCTCACTGTCATCTTCAGAACCATCTTCCTTTCTTACATATGTATATGCTGGGATTGATACCTCTTCCTCAGTAAATGAAATACCATTCTCGCTGAACCAAGTGCTTACTTCTTCCTCTGTTGCTTCCTCGGTGTCTGTATCGGATGCCACTTCAGCCTCTGTTGTTACATCCCCCGTTGTACCATCTGCTGTCGTGCTACCCATATCTTTACCACAACCAACCATGCTTAAGCCAAGGGCTAAAACTACCCCAGCTATTAAATATTTCTTTTTCATTTGTCTCCTCCTCGACTTTTATTTTAATACCCGTCAATTATAGTCTCTTTAATGACTATAGTCAAGTAAATAAGCACATATTACTCTGATAGGGAAAAGGAGTTAAACTATGATATCATATAAGCCTTTCTGGAATACATTAGGGAAATCGAAAGAAACCACCTACACCCTTATAAATCAATATCATGTGTCTAGTGCTACATTGGATAAGCTACGCAAAAACAAGCCGCTTAACACAACCACCATAAACGACCTCTGTGGAATACTGCACTGTAGAATCCAAGATATCGCAGAGTATGTTCCATCAGAAGATGACCAGAAGCTCTATTGACAGGTAAGCCCTTTTTAGATGAGATGTCTCACCAAAACAACTTATACAGTCTACAGGGTTTGTGACTTGTGTGACTTGTTGCTTGTGACTTGCTTGCGACTTTTACGTGTCTTATGGACATAAAAATAGGGCTATCCAGACCGAATTACCTAGTCTGAATAGCCCGAAAAGTCTAGCTTTTAAGCCTTTTATTTAGAATTTACCAGCGTTTGCTGCTTCCTCAACAGATACGGCAACAGCTACGGTAGCACCTACCATAGGGTTGTTACCCATACCGATCAGACCCATCATCTCTACGTGAGCCGGTACAGAAGAAGAACCTGCGAACTGTGCATCTGAATGCATACGACCTAATGTATCAGTCATACCATAAGAAGCAGGACCTGCTGCCATGTTATCCGGATGAAGAGTACGGCCTGTACCACCACCGGATGCTACAGAGAAGTACTTCTTCCCCTGCTCTAAGCATTCCTTCTTGTAGGTACCTGCAACCGGGTGCTGGAATCTGGTAGGGTTGGTTGAGTTACCGGTAATCGATACGTCAACGCCTTCCTTATGCATGATAGCAACACCTTCCGGTACAGAGTTTGCACCATAGCAGTTAACCTTTGCACGAAGTCCTTCTGAGTATGACTTACGGAATACTTCCTTAACTTCGTTTGTATATGGATCATATTCAGTTTCAACAAATGTGAATCCGTTGATACGTGAAATAATCTGAGCTGCGTCCTTACCAAGACCATTTAAGATAACTCTTAAAGGCTCCTTACGAACACGGTTAGCCTTCTCAGCGATACCGATCGCACCCTCTGCTGCTGCGAATGACTCATGACCTGCTAAGAAGCAGAAGCACTTTGTCTCTTCTTCCAGAAGCATCTTACCTAAGTTACCATGTCCTAAACCTACCTTACGGGTATCAGCTACAGAACCAGGAATACAGAATGCCTGTAAACCTTCACCGATTGCTGCTGCTGCATCTGCTGCTCTTCTGCAGTTCTTCTTAATAGCGATAGCAGCACCTACTGTATATGCCCAGCAAGCATTCTCGAAACAGATTGGCTGAATCTTCTTAACCTGCTCATATACGTCTAAACCAGCATCCTTCGTAATCTTCTCTGCCTCTTCGATAGATGAGATACCGTAGCTGTTTAATACTGCATTAATTTTATCAATTCTTCTCTCATATGATTCAAATAAAGCCATTTTCGTTACCTCCTTCTATTATTTAGCCAGTTCTTTATCAGTTCTAGGATCAATGATCTTAACAGCATCATCTACACGACCATACTGTCCGCAAGACTTCTCATATGCGGTGTTAGGATCGTCACCCTTCTTGATAAAGTCTGTCATCTTACCAAGGTTTACGAATTTATAGCCAATGATTAAATCATCTGCATCCAAAGCAATACCGGTTACATAACCTTCTGCCATCTCTAAGTAACGAGGTCCCTTCTTTAAGGTACCGTACATAGTACCAACCTGTGAACGAAGACCCTTACCTAAATCCTCCAGACCGGCACCGATCGGAAGACCTTCTTCTGAGAATGCACTCTGAGAACGACCATATACGATCTGTAAGAATAACTCTCTCATAGCGGTGTTGATTGCATCACAAACTAAGTCTGTGTTCAATGCTTCCATAACGGTTAAGCCCGGAAGAATCTCTGCTGACATAGCTGCTGAATGAGTCATACCGGAACATCCGATTGTCTCTACCAATGCTTCCTGAATAATACCTTCTTTTACGTTCAGAGTCAGCTTACAAGCACCCTGCTGTGGTGCACACCAGCCTACACCGTGTGTTAAACCGGAGATATCCTTAACTTCTTTTGCCTGAACCCACTTTGCTTCTTCCGGAATCGGTGCGCATCCATGATGAACACCCTGAGCAACTGGGCACATGTTCTCTACTTCTTGTGAATAAATCATGTTGAAACTCCTTTCAATTGTAAAAGTATGCTTGGATCGTTTCTGGGATGATCCAATCGGGAGTCCTGATTACAGACCCCATTTGGTTATATTTTCGCATAAATCTACAAAATAGTCTAGGGGTTTTTTCGATTTTTCCGGCATAATTTGTCTCAATAAGGGGAGGATATTTCTTCCAGCCGGCTCTCTCCAGTCTGATAGTCTATCTGAATTCCCGGCTGTACATTATATACATACACACAAAATGAAACTCCTCTTCCTCTATCTTCTACAGATTCCGCCTCCATCAAAACCCCTCTGGCTACCAGCTCCGTCCCTTTAAACACCGGTGTCACCCGATACATTACATGATTTCCGGTCTGACGGACATAGGCCCCTACCTGTTCCTCAAAGGGCAGCATTCCCTGTACATTCATATATCTGGTTCCTGTGATCAGATTCCGCTCATTTGCATTTTCTCCACTTAACTGATATGCAATCAAATGGCAGCGATTATAGAGATACTGATCCGGAATCACGCTCCGGTCATACTTCACCGTATGCCAGCCGGACGGATGTACGCTTCCGATCTCTCCCCGCTTCTCTGTCGGCATCAGATCGGTTCCGATACAGGCATAGGCAGTTCCGCATCTGCCCAATGCATCCAGTGTCTGATAGCTTTCGAAGGAGCGTGTCGTCAGCTCGTCTGCTGAAAATCCCGGCTGATTTGCATGGACTTCCACATAAGGATCACCCTGATATTCCGGCACCTCTGACAGGGCAATCGCAACGGACTCCGGTGTCTGTGTGTATCGCCTGACCGCTACTGCCGACAGACATGCGATCAGTGCCAGCAGCCCCAGTACCTTTATCCACTTTATCCTTCTTCCCCTATTTCCGGTTCGTCTGCCATATCGCTTTCCTGCCATCGTCTACTACCTCGCTATCTTCACTGCTGTCTTTTTCCGCTGCCGTCTTTTCTTCGCTGCCATCTTCTCTGCATTCTATTCCGCCGTTGCATATTTGCGGATAATCCGCTACTATATACTTATCCATTATACTGGAAAATCAGATTCCGACAAGTGTCCGAATCTTATATACGAGGTTATGATTATGCGTTATGTTGATTTACATGTTCATTCCAATGCTTCCGACGGAACCCTGACACCCACAGAAGTCGTACAGCTCGCCCTGCAAAAGAATCTGGCTGCGATTGCCCTCTCCGATCACGATACGGTAAAGGGTGTCGACGAAGCTCTCCGGGCTGCTGCGGGTACTGATCTGGAGGTTATTCCGGCTACGGAGCTTTCCTGCTACTATAAAAATGTAGAAATTCACGTTCTGGGGTTATTTGTCGATCACAGGAATCCGGAGTTTCTCGCAGAGCTTGACCGCTTGGAACAAGCCCGACAGAAACGCAATCTGGATATGATTGCACGATTCCAAAAAGACGGTATCGATATTACTCTCGATGACCTGCTGGCCGGGAATCCTACGAGTGTCATTACACGGGCACACTTTGCCAGAGTTCTGGTAGAAAAGGGGATCTGCAAGGATAAAAATGCAGCATTTGACCGCTATGTAGGCGTCGGTTGTCCTTACTACCTGCCAAAGCCACAGGTCACACCGGAGCTGTCACTTCCTCTTATCGTCAAGGCAGGCGGTCTTCCGGTTCTGGCTCACCCAATGCTTTACAAGCTGGGCTATGCACAGGTCGAGGAACTGGTACAGTATCTGATTCCGCTTGGGCTGCAGGGCATCGAAGCCTATCACTCCTCAAATAACATCTCCCAGAGTGATAAGCTGCGCTCCTTGGCTCTGAAGTACCATCTGGGTGTATCCGGCGGCTCCGATTTCCACGGAGCGAACAAACCGGACATCGATCTGGGCAGCGGGCGCGGTGGTCTGCGGATCACGGAAGCGATTCTTTATGAACTCAAAAAGAGAAGAGCGGTCTGATCGACCGCTCTTCTCTTTGTCTGTTCTAATGTATTAGTCTTCCTTCTTCTTGCCTAAAGACAGCTTCTTCTTTTCCTTGCCGTCTTCCTCGGCTGCTTCTTCCTCTTTTACCTCTGCTTCCGGCTTATCTACCTGTGCGATTGCTGCCTTATTCATAGGGATTCTGCAGTTCTTGTTGTTACCGAACTCAACGATAACGGTATCATCTACGATATCCAGTACTACACCATAGAAGCCGCCGGTGGTCATGATGCTTGCACCCGGCTTTAACTGTGCGATCATCTCTTCCTGTTCCTTCTGCTGCTTCTTCTGCGGACGGATAATCAGTAACCACATGATACCGAAGAATATAACCACCACGATAAGGGAGCTTAACATACCGAAGCCGGAACCCTGCTGTGATGCATCTGTTGTTGCTGCTGTTAATAACGTATAAAACATTTGTTTTTCCTCCATTTATTCTTGATCCAGGAATCCTGCCAGCTTCGCTTTCTTATACTCCTGATAGCACCCCTGTTCGATTGCTTCCCGAATCTCTTCCATCATCTTATTATAAAAATACAAATTATGCAAGACGCAAAGACGATAACCTAACATTTCTTTCGCCTTCAAAAGATGACGGATATACGCTCTGCTGTATCTGCGGCATGCCGGACACTGGCAGCCTTCCTCGATCGGTCGTCCATCCAGTTCAAATCTGGCATTTAACAGATTGATCTTTCCATGATTGGTATACAGATGTCCATGCCGTCCGTTTCTGGTCGGATACACACAGTCAAAGAAGTCTACTCCCCGATCAACCGCTTCCAGTATATTCGCCGGTGTTCCGACTCCCATCAGATAGGTCGGCTTATTCTCCGGCAAATGCGGTACCGTAACATCCAGGATCCGATACATCTCCTCATGGCTCTCTCCGACTGCCAGACCGCCCACTGCATATCCATCCAGATCCATCTCTGCAATCGCGTCGGCATGTGCGATCCGGATATCTTCAAAGATTGCACCCTGATTGATACCAAACAGCATCTGGTGCGGATTGATCGTATCCGGCAGACGATTCAGCCGTGCCATCTCATCCTTACAGCGCTTTAACCATCTGGTTGTCCGGGCTACAGAAGGCTCTACATAGCTTCGGTCTGCTACACTGGGCGGACACTCATCAAATGCCATTGCAATGGTAGATGCCAGATTGGACTGGATCTGCATACTCTGCTCCGGTCCCATAAATATCTTTCTTCCGTCGACATGGGAGTGGAAGTATACACCCTCCTCCTTGATCTTACGCAGTCCTGCCAGTGAAAACACCTGAAATCCACCGGAGTCCGTCAGGATCGGCTTATCCCATACCATAAATTTATGCAGACCACCCATTTTCTTTACGACCTCATCTCCCGGCCGCACATGAAGATGATAGGTGTTGGATAGTTCTATCTGGGTTCCGATCTGTTCCAGATCCTCCGTACCTACAGCACCCTTTATGACACCGGCGGTTCCTACATTCATAAATACCGGTGTCTGCACCGTACCATGTACGGTTTCAAATACTGCTCGTTTTGCTTTTCCGTCTTTTGCTATAATCTTATACATAATTACCTCTTCGATCTACATAAGCACGGATATAAATCCCGTCCTCTCTGTATTCTTCCTCTATCACTTGTCCTCGCTTGCGAATCAGGGCGATCTTCGCCGCCTCATTATACGGATACACGTGCTCCAGATACACCCGGCTTTCCCGTATCCGTCGTCCGATCCCGGTTAACAGCTCGTCAAGTCCCTGTCCGGTTTGGGCGGATATCCGATAGGTCTCATCTGCATGGAAGTCCTTCAGTACCTCCGGCACGCCTTCCCGATCCACTTTATTAAATGCTGTCAGAATCGGTTTGTTGCCGATCTCCAGCTCCCGCAGTGTCTCATATACCGTATGCATCTGAATATCCATCTGCGGATTCGACGCATCGACTACATGAAGGATATCGTCTGCATACTTTGCTTCCTCGAGCGTTGACCGAAATGCCTGTATCAGATGATGCGGAAGCTTTCGTATGAAACCAACGGTATCTGTTAACAGAATCTGCTGTCCATCCTCCAGCACCAGACTTCTGGTCGTCGGATCCAGCGTTGCAAATAATTTATCCTCGGATAACACCTGGGAATCCGTAAGCCGGTTCAGCAGTGTGGATTTTCCCGCATTCGTATATCCTACGATACAGACAACCGGTACACCCTGATCCATCCGCCGCTTTCTCTGCGTTGTACGATTGATCTTCACCTGTTCGAGTTCTGCCTTCAGCTTTGAGATTCGTTCCCGGATCACCCTTCGGTCAATCTCCAGCTGCTTCTCACCCGGTCCTCTGGTCCCGATACCACCACCCTGTCTGGACAGGATGCTTCCCATACCGATCAGATGCGTTGCCCGATATCGAAGCTGTGCCAGTTCTACCTGAATCTTTCCTTCCTTCGTAGATGCGCGGGAAGCAAAGATATCCAGAATCACCATCGTCCGATCCATGATCTTCGTGTCCAGTTCGCGTTCCAGATTATTCATCTGGGATGGTGTTAACTCGTCATCACATACAATACCGGTTGCTCCTGTCAGATGAATATACTCCCGCAGCTCCGCTGCCTTTCCACTGCCGATATATGTGGCAATATCGATTGCCTGCCGATTCTGTACAAACCTTCCGACCGCCTGCGCGCCTGCTGTGGAAACCAGCTCCTCCAGTTCGTCCAGAGAATCCTGTACAGACACTTCGTCACCAACCGATGCCGCCACCAGCACTACACATTCCTGTTTGGTCTTATTTTCATATAATTCTGTCATGCCTGCTCCTGTTTATGATTCCAGTGTCTGTCGTGTAGACAGAAAATCATACTCTCTCTGTACAGCATCTGTCACAGGATATGTTTCCATATACTCACATAGCCGTTCGTATGCCGTATTATATTCATGCATATATTCATAATAAACCACTTCCACATACAGCAGCTGCTCATCGCAGCTCCGATCCGAACCATTCAGTCCCTGCAGCAGATACTGATGACAGGTCTCATATACCCCCTGCTTCAAATAGTAGTCTGCTAACATCGTACAGGCATATGCATTATCCGGATTATACGACAGATAGGTTGTCAGATATGCCACCATTTCATCACTCTTTCCCAGTTCTGCCGCACACACACCCGCATAAAGGGTGCACTCCACATGACCCGCCTCTATCGCGGCCTGAAATGCCGGAAGTGCGGATTCGTATTTGCTGTTATTAAAGTCAATAAAGGCCTGACACATCTGTTTCTGCAGTGTCAGATATGCCACCTGCTCCTCTTCCGTCTCCAGCAGGATATCATACTGCTTAATCGCCTTCTGATACTGCTTGGACAAATAGTAGGAATCTGCCAGATACAGCCTGGTATCCCGATCCAGCGGTTCTGCAAAAAATGCTTTTTGCTTCAAAGAAGAATCCAGCTTTTTAATTGCATTATCATAATCGCCCGCATTGTAGTATGCGATTCCCTCTTCCCGATACGCAGTCTTATCCTGCATACTGTTATAGATATAGACTCCGCCTGCTCCGATTCCTCCGATCACCGCCATAATCACGATCATACTTATGATATTGCCGATCCGTCTTCCCTTTGAGACTTCCTTTTGCTTCATGCTTACTCTCCATCTGCTTTGCTTATTTATTCATGATCGCATTGATCGAGTCCATGCAGGCTGCCCGCAGTCCACTGTACTCCAGCGCTTCTACCCCACGTATCGTCGTTCCTGCCGGCGAACAAACCTCATCTTTTAAAACTCCCGGATGCTTTCCGGTCTCCCGCTGAAGCTTTGCACTTCCCAGCATCGTCTGTGCAATCAGTTCATATGCATCTGCACGCGGAAGACCATACTTCACTGCCGCATCCGCATATGCCTCCATGATCAGATCCATAAATGCAGGTCCGCATCCGCTGACAGCACCTCCGATTCCCATCAGTCCGGTCGGTAGTTCCTTTACCAGTCCAAGCGCGGAGAAGATCTCCTGCGCCCATGCATGCTCTTCCTCGCGGAAGGAGTTCTTTTCTTCAAACAGAAATACCCCTTCTCCTACCATCGCCGGTGTATTCGGCATCGTACACTGAATCCGCACGGCATCGCCCAGAATCGCATAGTAGTCTTCATAGTTCCAGCCTGCTGCAACGGAAAGCAGTGCCTTTCCATTCCATTCATCCTTTGTTTCGCTCAGCACATCCTTGATCTGGTACGGCTTGCAGGCTACGATGATAAGCTCTGCCGATGCTACCAGCTTCTTCAGGGTATCTACCGGAACAAATCCGATCGCCTGACTGTTTTTTATCAGTTTCTCCTGATGCGGTGCATATGCCGACAGCTCCTGTGCCTGAACCTTCCCACTTCTTATGAAACCTTTTGCTATGGCCTGTGCCATATTTCCCATACCGATAAATCCTATCTTCATCTTGTATTCAACTCCTTATTCTGTCCGTACCATGAAACATTATCTCTCATTATAGGGGTTCCCCCCGGAATGTCAAGAATTCCGGTCTGTTTATCTTCCCTAGAACTCCGCCTCCATCATCTGATAGATTTCCCGCAGACGTCCATCCGACAGATCTGTCTCATTTAATATCGTATACCGATCCGGTCTGGTGCTGCCCGCCTGCTGCCATGCCTGTACAAAGATATCCTCCGTCACCTTCCACTGAGACGGCTTCACCGGGATGCCATACTGATGTAAGATCCGCTTAATCTTCCCGATATTCCGCTCCTGAAAGATGCACGCCGGAACACTGCCCATAGCGACTGCGATTCCGTGCGGCACATACACTTCCTCCGCAAAGTTTTCCTCCAGCGAATGGCAGAACAGATGCTCCGATCCACTGCTCGGTCTGGAGTTTCCCGCGATCTCCATCGCCAGCCCGCCCATGACCAGTGCCTGCGTCAGAATCTTTATAAAGCTTTTACTCTTAATGGACTTCTCTTCGTTATAGCAGATCGAATTGAATGCCATCTTTGATATCATATAGGCAAAGTCATCGATCGAGCCACCTGTTTTTGCTGCATCCAGCTTCCAGTCATTCAGTGCCGTATACTTACTGATCGTATCACCGACGCCTGCCAGCAGTTGTCCCTCCGGGGCGCCCATGATCAGATTCACATCGACGATGATACTGCTCGGAATCGTGCATCGGAAGGTCTTCCGCTTCTGTCCCTCTGTACCCAGTACCGCTACCGGTGACGCCAGACTGTCATTGCTCAGCGTGGTCGGCAGACACAGGAAAATCGACTTACTGACAAAGGATGCATACTTTGCCAGATCCAGCACCATACCTCCGCCGAATCCTATCACGACCGATATATCATTCATACAGATATACTTTGCCAGATCAACCGCCTGATCAAAGGAACCCTCCTTTACCAGATAGACCTCACTATTGTGAAAGTCACTTGACAGCTCCGTTAAGGTATCCGGAAATAACTTTTGAAGATTCTCATCCGTTACGATGACCACCTTCCGATTCTCTATTCCCGGCACGCAATCCGCCATAACCTCATTGACTCTGGAAAATATACCCTCTTCTACTAACAAGTGATATGGTAAACGAAATCGATTCATACACCCTTTCCTTTCCTTCATTCTATCAACAGTATATCCATTTTCTAGTTATATCGCTCATCAATCACACGCTTTGTCTTCTTCTCGCTTCTAGGCAGGACTCCGATCTCCACGATCTTTATCAGCGGTGTAAAACCGATCCGGCTCTTTACCTTCTCTGCAATCTGCTGTGCCAGCTCTGCAAAGTCTTCCGTACCATCCGTTTCCACATAGATACGCATCGTATCCTTTCCTTCCAAATGAGAGATACGAATCTGATACTCACTGGACAACTGCGGGAACTCCCGAAGCACTTCTTCGATCTGACTCGGGAATACATTTACACCCTTGATCTTCATCATATCATCCGTTCTTCCCATGATCGTATCCAGTCTCGGATGCTTGCAGCCACATGGACATTCTCCCGGAATGATTCTGGACAGATCATGTGTCCGATAGCGGATCAGCGGTGCGCCCTCCTTTACCAGTGTCGTGATAACGATCTCGCCCATCTCTCCGTCCGGAACCGGCTTTAAGGTAACCGGATCAATAATCTCGATATAAATATAATCATCCCAATAATGCATACCATTATTATACTTACAGCTAATACCGATACCCGGTCCGTAAATCTCTGTCAATCCATAGATATCATAGAGCTCGATTCCCAGTTCACTTGAGATTCTCCGGCGCATCTTATCGCCCCAGCGTTCGGATCCTATTACGCCCTTCTTCAAATGAATCTGATCCTTGATTCCACGCTTTTCGATCTCTTCTGCCAGAAGCAATGCATAAGAGGATGTGGAACATAGAACCGTAGACTTCATATCAACCATCATCTTTAACTGCTTTTCTGTATTACCGGGTCCCATAGGGATAACCATGGCTCCCAGCTTCTCCGCACCATTCTGGAATCCGATTCCGGCTGTCCACAGACCGTATCCGGGTGTAATCTGGATCCGGTCCATATTCGTGATGCCGACCAGTTCATAGCAGCGTTTGAACATAATCGCCCAGTCATCCACATCCTTCGCGGTATACGGGATAATGACCGGTAGTCCGGTTGTTCCGGATGAAGAATGGATCCTGACGATCTCCTCCTCCGGTGCTGTCATAAGTCCCAGCGGATATGCCTCCCGAAGATCATTCTTCTCGGAGAACGGAAGCTGCTCAAACTCCTCCGCTGTAGAGATTCCGGTCATCCCGGCATCCTCCAGCTTCTTTCCGTAGAAGCTCTCTGCGGAAACCAATGCATGGATCTGCTTATTTACCTGTTCAATCTGTTTTTCTGAAATCTGCATAATCGTTATCCTTTCCTGTTTATTTTACCAGCTCTACCGCCCGCAGGTTCAGTTCCTGAAACCGTTCCGGAATCCGCTTCGTAATCGCTGACTTTAGTTCCTCTACCGTAATCCCCAGTGCCCCCGACTTTGCTGCTGCTGCCAGAAGCACGATATTCAATACCTTGGATGATCCACACCGGTCACAGATCGCCTCACCGTCCATGACCTTTACCTGTCCTGCCTGCTGCTGCAGATAGGTAATCATCTCGGTTCCGTCTATATATGTGCCGCTTAAGGATGCCGTTACCGGCCGTACTGCCTTCTGATTCACAATGACGGTTCCCTGCGGCTTCAGATAAGAGATACACCGGACCGCTTCTGCCGGTTCAAATGCGATAATCACATCCGCAGACCCTTTCGGTAACAATGGAGAATGAATCTCCTCTCCGATCCTTACATGACTGACCACACTACCGCCCCGCTGTGCCATACCGATAGTTTCTGCCGTCCGCACCTGCAGCCCCTTTTCCATCGCCGCAAAGGCAATCAGCTTAGACGCCAGTACGGTACCCTGACCGCCGACTCCACATAATAATATATTATTCATACGATCCATCTCCCTTCTATGCCTGCTGCTTATCTATCGATACGATGGCCGCACATGGACATACCTGTGTACAAAGAGAGCATCCGGTACACAGACTCTTTTCAATGGTTGGCTTTCCGTTCTCCAGCACAATTGCCGGACAGCCCAGCTCCCGGATACACTTTCTGCAGTTAATACAGGTATCCTGAATCTCATACCCGGTCTTTGGCTTTGTGACTGCGATACAAGGAGACTTGAATATAATCGCTTTTACTCCCGGCAGATCGGCTGCCCGTTTTACCGCTTCTACCGCTTCTGCCTGATTGAGCGGATCTATCGTTTCTACAGATGTCAGTCCGATCGCCTTTAATATCTTCTCTATGCTGATCCGGGTACAGATTTCCTCCGGCTGTATACCCAGCTTCTTTTCTGCGGTTTCCATCATACGAACTCCGGTACCTGGATGTGGCTGATGCCCGGTCATGGCCGTTGTAGAATTATCCAGCACAATCAGGATACTATCTGTCCGGTTATAAACGGCATTGACCACACCCGTAATACCGGATGCGAAGAAGGTCGAATCCCCGATAAAAGAGAAGTTCACCGTATCCGGCTCTGCCCGGTGCAGTCCCTGTGCCATCGTTACATCGGCACCCATACACAGACAGGTATCCACCATATCAAGCGGTGCCGCATTTCCCAATGTATAGCAGCCGATATCTCCGCTAAAGACTGCCTTTCTTCCCTTCATAGCCTGCTTTACCGCATAGAAGGATGCCCGGTGCGGACAACCGGCACACAAAACCGGCGGGCGTACCGGAAGCTCCGGCGGCGCCGGATATTCTACACTCTCACACTTCAGCCCCAAATACGCTTTTAGTACCTGCTTCACAGATTCTACCGTATTCTCTCCGGCTGCCTGCACGCTTCCATCCAGCTTTCCATGGATCGTGACATTCAGATGGTGCTTTCCACACAGATATGTAAGCTCGCGTTCCAGAACCGGATCCAGCTCCTCGATACAGAGAACCTCATCCAGCCCCTCCAGAAACTGCAGGGCTAACGTCTCCGGGAATGGATGCGCTGTCGCGATCTTTAAGAGCTTATAGTCCTCTTGGGTTTCACACTCCAATGCTTCCTTTGTATAGGCATAACTGATACCGGAGGTACAGATTCCCTTTCGTCCGGTTCCGGTTAACTGATTGAAGCGATAGCTTGAAAACTCCTCTCCGATCTGCGGATTTCGTTTCTCGATCTTCTCGTGATTCAAGAAGGATGTTCGCGGAAAAATAACCCAACGCATCGTATCCTTTACGAACCCTTCGATCGGATGCTTTTCTATGCTTTCCCTTACCATAATCGATGCACAGCCATGACAGACTCTGGTTGTCGGACGGAATAATACCGGCGTTCCCCATTTCTCGGAACATTCAAATGCATCCATCATCATCTCATAGGCTTCCTCCGGTGAAGACGGATCAAAGACCGGAAGCTTGGCAAACCGTGCAAACTGTCGGGTGTCCTGCTCCGTCTGAGAGGAAATCGGTCCCGGATCATCTGCACTCAAGATCACCATACCGCCCTTTATCCCTACATATGCCAGACTCATCAGCGGATCCGACGCTACATTTAAGCCCACCTGCTTCATCGTAACCAACGTTCTGGCTCCGGCGTATGATGCACCTGCTGCCACCTCCAGTGCTGCCTTTTCATTTACTGACCACTCTACATAGATGCTTCCGTCGTTCTGCTTTGCTACGGTCTCTAATACCTCGGTCGATGGGGTTCCCGGATACCCGGCCACCAGATTCACTCCGGCATGCACCGCTCCCAGGGCAATCGCCTCATTTCCCATTAAAAACTTCTGTATCACTGCTTCATCACTCCTGTTTCGTTATTCTCAAAGTATCCCACATACTGCACCCGGCATGGGTCCTCTGGGAAGAGATACTTATATAAATCTATAAAATAATCATCAGTCATGCCGGAGATATAGTCTACTACCATATCTGCCGGCTCGGTTGCTTCATAATCTTCCTTTGCATAATACTGTGTAAGCTCCTGTATGTAGCGGACATGGTGCGTATATAGCACAGAATCCGTATTGTGACCTTTGGCATCCTGCAAAAGCTGTCGAAAGATCCGTTCCATCATCGGACAAATCTGCTCCCGATAAACGCTCTCAACCACCCGGTTGCCATATATCATCTGATAATTCTCCCGTTTACCGACCGAAAAGGCTTCATAATATTCGGGATCCATCTTCAGATACGGATGCCCGTAACTGTTTTCCACAATATTTACGATCATATTGTTGATAATCTCTGCATTGCTGGTTCCAATCACGCCGGCCGAATAGTTTGGCTCTTCTTCAAACAAATGAAGCTTCAATGCATCCTGCCGATCCTTTCCCAGATAGGCTATGATATCCGATACCCGCATCACACATGCCTCCAAGGTAGCGGGAACCAGTGCACGGTTCGCCTTCTGATCCCGATAGCAGGCTTCTACCCTTTCATCAAACACCGTAAAGCTCGTGTACGGCTGAGGTTCATACTTCTGCAGCTCCATCTCACCATTGTGGCATATGATGCCGTCCAGTGTCTGGAGACTCAGATTCAACGGAAAGATCCGATCTAAGACTCTGGCACTCTGGATATTGTGATTAAAATGCCGTCCGGTCTCTCCCTGATACAGCTCATTCAGCATCCGCTCCCCTGCATGTCCAAACGGCGTATGCCCGATATCATGTCCCAGTGAGATCGCCTCGATCAGATCCAGATTCAATCCCAGCAGACTCCCGATATTCCTGGCAATGCGGGATACCAACTGTACATGATAGGAACGTCTTGAGATATCATCATTCTTATAAAGAGAAAACACCTGTGTCTTATCTGCATATCGATTATAATATGGGATATGCATGATCTTCTCCGTATCTCTGACAAACGCCGGACGCCAAAGATTTGCACGATCATGACTGGGATCTCTCCGTATCACGTCTTCATTTCTACAGGCATACGGATACTGCACATGATTTCTGCGATCCTCCTGTATCCGTTCCTGCACCTGATCCGATAGATTATGATAATTTGGCAAGCTCTGTCCCTCCGATCTTTCTGTTTTCCGTCAGCTATTTCTGTCCTGCCTCTTCTTAGTCAGACTCTCTGCCTATTATATCCCCTGTTCCGCCTGATTGTCCATGTCTTCTGATAATTTTCCACTTTCCGGTACGGTACTCTGCATAGGATATGATATAATTTGCCAGCCAACCAATCGGCACCGCGATCCAGACCATCCGGATTCCGTACAGCGGTGCAAAGGCAAAAGCAACCACTACCCGAATACTTAAGTTTACCAGATTGGCAATCGTGAACGCCTTCATATCCCCGGCTCCCCGAAGCAGACCATCCGTTGTCATTTTAAGACCGATCAACAGAAAGAACCATCCCAGAAACCGCAGATATTCATTTCCTGTCTGAAGTGCCAGATGCGTTCCCTCCTCTCCCAGAAACAGATGCATGATCTGCGAATACCCTCTCTCCAGAATCACGCAGATCAAAACCGCAAACCCACCTATAATTCCATAGGCCGCATGATAGCCCTGCCGCACCCGTTCGGAACGATCGGCACCCAGATTCTGCGCAGTATAGGAGGATATTGCATTTCCGACTGCCGCCATAGGCACAATACACAGGCTCTCCACACGGGAGGCTGCCGAATATCCTGCCAGCATCTCCGAGCCAAAACTGTTTACGACCGACTGTACCAGCATCATTCCAATGGATACCGTAGACTGCTGCAGGATCGATGGCAGTGCAACTCTTGCCATATTTCCCAGTTCTCTTCCATCAAACCATGTGTGCTGCTGCCCGTTTGTTTCGTAGCCCTTCAGCTCCCGCACCAGCAGTATGATCGCAATCACAGCCGAGATCCCCTGTGCAATCAATGTCGCCCATGCCACCCCGGCGACACCGAGTCGGAGACTGCATACCATGTAGATATCCAATCCTACGTTAAACACAGAGGAAAATATCAGCAAGATCAGTGGAATTCTTGATCGCCCCAGAGCATTAAACATCGCCGCCAGAATATTATACATAAACAGAAACGGAAGTCCCAGAAAATAGATATTCAGATAGATGACTGCCTGATCCAGAATATTGTCCGGAGTTCGAAGTGCCATCATGATCGGTCTGGAAAATAACAGTCCTATGCCCGCCAGCATCATACTCAGTATCAGAAAGGTCAGCAATGCTGTTCGGATCGATATCTTCATCTTCTTATATTCTCTGGCTCCAAAATACATACTGGTAATAACCGATGCTCCCATTCCACCACCGATCGCAATGGAGATAAATACCGTCGTCAATGAATAGGATGCGCCGACTGCTGCCAGTGCATTTTCGTCAATGAAGCGTCCTACGATCACTGAATCTACCATATTATAAAACTGTTGAAACAAATTTCCGATAATCATGGGAAATGCAAATAAAAGCAATGCCTTCCATGGATTCTCCTGTATTAAATATTCCTTCTTCATACCCGCACCTGCCTGTCGTGATTGGTTCTACCTATTCCTTAGTATATGCACGTTTCTCTTTTCGCCTCCCGTATTATACGTCAAACTTCCTCTTGACACAAGTATGATATCGGACTATACTTCGTAAGTATGATATCGGACTTATAATAAACGGAGGTACTATCCATGAAGCAAATTGAATTAAGCAGCGAACAGCAGTCCTATAATACACTTTACAAGGAAGCAGACGATGTCTACCATGACATTGCACTCGGCTTCGGTCTGTCCGACAGTGCCTTTAGTATTCTATATGCCATCTGTGCTTTGGGCGACAACTGCCTGCAACGCGATATCTGCAATACTACTTATACCAGCAAGCAAACGATCAACTCTTCGATCAAAAAGCTGGAGCAGCAGGGGATACTCACTATGACTGCCGGAAAAGGACGGGATATGCACATTCATCTTACTCCGGCCGGACAGACTCTGGTGGCAACCTGCATCTACCCGGTCTTTGAGATTGAGAACCGAGCATTTCAAACTCTGTCTCCGGAAGAACGGACACAGCTCCTCCACTTAACCAGACGATATAATCAGGCACTTCGCGCTCAGGCCAACCAACTACTGATGAAAGGGAACGGACAAACCCATGAAGCTTCAGCTATCTGATCATTTTACATTTTCAAAACTACTACGCTTTACATTACCTTCCATTACCATGATGGTATTTACCTCCATCTACTCTGTAGTGGACGGTCTATTCGTATCCAATTATGTCGGGAAGGATCCTTATACCGCATTAAATCTTATATGGCCGCTCATTATGGGAATGGGTGCTCTGGGCTTCATGATGGGAAGCGGTGGAAGTGCTATCGTAGCCAAGACACTGGGTGAAGGAAAGTCCGAGGATGCCCGGCGTTACTTTTCCATGGTTGTCTATGTCACGATCATCGGCAGTCTTCTTCTGTCTGCAATCGGCCTGATCTTTATCCGCCCGATCTCGATCGCTCTGGGTTCTACGGAAGAGCTTCTGCCATACAGTATGCTCTATGGCCGAATCCTTCTGATCTCCTTAACCTTCTTTATGCTGCAGAATGTTTTTCAAAGCTTCTTTGCTACTGCCGAGAAGCCGAAGCTGGGGCTTCTGATCATCGTGATCGCCGGTGTGTCTAATATGATCTTAGACTATGTATTTATCGTCGTATTCCAGTGGGGACTGGCAGGTGCCGCAATTGCGACCGCGGTCAGTCAGGTCATCGGTGGCGGCATCCCTCTGTTTTACTTTCTGCGCCATAACAGCAGTCTCCTGCAACTGGTCGTTACCCGGTTTGAACTGCGCCCTCTCTGGAAGGCCTGTACCAATGGTTCCTCCGAGCTCATGACGAATCTGTCTTCTTCGCTGGTGAACATCCTGTATAATCTCCAGCTTATGAAGCTGACCGGACAGGATGGCGTCGCTGCGTTCGGAACCATCATGTATGTCTTCTTCATTTTTATCGCCATCTACATCGGATACGCAATGGGGTGTGCTCCGCTCATCGGCTATCACTACGGTGCCGGCAACCATAAGGAGCTGAAGAATCTGCTTACCAAAAGTCTGGTTCTGATGGGAATCTTAGGCGTTCTCCTGACCATTGCGGCAGAGGTACTGGCAGCTCCGTTATCCAAGCTGTTTGTTGGCTACGATCCGGAACTTTACGCCCTTACCTGCCACGCCTTCCGGCTCTATGCATTTTCCTTCCTGGTCACCGGCTTCAATATATATGGTTCCGCGTTCTTCACCGCACTGAACAACGGTGGCATCTCGGCAGCCATTTCCTTCCTGCGAACGCTCCTGTTCCAGGTCGCTATGATCTATCTCCTGCCGATCTTCTTTGATCTGGACGGAATCTGGCTGGCCGTAACCGCTGCCGAATGTCTCACTCTGGTTATTACCATTATCTTCCTAATTACACAAAGGAAACACTATCACTATGCATAACCAAACCTATCTGGGCTTCCGGTCCTTTCGTGCAGGATCATCCATTTGCTTTCCTGTATAATCGAACCGGGAGCCATGACAGGGACAGTCCCAGCTCTTCTCGATAGGATTCCACAATAACTGACAGCCCATATGCGGACATCGCAGATCTATCCGATGATACTCTCCCCGGATATCCCGATAGCATCCATAGCGTTTCCAGCCCTTCCGCACGATACCGCCCTCTCCCGGCAGCAGATCTTCCTCCTGAAGCTCCGACAGCATCTGATATCCCTTAAGCAGTCCTCGTATACTGATCCCCACATCCTTCCAAAAGTTCCTTGCTGCCTTCCACGGATGCCATCGCTGTGGGGAAAACAGTCTCTCATATGGAGACGTTACTCCACAGATCTGATCACAAAGCAGCTTTGCCGCTACCATAGCCGTAGTCATTCCCCATTTCTGATAACCGGTCGCCACATACCAGTACGGACGCAGACCGGAATAGTGACCGATAAAGGGCAACCCATCATGCGGCATACAGTCCTGTGCTGACCATCGTCTGGTCTCCTTCGCCTCCGGGAACACCTTTAGCATCTGTCTGCGAATCGCTGCATATCCACTGTTCTCATCCTGATATCCGGTGCGGTGCTTCCCTCCTCCCACCAGCAGCCACCGGTCATACATCCGATAGGACAGTGCATCCTCATCGATTCCATAATACAAGCCCGAAATCGGTGCAACGCCCTCATAGGCAATGACATAGCTTCGCTCCTGATGCTGACGCAGATAATAAAAACCGGGAAAGATCGTAAATGGAAAATGTACCGCAAACACGATACTTTTTGCATTTATACTTCCCCGATTTGTATAAATTGTATGTCCTTTTACCCGGTATACCTCTGTTTCTTCGTATACCTTTAGCTTTTTAGCCAGATGTTCTATAAACAGAAGCGGCTGAAACTGTGCCTGATTCTCAAACCGTACTGCACCTGCCTCCGAAATCGGCAGACCAATGTCTTCTACATAGGAAGCTCCGATTCCCAGACATCTGGCTGCCTGTACCTCCTCCTTTAGCTGCTGCTTCTTCTGAACGGAATACAGATAGGAGGGAACCCTCTGAAAGTCACAGTGAATATGTTCCTCTTCCACGATTCTTTCATAGAATCGTATCGCAGATTCATTTGCCTTTGCATACAGTCTGGCTCGTTCGATTCCATACTTCCGAATCAGCTCTTGATACTTCATTCCATGCTGACTGGTGATCTTTGCCGTTGTGTTTCCGGTTTGTCCGCCACCCACTCGGTCTGCCTCCAGAACCAGAACCCTCTTTCCCTGTTTTTGTAAAAGAAAGGCCGTTAAGATCCCTGTCATCCCGGCACCTATGACCGCCACTTCTGTATCCATGTCCTCTGTCTGAACCTCCATCTGTGTCCGATGAAGTTCCTTTTTCCATATTGATTTCATAGTTTCCTCCAGATCTTATAATCACTTCGATACTAGTGTTTACGATATCTGTGAAAACTACTCTTATATTTATCCTGTTTTTCCCTGTATTGATTGATTTTACAGAGAACTACCGATCTGATAGGCCTGCTGCATGATCACTCCCTGTGGGCTAAGATCCGAATCGCCTCCCACTACCAGCATACCGGCTTCAACCATATCCTTTGAAAGAAACGTATTCATATACCAGCGATAGTTATCCATATACTTCTCATAGCTCTCCGGTGCTCCCTGTGCGAATATCCCTACCAGCTTCACGCCCGGTGTTAATCTCGACTTATGATCGGCTGTGGTCATACAGTAATGACGATTCATAAATGTGATCATCGGTCCAACGATCTGACTGTAATAATTTGGCGAAGTAACCACCAATGCCCCACAGGTATGAAGATCCTCAAAGTATGGCACCATGTCATCCTTCTGGCAGCAGTCTGCATTATTTGCTCTACAGTATCCACAGCCCAGACAGCCATGAACCTCCATCTGATTAATGTTGTATGTAACCACTTCATGACCGGCTTCCTTTGCTCCGGCTATCACCTGCTGTACCACCTTCTCTGATACTCCATTTGCTCTGGGACTTCCTGACATTACAACTACCTTCATCGTTTGCTCCTCCTTACCGATCTTTTTTCACAGTTTTCCTTATTATACACCTTATAAATAAGATATGACAACCTCCCCGCAGCTATGGTATACTGAAAGAAATAACGGAAGGGAGTTGACGCCTATGTTTCAATCTTTAGAATCCAAACATCCTATCTTTTACCAATGGTTCCGTATCCTCGTGGTCATTAGTTCCTCTATTTTATTTGCCTGGAACCTGTGCTGTTTTGCCAAGACCATCGGTCTGATTCCCGGAGGTTTTTCTGGATTGTCCCTGCTTCTGCAGGAGATTGGGGTCAAGTTCCTACATGTCAGTATCCCATTTACGGTATTTAATGTTGTATTAAATGTCATCCCTGCCTATATCAGCTATCGATATATCGGAAAGCGTTTTACCCTTTACTCTATCCTGACTATTATGCTGTCCAGTGTGTTTGTGGATCTTCTGCCTTCCTATGTCTTTACCAGTGACCCACTTCTGGTCAGTATCTTCGGCGGCCTGATCAATGGGGTTGCGATCAGTATGTGTCTGAATGTGGGAACAACCACAGGCGGCACCGACTTCATCAGTATCTTTCTGTCCGAGCAGAAGGGGATCGATGCCTGGAACTATATCCTGCTGGGAAATGTGATTATGCTGATTGTAGCCGGCTCACTGTTCGGCTGGGAGATTGCTCTTTACTCGATCATCTACCAGTTCTGCAGCACTCAGGTGATCCAGCTTCTATACAAACGCTATAAGAAGGAAACCTTATTCATCATCTCTGACAAATCGGAAGAGATCTACAAAGCGATCCGGGAAACCACAAACCATGATGCCACTCTCTTTCAAGGGATCGGCTGCTATGAAGAGAAGGAAAAAACTCTGATCTATTCTGTCATTAACACAGAAGCAAAACGCGAGCTGATCCCTCTCATCCGTTCAATCGATCCGCATGCCTTCATCAATGTTGTCAAAACAGAAGAACTGGACGGAAAGTTCCATAATATTCCGAATGATTAGTATATATTTATGAATTTTATAGCCATATTTCTTTTTTAATATGCAAAAAGCATATCTTTTTTTCTCCTGTTTAAAATGTATGCATTTATGTATGCATATATATTATAGCTTTTTCAAAATACAAAAGTTATAATTGCCATAAAAGGAGGAAAAAAAATATGTTTAGAACCGCAACTAATAGCAGAATCGGAAAATATCTTACCAAACTTATAGACAATATGTACCCAACATCTACTGCCTTTTGTATTGAATGGCTTAAGCTTGAAAATCCTCAATTTTCAGATTCCGATAAAGAAACTATTAATCGAAAATTAAATAAACTATCCCAAATAAAAAACGGAAAAAAAGGCATTCAAATACAAGATCTTGGTTATTTCTGCGAATTATTAAATGTTTCCTGTGAAGAACTATTAAGTGCTACTGCCCACCCCATCACTAACGAAACACGAGCTACTAATTATAGCTTTGCTTTTTCAAAGGATCCAGTATATTGGGAACGATATATTCAGCGCAAAGATAGCATTATATTAAATGCTGACGAAAGGGAAAAGACCGTTATTGATTATGCATTAGAGTTCAAAAATTATGAATTAATCAAGTATCTAATTGACCATAACTATATTTGGTTTGTTAATGAGACTCAAGACCTTACCGCTCTCACCTTTGGTGCAGGTACCAAAATAGAACGTATGCCTCATGGAGCATTCAAATTAGAATCAGAACTTGCCTTTAATGACTCCTTAAGAACCAATATTGTATCATTAGCATTAGAAAATAAAGATATTTCAATGCTTGAATATTTACATGCACGTGAAACACCAGACTTATATTTTTGTTGTTGCTATACAGGAGGTCCAGGTCGTTATGAAGATTGTTACAATCCCGATCTTATACAGCATATCATTCAGTCTGACCCAAGCGTAATTAACTATTTTACAGAATCATTTAAAATAAATTATAAGGGGAAAACCATGCCTTGTATTTTCCCTTACACAAGCCAATTAATTGAGCAAATGATTAAGTGTAATAGTAAGCATACAAAAATCGCTTTAAAAAATGCTGTCAATCACAATAAACGAATATTTGAAACCCTTAGTCAAATGCTCACGCACGCATTTAACTTAGAGTATTCTTCCTACCCAAGCGAACCCAAAATCTGCTCTTACAATTACGCGACAAAATATTTTAGATTATATACAGGAGATTTCTTTAGCTACACGTATTATTCAACATCAATGAAAAATTATTTAATACTACGTGCCAACATTGTTCAGGTACATATTAATTCAAATAATCCTGAAATCAATTCACTTATTGAAGAACTCAATCAAATTTTTTCTGATATAACTGAATTGAATCAAGAAAAGTTACTTATAGAAAATATCAAAGACTAATTTTTAAGAAAGGTGATTTTATAATGAACAATTTTTTCGACTTTAACACTTCCAACTGGGGATATGAAATTTCAAATAGCACAGCTATCGATTCAGAAGGAAATATGTTGTTCCGAATGAATGATACAATGGCAATGGATATAAATTCTGGTGATCTACATATGACTTCCACCTGGTCAGAAGAGAAAGATGACAATTAGTTTCTAGTTCATTTGCAATTGGAGTCTTCACACAAACAAATAATACCTGTCCAAGTACTATTTTCTACAAATTGGCAGGTATTTTCTTGTTATTTAACTTAATTATTCTTTTTCGATTCCCGGAATTCAACAGCGTGCTTCCGCATCCAGATCGGGAACAGATTTCTCTGGCACTCCCGATTCTCCCGCTGCCTGATTCCGATTGCATGAAAGAAGGTTCGCCACATGTCCGTATAGCTGTCCTCGTATAGCTCTGAACGGCTCAACCGCAGCCACTCTTCCTCGCTCAGATATCGCAGATAATTCTCCTGATTCTTTACATGTACGACTGCCTGTCTGCGATTATCATCAATGATCATCCAGTGTTCCGACGGCATACGATCCGCAAAGTGTTCTCCTACCAGCAAAATGACATTATTCTTTGGTTCCAGATGACAGATATAGGCAGTATCTCCCATCGCACTGAATCGGGCAAATTCCCGAAAGTAATGTGCCTCGTTTCCCACACGCCTGCGTAACTCCAGAATCCGCATGACATGAGGATCGGTATACATGGAGCATACCCGGGCTCCCACCCGGAAGCCCAATCGCAGAAATCCATAGATGGTATCCAGTGCATCGGGTTCGATCGATAAGGTTGCATAAAAGATATCGATATACGCCTCCATGGATATCTTATTCTGAATCGAACGAACCACCTTCGTAACCTTCTCCATATCTGCATCTATATGTGTATATTCATCAAATAAGGTCGGCTGGAATATCGGTTCTCGCTCCAAACGCAGATTCTCATGTCCGTTCTTTAATGCCCAGCTCCAGGCATCATAGATACAGGTCATACTATCCTCGAACTGATCCTTACAGGTAAATACTCTCATACCGCACCTCCCATTTCGATGCCATAGTCAAACAGGGACATCTGCTGATACTGCCGGTTCTGATTTGCCACCTGCCAGTTCTCTCTCTGATTCGTTCCGATCAACTGTCTGGTAATAAAGGCTTCCTCAATCGGTGTATTATATAAGCGATGTCCATTGCAGGTAATAAAATAGTGCGCCCGCTTCAGAACAACTCCCATCTTCTTTAACGAATCAAAGTCCAGCCTTCCGTAACGTCTCGCCTTCATAATCCGTCCCGCAGACTTCGGACCGACTCCCGGTATACGGAGCAACTGGTCATACGACGCGGTCTGTACGTCGAGCGGAAACTCTCCCAGATGCCGCAGTGCCCAGTCACACTTCGGATCTAACTGTTCGTTGAAATTTGGCCGTGCTTCCGTCAGCAACTCCTCTGCATGGAAGCCATAAAACCGTAACAACCAGTCTGCCTGATATAACCGATGCTCCCGTAACAGCGGCGGTGCCGTATCCAGTCGCGGAAGCAGTGCATCTTCATTTAACGGAATATAAGCAGAATAAAACACACGCTTCAAATCATAATCCTGATATAGCTTCTGCGTCGTCTTTAGTAGTGTATAATCACTCTCCTGTGTAGCCCCTATGATCATCTGTGTACTCTGTCCCGCCGGTGCAAAGCTCCGATTCTCCGACTGTACCTCTGCCGGAAGCAGCATACGGTCTCCAACCGTCGATAAGGTTCCTCCGTATCCTCTCTGCTTCTCTACCCGATTCTGTGACGAAAAAATACTGCTGCCAAGATACTGATTGCTCCGGCTCCGTTCCATCTGCGGAAGCTTCCCTCTGGAGATCCGATTTGCTGCAATGGTATCACTGACCTTCCCCATCGGATCCAGTATCGTCTGAAAAGTCTTATTCGGTGCCAGCTTTGTCAGGCTCTCTGCAGTCGGGAGTTCCAGATTCACGCTGATCCGGTCTGCCAAATATCCGGCCGTCGCCAACAGTTCATCTGCTGCCCCCGGAATGGTCTTTACATGAATGTACCCGTTAAACCGATATTTATTCCGAAGAAGCGACAGTGTCTCACACATCTTCTCCATGGTATAGGTTGGGTTCTTCAGTACCCCGGAGCTTAAAAACAAGCCCTCTATATAGTTTCGTTTATAAAAGTTCACTGTCAGCTCGCAGATCTCCTCCGGTGTAAATGTTGCACGCGGAACATCGTTTGACACACGGTTCACGCAATACTTACAGTCATAAACGCAGTGATTCGTCATCAAAATCTTCAGCAGTGAAATACATCTTCCGTCCGAAGCAAAGCTATGACAGATTCCGCACGCCTCTGCATTTCCAAGGAATCCTTTCTTTCCTCTCCGATCTGATCCGCTGGAGGTACATGCCACATCATACTTTGCTGCATCTGCTAATATTTGTAGTTTTTCCCGGGTGGTATACCCTGTTATTATCTGATCCATAGTCTCATTATACAAACATATGTTCGATATTTCAAGATATATTTTTTTCTATACCCCAGGTGTCTTTTGGAACTCCTTCCTCCGTATGATCATATAGGTCGTAATCGTCGCAATACCTGTCAGCACCCAGGATGCCGGATATACATTCATCAGCCAGTCAAAGCTGGTCAGCTTCTTAAACACCGTATGCAGCCAGATGATCCGAAATACACAGGAACCCATGATCGTATACACCGTCGGCAGAACCGAGTATCCCATTCCACGCAAGGCTGCGCCTGAGATTTCATAGGTTCCCACTAAAAACTCCAACAGCATGACATGTGTCATACGAATCAGTGCATATTCTATCACCGCCGGATCGGTGGTAAATGCCAGTATAAAGGTTCTGGAACCCAGCACAAAGATCAGGCTCAGTACCGCACACAGACTCATTCCCATAACCGTACACAGCCGGTATACCTTCTTACATCGTTTATAATCTTTCGCTCCATAGTTCTGGCTGGTAAAGGTAACTGCTGTCTGGTTAAATGCATTTATTACAAAATACGAACAGTACTCAAAGTTCAACGCTGCTGCAGATCCGGCGATCGCATTTGCACCAAAGCTGTTAATCGCTGACTGGATGCACACATTCGATAACGAAAACACCATTCCCTGAATACCTGCAGGTCCGCCGATTCGTAAGATTTTCCATAAATACTCAGACTTGCAACGTAGTTTTCCGGGGTATAACCGAATATTTTCCTCCTCATGCATGAGAATCCATGTGACAATACCGGAGCTTACAATATTAGAAGCTACTGTTGCGATTGCTACACCCGCTACATCCAGATGGAACCCGATCACCAGCACCAGATTCAGTATCACATTCACGATACCGGATATGATCAGACAATAAAGCGGCCGCCGGGTGTCACCGATACTACGCAGGATGGCGGCTCCAAAGTTATATACCATAACAAATGGCATTCCCAGCATATAGATTCGAAGATACAGCACTGCCATATCAAGGATATGATCCGGTGTCTGAATCAGTTCCAGAATCCAGCGTGAGCATATAATACCGATTACCAGCATGATTCCACCACATGTCAGTGCCAGTGTCATAACGGTATGAACGACATCCGACAGCTTCTCCTGCTTTCCCTGACCGATATAGTTTGACAATACTACATTTGCACCTACAGACAGTCCCACAAAGAGGTTAATCAGAAGGTTAATAACCGCACTGTTCCCTCCTACAGCCGCCAGTGCATCACTGGTGGCAAATCGCCCTACCACTGCGATATCCGCCGCATTGAACAACTGCTGTAGGATACTGCTGGCCGCCAGCGGAAGTGCTACGATCAGCAGCTTATCCCACAAAGAACCTTGCAGCATATCCATCTGTTTGGACTTTTTATGATTCCGTTTCTTTTTTTCTAATTCTTCCATACGCATTTCCTATATGTAATCTCTTTCTTCATTTCATTTGCTTCCGCCATACCTTCTGTTTGATAAAGCATTTACTATTGTAGGCGTGCTTTTGCCGTATTTCAATATCTTTTTCAGGTTTCCCCCCATTTTCTATGCAACTGTGGTATACTTGTACTATATGTCAACGACAAGGAGGCCGATTCTATGGGATTATTTAAAACCCCTCCCACGAAGGCGGAACTGGAACAGCAAAAACGCTATGAAGAAGCAAAGATCCGGGTACTGAAGCTTCATGAAGCAGCAGAGCTTCTGTTCTATATCGATCAGGTTACCGAAGAAAACGGACATCAGATCCTGGGCGGCGAACTGGCTCAGGGAACCCTTGACGCCGGCTGTCAGCTCTCGATCTACTCCTGTGAAGGCATCCTGCTGGGTGGTATGACCGTAGCCGCTGTCGATCAGCGGGAGGAACGGATCTCACTCTTTGAAAAGGTGCTTCGTACCGACTGTACACCGAAGGAGGACTGGTCCGGATATCTTCCGGGACAGATGCTGATAAAAACAAAGACTGACCATGTTATATAGAATATAAAGGAGTTTATCATGTCACAGATTGCAAATGACTGGAGCGAACCACTTCAGGCGGAATATCGAAAACCATATTACAAAGACTTATATAACCGTATCGTAAAGGAATACCAGAACTATGTTGTCTACCCACCTTCCGAAGAAATCTTTACGGCCTTTCACCTGACCCCCCTCAAGGATGTGAAGGTCGTGATCTTAGGACAGGATCCATACCATGAGGAGGGGCAGGCGCATGGCTTAAGCTTTTCTGTAAAGCCGGGCGTGGATACCCCTCCATCTCTGGTGAATATCTATAAGGAACTGCAGGATGATCTGGGCTGCTATATTCCGAACAACGGTTATCTCACAAAATGGGCGGAGCAGGGTGTACTGATGCTGAACACACTTTTAACCGTCCGTGCCCATCAGGCATTCTCACATCAGGGAATTGGCTGGGAACAGTTTACCGATGCCGCTATCCGTATCCTAAACGAACAGGATCGGCCGATTGTATTCCTGTTGTGGGGAAAACCGGCACAGAGTAAATCTGCCATGCTAAATAACCCAAAGCATCTGGTTCTCATGGCACCACATCCCAGTCCACTATCTGCCTATCGGGGCTTTTTTGGCTGTAAGCACTTCAGCAAAGCCAATGCCTTTTTAGAGGAGCACGGCATCACGCCCATCGACTGGCAGATTGAAAACAGATAACTATACCGTTACGATCAGCGTATCATAGCCCAGAGCCCTTAACTGTCTCTGGGCTTTTTCTGCATCACTTAATGTCACATAGTCTCCTACCTGAACCGCAAAGTACTCTCCACTCTCTACAATCTCCGCCTCATATCCCTCTTCCATGAGCTGCTGCATCATATAGAGTGCATTTCCATAACGCCGAAACAGCCCGGTCTGCACCCGGTATGCCTTTCCGGAAGAACTGCCGGTTCCCCCCGGTTCTCCTCCTACGACATCTTCGATACCGACTGCAATCGCCCGGGCTATATCCTGAAACCGATTGTCAAATGTCTGATTGTCCTGATCCGTATTGATAAATCCTGTCTCGATCAGTATGGCAGGCATACTGGTTCTGCGCAAAACCGCCAGATTCTTCCGTTCCTCTACTCCGAGATTTTGAAAACCTGCTGCCTCTAACTGTTTATTTACGCTCCTTGCCAGTTCTCCTCTTACACCACTATCGGTATATACCAGAGTCTCTACTCCGCTATATGTGTTGGCATACGGACTGGAATTTCGGTGGAATGACACGAAATAATCCGCACCTGCCCGATTCGCGATCGCCACTTTCTCTGTCGGCGAATCGAATACATCCTCCGTCCGGGTGTAAATCACATTATACCCTGCCTGCTTCAACAGATCTCCGACCGCTAACGCCAGCCGGAGATTATCATCCTTCTCTAAGCGGCCATTATAGACAGCTCCGCTATCACTGCCTCCATGACCTGCATCTATTACTATTGTTACTGCCATATGACATCCTTACCGTTTTTTATCTATCATATGAACAGCACTTGAAAATGTTGCCTTTTATTTCTCTTCCTGCTTCTTAGGGGCTACTTTCTTTGCAGCCGGCTTCTTTGCAGATGCCGTTTTCGGTGCCGAAGCTACCTTCTTCGCTCTTGTGCCCGGCTTCTTTGCAAGCTGCTTCTGATACTCTGCCTCGTTGATGTAATCATACTTAAAGATTACTGTAGACAGTGGCGGCAATGTAAAGGATATGTGCTGATCTCTTCCGTCACAGGCTCCCTTTACAGCTTTCAACGGCTTCTTATTCACACGGCCTTCACCCTCGAACTCCACTGCATCTGAATTCAGGATCTCCACATAATCACCCATACAAGGAACTCCTACCCAGAAGTTCTCCCGTTCTACCGGTGTAAAGTTGCATACAACCAGCAGCTGTTCCTTCGCAGAGGAACCACGACGGATAAATGAGATCTGGCTGTGCTCATTATCATTGCAGTTGATCCATTCAAAACCCATCGGATCACAGTCATTATAATAAAATGCATCATACTTCTTGTATAACTGATTCAGCTTCTTTACAAAGTTCTGCAGACCTTTGTGACCCGGCTCCTCCAGAACATACCAGTCCAGACTTCTGGCCTCACTCCACTCACGTTCCTGACCAAACTCCTGTCCCATAAAGAGCAGCTTCTTGCCCGGATGAGTATACATATAACCGTATGCGGTCTTCAGATTCGCAAACTTCTCCGGCATCGTACCCGGCATCTTTAACAGCATCGAGCACTTCAGATGTACGACCTCATCATGGGAGATCACCAGAATAAAGTTCTCAGAATACGTATACATTAGGCTAAAGGTCAGACGATTATGATTAAAGGAACGGAAGTATGGATCCAGCTTCATATATTCCAGGAAATCATTCATCCATCCCATATTCCACTTATACAGATATCCCAGTCCGTCCATGGATACCGGTGCCGTTACTCCTGCCCATGAGGTAGATTCCTCTGCGATCATAATCGCTCCCGGCTGACGTTCCTCCACTGCCCGGTTCAGATGCTGCATAAATGCGATCGCATCCAGATTCTCTTTTCCGCCATTTTTATTCGGCAGCCATTCTCCGTCATTCTTTCCATAGTCCAGATACAACATAGACGCAACCGCATCTACCCGCAGGCCATCGATATGGAACTTCTCCAGCCAGAACAATGCATTGGCTACCAAGAAGTTCTGTACCTCATTTCTGGCGAAATCAAAGATATACGTTCCCCAATGCGGATGCTCTCCCCGTCTTGGATCCGGATGTTCATACAGCGGCATTCCGTCAAAACGTCCCAGACCATGGGCATCCTTTGGAAAATGTGCAGGAACCCAGTCCAGTATTACATGAATGCCATTCTTATGCATATAGTCAACAAAGTACATAAAGTCTTCCGGCAGACCATATCGTCTGGTCGGAGCATAATAATTCGTTACCTGATATCCCCAGGATCCATCAAACGGATACTCTGCAATTCCCATCAGCTCGATGTGTGTATATCCCATTTCCTTTACATAGGCGGCTACCATCGGAGCCAGCTCCCGATAGCTGTAGAATCCATTATCACTGTCCTCCACTGCCTTCTTCCAGGATCCCAGATGCATCTCGTAAATCGACATCGGCTCCCGCAGAGCATCCGAACGACTCTGCTGACGGCGGTTTTCCATCCACTTTGTATCCTTCCACTTATACTGATTCAGATCTGCTACAACCGATGCATTATCCGGTCGGAACTGACAGCAGTTGCCATACGGATCTGCCTTATAGATCAGCTCATCGAACCGGGTCAGGATCTGGAACTTATACACAGCTCCCGGCTTCACACCCGGGATAAACAGTTCATGGATACCGGATGGTCCCATCATATTCATCGGATGTAAGGAACCATCCCACATATTAAAGTCACCCACTACACTTACCCGTCTGGCATTCGGCGCCCATACGGCGAAGTAGGTACCTTCTACGCCATCGATCTTCATCGGATGCGCACCCAGTCTCTCGTAGATCTGATAGTGATTTCCCTCTGCAAACAGATAGATATCCATATCACTGATCTGCGGCTGGAAAGAATACGGATCCGCCAGTGTGACGGTACTACCGTCCTCATAGGTTGTTTCTAACACATACTTCTTATATACCTTCTTTGGCAGATACAGACCGAAGAAACCATCCTCCCCGATCGGCTCCATCTCATTTACGATCTTACCGGTGCTGCTTATGACCTTCACACTGACTGCATGTGGTTTATATGCCGTAATCACCTGTCCCTTATAATAGTCATGCGCACCCAAAAGCTTTCCGGGATTGTTATTCTTTCCCGCGATCAGTTCATCATACTGTATCCAGTTAATCCACCGTTGTAACTTCTCATTCATCTTTTATCTACCTCTCTTCCTTATGAATAAATGCCATACATAAACTGTCTCACCAGCTCCCAGATCGCATGTGGATCTGCCAGTGTCTCCTGTGGCACGCCTCGTTCATCCATTACCAAAATATAATGATTAATAATTCCCTGAAATCCGATTGCAAACTGTTCCTGTCGTCCATTCATGTTTCCCAGCTTATCACCGGCCCGGTCAAACAACGCCGTCGTTGCCCGGAACATCCTCCGCATATAGGGTGCAACTGCCTTAAATGCCTCATTCTCCCTTGCCGAATAGTTCAGACTCAGCAGCAGAAAGTACAGCTCCCGATTCTCTCCCGCAATCTCCACAAAGGTGCACGCCAATTGGAACAGAGTATCCTTTGGATCTCCCTGATACTGCTCTGCCACCGCCTCCAGCTTCTCACAGATCGGCTCACAGCTCTCCTTCAGCAGTGCCTCCAGCAACCCCAGCTTGCTCTTGAAGTAATAGTACAACGTCGGCTTCGTCACCCCCGCCGCAGTCGCAATCTCCTGCACACCTACCGCATCGTATCCCTTCTGATAAAACAAATGAATCGCACAGGTCAGAATCTTACTCCGGTTATCCGTGTTATCCTTCAACCAACACTCGCCTCCCGACTTATCATCCATATAACCCCTACGCATTACCTTGTATTTCTGTCATGATTTTATGCTACTTTCAAGTATACCAATCGGTATATTCGTTGTCAATCTACATTGACAAATGTTTTTCGAATGCCTATACTTATTTTCAAAGGAGGACTGAAACTATGTGGGCTTACGAAAGTGTATTTTATCAGATATACCCCCTCGGCTTCTGTGGGGCTCCGTTTGAAAATGACGGAATACAGGAGCATCGTATTTTAAAGGTGATCGACTGGATTCCGCACATCCAGAAGCTGGGCATCAATGCCATTTATTTTTCACCTGTATTCGAATCCGATACCCACGGATACAATACCAGAGATTATACTAAGATCGACTGCCGTCTGGGTACCAATGCAGACTTCAAGCAGGTCTGTGATGCCTTACACGCTGCAGGAATCAAGGTGGTACTGGATGGTGTATTCAATCATGTCGGACGTGGCTTCTGGGCCTTTCAGGATGTTCTTAAAAATCGGGAGAACTCCAGATACAAGGACTGGTTTGCCAGAATCGCCTTTGACGGCAATTCCAACTACAATGACGGCCTGTGGTATGAGGGTTGGGAAGGAAACTACGATCTGGTTAAGCTGAATCTCCGAAATGAAGAGGTCATCCAGCATATCCTGTCCTGTGTTCAGGGCTGGGTAGACGAATTTGATATCGACGGACTGCGTCTGGATGTCTGCTACTGTCTCGACCGCGACTTCCTGAAGCGTCTCAGAAGCTTCACCAATCAGGTAAAGCCGGACTTCTTCCTGTTAGGGGAACTCCTGCATGGAGACTACAATCAGTTTGTAAATGACGAAATGTGCCACAGTGCTACCAACTATGAGTGTTATAAAGGACTATTCTCCAGTTTTAACAGCATGAATATGTTCGAGATCGTACACTCTCTGCTTCGCCAGTTCGGACCGGAGACCTGGACCTTATACAAGGGCAAGCACCTTTTAAGCTTTGTAGATAACCATGATGTATCCCGGATAGCCAGCAATCTAACCAACGAGAAGCATCTGCCTCTGATCTATGCCATGGCCTTCGGTATGCCGGGTATCCCTTGTGTATACTATGGCAGTGAATGGGGTGCAAAAGCGAATAAGAGTGAAGGTGATCCGGCTCTTCGTGCCTGCTTTGATGCACCGATTGAAAATGAACTGACCGCATGGATTGCAAAACTGGCTGCCGCAAAGAAGAACAGCCATGCGTTGAACTACGGTGCCTTCCGTTCCCTGGTCTTAACCAATCGCCAGTGTATCTTTGAACGGGAAGCCGATGGCGAGCGGGTACTGGTCGCTGTAAATGCGGATGACCAGCCATATACCGCACACTTTGATGCCAGAGCCGGCCGGGCGGTCGATCTGATCACAGGCGAACCACACGACTTCGGTGGCGGCAGCGAACTGCCTCCATACAGTGCATACTTCTGGAAGACAGAGTGCTAATATAGGAAAAGGGATCTGACCGGATAGCAATCAATATCCGGTCAGATCCCTTTTTTAGTGTGTTTCTAATACTATTCTCTAATGTTCCGTTGTCGTTTTCTCTGTGGTACTGTTTTTCTCGGTCGTTGTACTGCTCTTCTCCGTTGTCGAAGCGGTCTCTGTCGTAGATGCCTTCTTAGTCGCATCCACCGTCACATGAATCTCATCCTGATACCGGACATTCTCCAGCTCCTTGAAGGTCACCTGAGCAGAGTACACGCCCTCACTCTGATACTCGGAGACATCTACGGTCGGTGCAATATCACTCGCCGTCAGCTTATCCACATCCCGTTTCAAACCGATCACTACAATCTCATAGCTTGTGCCATCATCCTGAACCGTATAGTCCAGTTCAGAATCTCCGTTCTTAATCTTAATGTCACTCGCCTGGATCGTCACAGTCTTCTCAACCAGCTTCTCGATATTAATCTTAACTGCAACATCCTGTGTCTTATCCGCTACTACCACTCCCTCCGGAAGATAGTCCCCGATATTCACTGTTGTTTCAAAGTCACTGTTCTTATCGGTTACATCGATATCATTGATGTCAATACTTTCGACGGATCGGAGCACACTCTCCTCTCCTGCGATCAGAACCGTTGTCGGCTGATATTCGATATCGCCTGCGATACTATAGCCCTCTGCCACAGTTCCTGCCGGTGTAATCTGAATCGGTACTTCCTTTGTTTTCTTAATATCTATATTTACCGTTACCGTCGTCAGGCTCAGATTTAATTTATCCTGATCAATTATATCACCGTCCGCATCTAACAGCTCCAACGCTCCGTTCGTCGAGATACTGGTATTCATACCCTCTACATCCACGTATACCGCTACAGACTTAATATTCTTTACCTTGCTGGCCGCTCCGCTGATCGTCACCATATTCGGCGTCGTTGCTGTGCTCACCACTGCATATCCATCCTGTGTCTTACCGGTTGTAATAACACCGATCGGAAGCTTCTGCTCGCCCCGTTCCTCGATGGCTACCTTCATCATACTATCCACTACCGATATATCGATTTCTTTTCGTACACTTGCATCCACTGCATCTACTGCGATCTGAACCGAATTTGTAATCGACAGCTCTGACAGATCCGCCGTGGCTACAAAGTCCTCCGGTGTCAGCTTCTCTACCACAGATCGTCTGCCATCTACCTTTACATCTACCGTCTTTCCCTGTTCGATCTCATAGACCATGTCCTGCCCGGTGATGGCATCTTCATTTAATAATTCTACCGGAATCCCTGTAATCGTCTTGGTGATCGTATAGTCCTCTATGTTGGCTACCAGAAACCATACCAGAAAGGCAATGAGGACAGCCATGATCTTCAGGCCCCAGTTTTTAAGAAGTTTTTCCTTCATTCTTTTTACCCTTCCATAATCTAAAACGCTTGACATCCAGTGACTTATTCTGAATATAGGACAGCTTCTTTTTCAGATTATCCGCATCCAACCCCCGGAACAGTTCACCTGCTACCGCTACGGATACATCTCCGGTCTCCTCTGACACGATAATCGTCATACTGTCGGATACTTCACTAATGCCGATTCCGGCTCTATGTCTGGTTCCCAGCTCCTTGTTGATCTCCATACTATCGGATAACGGAAGATAACAGGTCGCCGCTACGATTCGATTGTTCCGCATGATAACGGCTCCGTCATGCAACGGTGTATTATGTTCAAATATATTTACCAGTAACTGACTGGATACCACAGCGTCTATCGGAATGCCCGTCCGCTCATAGTCTCCCAGTGCTACATTCTGCTCTATGACAATCAAGGCACCGGTTTTATTCTTTGCCATCTCAAAGGTTGCCTTTACCAGTTCATTCGTTGTTTTGGCAGAAAACCGTTCTTTCTTTTCACTGTTACTGTTATCAAACAACGAAGATATAAAGTTCTGCTTTCCCAACTGCTCCAATGCCTTTCGAAGCTCCGGCTGAAAGATAATGATAATCGCTATAATACCGACACTGATCGTATTCCGGAAGATCCACAGGATCGTATTCAGATCGAAAATAGCCGCAAACAACCAACATAATGCCAGCACCGCAATTCCTTTAAACAGCGTCCATGCTCTGGACTTCTTAAACCAGCCGATAATCTGATACAGAATAAAGGCAATAATCAGGATCTCCAGTACATCTGAGAACTGGATTTTCGGGAAATATATAGTTTTGAAAAAATTACCGAATGTATTCAAAACATTTTCCATGCCGATCACTCCTGTCTGGTCTTCTGCTCATTAATCTTCTTTACCTTCACATTCTGCTCCGGCACCCGAATCTTCGGTACCGCCTTTACATAGTAATAATAATCATCATCCTCATACTGCACAGTCTCCGTCCGGCTATAATCCAGCACTCCCTTAAAGAACTGTGCCACAACTGCCAGAATCGCACCACCGATGGTTCCCAGGAAAATAACTAATATATTAATATCCGCTTCCAGAACGATTCCGCCTACCAGCAACAATATAATATTCAAAATCGCACCTGTAATAATCGCTATAAACCAGGAATACTTGAAAGACTGGCGATAAATCACATAGGTTGCTACAATGACCAGAATAAATACAACGATGGTTAACAGCATTGCCTTATCCTGAAGCATACCGTTCATAACATAACTAAAGCCCTGAATACTGTCCTCTTCGGATGCTGTAGCCAGCAGATCTACCAGATCCTTCACATGTACAGCATAATAGTAGAAGATGATACCAAAGATCATCGGAACAATTCCAACCGGTCCCACAAAGATACTGATCACGATCGGTATCACATAATGTAGCTTCAATACATACAGCAGCGGCATAATCACTATGATCCATCCATACTTTGGTGCAAACCGCAGATACAGAAGATACATCATTGCGAACAATCCAAGATATAGCAGACCAATCTCCATCGATACTGCATACATATGTATAAATCCTGCCAGTCCGGTGATCAGTACGATCACAGAAACCGGAACAAATGCACAGATCAAGGATAAAATAAATATAATGATCGGATTCCGCATCTGATCGGAATATCCCATAATGGAATTATAAGATATCAGGATCAGGATGGTTCCTATAAACTTCATAACAGGCATTGCAAATTTCTCATACCGCATCATAAATGCCTTAATAGTATCTCTAATATTGATTAAGGTTGTCATGACTCAGACTTACACCCCTTCCCGCTCGTTTCTCTTTCATTTCTTTCTCTTCCCGGTCGTACATTTCCTTCAACCGCTTCAGATCATGATTATACCGGATCACATCCGGCTTCACCTTCTCATACCGTCTGGAATAAACCAGCCGTGCCGCCACCATATAAAGTGCCACAAATACAACATAGGCGATGCCCAGCTTTATGGCTATATTCATAAAATCCAAATCATTTAACCGGATCAGCACTGCCTCCGCATTAATCAAAACGCCTAATGTAATCAAGGCTATAAATGCAATGGTTGCCGTTACCGCAGTCTTATACATATTATACCGGACATAATCCCGTTTATAATATTTACTGATATTTAATTGTTTCCTGCCCTTGGTGTTTTCATAGATTGCAAGCTTTGTCATCAGCTTGACTCTTTCTTCATTTACCATTCCATTCACCCCGTTTCTACATAAAGGCTCTCGCGTTAACTATTGTAACACATTATCAAGTGCATTACCACTTGAAATTTCTTGCAAATTCGTATCAAATGACTCCTAATTTTATCAGTGAAGGATGGAGATAGCAACAAAAGGATGAAGATCATGAGAAAACAGCCCGCAGATTCCTCCACAGGCCATTTGAAGCACGATTTTTAATTTCTCACAATTCACACAATTCCGATCAGTTTCAGAATCCAGTATATCAGTCCCAGCACAAAACTGGTAAAGATTCCGTACAGAATCACAGGTCCGGCGATGGTAAATACCTTCACGCCGATTCCGAATACCTGTCCTTCCTTCTGATACTCGATGCAGGGTGCCGCTACGGAATTTGCGAAGCCTGTGATCGGAACAAGGGCTCCGGCTCCACCCAGCTTTGCGATCGATCCATATAGGTTGAAGCCTGTCAGGATCACACTACAGGCCACAAGAATCATGGATACATAACTGGCGGCATCGTCCTTTGGCAGCCCCGCCTGCTGCTGCAAAAGCTGGGAAATCCCCTCTCCTATGGTACAGATGATACCTCCGATCAGAAATGCCCACAGACAGTTCACAACACAGTTATGCTTTGGTGTCACCTGCTTTACATACTCATTATATTCTTTGTTACTTGGTTCCTTTTTCATCTTCTATCACCTGCCATTTCTACTTAACTCGGGCTCTGAAACAGGAAGAACTGGATCCAGGTTCCGACTGCCTTTCCGATCCCGACAGAGGCGATCACATATGGCAGTCCCTTTCGCAGACCTGTCCGCCGACACAGGATCGGGAACAGCTTCACCACATCCGCCAGTGCGGCTGCCAGACAGCCCGTAAAGATTCCGAACAAAACTCCACACACCAGCAGTCCTGCTTTTCCAAGCGGAACCGGTATATCATACAGAGTAAGCAGATTTCCTACCGTCGTTCCGGCTAAGATCAGGTTCTCCGTCAGCAGTGTTTTCCGCCCGGAATTTGCCCAGTCCTCCAGTCTCGTATATACCCCCAGCGATGCGATAAACGTGACATAGGCACCGGCTATGGCTCCTCCGGCGGACAATCCGATGATACACATCAACAGATTCTTAATCCACATCTTTGCTCACCTGATTCCGTTCCGCATCCAGAATGAATGCCTGATTAACGTCCTGCTCATACTGCCGCATCTGAACCTGAAGCGGCGTCGGATCATTGGTCAGCTTATATCTTCCTCCATGGTTAAAAAAGAGGAGGATACCCAGAAACAGCCCTACTGCATAAGATGCCTGCAGAATTCCGGGTCCTGTCGGTTCCTGACCGGTAAAAAGCTGATACAACTGATCAAACAGATCCGGCGTCGTTACATCTGTATTAAATGTCATAATGGAAAATGCGGCTCCGAAGAATGCCAACAGGCACACTACCACCAGCTTTAGCCTGCCGATCCACTCCGGTCGTTTTCCGATCGGCTTATAGTATACGATAAAGTCTACCTCGCCCAGACTGACCACCTGACAGTTTGGCACTGCCGCGGTTATCATCTGAATCACCAGACAGGTAGAAAACACCTGCTTATACTCCTTTTCCGAATGAAACTCTGTAAGGATCAGACTTTGTACCTGCTTTTTTACACTTTTATTTTCACAAAATACCTCTGCGATATCATCGACACGAACCACCGGTCGATGCACAGCCGTACTCTGCTGCACATTAAGATAGATCGTCTCTGACATCGATGTCCTCCTTATCCTGCCGGCAGAATTCTGCTTCAGAGTTCCATACAAAGGTTCCGTCCGTATAGTCCTCCTGCCGTCCCTGCCGGACCGTATACCATATGATTCCGATTACCACCAGAATACCCAGCAGCCACCAGATCCATGAATACCGCTTTCCTACCATGTTCTCGTCTCCTTCCTGTTTTCCATCATTTTTCCTCTATTGGAAATAGGAATTTGCTTTCCATGATAGTATGACCGGATTCGGATATTCTATGAACCTCTGCGCCTGACAACTTTTTCCATGCAAATAGATTGTCTGCACTATCCGTTTTTCCCATGATTCATGAGTTCTCTCATTTTTAACAGTACTTTTTTTTCGATTCTGGACACCTGTACCTGAGAGATCCCGACGATCTGTGCAATCTCCGTCTGCGTCTTATCTTCAAAATAACGCATGACTATAATCTGCCGCTCCTTCTCCTCGAGCTCCGCCATCAGCTCCTTTAACGCAAGCTGATTCACCGCTTTTTGGCTCTCATCCTCCTCACTGATCAGCTTATCGATCAGATAAATGGAATTTCCGTCATTCTGATAAATGGTTTTATAGATGGATTCCACCTCGGAGCTTGCTTCCATCGCCACTACGATGTCTTCCTTATCGATCTCCAGACAACTGGCCAGTTCCTCCAGTGTCGGCTCTATCCCCCGTTCATTCACCAGCCGTTCTCTGGCTGCATATACCTTGCAGGCCGTTTCCTTCAGGGAACGGCTTACCTTTACCATACCGTCATCCCGCAGGAATCGTTTGATTTCTCCCATAATCATAGGAACCGCATACGTTGAAAACTTCACATCGTATGACAATTCAAATTTATCAATACATTTCAGAAGCCCAATACAACCGATCTGATACAGGTCCTCCAGATCATGTCCCCGACCGGCAAATCTTCGAACCACACTCCAGACCAGTCCCAGATTCTCCGCCGCCACCTGATTTCTGGCATTTAAGTCTCCTTCTCTGGCCCGTCTAATTAGTTCTATTGTCCGATCCATTCTGTTCTCCCATCTTCTTTACCATAGTTACGCGTGTACCCTCTCCCACACGTGATTCCACCTGCAGATCATCCGTAAAGGCTTCCATAAATGAAAATCCCATACCGGATCTCTCTTCCTCCGGCTTCGTCGTGAACATTGGTTCCATCGCCTTTTCGATATCCGGGATGCCCTTTCCCCGATCCTCTACCTGAACGGTCAGTGTCTGCCCCTCTTTCCACGCCCGTATCCGAATCTTTCCGGGTTGTCCCCCATACCCATGGATGATTCCGTTTGTCACAGCCTCTGAAACCGCTACCTTCACATCTCCCAGCTCCTCCAGCGTTGGATTCAGACCGGAAGCAAATGCTGCCACTACTACTCTGGCAAAGCCCTCATTTTCTCCAATTGCATCAAATTCTACCAGCATTTCATTGGTATTACCCATCATATCCTCCTTATTATCCGCATCATACCCTGCATTTATTTACTCTCTGTTGCTGTTATCGTTTCCTCCCAGGGGAGTACGATCCGATATAACCCTGACAAAGTCAGAACCTTCTTCATCGAATCACTCACATGACTGACATATACCTGTCCACCCCGCACTGCCATCTCCCGATATCGTCCGGCGATCAGACCGATCCCGGAGCTGTCCATCAGACGCGTATGTTCAAAATCAAACACCACATACTTTATATATGCCTCCTGCATCTTCTCCCGCACGGCTTCCCGGATCTGCTCTGCCTGAAAGTGATCCAGCTCCTCCGGCAGTCCGACCCACAGCCACTCCTGTTCCTGCTTTACTCCATATTCCATATGAACCTCCTGCGACATTAAAAAAAGAGAAACCCTGCTGAGTTTCTCTTTCGTATCTGTTTTATTTTATTCTAATCTCCTCCGGCCATTATCGTCCTTCTATTGAAAGGATGTCGTGACATATTCGGAATCCGGGAACCGCGTATTGATATCCTGATACAGGGTATGTGCCTCTTCGATCTTTCCGGTTCCTTCATATGCCTTTGCCAGATCATATCTTGCTTCTGCATCATCCGGCTTCAGATTGCAATATACCCGAAGCTGCGTGATCGCCTCTTCATAATTCTCCGCTCCATACGCGGTTATACCGGAGCTTCGATAGGCATTCAGCTCCTCCGTGCATTCATTTACAATCCCGGTCAGGCAGTTCTTTGTTGCTTCTGACAGCTCACTGTCATTTAAGTCCACTGCACCCAGTGCCGCTACCGCCTCCTGCTTATTGCCTGCCATATATGCCTGAATCCCTGTCATGATGCTATCGTTTACACTACCGGCTCCGCCGGCCTCCTGTGCATCCTTCATTTCCTTCTGCACATCCTCGATCTGTGACTGCAGCTTATCATTATTGCCCTGAAGCTCTGCGATCAGAGTATTCTTTCCGGCCAGCTCCGCACTGTAGGCGGACTTCATATCCAGATTCTCGTTTCGTATGCTCTTGATTCTGGCCGGCATAATCAGGAAAAACATGGCTGCCACTCCTATGATCAGCCCTGCGATCAGATACAGCACATTATGCTTGCCGTACTTGATCTCCTGATAGCTGCCTACCTCCAGATTCTGATCCGGATTCACATCCTCTGCAGCCGCTCCACGCTCTATGATCTCACGGATCTTTCTGCGGGCGGTCTCTTCCTCATCCACCGCATCCTCCTGATCCAGCTCGTCCTTATAGCTGTCTCCGATCTCCAGCTCCGGCAGATCATCGTCCTCTCCATGGATATCTGCTATGGTACCGATCGTATGACTTCCATCCAACCCGGCCAGTTCCTCCAGGTACTGCTGCGCCTGCGGATTATACCGGTCAATCCGGAGTACCCGCTGCAATGCCCTTCTTGCCCGCTCCACGTTGCCTTCCTGTATATAGATCAACGCCAGTATCAGATAGGCATTTACAAAATGCGGATTGGCACTCAGAACCCGCTTTAACTGAATCAATGCCAGATCATAGTTCTTCTGTTGAACATAATGAAGCGTCTGGTTATACTTCTTCGCTGCCTGGTCATATCCGTTCAGCTTATTCTGATTTCCCTGTACCACCTTCAGATACCGGGTGGCCGGATTCGAATCCGGCTGATAGTTGGAGCTGATCACCCACTGTGCCAGTGCTTCCACCATCTGCCCGGTCTCATAGTATACCAGACCCAGAAGATTCCGGGCATCTACATTTGCCTTACTATAGTATAGGGCTGTCTTCAGTGCTTCCTCTGCACCCGTAAGATTCCGAACCTTCGCGCAGTTCAAGCCCTGATTATAATAATGCAGAGACGTATTCCACGCCCTGACTAAATATTCCTGTTTTAATCCACACTCACTGCACACATCATTGATGAGTACCGGTGCTCCGCAATGTAAACAATTCATCTTCTTCACACCTATCTATTCATTATTCTGTGGTGGCTGCTGTGCCTGCTTCATAACCTCGATCAGTACATCTGCCACATCACTAAAATCGTTCTTATATATATTATCTTCCAACTGGCTCATCTCTGCTGCCGGTCGAAACTTCTTAACCTCTTCTTCAAAATTAATCACAGCTTACGCTCCTTCCTGTGCCTCCAAACTGCCTACCAGATACAGAGAGCCGACGCAAAAGGCTCTGCAATCCTCTGATACACATGCTCTGGCCTGTATCAATGCCTTATGATTATCCGGTTCTACCGATACCGGAGTCCTCGTATATCTCCGAAACAGCTCCGCCACCTGTTCCGGCGGAGTCACTCTGCCACCTGCAATGGCAGTCACGATAATCTTCTCATACTGTAGCGTTTTACACAAAGTGCTTATCATCTTATTATACTGCTTATCACTGGCCACTGCAAATAGTAATACAATCTTTTTGTCCGCATAAAGCGTAGAAACAGTCTTGCAAAACGCCTCGATCGCCGGCTCGTTGTGTGCTCCGTCCACATAGATCCCCGGTTCCAGCTCTTCCATCCGTCCCGGCCAGTTCATCCGCCGGAGTCCCCGGTGAATCACAGTCTCCGAAAGTCCCAGTCTTCCGGCTGTTTCGATCGCCAGTGCCGCATTTTCCAACTGATACAGTGCTGTCTTTCGGATACTGTATGTACTATCATACCGAGTTCCATAGGAAAAATCAATGACATCCTCTCCGACTTTGTCTATGATAATCTGCGTCGGTTCGACCGGCAGGAGCGGACAACTGAGTGCCTTTCCCCGCTGTCTGATCACCTCAGCACTTCCATCCTCGACCGAACGATACACGCACGGAACCCCCGGCTTTAGAATCCCGGCCTTTTCCCCGGCAATCTTCTCCAGTGTATCGCCCAGATACTGCATGTGATCCATACCGATCGATGTAATCACTGTAATCTCCGGCTGTACAACATTGGTCGCATCCAGTCTGCCGCCCATACCGGTTTCCCAGATCACCCGGTCTACCGCTTCCTCCCGGAACCAGCAGGCCGCCATCAGAAACAGGTATTCAAAAAAGTTCGGATGCACCAGACCATTCCGCATTCCATCCTCTACAACCGTTTTTACCCGGTCAAATACCTGCACAAAGGTTCGATCATCGATCATACTTCCGTTGATTCGAAAGCGCTCGTTGATCCGTACCAGATGCGGAGAGGTAAATACGCCTACGCTCTGCCCGGCTTCCCGGAACATTTCCGCCAGATAGGTACACACCGATCCTTTTCCGTTGGTTCCCGCCACATGAACACAGGGAATCGAGTCCTGCGGATTCCCCAGTGCGGTCAGGTATCCCCGAAGGTTCTCATGCGTCGTCTTTGCTGCGAACTTCGGGATGCTTAACAAATATGCAACTGCTTCTTCATATGTTGTACTCATCATTACCGATTGTCTACCTTTTCCGGATATAGATCATGCTGCTCTAAGCGATTCGCAGCGACTGCTTCCCACCGGGTTCCCGGCTGCCCGTAGTTGCAGTACGGATCGATCGAGATTCCACCACGCGGGGTGAACTTTCCCCATACCTCGATATACTTCGGATCCATTAACCGGATCAGATCCTCCATAATAACATTTACACAGTCCTCATGGAAGTCCCCGTGATTCCGGAAGCTGAAAAGATACAGCTTCAGAGACTTACTTTCTACCATCTTAATATTCGGTACATAAGAGATCGTAATCGTCGCAAAGTCCGGCTGTCCGGTGATCGGACACAGGCTCGTAAATTCCGGGCAGTTAAACTTTACAAAATAATCATGATCCGGATGTTTATTGATAAAGGTTTCCAGTACCTCCGGTGCGTAATCCATCGGATACTTTACCCCTTGGTTTCCTAATAGAGAAATCGTACCCATTTCTTCCTTTTCTCTGCTCATGCTTCTCCACTCCTTCTTTCCATTCTCACATTTATTATAAAGGCTTTTTTCCCATCGTCAAGTCAGTAGAATCTCCCGTTCCAGATAGAAGGAATACAGATACCTCTCCTTCACTCGTTTCCCGGTCAGCTGCTCCAGTGTCCGGCAGTAGTACTCCAACTGGGCATGGTACTTCCGTATCAGCTCCTGTCCGTCATCGCCCGGCGTCACCCGGTCTGTCTTATAGTCCATCAGTACCAGCTCCCCATCCTCTTCGAAATAGGCATCGATGACTCCCTGTACCAGTTCCAGATCCTGTTCCTCGCCTTCTCCGTAAACCTGACTCATCGGAATACCGATTACAAACTGCCGCTCTCGATAGAGGGCTCCACGCCTCTGTGCCTCTGCCATTCTGCGTCCCAGCTTTGAATCGATCATATGCCAGATCTTCTCCGGCATGATCCGCTTCCGTTCCTCTGCCGTTAAGATGCCCCGCTGTTCCAGTGTCAAAAGCCCCTGCTGCACATGCTCCGGTGATTCCATATCGGAAAGCGGCAGCTTCTCCATCACAAGGTGCATCAGGGTACCATATGCCGCTCCGGCGGTTGCCTCTGCATGCACATAGCCCCGATGACCGCCCGCCGCCTGTAACCGTTCCGTTTGCATCTGTGCTGTCTGCATCTGCTCAGCTTCGGGTTCATCTATCAGCTGGCTCATTTTCTTGATCTCAGATACGGACAGCTTTCCCTTTGCTCCGGCCGCCAGCATATGCGGATACTGCCACCGGAACCGTTCGGTCAGCTGCTGCACCAGTTCCCCGGATGTCGGATACTCTATCCTCTGCTCCCACAGTGCCTTCCGTTCCTCCAGACGATTCCACTCCTGCAATGCCTGAACATCCAGCTCGCGTGCATCTACAACATGGCAGGTCATAACTGCTCCGGCCGCCGGCTGATTCAATAACGGAACCAGGCACCGCAGTCCCCAGCCCAGATAGGAATCCTCCTTGCGCAGCTTCTGATAGCCCAGCGGTGCCGGCCGATATCCGGATGTGCTCCCGGTATTTTCCGGCCGGTCATTCATCCCCGGTGTGCGGTAATGCTCGCGGATCACCTGATAATCCTCGTCCTTCTCCGCCATCGTCTTACCAACCGTTCCGATCAGGATCAGCTTTTCCTGTGCCCGCGTCATCCCTACATAAAGAATCCGCATCTCCTCTGCCTGATTCTCTGTCTTCATATGTTGCAGCAGATACTCCCGCTTCGCCGTTTTTTCATAGTAATGCTTTTCCGGATACTTCCGGTTCACTGCCAGATAACAGTCTGCATCTACCAACACGGTATCCCTGCTGTCCTGCTGATTAAACTTCTTTCCGCAGCCGCACAGGAACACCACCGGGAACTCCAGTCCTTTGCTCTTATGGATCGTCATCACCCGTACCAGATTGTCATTGGCTCCCAGAACGGCAGCCTCACCGAAGTCCTGTTCATGGATCTTTACCCGCTCGATGTATCGCAGGAAGTCAAACAGACCGCGATAACCGGTATTCTCATAGGCGCTTGCCTTATCGATCAGCTTCCGGATGTTTCCCTGTCTCCGGCTGCCACCCGGCATGGCACCTACATACTCATAATATCCGGTAGTATCCAGAATCGACCATATGATCTCCCGTATCGTGCTATAGTTCTTCATCTGCTTCCACTTCGCCAGTCGTTCCAAGAATCGCTGCAGACGTGCTTTCAGCTCCGGCCGCTTCTCCATTGTCGCTACCGGATCTTCTGTATATCCCGTAATGATCTCCCAGAGACTTCCTCTCTGATAGTATCCACGAATATGCGCCAGCTCTTCACTGGACAGTCCCACCATGGCACTCCGCAGAGCTCCCGCCAACGGAATATCATTGCGTGCATTATCAATCACCGACAGGACACTTAACAGATCCCGAACCTCCACCGAATCAAAGTATCCCTTTCCGCTGTCTGCATATACCGGGATTCCTTCCTCCGTCAAAACCCGATGGTAGATCTCTGACCAGCCCTTCAGGCTCCGAAGCAGGATCACAATATCCCGATACTCACAGGTCCGGTACGCATGACGGTCTTCGTCCCATACCGGAAGTGCTGCCTCTCCGCTGCACAGGCTCTTAATTCTGGCAGCCGTCAGTCGTGCCTCCGGCTCCATATTCTCCGGCTCTTCCCCTGTGTTTTCTGCATGTTCTGCCTCGTTCTCATCTTCCTTCGTATACGGATCCAGAATCCACAGCTCTGTCCGATCATCCCCCGGTTGCTCCATGCTTTCATACTCACGTCCCGGTACCAGTGCGGCCTGCTCATTATAATCAATCCCGCCCAATGCCTCTGTCATGATCTGATAAAACCAGAGATTCACAGCCTCCAGAACCTCTCTTCTGCTTCGAAAGTTCTGCCGCAGCTCGATCTTCTTTGTCACTCCCCCTGCCGCCAGATCATCCGAATAGGTCTGATACTTTCTCTGAAACAACTGCGGGCGTGCCATCCGGAACTTATAGATGCTCTGCTTTACATCGCCTACCATGAACAGGTTCGTATAGTTGCCTTCCTGCTTTCTGGCAATGCTGGTGAGGATCGCCTCCTGAAGATCATTGGAATCCTGATACTCATCAATCAGAATCTCTGTATATCGATTCCTTAACTGTAACGCCGTCTCTGTCGGAATCGGTGCACCATCCTGCATCCCCTCTGACAGTGCCTGCAAGGCATAATGCTCCACATCGCCAAAGTCCATACAGTTCTTATTCTGCTTCTCCTCTCTATAGCGATCCATGAATCGTTCTGTCAGTCGTAATACCGTCGTCAGGATCGGTGCCACTGCCTTTTGCTGCTCCACGATCTCTTCCATAGATGGTTTTACCAGTTCCGCGGCCGCCTTCTTCCCCTCACTATAAGTCTGCCACAGTTCTGTCGCATAATGAGACTCCGGCATACCACTATTCTTCCAGATGAACCGCTTATAGGCTCTTCCATCGGTACAGAATGCCTGCTTTAGGTCTGCATAGGTCTGTGCCCCGCATACCGCCTCTGCCAGCCGACATTCCTCCCGGAAGTACTGCTGATATTTATCATACTGCTTCGGACGATAGCCCTCCTCCAGCCGGTCGTACTCAGCGGCTATCCTCTCCGGCAGCTCTGCCACCTCCCGATATAATTCCTTACACTCCTTTACCAGCAGCTTCATCCATGTCTGCCGATACAGTGCCTCCGGTTCTTCTGCCTGCACCTCCTGAACGGCGGACTGTAACCATTCCTTCGGTTCCGGCATACTGTTTGCCTGCTGATACAGCTTCCCTACCAGCCGACGGATCTTTTCATTTTCGCGGATCTCCCCCATATACCGGTGGAGCTCTGCCATTCCTTCTGCGTCTGTCTCATAGACCTGTTCCAATACCGCCGTTAAAACATCATCCTGCATCAGAACTCCTTCTGTTTCATCCATGATCCGCATCGCCGGATCAATACCCAGAAACTGAAAGTTATCATCTACCACCTGCTTACAGAAGCTGTCAATCGTCATAATATGTGCCCGATGAACCAGAGATAGCTGTCGGATAATGTGCTGATCATCCGGATGCTGCTCCTGCATATCCTCCAATGCCCTTCGGATCTTTGTCCGCATCTGTCCGGCCGCTGCTCTGGTAAATGTCACGACCAGAAATTCATCAATATTCTTTCCATCCTGTACCACCCAGTCCAGTAACCGCTGTACCAGCACCGCAGTCTTACCGGAACCGGCTGCCGCCGATACCAGAAGGGTTCCCTGCCGGTAGTCTATGATCGCCTGCTGACTATCCGTCCACTTCATCTGCTCCACCTCGCTTTCTCTCTCTTCTTAACTGTTGAACCGTATAGATCTGATTGCCTCCGTCTCTGCAATCGATCTTGCATACATTCTGATACTCGCAGTAGGTACATGGAAGCTTTCTCCCTGTCCGTACCGGTCGGATCGGAATCTTCCCCTCCATCATATCCGTTCCGATCTGAACTGCCATCTCCTTTGCTTCCTCCAGTACCTGCTGATACTCCTCTGTCGATAACGCCGTATCACTCTCCTGTACTACCAGTTCTTCTTTTCCGTCATTGACCACCTTCTCCATACGAACCGGCAGAAGCTCCCGCCTTCCCAGATAGGACAGTGCCGGTTCTTCCCGATTCACGATCCCGATCAATGCCGTCTCCTTACGGATATTCTTTACCAGCGTATCTGTGATCTTCTGTGTCTTCTTTTCCACCATCGGCATTCGGAACCCATAGTACAGGGATCCCGAAGGAACGATTTCCTTATCCGGGAATTTCTTTTTCAGGGCTTCGATCACAACATTGGTATATACCAGAAGCTGAAGCTGAAGCCCGGCTTCTGCCTGTTCCACGTCGATCTCCTTCTTACTGCTCTTATAGTCCAGTACCTTTACATACACATGTGTGTCATCCTGACAGATATCCAGACGGTCAACCACACCGCTCAGGTTCATCTGCCTGCCATCCCCCAGCTCCATATGTGCAGAACTCAGGTTCCGGCATAGTTCATCGGCATTTCTCCGATTAAACGCCAGTTCAAAGCGATACGGGATCATCTTACTCTGCAACAACTGTTCTTTCAGATCTACCACTGCATAGGAAGCTAACTGTTCGATCCGATGCAATAGATGTCGATTCGCGTGTGAATACAGATAAATGCTATCCGGCTCCTGTTCCACTGTCCGTCGGATCTCATCGGATACCATCTGCACCAGTTCTTCATCCCGGATCCGGCTCCATGCATTCTCTGTTTCTTCCTCCTGTGTCACCAGAAGCTCCTCTGCCTTCCGGTTCTCTACCCGCCGGAATACCTGCTCTATGACATGATGAAGCAGGCTTCCCATATCACCATAGGTCACCTCATGCTGTTCCCGCTTTTGCAGCTTCAGGCCATACTCTAAAAAGAACTGGTACGGACACTGACTATAGGTTTCCAATCTGGATACACTGGCATTCAGAATCCTTCCGTAGAGCCGGTCTGCCGTCTCCTTCGACAAATAATGATCCAGATTGTGATACTGTACTCCGGATCGGATCCCTTCTATAACCTCCGGTGCACACTGTTCATAATACTGATACAGCCCCTTCCAGACCGCCTGTTCCTCCTCGGTTAAGCTCCGCTCCGTCTGCACTCCCTCGGTCAGTAACCGGGTACTATCCCTCCCGGTCTCTGCTTCTTCCAGTGTCAGTTCCTCCCGCATCAGCTCCTGTGGACAAAGCTCCGGAAACAGCTTCCGAATCCTTCCGATCAGATAGGCCGGAAGCACCTCGCCGCCGTCCTCATCCTGTGCATGATAGGTCAGATACAGCTTCTCTGATGGCTTCGTCACATTCTGATACAGATAAAACTGTTCTGTAAACACCCTGCTTCTGGAATCAGGTGCCAGCAGCAGCTTCTCGCCCAGAATACTCCGATCCGCCTCCGTCAGTATTCCACAGCTTCCCGGTACTCTGGGAATAATCCCGTCATTTACTCCCATAACAAACAGCACCTTCACATGATTCAATCGGGTTCTCTCAATATCCCCCACCGTTACCTGATCCAGACTCGGCGGAATCACCCCCAGCGCAATATCCGATAATCCACTTTCCAGAATCCTCTGGAACTCGCTCAGCGTCATCTGCTCGGTACCCAGAATCGTATTTAACTTCTCCCAGATCTCCGCAAGCTTCCCTTCGATCTGACGGAAGGCTCTTGCCTGAACCAGATCTCCACTCGCATCAAATGCATCCGCCGCCTGCGTCAGTTGCTCTTCCATCCCCAGTCCTGTCAGAAACGCAACCAGTGCCTCCACATACTCCTGCACCGTTTCCGCCTGTCGGAGTGCCAGACTCACCGGCTCCAGTATCTCCAGCACCTGGTGTCCACAGAGATAGATCTCTATCGGTTCCCTTCCCTGCTCCCACTGTTCCTGTGCCGTCTCTGAAAATACCCGCTTCCACCACGAATATCCCCGGATCCCCTTGCGGATCACATAGTTTTCCAGCTCCTCCAGCTGATCCATCGCTACCATGGTCACCCCTGTCTTCAGCAGACGGAATACGCTCTCATAAGAATAATCCCGCAGCACGATCTCCAGCACTGCCCGGATACACTCCAGACACGGGTTGGTATAAATGCTCCGATTCATATCTATAAAATATGGGATCTCCAACCGCGGAAACAGTTCTTCCACCAGCGGTTCCAAGCCCTCCAGACCTCCATGGATCACTGCGATATCCTGATACCGATACTGCCCCTGTCGAACCATCGCATGGATCTGTCTGGCTACCTGATGCAACTCCTGCCGCGGAGTCCGCATCACCTGGATCTGAATCTGCGTTGTCTCTCCCTGCCGGATCTGATACGGATACCGAAACAGATTCGCTTCCAGATGCTTCAGCTCCGGTGCCTCCGCAAATCGCGGACAGTCATCCCCTATGTAGCGTTCCTCTCCATAGATTTCTAACCGTTCTGCCAGCTTTAGCAGCCGCGTAATCGTATCCTTACTCAAATAAAACAGACTATGCTCCTCGCAGGACTCCCGTTCCATGCTCTCCCGATCGATCGTCACAGTCACGGTTACCGCATCGCTGACCTCCAGCAGTGGCTCCAGCACTTCATACTGAATCGGCGTAAACCCGGTAAATCCATCGAAATATAACACACTGCCGGCCAGCAGCTCAGACTCTGCTATATGCGCTGCCAGCATCTCCAGAATATGCTCCGCTATAATATACTTCCCCTGAATCTCCCGTTCAAAGGCATCGTATACAAACAAAAGGTCGGTAAGCTTCTGCTTCAACCCGGTATTTCCCTGCATCTCATCATGAAATGTCTGTATATCCTCCCGATGGATCCGATACTGAAACAGCTCTGTCAGAAGAGACTTCAGTTCGTCCAGAAAGCCTGCCTTATTATACGATACCCCAAAGATCGGCAGCTCCTTCCTATGCTCCATCAGAATCTTCTGCAGCAGCATACTCTTTCCGAAATCTTCTAAGATATGGTCACATCGGATATTCAGTTCCTCAAACACCCGATACGCCAGTCGATTGAAGCTGACGATATCAATATTCATGGTTCCGTGCTGCGGATGCATGGTAACGATATCTCTCTGTGCCTGCATGGTAAACTGCTCCGGAACGACCAGAAAATACTGCCGATCCGGATTCTCTACCGCTGCCTGAATCAGCTCCTTATATACCAGATAGCTCTTACCGGATCCACTTGGCCCCTCTATGATCTGTAGCATAAATATGCCTCCTTTTATGATTCTGTGTCATACTTTTCCTTTTCGCGAATATATATATAAATATGGAAAATGAGAGGTGACAGTTATGGGTTCAAATACGAAAATTCTAATATTAAAAGCAAAAGAACTCATCTATACCATTATCTTCGTAGTGCTGGGAATCCTTCTGCTCCTTCTACTGCTGATTATGTTCCTGCCGGATCATTCCGAGGACACCCTGCCGGAAACGGTAGAAACTTCCACCTACATACCCGGTGTCTATTCCTCGACGGTACAGCTCGGTGACTCCACCCTGGATGTACAGGTAACGGTAGACAGTAACCGCATCTGTGATGTATCTGTCGTCAACCTAAATGAAACGGTTACGACGATGTACCCGCTCCTTACTCCGGCTCTGGATGAGATCAACAGCCAGCTCCCGGATATCGAGTCCGTCGATGAGCTGACCTGTTCCACAGACAGCCAGTATACATCCATTATCCTGACTCAGGCGATCCGGAACGCTCTGGAGCATGCAGTCCCAACAACCGAATAAATCACAATAATAAGGGGCAATCAGAAGCAACGATCCGATATCTCCCGCACTATGAACAGTATGAGCCATATGGGATTCCTTTACATCCATATGGCTCACATTCTGTCCTAATACTTTTCGAGTATCTCTCCCTGCTTCTTGTAGATACTGCCCGCCGGCACATAGCCCCGAACCATAGATACCGGATATACATTACTTCCGGCACCTACTACGGTCCCCGGATTCAGTACGGTATTGCAGCCGATCTCTACATGATCGCCCAGAATCGCTCCGACCTTCTTCCGTCCGGTCGGAATATGTGCTTCGCCATGCTTAATCTCTACTAATGTCTTATCTGCCTTTACATTGCTGGTGATACTGCCGGCTCCCATGTGAGACTTATATCCCAGAACCGAATCTCCGACATAGTTGTAATGCGGAACTTGAACCGAATTGAATATAATCACATTCTTAAGCTCCGTGGAGTTCCCGATCACACAGCCGGCACCTACCAGTGCATTCCCCCGGATAAAAGCCCCCGGCCGTACCTCTGTATCCGGTCCGATGATCGTCGGCCCGATGATCGTGGCCGTCGGATATACCTTTGCACTCTTTGCGATCCAGACCTGAGCCTCCCGCTCCTCATATTCATCTGTGGAAAGTGTTGGTCCCAACTGAAGAATAAAGTCATGAATCTTCTCCAATACCTCCCATGGATAGGTCACCTGTGCAAGCAGCTCTCCTGCCCGGCTTTCCTCCAGATTCTTAAATAACTGATCAACTCTGCATACTGCCTCTAATTCTTCCTGTTTCATATCATTTTCCTTTCTTATAATACACCGCCGCCTTGTCAAACAATGGCGTAAATGCGTATTGATTTTTTAAACCCTTTACCAGTTCGGTCTTATGAACCACAAAATCTTCCAATATCTTCATGTAATGCTCTTCTGTTATCTCGCCGCGTTCTACCTGTCCCAGCCCCTTTTCCCAACTGGCTGTCAGCTTCGGCTGAAGCAACGCATTGATGGAGTAATACACGATATCATAGATCATTTCTCCCTTCAGAGTTGGCGTGATCACCTGCGTCTTCTTATTCAGTGCCATATACTGACGGTCAATGAGCTTCTTGATGATCTCTGCCCGTGTTGCACTGGTTCCGATTCCGCTTCCCTTCATGTAGTCTCGCAGTTCTTCCTCTTCGATATCGGAGCCTGCCTTCTCCATCGCGATAACCAGTGTACCGGAGGTGTATCTGGTCGGTGGCTTTGTTTCGCCTTCCCGGATGCCAAAGTCCTTCGCCTCGACCTGACTGCCCTTTTTCAACGATGCGATGTATCGGATCAGCTCCGGACTGAACTTCTCTTCCTCGTCATCCTCGTTCTTTTTTCTGGAAAATGCGTTGCCTGCCACCTCCAGAAATCCCTGCTTATATAAAACCTTGAAGCCTGCAAAGAATCGTTCCTCCTGCCGGAGCAGAACTAAGGATGCCTTCTGATACTCTGCCGGGGGATAAAATACCGACAGAAACCGTCTGGCTACCAGTTCGTACACACCCTGTCCGGTCGGAGACATCGTAGACAACGCATTCAGCCCCTGCCCGGTCGGTATGATCGCATAATGATCGGTAATCTGCTTATCATTTACATACTTCGTCTTTGCAATCGTCTTATAGCTTCCCGTCTGCATGATCTGATCCGCATAGGCGGCTACCGGTGCATATCCCTTCAGCCCGCTGATATTCTTATAGATCTCCTTGCTCACTGCCGTAGACAGCACCCGTGCATCGGTTCTCGGATAGGTCACCAGCTTCTTCTCATACAGTTCCTGTACGATCTTCAGTGTCTCATCCGGGCTGATCTTAAACAGCCGTGAACAGTCATTCTGCAGATCTGCCAGATTGTATAGCATCGGCGGATTCTTCTTCTCCACCTTTTTCTCAATCTTCTCCACCTGAAGCACCCATGGCTCATTCTCCTTCATCGCCCGGATCAGTGCTTCTGCATCTTCCTTCTTCTTAAAGCCGTTTTCCTTATACAGCTTCGGAGACTCATAATATCGGCTGCCTTCGACTGCCCGCCATTCTGCCTCGAAGTGATCCTCTCCGGCCGCTACTGTCGCCATGACTCTGTAAAACGGAGTCTTCACAAACTCCCGAATGCTCCGTTCCCGCTGCACGACCATCCCGAGCACACAGGTCATAACCCGGCCTACCGAGATGCTTCCACCCTTTGTTTCTCCCAGATAATTCCGCACCGTATATCCATACTTCAGTGTCAGCACGCGTGAGAAGTTAATGCCCATCAGATAGTCTTCCTTCGCTCTGGAATAGGCTGCCGCACACAGATTATCATAGTCGGACAGTGGCTTTGCTTCCCGTACTCCACGCAGGATCTCTTCCTCTGTCTGGGAATCGATCCATACCCGGCGTTTCTCCTTCGTCTTATCCACTTCTGCCATCTGATCGACCAGCCGATAAATGTACTCGCCTTCCCGTCCGGAGTCTGTACATACATAGATGCAGCCGACATCTTCCCGATTTAACAGCTTCTTCACGATCTGAAACTGCTTCGATGCACTCCCGATAATCTCGTAGCGAAACTGCTCCGGTATAAACGGAATCGTATCCATGCTCCACTTTGCCAGTGCCGGATCATATACCTCCGGGTAGCTCATGGTTACAAGGTGTCCTACACACCACGTCACTACACTATTTTCATCTTCTATATATCCATCATGGTTGCCGCCCGACACCTTCAGTGCCTTTGCAAATTCTCTGGCAACGCTTGGTTTTTCTGCTATGTATAAGTTCTTCAAACTATTTCCTGCCTTCCTGAAAAAATGGCTAATGTTTATTATACACTACCGGAGAAAGGACAGTCAATGATGGTTCTGTTCTCCATTTTCCTTTCGCTGATTTCCTCCGACACCATAGATTTCATAGAAAAAGCAATACTGTTTTGTTTTTAAGAGCAGAGCCCCCACCTTTGATCCTGCGATCAAAGGTGGGGGCCACATAGAGAGGAGTATATCAAATATTAACTAACTTCTTATTCAATGGAGATCCGTTTCTTTTCTTCGACCTCCGGTTTCTTATCCTTCGGGAATGCAACTGTCAGAATACCGTTTTCATACTTGGCCTTTACATCCTCCTGTGTCAGATTCTCTCCGATATAGAAGCTTCTGGAACACTTACCCAGATACCGTTCTCTGCGAACATATTTGCCGCACTTCTCATCTTCATCCAGCTTGTTCTCATGAACACCGCTGATCGTCAGGTATCCTTTCTCCAGTTCTGCATGGATCTCATCCTTTTCGAAACCGGGCATCTCGATCTCTAACAGATAATCTGCACCCAGCTCCTTCACATCTGTACGCATCAGAGGCTTTGCACTGTCTCTTCCGCTTAAGTTATTCAACATCTCATCAAAGTAATTATCATTAAAAAATCCCGGTACTATCATAATCATATCCTCCTTAACGAATCCTATACACTGTACAGTGGATGTTTATCTTTCATCAACTGTATTTCCTTTGTTCTACATGTAATATAGCATACGTTGTTAGCACTGTCAAGAGATGAGTGCTAATTCTTTATGAAGATTTTGTGAACTCTTTCTACCTTTTTCTATTACTCTTGCGTCAGCATATCATATGCCTCAAGCTTCCGGATCCGTCCCGCCAGTAAAATAGCTATCAGGAATGCAAACAGCACCATGCCAAATCCGATCATAACGGTTCCTCCAACCGGTATGGCAAAGTTACATTTCATCAGCCCAAATGTTCCCATAAAGATCCGCATATATGGATTCGCTGTATAATATGACAGGATTGAAAATACGATCACCGACAGGGTAATTGCCGGCATAAAACTCAGTGCCGTCTGCAGGATCAGGTTCCCTGACGTATACCCAAGTGCCTTATAAATACCATAATCCTTCCGCTTGTTATAAAGCAGTGTCTTCATCAGAAGATACAGAACCACTGCAGTCACAATCACAGATATGATAACTACAAGCACCAGCATCATGCCTGCAACCTTTCGAAAAATCGTCATACTTCCTTCCATTGTCTTATAAAAATTGATCGTTGCTACAATATGATCTCCATACTTGTCAATACAATCATCCAGAATCTCCTGTGCGCTCGCTTCATCGGCTCCAACACAATCAAACCAGTAATAGACCGGCCTGCCGGTAAAATCAATAATATGCTCTGCAGCCTGTTTACTTAAGACAGCTTCTTTTCCACTATTATTACAGGTCTGTACCAGTCCTGTGATCAGATATCGGTAACTCCTGCCTCCATATTGCAGTTCCAGTTCATCACCGACTTCATATCCATATTCCTCACAGAACTTTCCACTTACTGCGATCTCATTCTCATACTCCGGAAGTCTGCCCTGATAACATACCTCTACATTATTCATCTTCGATACATCATCAAAAATATACGCAATCAGACGATCCTCTTCCTTATATTGAATCCGAAAATTACATATCTCCCGGATATTGGTGACATCCCCTCTCTTCTCCAGATCAGAATACACAGCATCTGCTGTTTCCGCATCTGTTGCCACGAGTCCGCTGCAGAGTTCAAATGACAGAAGTTCCAGCTTCGGATTCCGACTGAAATTCTCATACAGCATAAGACCGATGATACAACTGAATATCAGCAGACCTGTCACAAAGAAAGTAATCATATTCTGTTTTATATTTGTACACATCGTTTTCAGTGCCAGACTCACCTGCAGTCCCAGAACAGAATGATCCAGTCGGACATGATTTTTCTTAAAGTTATGTGCGGCCTGTCCCTCCCGAAGTGCAACCACCGGCTCTATTGTCTTAATCTTTCTGGTTGAAGCACCGGTAATTCCTATCACAAACAATACCAGACCTATAATCGGGCATATCGTGATTCCCATATGGAAACTGACTGTATACGGTACGCCCATCTGTGCAATTACAAGCTTTGATACAGCCGGCATCAGTGCATATGCACACCCTATTCCGAGCAGACTTCCAATCATAGCGAGCATTCCAAACTGTATATACAATGCCATCCGTATATTATGACTGGTGTAACCAATTGCCTTCAGGGCACCCACTATCTTTAAATTCTCCCGGATATAATTGGATATACAACTGATCAGCATCATAGTCACTACCATTATCAAAATCATGGTGATTACCAGAAAACAGACCGCAATGATCAATGACATAAAGCTCTTTCCCGCCAGAACATCTTCTAACACCTGCCCTTCTACAATGGAAGCACCATTCAGTTTCAGTATCTCGTTTTCAATTTTCAAATTAAACCCGGATGCTCTTACTCCTTCCTTCAGCTTCATACTAATCAGAATAGAGTCTGCTGCCTTCTCCTTCTGCCAAAGTTTTTCATAACTCACATCATCCAGAACAAATTCATAAATGCCACAGTTACTGCATCCCCAGTTTGTTGTATTGGTAAAGCCTTTGATTATAAACGTATATGTCGTTCCTGACAATTCAAAGGAATACGGCTCTCCAATTTGATAACCGCCACTGGTATAGAACTGATACGGCAGATACAGGTAATCCCCGGTAATGCCGTCATCACTGACTACAACCTCTGTCCGATCCAGCTTTTTCTGAAATGCATCTGTGTTATAAATCAGAAGTCCCGGTGCCACCATTCCGTCCCCAAAAGGCAGTGACACATTTGAATACCCAAGGCAATGATAACTGTAATAATCCGATACCTCCTCCTTTAACAGCTTCTCAATGTCTTCATCCGTAATTCCCTCAACACTCTCGCGGATCCAGAGGTAACTATCTCCAGCCTCTAACCGTGCCGCCTCTTTCCTTGCCGTTGGATAGGCGTCAAAAAACAACAATAATGCAACTCCGATTAATACCGCAGATATAAAAATCAGGAAAAATAATCCGATAGAGCTTCCTTTGTTTTTCTGAAAGTTTGATTTGGTCAGTAATAATTCTCTTTCCATACCTACCACCCCATCGATACCAGAAAATCATTCAGCTTCTGATGGCGGCTCTTATCCTCCGGAGAATATGCACCAAGTTCACAAATTCCACCGATCTCGCCATCCTTTACATAAAGGATCCGATTTCCTCTTCTTGCACTTATAATGTCATGTGTTACCATGACGACCGACTGCCCCTTCCGGTTGCTTTCACTTAATACATCCAGTACAGCTTTCCCCGTCTGTGAGTTTAAAGCTCCGGTCGGCTCATCCGCAAATACGACTCTCGGCTGATTTATCAATGCCCTTGCAATTCCTACCCGTTGTGCTTCCCCTCCGGATATCTGTGTTGGAAACTTCTCCCATGTAGCTTCCTCTATCTGAACCGCCTTCAGAAGTTCGTTCGCCCGTTCTGTAACCGCCTTCTTATTCTTATTAACCAACAGTCCTGCTGCCAGTACATTATCAAGTACACTCATAGAATCCACCAGATAAATCTGCTGGAACACAAACCCGCAATTCTCCCGTCTGAAGTATGCCAGTTCATCCGTTGTCATCTTTGCAATATCCCTGCCATCAAACAGAATTTCCCCCAATGTAGGTCTATCCATACCGGATAATGCATACATAAGGGTAGACTTCCCGGCTCCACTGGCTCCCATAATAACCGTAAAATCCCCTTCGTAAATCTCCAGATCCACATTTCTTAACACATGCTGCTGTATTCCACCATTGGAGAATGTTTTACATAGCTTCTTCGTCTCAATTATACTCTTCATCATTCAACCTCCTTATGGCACTTATTCTACTGTTTTTATTCTTAAGTGCCTTTAAGGAATCCTTAAATAACTCTTAAATCCTTATCCGGCCAGACGAATATAAAGGCAAACTACAAAGCCCGGTTCTCCATTTTCCAGTGCCAGTTTTCCACCCATCTTTTCTACAAAGAGGTTTGTTAAATAAAGTCCCAGTCCCGCTCCATCCTGTTCACTGACATTACTGCCCCGCTTATACTTCTCCTTCAGAACCGGCAGCTCCTCCGGCTTCACACCCGGTCCACTGTCTGCAATTCGTACGATCAGATATTCCTCCTGACATTCCGCACATACCTCTATCCTTGTACCCGCATACTTATAAGAATTCATAAATACATTATCAAATGCCTGTTGAAGCCGTAATCGATCTGCATAGATCCGGCAGTCCGGAACAACAAAATCCTCTGCCCGTTCCAGATAATCAGAATTACGAATCAGTTCCTTTACCAGAGCCGACGGATGACTTCCCGGATTTACAGACAGCTCTGTAACCTCTTCCACACTGGCGTGAAACAGATTATCAACCAGTCCGGTAATCTGATCAGACTTCCGGTTAATCAGAGCAAACTTCTCGCGTACACGTTCTTCCTGCGCAAGACAAAGCCCCACCTCCGAAGTCGACTTAATCGATGCCACAGGTGTTTTAATATCATGCGACAGCTTTGCAATCACTTCCTTCTTCTCGTCGTTTGCCTTTTTCTCCGCAATCCGTGCTTTTTTCAGTTCCGTGCGCATCAGATCAAAGGCCTCCGTAAATCCGCCAAAAATATGCTTTCGATCAATCATCAACGGCAGATCAAGATTTCCATTTGCTACACGCACTGCAAATGCATTTAATTTTTTAAATGGGATAACAATCGTTCTTTTTAAATACATATAATAAAGAAACAAAATTAAAATCTGGATACCGAAACTGATTATCAGAATCCTTAAGCCATCTCTTCTGTACATTGCAAATGTTTCCGGCATTTCATTATCGAATATCACATTTCCTATCGTATCGCCCTCCACGACAAGATCCAAGATCAGATCCTGATTCCGGACAGCCTCATTGATACTGGCGGACATCCCGGGTTTATTTGTATATATAATTTCCCCGTTCTCTCCCAGAATGGTATATGACAGTGTATCCGAGTACTGCTCTTCCTCCCCGAAATTCTCTGCTACAGACCGCAGGCACTCATTGACTGCCACCGGATCCTGCTTCTTCTGTTCCAGCTTTCCAAACAAGAAATAGCATCCTGCTGCCTCCAGCACAAACGTCAAAGTCAGTGCTATAATAAACGGTATTTTCTTCATTCTGTCTCTCCCCGCATAAAGCGATAGCCCTCCCGCCATACTGTTTGAATGTATGCCGGCTTCTGTGGATCTTTTTCTATCGCTTCCCGTATCTTTCGAATATGAACATTTAATGTATTATCTGCAGTAAAGCGATCCTTCCATACCTTTTCAAACAACTCCTGCTTCGTAATCAATCGATCCGGATTCCGCACCAGATACAAAAGGAGCTTAAACTCCATTCCGGTAAGCTTCTTTTCCTCTCCGCCTGCAGATATGCTTCTCCGCCTGCTGTCTATCAGAAGATATCCATCATCATAATCATATACATATTCACAGGCATCCGTCACCGAAGTATACTCCTGATATCGCTTCAGCACTACCCGAACCTTTGCAAGAAGCACGCCAAGTGAGTACGGCTTTTCAATATAATCATCTCCGCCAATATTCAGGGCAATCAGCTTATCATCATCTGTACTTCTTGCAGAAATGAACAGAATCGGAACCCGCATGGTCTCCCGAAGCTTCTTACAAAACTGAAAGCCACTTCCGTCTGACAGGTTGATATCAAGCAGTACCAGAGATATCTGATTATCTGTCAGAAATTCCTCTGCCTCTTTTATACTGTAAACAGCCTTTGTTTTCACATCAAACATATTAAAATACTCGCATGTATTATCAGCAAGCATCGTTTCATCATCTACTATCAGACAATCATACTGCATATCGGCTCCATCCTCTCCCTGTCAAGGCTTTGTTCCGTATTCCATATCGCCACGATCAACATCGGATCTTACTGCCATCTTATCATAGTTACCACATTACCGCCAGATGGATCTTTCAATCCTACTTTCTGATATACCGGAAATCGCACTTATCATACCCGTCGGCAAGAGTGCCTGTCCGCTTCAACTCCAGTCCCATAATATCTGCCATCAGATAATCCAGCCGGCACAGGTAGGTTGCAAGCTCCGGGCAGCCCTCATCCCGGCACAGCTTCACGATCCCACACTCATGGTAATCGTACCCAAGATCATATTCTCCGTTTCCCGGAAGCACATCCAGTACCCAGTCATTTTCATATAACCGTTTATGACTTTCCTCTGCCCACTTCAGGCGACCGGGCAAACGTTTCTCAGCCAGATACGAATCTCCATCACCGAGGAACTTTTTCATAATCTTCGAATGTGCAAGTCCCTGATAAAACACCTCATAATTCTCCTCTGCCGAAAGTCCGCTTTCCCGGTTCATTGAGACAAAATAGATCCCCATTACATATGCACTGGTCATATTTTTTGCACCGATATCCTTTGCTCGGCGTCTGATCGTCTTATACTCCTTTGCGATCTTCCGAACGGCTTCCTTTGTTACTCCTTTTTCTTTCAAATAGGGCTTACAGGAACTGTGATAGATCCGACCTGTCAGCTCTCCGATTAATGTTGCTTTCATTGTGCTCTCCTATTCTTCCTTCGGTTAGTTGTTCCTAATCATCAATTATACATCTTAGAATGGGCAGCGTCAATTTTGAAACCGACAGAGTTTTTACTTGACACTCCGTCGAAAATACTATAAAATAACTTCAACTTAAACAATGGGAAGCAAAGGGACTTCGAAAGATGCTATATCTTCGAGGTCCTTTTTCTTTTCTCTATAAGAAGTAAATGATGAGGAGTGATGTATATGAATAAGTTTTCAGAAATCGTCAGTGCGCTCGACGGCTTCGTGTGGGGACCGGTCATGCTGGTTCTGCTGGTCGGTACCGGTATCTTCCTTACGATCCGAACCGGATTCCTGCCATGGAGAAATCTGGGATATGCACTGAAAAGTACCTTAAGTAAGGAGGCTCGGCAGAAAAAGGGAACCGGTGATGTATCTCCATTTTCTGCTCTGACTACGGCTCTGGCTGCTACCATCGGTACCGGTAATATCGTCGGTGTGGCAACAGCCATGGTCTCCGGCGGCCCGGGTGCATTGGTCTGGATGTGGATCTCTGCCTGTTTCGGACTGACCTCCAAGTTCAGTGAATGTATGCTGGCCATCAAGTACCGGGAAACCAACGCAAAAGGTGAGATGTCCGGCGGTCCGATGTATACGATGAAAAAGGCCTTTAAGCACAAGAAGTTCGGTGCCGTCCTCGGATGGCTCTTTGCCTTCTTTGCAGTCGTTGCCTCCTTCGGTATCGGCAACATGACACAGGCGAACTCCATTTCCGCATCCATTCATGAAACCTTTGGTGCCTCTACGAAGGTCGTCGGTATCGTCATCACGATTCTGGCTCTGCTTATCATCGTAGGCGGTATCAAGACAATATCCAAGGTATCCTCTGTCGTTGTACCACTTATGGCGATCTTCTATGTGGTTGCCGGATTGATCGTCATTATACTGAATATCCAAAATGTTCCGTCAGGGCTGGTGTTAATCTTTAAGTCTGCCTTTAACTTCCAGGCGGTTACCGGTGGTGTACTGGGTACCATCGTTGCCTCGCTTTCCAATGCAATGCGGTACGGCGTAGCGCGTGGTGTCTTCTCAAACGAAGCCGGTATGGGATCCGCTGCCATCACAGCGGCTGCCGCTTCTACCGATCACCCGGTTCGTCAGGGTTATATCAATATGACCGGAACCTTCTGGGATACCATCGTAGTCTGTACGATCACCGGACTCTGCATCGCCAGCTCCGGCGTATTAGGCAGTACCCATGTAACACAGGATAATACATATACCTATGAATCGGATATTCTGATGTTAGATTCTGTAAATTCCAAGGGAAACACCGTTACGACCGGATATACGATGGATATCACCGATGCTGCTGCCGTCACCCTGATCAGCAGCGATGGCAAAACAATATACCATCTGACCAGTTGCTCTGAAGATGAGCTATCCCTCTCAGATCTGACCAGCTATCCGGCTTCTGCAGGAACCATCGAAAATGGAAAACTAACCGGTGCATGGCGGGATGAGGACGGCAGCATCTATAAGTTCCAGCCGGATGGCACCTATAGCTGTGAGGCTCTGTATGTCGGATCTGCTCTGACGATTCAGGCATTCTCCAGTGTATTAGGGAAGGCGGGTGCATGGCTCGTCACCATTGGTATCGCCCTCTTCGCATTTTCTACGATCCTGGGCTGGGAATACCATGGAGAGAAAGCATTCGAATATCTGCTTCACACCCATCGCTTCAACATCATTTACCGAATCGTTTTCTCCCTGATCGCTTATATCGGTGCGACTACCACACTCGATCTGGTCTGGAATCTGTCGGATATTGCAAATGCCCTGATGGCGATTCCGAACCTGATCTGCCTGCTTGCATTAAGCGGTGAGATTGCCGCCGATATGAAGGGCTTTCAGCCAACACTGTTGAAGGAAAAAGCACTCCGTAAGGCGAAAAATTAAGTACATCCGTCTTACAAGGAACCTATCGTTTGAGTTCAAACGCATTTTTTCTACAGGTCAGAATCCCCTCCTGCTGCATCTTTGACAGCTCGTGGGACATCGCACTGCGATCCACTCCCAGATAATCTGCCAGCTGCTGTCTGGAGAATGGAATCTCAAACCGATGACTTCCATGCTCCAGTGCCTGCTGGGACAGATATGACAGCAACCGCTCCCGGATGGAGCGGGAGGCTGTATGCAGCATCCGGTTCGACAGATTCAGATTCTTCTGTGCCGTCAGGCTCAATAACCGTTGTGCGATCACACCTGACCACGCCTGTGTCAGTGACGGATTCTTTAAGAAGCTTCTTACATTCAAAAACACAATCTCCGCAGGCTCCGCCGCTACGGCATCCACCAGCATCTCCTGCTCCGGCAGCACTGCGTAGGTCTCTGCAAATACCTGCCCCGGAGCAATGTGTGAAAAGATGTTACTATTCCCCCAGTAGTAGTTCACTACGATATTTACACTGCCTTTTATAACCAAGCCCATGCAGGCTATCCGCTCTCCGGCAGAATAAATGATGTCTCCCCGCCCATAGGTTCGGATATATGCTTCAAATCCGGATAAAAGCTCCGGCAATTCCTCCTCCGGGATCTCCCGAAATAATGGTGTCTGACTCAACATGTGCGTGTCCATATATTTCCTCCATTTTGTTGTTTCTACAACAGATATGTATCCATGATTATGCTATTCTCTACTCAGAAAGTCAATATCAGTTAACAAAAAGGAGAATCCATATGATACGAAAAATCATCAAGATAAACGAAGAAAAATGTAATGGCTGCGGTCTTTGTGCCGCTGCCTGTCATGAGGGTGCCATCGGCATGGTAGACGGAAAGGCAAAGCTCCTCCGGGAGGACTACTGTGACGGTCTGGGCGACTGTCTGCCGGCCTGTCCGACCGGTGCGATCACCTTCGAGGAACGCGAAGCTCCTGCTTATAATGAAGCCGCCGTCCTAAAAAGTAAGGCAGCCAAGCAGGCATCCGGCTCCGCCAGTCATGCAGGGCTGCATCCGGCCGGTCAGCCCGGTCTTCATGGTGGATGTCCGGGAAGCCGCATGCAGAGCATTTCCCATGCAAATGAAAAACCGGAAGCTCCTATAACCTCCGGTGCATCTGCCACTCCTGCTGTCAGCCGTCTTTCCCAGTGGCCGGTTCAGATCCAGCTGGTTCCGATCAATGCTCCGTACTTTGATGGTGCCAAGCTCCTAATCGCAGCAGACTGTACCGCCTATGCCTATGCCGGCTTCCATGAGGACTTCATCAAGAACCATGTCACCCTCATCGGCTGCCCGAAGCTCGATCCGGTCGACTACTCGGAGAAGTTAACCGCGATCATCCGCAGCAATAACATCCAGAGTGTAACTATCGTCCGCATGGAGGTACCATGCTGCGGCGGTCTGGAGCAGGCAGCCAAAACCGCACTTCAAAACAGCGGAAAGTTCCTGCCATGGCAGACCGTAACGATCTCTATCGACGGAAGCGTCATCGAGTAATCTTTCTATTCATGTGCCTTGGCTGTATAGGAATCCACATCCACCCGGATGACACACACGGCTTCTGCCATCTGTTCATTTATCCGGTGTGTCTCTCCTGTCTGAACCCGCATCAGACATTCAAGGGCTCTGCATTTTTCCTCGGCTTCCTCCACAATGGAAGCCCTGCCCCGGCACATGACACTTTCATATCTGGCTCCATATCTACACGGTATATCCGCAGTAATCAGGGACTCTCCCCCCTATCGTACTAAACCGGCATTGTTCCTGTATGCCTCATTTAGCTCCCGCAGTTCCTTCTCTCTGTTGATGTATGGCTCATAAAACGTATCAACCGAACCACCGCCCAGATTATCACAGCCGTTGCAGAAATCGCAGGCTCCTCCGCACTGGCTCAGCCCCTCCTGCACGATACGAATGCGTTCCTCTCTCGTCGTGTCCTTTATCAATAAGCTTTTTATCTCCATTCTGCATCATCCTTTCTGAGATTCCTATATCTACTAACAGTATTAATCCTTTTGGGGGAATTTTGCAATGGGAAGATTTTACTTTTACAAATGAATGAACGTACAAGAAAACTAATCTATTACCTCTTTTAAAAGAATCCTCTTTCGAAATCCTCCCCTTTTCTCCGCTTTTGCAAGTCTTACCTTCTCTAATTCTTCAATAGAATATCCTCTTGCTTCTGTAGCTGCATAAATAACTTCTATAAGATCAGCAAGCTCCTCTATGCTCTGATCTTTATGATATTCCGCTAATTCTTCATCAAGCTTTGTGTCTATCATTTTTAAGTATTCTTTGCCTTCAAGAAATTCTGTCTTACAACACTTCCCATCCATTGCGATAATTTCCGGAATCCTATCTCTTACCAATTTATTATATACCCTTACTCCCATTGTAAATCCACTCCTTAAATCCCAACATTTGCGCCGATTCATAAACCGGTTTAACAACATGCTCTAATCTTTCAATAAACGATGCTTTATCCAAATCATCCTCGTATAGCTGATTACAAATTTCCGGATTATTCAAATGATACGGTGCTATCTTTTGAAATTCTCTTGCGACCATTTCATTCTGTTTTTTCAGCTCATATGCTCGATATTCCAGTTCTCCTAACGAATTAAAATACAATGTCCAAGATGGCAATGAATTACTTTTACTACTATTTATGGACTTCGTTGTTGGATGTAAATTCCATAGTTCATCGTGTGCAACATACTGCCATGGCACAAAATGGTCAATCGAAATGTTTTCATCTTTCAATGATACTCCGCCATAAATATCTTTCAAAGATGGATCAACCTGTATAATTAGTTTCCAGTATTTTCGTACTCGTTCAATACTATCTCTTGAATCGGGTAATTCTATCTTATTTGCAATTCCCGGAACACTCGGATTCTTATTTTGAAGATATTGTATCAACTTCAATTGTGTCCATCCTTTTAGAATATCCTTATGTTGCAACAGATATGCCGCCCATATACTACTTACCTCTATCTCTGTTTTCAGCCCGGAAATCGATACAAAATAATATATAAGCCTTTGTTGACGATTGATTTCACTTGTCAAATTCTGTTTAGAACCATTCCACATACTTCGCTCAAACTATATTAGTTACGTTTTTCCCGAGGCTAAAGATCCAGCCAAAAAACTGTGGACTAACATTAATATCTACATTGATTTCACTGTACCCTCCACCAACTTTTCTGATTGAAATATCCTTTCCAAACCTGTCAATAAATACGCCACACATAGAATCAGAAAATTTGATTTTTACACTTGTCTTCTTCCCCTGATACATTCCAAATGTTGCCTTTGAATATTTCGCCATATCAAAATTTTGAAAGGCTTCCTTGCCATCTCTTCTTTCATCTTCAATAGAAATATGCATCATTTTATCAACACGATAGTGCTTAATCTGATGATTCCAATCATCATAAGCTACTAAATAATAGTTTTCGTCATCCCAAGTAAGTGCCCACGGACTAACTGCAAACCAGTCATCATTATGTCTTGGAACAAGTTTCTTATTCACATCCCATTTGTAATACTTGAATTTGATTTTCTTATTCTCATTGATAGCCGTATGAATATCATCCACATTATAATATACGGATTCATTCATTGTCTTGACTCTGTCATTGATATATACCTGACGTTGAAGTTGCTTTGCCTGATACTCACTAACATTACTTTTTATCTTATTAATCAGTTCTCTTGATTTCGTTTGTGTAATAAACTTTGATGACTGGATTGCATCTATCAAAAGCTTTATCTCTGCAAGTTCAAACTTTCTTGCTCCAACATGGTAGTAAGTCTCTCTGCCGATCTGCTCTTTTATAATCTCTACGCCAAATTTATCCGTCATATCCTGAAGATCTGCATAGATACTTTTCCTTTCCGCAGTTACATCATACTTTTCGAGTTCCTCTATAATCTGAGACATAGTAAGTGCATGCTCATCATCTGTCTTGGCCAACATGATTTGCATTACATATGTAAATTTGAATTTCTGATTTGTTCCTCTAGCCATTACTTCTTCCCCCTCCACTTCCGAAAGGTCCGGAAGTACAATATCAGCCCGATTCCGCCTGCCAGCACTTCGGATACCGGGAAGGAACACCATGTATAGTCCAGTCCGATCAGCGAGAACAGCCAGAAGATCGGCACCAGACATACGATCTGCCGAAACAGTGACAGAAACATACTGATTCCCCCTTCTCCGATCGCCTGAAAAAACACCGGCATCATCAGCGAAAAAACCACCGGGATGAAGCTGGAACCGATGATAGGAAATGCATGCCTTCCGATTTGAATCACAGCTTCGCTGTCCGAGAAGATACGGATCAACGGTTCCGGGAAAAACAAGAACCCGATGATTCCCAGGATCATGAACGCCAGCGAAATCAAAAATGAGCTGCGCATAACGCTCCTGCATCGATCATAGGCTGCACGGGCATAGTTAAAGCTCAGGATCGGAACGATACAGGTCTGTAGTCCAAAGAGCGGAATAAAGAAGAAGCTCTGCAGCTTATAGTACAGACCAAGAACAGTAACTGCCGCATCGGAGAACTTTGCCAGTATCACATTTAGAGCAAATATATAGACCGTATAAAGTCCCTGCATGACGATGGAGGAATAGCCATAGAAGTAGATCCGCTTTGCATAATACAGCTGTTCCCGAAGCTTCGGCGGCTTTCGGAAGCCCTTGATACCTGTGATAACGGCTGCCAGAACCTGCCCGCAAACCGTTGCACATGCCGCACCTGCTACACCCATTTTCGGAAATGGTCCCACTCCAAAGATCAAGATCGGATCCAGAATAATATTCGTTACCGCACCCGCTACCTGTGCCAACATCGGCAGCTTCATATTGCCCCGGGACTGATGAACCTTCGTCCAGTTCCCCTCTAAGAAGGCACCCAGACTACCGATACAGACGATATTTCCGTAAGTGATGGCATCCGTGATGGCCTGTGGTGAGGTTGCTGACACCATTACATATGGCTTCATTATCAGCACACCTACGATAGCCAGCACGAACCAGGTAGCGATCTCCAGTGTCATACCGGTTCCCGCTGCCTTCTCAGCCTCTTCCGCCTTTCCCTGCGCATACTTTCTCGCCATATAGGTATTGACACCGACGCCGGTACCGACTGCCAGTGCTATGATGATTAACTGTAGTGGATAAATAACAGTCAGTGCAGTCAAAGCATCCTCCGAATACTTTCCCACAAAGAAGCTGTCTACGATGTTATAAAGAGCCTGAATCAGCATCGCCAGCATTACCGGCGGTGCTACCTTCAGCAGAATTTTTCCGATGCGTTCTTTTCCAAAGAATTCATTATCTGTCTGTGTGTCCATGTTGCCTTACTCCAGTCCAAAGTATTGATCGATTCCATCTGCGATTCCCGTCACGATCTGCCCCTGATACCCTTCATCTGCCATGCGGAGATCTTCATCCGGATTCGTCATATACCCCATCTCTACGATCGTAACCGGCACCTGTGCCCAGTTAATCCCGCTCATGCTGTCTGTCTCCCACACATACTCCTTTCGGCAGCCCGTCGCTGCCACCAGCCCGTTCAGCACATCATCCGACAATGCCCGGCTCTGTTCATACAACCCACCATTATATACATTGGATGCCGTCTGACAGATCGTCATGGCACCATTTACGGAGGTATCCTCCGAACCATTGGCATGGATCCGTATAAATGCATCCGCTCCCGCATCATTTGCCTGCATTGCCCGCTCCGCGTTGCTGATATTCACATCGTTGGTTGTCCGTATCATAAGAACCGTATAGCCCCGGTGTTCCAACTCTGTCTGCAGCTTCTGTGCCACCTGCAGTGTCAGCTCATATTCTGCCAGACCGCTGGTTGCACCCCGGGTTCCGCCGGCTACCTTTGCCTTTGTCTCTGCAGCACCGGGTCCGACCGGTTCCTGTTCGCTGTTTCCATACTGCTGATGCCCGGCATCGATCGCTACCAGATATCCGTTACCGACTGCCTCGGTGACCGCTTCTGTCGTTCCCTCGGTCGCTGCTTCTGTAGTCAGCTCCGTTGTAGCCTCAGTTGTGGCCGCTGTCGTAGCTGTTGTATCCTTCTTTGTCTGCTCTGTCGTCGTTTCCTCACCGGCAGACCTTCCACAGCCTGACAGACCTATCAGGAGCAGACCTATCAGAATCATACTTCCTATCCTATCCTTCATTTCTTTGCCTCTTCTTTTCCTTCTTCTGAACATACATCTTGTTATCTGACACATGGATGCAGTCCTCGATATCCGTAGCCGGATCCACCTCAAATACATCATAGCCATAGCTCAATGACAGTTCCGCACATTCACCGTACTGCTTTCCGTGCTTTTCCAGAAAATGCTGATTATACGCCTGTATGTCCCGGCACACCTGCTGCCAGTAGTGTTCCATGGTCTCGGGTGTCTCTACGATTCCCATGACGATAAACTCATCTCCGCCATAACGGATAACATACTGCCTGCCGCCCTGCTTTTCCAGAATTCCGGCAGCCGCATTGATCACCCGGTCCCCTTCCTCGTGTCCATATCCATCATTAATCTTCTTCAGGTTATCGATATCCACAAAGGACACCTGAAGCTTCTTTTTTGTCTTGATACACTCCTTCTTCAGCAGCCGGAAGTACCGTTCCAGTCCGAATCGATTCAGGACTCCGGTCAGCGAATCCCGGATATACATCTCATCCAGTCTCTGCATCGCGACCTTTAACTGATTCTGCTTCCGTATGATCTCTATATTATCTCCCATATTGATCAACCAACTGATGTACAGTGGATTTGCCATAGGAAAGATACTGTCTGCCAGCACCACGTATCCATAGTTTCTCTCCAGATAATGAATCGGCGAGAATATATATAACCGCGGCCGCTCTGTACTCTGGAAGAGTTCGTCCAGTGCATACTTTGATAAAAAGGCGTCCTTCTCCACAAACTTTCCGTCCCGATACGCCACCAGCACCTGTACCTTCTCCGGGAAGCCCTGATGCTCCTCCTGATAGACCGCTTCCTGTTCCACTGCCTGTACCTCGAAGATCTGATTTACGAAATCATCTGCCGCACAGTAGTAGAACTCCTTCGGCCGGATCTGTGCGATAAATGCCTTCATCGACTCCATCCAGTCCTGATAGCCTTCATTCTCCATGAATCGCTTCTCCAGCAGGATCATATCGTGCGTGAGCTTCCTCTGCAGTGCCTCCGGGTTCGCGGTGCCTCCCGTCAGACGCCCTCCCTGCTTCGGTTCACACCCACAGCTTTCATTCAAAACCACTTCATCCGGCAGATACTGCTCCCGCTGGACCGTTCTGCCCTCAAGCACATCTAAGATCACCTGGCAGGCTGCACTGCCGATCTCCCAGAACTGGCTCCGGACAGAGGTGATACTCGGATCATGGTTCTGCCCCTCCAGACTGTAGTCATAGCCTGCCACTGCGATATCTCCCGGTACCCGATAGCCCCGCTCCATGAGCAGATCACAGACAGTGATCGCCATCGTATCATTTGCGCAGACCACCGCCTGCGGCAGTGATTTTCCATTTTCCAAAATCTCCCGAACGGCCAGTTCCCCACCCGGCACATAGAAGTCTCCCTGTGTCACACGCTCCGGTTCCAACGGGATCCCATGCTCCTGCAGTACATCTACATATGCCTGATATCTGGCTTCTCCGTCTTCGTTTCCCTCGATACCCTTTACAAAATGGATCCGCGTCATTCCATGATGCACCACAAAATGCTCCACGATCTCCCGCATGGCCGTATAATTATCGCTTTGAACGGAATACGCATTTTTCAGTCGACAGCCGATCCCCACGATCGGACGATGAACCTCCTCCAACAGCTTCTCGATATGGAGCCGGTTCGTTTCGAGATGTAAGGTATTCGAAAATACAATTACACCATCGAAGAGATTCAGATCCGGCAGATTCGCGATATTGACCTCTCCCTGATTATGTTTATCCTTCTCATATGCTCCCGTATACCAAAGGAATACTGCGATATTAAAGTTATGAATCTTTCCAAACGTCTCGATCCCCTTCAGGGTCTCTGCCTGCGGATCGGAGTCCAGTGCCGTCATCAGCACTGCAATATTCTTATGCTGCATCGTAATCCCCTTCATTTCATCTTTCTATTCTATACCATGTTCCCATTCACGTTCACTCTATAATAGGTTTATTTTACCACACTATAACCCCTTACTACAAGTAAACTTGACTTTCTTCTTACAAATGTGTAAGCTAATTTTCAGCTTATAAACGAATCTGTATTTCATCCGGTTATACAAGGAACATCAGAATGGAGACTATGAATATGTCAGAACGTAACAAAGGAATCTTATATATACTCATGGCTGCATTTTTCTTTGCACTCATGAGTCTGTTTGTGAAACTATCCGGCGATCTGCCTTCGATGCAGAAGGCCTTCTTCCGCAATATCGTAGCTCTCTTCTTCGCAGGCGGGATCTTATGGAAAAATCATATTCCGCTAACGGTACCAAAGGGTGCCAAACGATACCTGTTTCTGCGCGCCTTCTGCGGAACCGTGGGCTTAATCTGCAACTTCTACGCCATTGATCATCTTCATATCGCAGATGCGAATATGCTGAATAAGATGTCACCCTTTTTTGCGATTATCGTTTCCTTCTTTCTTTTAAAAGAAAAAGTCGCACCCTATCAGGCAGTCTGTGTCATCACTGCCTTTATCGGGGTGCTGTTTATCCTGCGTCCGGGCTTTGACTCAATGGTTACTTTTCCTGCCCTGATCGGCCTTCTGGGCGGCATCGGTGCCGGCACTGCCTATGCCATGGTGCGTGTTCTGGGAGGTCATGGCGTGCAGGGACCTGTCATCGTATTTGTCTTTTCCCTGTTTTCAACACTTGTATCTCTGCCATGGCTGATTCTTGACTTTACTCCGATGACCTGGACACAGCTCCTTTTCCTGCTTCTGGCAGGCTTTGCAGCCTCCGGCGGACAGTTCTCCATCACAGCCGCCTACACGCATGCTCCCGCAAAGGACATCTCAATCTTTGACTATATGCAGATCGTATTCTCTTCCCTGATGGGGATTCTGGTACTGGGCGAGGTTCCCGTCCTCCTCAGCATCATTGGTTACATCATAATAATAGGCTCCTCTCTGGCCATGTTTTTCATCCGGCGCAAAAAGGAGCCTCAATAATTCTTCTATCGTTCTTCCCGGAAGTATGGGGTACCCAGACTCGCCGGTGGCTGATTTTCCAGCTTATTTCTACGGCTGCTCAGGATCAATACAATGATCGTCAACACATATGGTGACATCTTTACCAGTTCCTGTGTGGCTCGTGTCAGTCCCGGCAAATAGATACTCAGGATGTATAATCCACCAAACAGAATGGATCCGACGATCGCCTTTGCCGGACTCCACAGTGCCAGGATAACCAGTGCGATGGCTAACCAGCCCCGGTCTCCGAAGCCGTTATTGGACCATGTACCGCCGAAGTATTCCATGACATAATAGAGTCCGCCCAGACCGGCGATCATAGCTCCGATAATCGTTGCCACATACTTATATCTGGATACGGCGATACCGGCTGCATCTGCTGTCGCCGGGCTTTCTCCGACTGCCTTCAGATTCAGTCCCAGTCTGGTCTTATTTAAGACATATGCCAGAACCAGAGATATAATAATCGCCACATAGGTCAGGAAGCCATAAGAAAACAGAAGCGGTCCTACCACCGGAATCTCTGACAGACCCGGAATCTGCTTCTGGAATACACCGGCAGTTGTCATAACGGAGATCTGTCCGACACCTCCTGCCAGCTTCGACATGGATCCTCCGAAGAAGTTACCAAATCCGATACCAAAGGTCGTCAGTGCCAGACCGACAACATTCTGATTCGCACGCAGTGTAATCGTCAGGAAGCTATAGATCAATCCCCCGAATGCTGCTGCCAGCAACGCACAAAGCACTGCGATCAATGCTCCGATCACACCCTTTGGCGATACCGCATGATTCTCATAGAAGAAGGCACCCATCAGGCCTGCGATTCCTCCCATGTACATGATACCCGGAATTCCCAGATTCAGATTCCCGGACTTCTCCGTTACGATTTCACCGGATGCTCCGAACAGGATCGCGATTCCCTGTCCGATTGCCTTTTGTATAAATGTCATTATAATCGTCATCTTATGCTGCCTCCTTTCCATTCTTACGGATCTTGATCTGATAGCGTATGAAGAATTCACAGCCGATCAGGAAAAATAATACAATACCCGTTATAATATCCGATGCGTTCTCATTTAATCCAAACTGCGTAGCGATCTGAATCGATCCCTGCTGCATGAATACCAGTAGAAGGGAGATTGCCAGCATCGCGATCGGATTGAAGTTCGACATCCAGGCAATGATGATCGCCGTAAATCCACGTCCTCCCGCCGTACTGGTTGATATCGTATGACTCGCGCCACTGACGATGACGGCTCCTGCCAGACCACAGATGGCACCGGACAGCATAACGGTTCGGATAATAACCCGTTTTACATTGATACCGGCGTACTTTGCCGTATCCTGGCTGGCACCTACGACAGACAGCTCATAGCCATGCTTTGAATACTGCATGTAGAGGTAAACGCCTATGGTGATAACTGCTACCAGTACGATATTCAGGAAATAATCGGTTCCCAGAATCTTTGGAAACCATCCTGCCTTCGTTGCCGCATTTATGATACCGACGGTATTGGAACCACTCGGATTCTCCCAGAATACGATCAGGAATGTGATCACCTGCATGGCTACATAATTTAACATCAGCGTAATCAGTGTTTCGTTTGTATTATACTTTGCCTTGAAGATGGCTGGGATCAGTCCCCATATCAGACCAGCCAATGCACTGGCGATCAGGATCAGGATCAACAGCACCGGTCCCGGCACCTTGTCGCCCAGATAGATCATCATCGCAGCCGATGCCGCTCCGCCCATCAGGATCTGTCCCTCTGCACCGATGTTCCAGAACTTCATACGGAATGCCGGTGTTAAACCTACCGCTACCAAAAGCAGGATCGCAGTTTCCCGGATCGTAACCCAGACACGCCGGCTGCTTCCCACTGCACCATCGATGATACCCAGATAGACCTGAATCGGATTCTGCCCGGTTACGGCTATGATCACAAAGGAACAGACGATCAGAGCCAGGACGATGGCGATCAGCCGGATTCCCAGTGCTTTCTTTCTGGACATATTATCTCGTTTCTTCATACGCAGAAACGGTTCTTTTGCTATCGTTTTCGTTTCTTTACTCATAATACTCCGTATCCTTTCTGCTTCCTGCCATATATAACCCAAGCTCATCCTTCGTCACTGCTCTGGCATCGACGATACCACTGACCTCTCCCGCATGAAGAATCAGAATCCGGTCACACAGCTCCAGCAGTACATCCAGATCTTCGATGACACAGATGACTGCGACTCCTTGTCGTTTCTGCTCATTTAACAGGTTGTAGATCGCATAGGACGAGTTGATATCCAGTCCACGCACCGGATAGGATACAACCAGTACCTCCGGGTTTTCTGCGATTTCCCGGCCGACCAGTACCTTCTGTACATTTCCGCCCGACAACCGACTGACCGGCGTATGCACACTCGGCGTTACCACATCCAGATCCTTCACGATCTTCTCTGCCAGTTCCTTCGGTGCCTTTCGATCCGCTACGACACCCTTTCCCTTATCATAGCTGCGCAGCAGCATATTGTCGATCAGATCCATGGAGCCTACCAGTCCCATGCCCAGTCGATCTTCCGGAACAAATGCAAAGGACAGCTTGATATTCTGTCTCCGTCTGGTCTCCACATCCATATTGGAGATCACGGTCTCCTTTCCGGTTGCATCGACATAGGTAATCGTTCCGTTTGCAACTGTCTGCAGACCTGAGATCGCTTCCAGCAGCTCTTTCTGTCCGCTTCCCGATACTCCGGCGATACCCAGAATCTCTCCGCTCTTTGCATGGAAGCTGACATGCTTCACGACCTCTACGCCTTCACGGTCATAGACGGAAACATCAGAAACCGCCAGCTTCTCCTTTGGCTTCTCCGGCTGATCCCGCTCGATGTTTAAGTCTACCTTCTGTCCGACCATCATCTCTGTTAAAGACTCGACGGTGGCATCCTTCGTATCGATCGTTCCGATGTCTTTTCCCTTCCGCAGAACAGCTACCCGGTCGGAGATCTCCAGTACCTCATTGAGCTTATGTGTGATAATGATGATCGACTTTCCCGCCTTCTTCATGTTCCGCAGGATAACAAAGAGCTTTTCTGTCTCCTGTGGTGTCAGTACCGCAGTCGGCTCGTCCAGGATCAGGATATCGGCACCACGATATAGAACCTTAATAATCTCAACAGTCTGCTTCTGGGATACTGTCATATCATAGATCTTCTTCTGCGGCTCCAGATCAAATCCATAGGTATCTGCCAGTTCCTTGATCTCCCGGTTCTTTTTATCCATATTGAGACGTCCCTGTTCCTTCTGCCCCAGAATGATATTCTCCGTCGCGGTAAAGATCGGAATCAGCTTAAAGTGCTGATGGATCATACCGATCTTCAAATCAAATGCATCCCGTGGGGAACGGATCGTCACCGGGACCCCATTTACCAGAATCTCTCCCTTATCCGGGAAATAGATACCGGAAAGCATATTCATCAGGGTTGTTTTCCCGCTTCCGTTCTCGCCCAGAATCGACAGGATCTCTCCCTTCTTCAAGGTCAGATTCACATTATCGTTGGCTACGACCTCTCCAAAGGTCTTCGTTACGCCTCTCAGTTCAATCGCATACTCTTCCACAGACTGTCCTCCTACTTCATTTCTATACCATATATGCTCGTATCTGCCAGCCTCCTGCTGTTCCTGTAACAATACGAAAATACGGAGCCTTTCCGTTCAAGCTCCGTATTCGTATCACAGCATTCTGCTGCCTTTTGTTATTCTGTAATAGATGTAATACCGTCGATAATGATGTTGAAGGACGGTGCGGATGCCAGCTCAGACTCATGGAAGTATCCATCGGATACATAGTCTGCGTAGTCCGCATAGTCGCCGCCTTCTGCGATTGCATCCTCCAGTGACTTACCATCTACAGTAAATGTAGATGTATCAAATACATGCAGAGTACCGTCATGGATCTCAGACTCTACTTCCTGAACCTTCTCCTCTGTACCTGCTGCGATTGCATTCTTATTTAACTCTGTGATCTTATCTGCACCATCATCATACCCATGGCACCAGTCTGTATCGATTGCCTCTCCGTTCATTGCACACTGTACTGCATACGTATAATATACAGACCAGTCAATGGATGCGGATGTCAGTGCCTGATTTGGAGCAACGGAAAGCATAGATACATTGTAACCAACACAAGGAACACCGGCTGCCTCACAAGCAGATGGTGCACCGGTGGTATCTGCATGCTGGCTGATCAGTACACAACCATCTGCGATCAGTGCATTTGCTACCTCAGCCTCAGCAGACATATCTGCCCAGCTATTTGTATACTTTACTTCCATCGTAGCGGATGGACATACGCTTCTGACACCTAAGAAGAAAGATGTGAAGCCTGAGATAACCTCAGCATATGGATAAGCGCCAACGTAACCTACCTTGCACTCATCCTCTGTGATATCTCCGTTTTCAATCATCTCATTTAACTTCAGACCTGCAACAACACCGGATACATATCTTGACTCATAGATTCTGGTGAAGTAGTTATGCATGTTCGGCAGACCGGAACTGGCTGCCTGATATCCGGTTGCATGGCAGAACTGAACATCCGGATAGTCGGTTGCTGCCTGAATAATATATGACTCATGTCCAAAGCTGTTTGCAAAGATAATATCACAACCCTGCTCAGCCAGATCTGCAGCCGCATCATATGCAGACTCATCCTCCGGAATATTGGTCTTCTCGATCACCTGGCTCTCATCCAGACCGAGTGTCTCCATCATACCATCGATACCTTCCATATGAGCTGCAGTGTAGCCTTCGTTCTCATCACCTATGTAGATAATACCTACCTTGAAGTCTGAATCTGCACTTCCATCATCGGAGCCGTTTCCGGATGATGCGTTTCCTCCGTCTGCACCACATCCTGCCATCATGCTAACGACCATGGCGGCTGTCAATAGGACACCTAACATTTTCTTTTTCATCTTTTTCCTCCTCAACTTGAAAAAGGAGCTGGTAAACCTGTTATCCCAACTCCTTCGTTGTCTCAAACTGCACTTTGATACTATGTCATAAACCGACATTTGTCAACAACTTTTTGGCTAAGAAATGCGAAATACCAGTTCTCGAAGCTGTATCCGCTTCTCCCCATGGTAAACCAGATAGATCGGATGTATCCCGTCCGGGATATCCACGTCCGCCGAATAGCACTGCCACTGATTGTCCGCTTCATCCAGCCGGATCGTAGCGACAGCATCCCCGGTTTCGCTCAGGCGGATCTCCAACTGCGGTTCCTGCGTCGGCATCCCCGGCCGTCGGATCGTATGATCCCGGAACCGGAACTCCTGTGTACGGATATCAACCCGGAGTGGTCCGTCATAGACCACCTGATTCGTTTCATCCTCGATCCGGGCGATCACACCGATCCGGCTGACCTGCCGACAGTCAAAGTACTTATAGCCGATCAATGTGCCTTCCTCGATCTCTCCGATAAACCGCTCATTCCCGCGATTCGTAACATTCGGAAATGCTTCCTTGAATACACTGTTACTTCCATGCGGCATATGTCCATTGGTAAGATTGCAGGCAATCACTGCCGGGTAGGAGCCTTCCGCCCGAAGTGGCCCCTGATTCAGTCCGCAGCTTGTCACCTCTACCTGTGCAATGCTGCCATCCGGCCGGAGTTCTACCTTCTCCGCACACGCCTGACGACTATAGTCGGACTTATGTGTAAGTCTGTGATAAAAGATATACCACTGGCCTCCGATGCACTCCAGACTGCCATGCGTTGTTCCGGTCATATTCAGCATATCCTCCGGCTTTCTGCCCTGATACCCGATATCACCATTGGATATGATCGTTCCTCCATAGGTAAAGTCCCGATCCGGATAGGCACTGGTTGCATAGCAAAGCTCATGATTCAGCCATGAGGAATAGATAAAGTAGTAGGTTCCGTGGATCTTTCGCATGGAGGCAGCCTCAAAGAACGGATGTTGTTCAAAGGTAGTGCCCTTCACCCGATACGGTATGATATGCTTCGGCTGTTCCTTTACCGTCAACATGTCATCCTCCAGTACCAGCATTACCGGCCCCATGATACTATCCGGATATGACAGGATCTCCTCCCGGCTTCTGCCAAACATCGCTACTTCCTCCTGCATATACCAAGGGTTCGTTTGGAAGTCCGGTTCCTCCTCATATCCGTACTGTGTTCCATAGTAGAGCCGGATGACACCATCATCATTTATGACACCCGGATCAAAGCAGACATACCGCATCATCGGACTGCCATCCGGGTTCTGTACATGCCCCAGATACTGATATTCGCCATCCGGGGTATCACATACGGCTACACTGATCGGTTCCTGATAGCCGCCAACTCCATACTCCCCTGCCATACAGTAATATAGATAGTATCGTCCATCATTTCCCCGGACCACATCCGGTGCATACATGTACCGGCGTCTCGGATATGCCGGATCCTGTGCTGCCCGATAGGATATTCCTCCGGTTGTCCATGTCGTCAGATCATCGACGGACGCGGAATATACGACATAGTCCAGCATACAAAAGGTATGTCCGCCTTCTGCATCATGTGAGCCGAAGAGATATACCCGGTCTCCAAACACATGCGGTTCTCCATCCGGAATATACTGATCAAGTGGTAAATATGGATTCCATGCCTGCTTCTTATTCATACCTACGGTTCATCCTTTCTGCTTCTTTTCTATTATAAACGAAAGCCCATCTCGTACCACTCTTCGCCGCCCCAGGTGGAATGTGCGATACCGTTATTATAGAAGCCCATCTTCTCGTACATCGTTACCTTTCCTTCCAGACAGGTCAATAGTAAGAGGCTGCGCCCCTTTGCCTTTTCTCTCTGACCGTATCGCCGTACCAGTTCTGTTGCCAGCCCCTGTCGCCGATACTCCGGCAGCACATCCAGTCCCAGCAGCATGACGGTCATCCCCTTTGGGTTATGCAGGTTCGCATCCGTGAAAAATGCATCCCGAAATACTTCCTCGTTCGTCGCCAGTCCATTGAAGAAACCTGCCAGCTTCCCGGTCTTTTTATCCACTGCTGCCAGAAACATATCCGGTGCAGTACGGATACGCTCGATCATCGATGCTTCCGAGCAGGCTTCATTCGGCGGAAAACAGATCTGCTCGATCTTTATCGCCTGAGCTGTCTCCTCCGGCCGGATATCCCGGAATTCAAACCGATCTTCTAACGTCTGTGTATTCATATTATAAAACTCCTTATTTTCCTATCTTATTTTGTATGTAGTATGTGATTCATTTTCAATGTGACTTGCCTTCATCGTATCCGCCTTCATCCTGCCGGGTTCCGGCGTGCCTGCTTCCAACAAGCCAGATCAGCAGAAAGAACCAGATCATGCTCTCACTCATAAGTCCGTTTGTAAAACCCCTGCGTCAGCCAATAGACACTACCGCTATACCGTGTATCTCCGTATATCATAAGCCAGTTTCCGGCCCCGATCACCTTCACCTGTGCCTAATCGTTTCACCAGTCCTTCCACTTCTTCCCGCGTCGCCAATGCTTCCGAAAATGCACTGGCACTGCCGGTACATATGCCGTAGCGGAACGCTTCTTCATAGGAACCGGTTGTCAGATACCCATACAGAAAGCCTGCCACCATGGAGTCTCCCGCTCCGACGGAATTTACAACGGTTCCTTCCGGTGCTTCTGCCTGATAGACCTTGCCCTCCTCGGATACAAGCACGGCACCATCCCCGGCCATGGATACCAGTACATTTTCGGCTCCCATCGCCTGCAGCTTCTTCGCATAGCAGATCACATCTGCCTTTTCTGTGATCGTGGTATCGAAGATCTCTCCGAGCTCGATATGATTCGGCTTAATCAGAAATGGATGAAACTCCAGTACATTTCGCAGCAGATCTCTGGTTGCATCGACCACGATGGAGATCTGCTTCTTCTCCAGCCGCTTCATAATATCCCGATAAACGGTTGCCGGAAGGGTGCCCGGAATACTTCCCGCCAACACCAGCACATCACCCTTCTGCAGGCGGTCAAGCTGCTGATAAAATCGCTGTAGTTCTTCCCCGCTGATCTGTGGACCTGTGCCATTGATCTCGGTTTCCTCAAGCACCCGCTTCCCATCAAGAGACCGAAGCTTGATATTGATGCGTGAGATGCCGGCTTCTGCCGGAACAAACTGCGGTGCAAGTGCATAGTCCGCTTCCAATCGACCGGTGATCTCTGCTCCGGTAAACCCGGCTACGAAGCCCAGCGGTACACTCTGCATTCCAAGATTCTTCAGCACGATCGAGACATTTATCCCCTTTCCGCCGGGAACGATCCGCTCCTCTGAGGTACGATTCACCCCTCCGGTCTTAAAGTCATTTACGCCTATGATGTAATCCAGAGACGGATTCAATGTCACAGTATATACCATCTTATGCCCTGCTCCTTTCGCGACTTCTATTCCATGATCGGACGCTTCTACCCCATCAGTTCATACTGCATCCACTCATACTTTAGCTTACTGCCTTCCCGAATATCCTCCGGCAGCAAGGCTCTGGCTACTAACTTTATATCCTCTGTATCCATATCCGTTCTCTTCAGATTCGCATAATCTCCATCAATGGAGACTACCTCATAATACCAGGTTTCCATGCGTTTTGGCTCCTTTCAACATTCAAACCTCTGTGTCTTTGATTCCGTTCCATTCCGCTTCTTTAAAGCCTACCAGCACATAATCGTCACTTACTGCCAATGGGCGCTTTACCAGCATCCCGTTGGTTGCAAGAAGTGTAAGCTGTTCCTCCTCGCTCATCTGCGGGAGCTTGTCCTTTAACTGCATTTCCTTATAAAGCATACCGCTTGTGTTGAAAAATCTCTTTAGCGGAAGTCCGCTTCTGCCGTACCACGCCTTTAGTTCATCATATGTCGGATGCTCCTCCACGATATGACGCTCGGTATATTCTATATGATTTGCGTCCAACCACTTCTTTGCCTTCTGGCAGGTCGAACACTTCGGATAGCAAATAAACTGCATGATGATACCTCCTTTCGCTATTCCGCGTGAAAGCATGATTTCCTGCTTTTTAGTGTATCATAATGCCTTCTGTATGCAAATACTTTTCTATCGGCTTGGGACGGATCAACGGGTATGTCCGGTTCTCAGGTAGGTTATTTATAGGAACAAACTTCTCCTTTTACCATTTCTCTGTGAGACGATCACTGCAAATTTCAATAACGAATCGTCTATGGGATCGTAAAATTTTACTTCGGCATGGTTGGGGGAGGTAGGTGTTTATTAATATCTACATTCTTTATTCAATTCATCGTCGCATCTGTTAGCAATAAAACTGATTCTTCAACCAATAATCAAAATAATATATATTTTCTGGATCAACATACATATTAGAATATAAAAGCATCTCCATATCATCATCTCCACAAACTTCATATATCCATGATCTCCACTCCTGCCAGTCAGCATCCATACTCTCCATAAGGAATTCCGCTTCTTTCATAATAAGATGTAATATCAATTCATCCAAAACACTATGAACTTCTATATTTCCATTTTTTGCCCATTTACACATCCATTCTAACCTAATGCTCATCGCATATATAAATTCATAATCATACCTAGTCAAAAATTGTCTCGGCAAAATATATTCCAACATTGAACAACCCAATTCACCAACATGTGTTCCGCGAGGTCTTTTAGCCAAATCATTCAAATCTGATTCTATATCATCACTAAGAATCTCACTTCCAATTACAAATGCTACCGCAGCATATTTTCCAAAATTTTTAGCTATATTTTCCGGCCATGCCTCACTTTTTCTATACTCCGCAATATCCTTTTTAACATCCGGCACCCGCTCTTCACCCGGAATAAACTTCCATTCAAGTGCCCTACATACCCCTATTCGTTTATCACTTCTTATAGACTCTCCGCTTTCATATCTGCACCATGTTTTTATACCTACTCCTGCCAATTTTGCTGCTTCTTCTATCGTCAGTCCTAAATCTGTCCTTCTTTCACGAATCGTCTCGCCTAATTTCAAACTTCCCTTTATTGTGTTAGGTCCCATATTTTCTCTCCTTCTGCTTACTGGCCGGTCACTATATTGTCATTATAGTCATTATTTGATTTTATGTCAATAAAAAAGATGTTCGAAACAAATAACATGTATTAATCTCCTCAATCCACCCACTGTCATCACTCTCAAACAGCTTTATGAACTCTCCAAAATTACTGCTACCAGTAACAGAATCATCCGAATCCAAATCTTTCACTCGTCGACTCATATCTTTATAATTCTCCACAGTAACGTATTCCATAACCTCTTCAATCTGGTCTGCTCTTCCTTTGTAATTTTCAACTCCGGTATATTTTTTAATCAAGGGAGCATTTACCGGTTTTGCAGGAGATTTCAAATTTTCGTCGGTCCAATGCTTGGATATTATCTGCATCGTACAGGGATTACCAAACATAATCACTTCGTCTGCAGCATTATCCACACCATGAAACTCATTAATCTTGCGTTTAATGTCCTCATACTGCTCGTGAGGTTTCTTTTCCGTATCACAAAACACAAGCACAAGTTCGTCTGCTCCATTTTGATATCGGTTTTGATACCTCGCCGGGATATTTCCATTTCCACCGGCATTAACTAATGAAATGTCATATTGCTCGTTCCACACTTTCAAATCTTTCAAACGCTTAAGATACTCATATTCCTCATTGCCTTCGCAGATAATGCAGATTTTGTGATTATCCAAAAACTTAGGGATCTTATTTGGCATCGGCATCATCCCCCTTTACACCACCTTTAATACTAAGCAAAGAGTTAATCAATTCAGGATCAGGTAAAGCGCCAAGTGCACCTTTCCTATATTTTTCCATAACATCTGTCGTATCTCGTACTCCCTGCTGTGCTGTAAAATCTGCAAGTGAATATACATACACACCTTCTTCATCCTTATGAACAAACCAAATCTGCTCCTTTCGGAACATTCTCTTGCAATCCATAAGGTTAATATCATGTACTGTAAATATCATCTGTGCACTTGTATTTAATTCATTATTAAACATTGCAACAATCGCCCTGGTAAGCTTAAAATGAATACTGCTATCCAACTCATCCACGACTAAAATCCTGCCTTGTTCAAGTGCTTCGATTACATAGCTGGCAATAGCGGCAATCTTCTTTGTTCCTGTAGAATCAAACATCATGCTTGGTACATGGACTCCTTTATATGTGGATACCAATCTAATTTGATCCATAATATTCTCCGGAATATCAAGCACTTTCTCATCTGGCTTTTCATCCCCTTCACCAGTTTTCAGTTGTATCTTATCCATATCCACATATTCAAAGTTATCCATATACAGGTCTGCATTTTTTATAAACTCTACAACCTTTTGCTGTAACTGATTCTTATTTTTCATGAGTTCAATTGTGTGTTGCATAGGTATGTTATTCATATTGATGACATCAATTTTTTCTGCAAATCCGACAAGAATCTGCTTCATCTCGTTAACATGTTCGAATTTACTTGTATCTACCACATAGCACAGCAAATTATTCTTCGATACAACTGAAATCATATTCTGAACGGATTCATCAATACACTCATATATTTCACTAACAGTATCCTTTTTTAACCAACAAACTTCCTTTTCGTTGTTGTACTGATCTTTAAATATCTCCGAAAATGACTCATATATATATTCTTCTTTTTCTGTATCATACTTAAAATCATACGAAAACTTTCTTCCAGATGCCATAAATGTAACACCTAACTCGCATACATCACTATCAGTAAATATATTTGTCATCAGTCCATTCTTCTTATTTAGAAGTACATTTCTTATTGCCCTAATGCACTTGATTAGACATGTTTTTCCTGCATTGTTTGGTCCATATATTCCTACAGTTTTAAGCACATTAAAATTATTCTCCTGATGAACATTTGCTCCAAATTTTTTATTTCGCATATCTGCTTTCATCGAAAATGTAATGTCATCTTCAAATGCATAACAGTTTTTTGCTCTTATCTCTATAATCATGGCTCATTCCTCCAAGTCACTTTTCTTCTTTACTTATCATTATTATATCATTAATTATTTTTTATGCAACTTTTTTTCACAAAAAATATATTTTAGAGATTAATTAAACTTAACGTAGCAAAAAGGACAGCCTCCCAGCCGCCCTCTACATCACACATACACCACCTCCCTCACCACAATCTCCTCAGCACAAGCAATACCGGCTTTTCAACCGGTATCTCTACTTTCTTCTGATGCGTAAGTGCATATTCCTTTTCCTATTCAGCCTGCCGCAGTTTATCCTGATATTCCTCTATTGTGCTGTCGGCTCTTTTTCTCTTTCTCGCTCTGCAACAATTCTCTTGTTTGCTTCAATTCGTTCTTTACAGCTTGTACGTTCTCGGCTTTGTTCTCGCTGTTCAGCTTCTCGCATAAGTTCAGCGATTCGTTCAGTTTCTTCACTTCAATGTCTTATGAAAACATTTGCGATTATTTAATGCGTACATCTTTGTACTTGTGCAATTATAGTATAATATCTTTTTTATTCCTTCAAGTACTTTTTTATACTTTTATTCTATTTGGCACTAACTTTTCTGTTCACTTTTTTATTTGTTCGTGGTACAATAATGCTATTAAGCAATAAATCACTTATCGTAAAGGAGATTTTTATATGACTCTTGGAGATAAAATAAGAAAATATCGAACACTAAAAGGTCTGACACAGGCACAACTTGGCTCCATGGTCAAACTTACCGGAGACCGCATACGTCAATATGAAAATGATGTAAGAAAACCAAAGGACGGAAAACTGTTTGAGATTGCAGATGCACTGGACATAAATCCTTCTACGCTTTCTGAGCCGGATTTCGATGATCCCACAAGTGTAATGCATGTACTTTTTGAATTAGAAGATATCTATGGATTGCATTTTGAAAAAGTTGGTGAGAATTATCAATTAGCCTTTTCAAAGGGAGGATATTCGAGTGCTAACTGGATTATTGAGGGACTTTCAGCATGGGTTAAAAAAAGAGAAGAATTACAACCTGATATTAATGACTCAGATAGTACCATTACAGATAAGAAAAACGATTATATCCGCTGGAAGGCAAGATATCCATATAATTTTGCCGAAGAGATTACCAACAATTTTGCACTGGTGCAAAAGTTTAATGAAGATGCCTCTTCTCTGCTATCTACTTACAGGCACCCGATTACTCGTTTTTCTGAATTTTATCGAAGCTTGCTTGCGTTGGAAGATGCCGAAGTCAAATTCACTATATCCGTAGATGAAATTATGGGCAAACGAAGCGCCGCTTTTTATATTGAATTAGATTACATTATGAACAGTTCAAATGAAATCAAGAAACTATATATGGGATTTAGACAATGCTGGTATGATATGAAAGAGATTGGAATTGAAATACACGAAGCGCCGGTTCCTGTAAATGGCAATATGAATATAGCACTATATTCCGATAACATTCAGCTTATAACACTGTTTCATGCACATATACACCACTTAGAAAAAAAGAAATCACCTATGTATGATGAGGATATGTATAAAGCTGAGATTGAGGGTACGCTGCGGATATTTAATGTTCCTATCAGCGACTATATATAAACTTAACATAGGCGATATATTTGGAGGTCAAGTTCTTAATGAATGGGAAAATGCCGAAAATAATTATTTGTTATTTAATTGGAGTAGAACCGCTTAGAGAAAATCTTATTTTAGTTTAGATTAAATTAACAACCACCTATGTTATAGAAACGACCACCTATTGATAAACTGTGGATTTTAATTCTAATAGAGATATACTACAAAGCAAGGAAGGAGGAACACTATGCAACTAAACATTAAGATTGATGCAAATTACGAAGAACCTGTAACATTAATTACAACAGCCCATATGACAGACGAAGTAAATCGAATTGTAGATTTTATAAACCAGTCAGATGCTGTAACAACAATCATTTCCGGTATCAAAAATGACAAAGTTGAATTGTTAGAGCAAGAATCACTTTTTAGAATCTATGCCGAAGAAGGCAAAGTATTTGCAAAAACAGAATATGATTTGTATCAACTTCGATTAAGACTTTATGAATTAGAGGAACGATTAGATGATACTCTTTTTGTAAGGATATCTAATTCAGAAATTGTTAATCTAAAAAAGATTAAGAACCTTGATTTAAGCTTTGTAGGAACAATTTGTATGGAATTGTCTAATGGAGATGTAAGTTATGTTTATTCTTTGTTTTTCCGTAACTTTTTAGAATATCCAATTTTTCTGCCTTCAATAACAGTCGACTTGCCGTCTTTATTTCCACTTTCAATAATTTTGCTGCAACAAAACTATTTATTTCTTTATTTGTATCGAGATAGTGCAAAATAATCTGCATTCTTGTTCTTTCCAATTCGGACATTGATTCGGACATTAATTCGGACATTGATTCGGACATTGTCTCATTTTCTTCAAAATCTTGAGAATCCATACAAATAACCAAGTCATATCACATTCCAATTCAGCACATATTTTTTCTAATACGGTCATAGCAACCATCTCTTCATTTGTCATTTTAGCCATAGTGCTACTGCTAATCTTTATTTTTTTACACAGTTGGCTCTTATTTATTTTTTTATCAATCATTAATTTCCATAATTTATCATATGATACAGCCATATTATCCTCCATGCTTTTAGAAATACATTATTATTCTTTTATTATACCTTGGCACAGATTTCTTGTAAAATATTTTATTCGATTTCTCAAACATTTTTTGAGTTATAAAATTGTATTTTATTTCTAGTTCTTAATGTCTTTTATTAATTAAAAAGTTTTTTCTATATAAGTATACCAATTTTTAGTTTTCTTCATAAATATATTTTCATCGACAAACTTCTTATATATTCGACATATTTTATCTAGTAAATACTTTTCCAAACGTAAACGACCCATAGTGGGTACATTTTATCATTCTATAAACATATCCTGTAAAGATTAAAATAATCCCCATAAAAAAGGTAAAAGCCCCATAAATGGCTTGTTTTCGCCATTTATGAAGCTCTGTTTACTATTCAAACTCTATCGTTGCCGGCGGCTTCCCGGTACAGTCATACAGTACCCGGTTAACCCCCTTTACTTCATTTACGATTCGATTCGTTACCTTTTCCAGTACCTCCCATGGGATCTTCGCACTTTCCGCTGTCATGAAGTCCGATGTCGTTACTGCCCGCAGGGCTACGGCATAGTCATAAGTTCTCTCATCACCCATGACACCTACGCTCCGCATATTGGTCAGTGCCGCAAAGTACTGCCCCAGATCCTGATCGACGCCTGCCTTTGCGATCTCCTCACGATAGATGGCATCTGCATCCTGTACGATCCGCACCTTCTCTGCCGTTACATCACCGATGATACGGATACCCAGTCCCGGTCCCGGGAATGGCTGACGATATACCAGATAGTCCGGGATACCCAGCTCCAGTCCTGCCTTACGCACCTCATCCTTAAAGAGCAGACGAAGCGGCTCCACGATTTCCTTGAAGTCTACATAGTCCGGTAAACCGCCTACATTATGGTGAGACTTGATGACTGCGGACTTTCCCAGTCCGGACTCGATGACATCCGGATAAATGGTTCCCTGTACTAAGAAGTCTACCGCACCGATCTTCTTTGCCTCTTCCTCGAATACACGGATGAACTCTTCCCCGATGATCTTCCGCTTCTTCTCCGGCTCTGTCACACCGGCTAGCTTCGCATAGAAACGATCCTGTGCATTGACACGGATAAAGTTCAGATCATATGGTCCCTCCGGTCCGAATACAGCCTCTACCTCATCGCCTTCATTCTTCCGCAGAAGTCCGTGATCTACAAATACACAGGTCAACTGCTTTCCAACCGCCTTAGACAGCAGAACCGCTGCCACAGAGGAATCCACACCGCCGGATAAGGCACATAGCACCTTGCCGTCTCCGATCTTTGCACGCAGCTCCTGAATCGTATGCTCTACAAAAGAGTCCATCTTCCAGTCACCCTTGCAGCCACATACCTGATATACGAAGTTTGCCAACATCTTCTTACCTTCCTGTGTATGCATAACCTCAGGATGGAACTGTGTTGCATATAGCTTCTTCTCCGGACATTCCATAGCTGCTACCGGGCAGACCGGCGTATGTGCTGTGATCCGGAATCCTTCCGGTGCCTTTGCGATATAGTCCGTATGGCTCATCCAACAGATCGTAGTCGGAGCTACATCACCGAACAGAACGGATTTTTGATCAACCGCTACCTCTGTCTTTCCATACTCACTTACCGGAGCCGTCTCTACCCGGCCACCCAGTGTATATGCCATAAGCTGGGAGCCATAGCAGATACCCAGGATTGGGATACCCAGCTCGAAGATCTCCTTCTGATAGCGTGGAGATTCCTCCGCATATACGCTGTTCGGACCTCCTGTAAATATGATTCCCTTTGGATTCATTTCCTTGATCTTCTCGATCGGCAGTGTATACGGATGTACCTCTGCATATACATTACACTCTCTGACTCTTCTGGCGATCAGCTGATTATACTGTCCGCCAAAGTCCAGTACAATGATTAATTCCTGTTTCATAATCCGTTATCCTTTCTCCTGTCACGTCTCCGTCTCTTCTCTATTACTTTCCGGTCTTTACTACTTCACTCTCGCCGACCGGAACCACACCGGGAACCTCGCCTGCCATAATCTGTGCATGCTCCTTTTCCAGTTCCTTTGCCAGCTCATAGAACGTCCACTTGCGGTTTGTACCTGTCACCACACATTTTAATGGTATCCCTGCCAGTCCTCGATTCTTGATATTTACCAGCATCAGATCGATCCGCTTCGTGATATTGAAGTTATGCATAACCATAACCTCTTCATTCAGTGGCGGATACTGCTCCGGATTCGGGTTCTCCTCCATATCCTTCATACCGGCCAGATAGCCCACGGTTTGTCCCAGTTGATCATCATGGATGACCTTTACCCGGATTCCCATCTGTACCATTACATACTGAATCTCTCTTGCCCGCTGCGGATCTGTAAATCCATACAGCATTACCATTTCTCCTGTCGGTCTGTGCATTGTGCTTCCTCCTTACATCATAGTTCCTGCTTTTTCTCCTGTAGCAGTTGTGCAAACGGACGAAATGCGGACGGCAGGGCGATCCCCTGCTCCAGCTCCTGCAGTGTTACCCACTGAAAGACCTCCGGCATCTGCTTACATGCCAGATAGTACGCCTTCATCCTCCATTCTACATGAGAAAATATATGTGTATACTGATAACTCATCTTCATCTGTTCCGGTGCTGCCTGCCACTGTGTCACCGTATCCGCCGCTGCCTGTTCCGTCAAATGTCCTTCTACATTCGGGAATTCCCACATGCCGGATAACAGCCCCTGCTTTGGCCGCTTCCGCACCGCAACCCTGTCTCCACATATCAGGATAAATACCGTTCGGTCTTCCAGCCTTCGGCTCTTCTTCGCCTCCCGTACCGGATAGCTCTGCCAGCTATCATGCTCCTTCGCCAGACAGATCTCCCGCAGCGGACACTCCGTACAGTGCGGTGCCCCATTCGGCACACATACCGTAGCACCCAGTTCCATCAACGCCTGTGTGAATGTACCACAGTGTCCAGTCGGATATACCAGTGCCAGTTCCTCCCGAATCCTGCGTTTCGTCGTCTGCTTATCGATATTGGAAGCATCCTCCAACAGTCGGGTATAGACACGCAGTACATTTCCGTCAACCGCCGGTGTCGGCAGCTCATAACAGATGGAACCGATCGCACCCGCCGTATACTCTCCGATCCCGGGCAGTGTTAAGATCCCTTCATAGGTATCCGGAAACTGGCCGTCCAGCTCCTCTACCACCTTTATCGCTGCCTTCTTCAGGTTTCGAGCCCGATTATAGTAGCCCAGCCCTTCCCACAGCTTCAGCAGTCGATCCTCTTCCACTGCCGCCAGATCCTCGATCTGCGGAAGCTCATTTAAGAATCTTCGATAATACTCTTTGACCGCCTCCACACGGGTCTGCTGCAGCATAATCTCTGATAGCCATACATGATAGGGTTCCCGGTCTCTTCTCCACGGCAGATCTCTGGCATGCGACGAAAACCAGTCCGGCAGAAGCTCTGCCATACGTTCACATCTGTTCATTTTATACTCCATCGTATCCGATAGTCTCCTATCCGGTTTATCCTGCGACATGGGTACAGTGTACCACATTTTCCGAAAAAAACCAACTATATCCTGTATATTCCAGCCCCGACCTCTATGCCAGTACGGCGTTTCCGGTATAAAGCTGATAGTAGCGTCCCTGCTGCTTCAAAAGCTCCTCATGGGTACCCCGCTCGATGATCCGTCCCTGTTCCAGAACCATGATACAGTCACTGTTTCGGATCGTAGACAGCCGGTGTGCAATCACAAAGGTGGTTCTGCCGGCCATCAGTTTATCCATACCGTCCTGTACCAGTCGTTCGGTTCGCGTATCGATGGAGCTGGTCGCTTCATCCAGAATCAGTGCCGGCGGATCTGCGATCGCTGCTCTGGCAATAGAAAGAAGCTGTCTCTGTCCCTGACTTAAGTTTGCACCATCTCCGGTCAGGATCGTATCATAGCCCTGTGGCAGCCGCCGGATGAAGCCGTCTGCATTCGCCAGCTTCGCAGCCGCTACGACCTCTTCATCAGTCGCATCCAGCCGCCCATACCGGATATTTTCCCGGACACTCATCGTGAACAGGTGTGTATCCTGCAGTACAATGCCCAATGACCGTCTCAGGTCTGCCTTCTTGATCTTATTGACATTGATTCCGTCATAACGGATCTTACCGTCCTGTATATCATAGAATCGATTGATCAGATTCGTGATCGTGGTCTTACCGGCACCCGTGGATCCTACAAATGCGATCTTCTGTCCCGGCTGTGCATACAGACTTACATTGTGCAGCACAATCTTTTCATCATTATAACCAAAGTCGACATCATCAAACACAACCGCTCCCTGCAGCTCCACATAGGTCGTTTCATCTCCATTCTGATGCTTATGCTCCCATGCCCACAGCCCGGTACGCTCCTTGCACGGTACGATTCTGTCGTCTTCCTTCTTCGCATTTACCAGTGTTACATAGCCTTCGTCCACCTCCGGCTCCTCATCCAACAGACGGAAGATCCGCTCTGCACCTGCCAGTGCCATGACGATAGCATTGATCTGCATACTGATCTGGTTAATCGGCATATTGAAGCTCTTATTAAAGGTAAGGAAACTCGCCAGCTTACCCAGTGTAAATCCGCCGATGTTTCCGATTGCTAAGATACCGCCCACGATCGCACAAAGCACGAAACTGATATTTCCGATCTGTGCATTGATTGGTGCCAGAATATTTGAATAATTGTTTGCCCGATAGGAGCTGCCGCACAGCTCCTCATTCAGCCGGTCAAACTGTTCCTTGCTTTCTTCTTCGTGACAGAATACCTTTACGACTCTCTGCCCTGCCATCATTTCCTCGATATATCCGTTCAGCGTTCCGATATCCTTCTGCTGTGCGATAAAATACTTTGCAGACAAACCACCGATCTTTCGTGTCAGCACCAGCATGACACCTACCATCGCAAAGGTCAGCAGGGTTAACGGCACATTTAATACAAGCATACAGACGGTGGTGCTAACGATGGTAATCGCACTGTTAAAGAGCTGTGGCATCGCCTGACTGATCATCTGACGCAGCGTATCCGTATCATTGGTATACATGGACATAATGTCACCGTGTGCATGGGTATCAAAGTATTTGATCGGCAGCATTTCCATCCGCTTAAACATCTCGTCCCGGAAGTGCTTCAGGGTTCCCTGTGTCACATTAACCATCAGACGGTTATATGTGTACGAAGCCAGAATTCCTACCGCATAGAAGCCTGCCACCCGCAGGATCGCCATCAGCAGTGGCTGAAAGTCCGGCGTATCCGCCTTTAGCAACGGCTGGATATAGTCATCGATCAGGGTTTGCATGAACATGGTTCCCTGAACATTTGCTATAACACTGATTACGATACAGATTGCCACGATAACGATCTGAACCCCGTAGAACTTCATCAGAACTCCCATCAGACGTTTCAGCAGCTTTCCGGGATTTTCCGGTCCTTTTCCTTTTACTCTTCTGCTCATCTTGTTCCCTCCTGTTCGTCAAAGTCTCCACCGGTTCCATTCTGCGACTCATAGACCTCACGATAGATCTCATCGGCCTGAAGCAGCTCTTCATGGGTACCGATTCCGTGGATCTCGCCTTCATTCATGACGATGATCCGGTCTGCCTGCTGCACACTGGATACCCGCTGTGCAATGATAATCTTCGTTGTATCCGGTATCTCCTCCGCAAATGCTCTGCGGATCTTTGCATCTGTCGCCGTATCCACAGCACTGGTAGAATCATCCAGTATCAGGATCTTCGGCTTCTTCAGCAATGCTCTGGCAATACACAGACGCTGCTTCTGACCGCCGGATACATTGGAACCGCCCTGCTCGATATACGTATCGTATTTCTCCGGGAAGCGTTCAATAAATTCATCCGCACAGGCCAGCTCACAGGCTCTTCGGCATTCCTCCTCCGTCGCATCCTGATCGCCCCACCGCAGATTATCATAAATGGTTCCGCTAAATAATGTATTCTTCTGAAGCACAACCGCTACCTGATTTCGGAGTACCTCCATATCATAGTCCCGCACATCGATGCCGCCTACCTGTACACTGCCCTGTGACACATCATAAAGCCGGCTGATCAGACTGACCAGACTGGTTTTGGCACTACCGGTTCCGCCGATGATGCCGATTGTTTCTCCCGATGCGATGTTCAGGTTAATATCCTTTAATACATAGTCTTCTGCATTCTCTTTGTAGCGGAAATATGCATGATCAAACCGAATGCTTCCATCCGGCACCTCCATGACCGGATGCTCCGGATTCCGGATCGTACCGGTTTCATTGATAACCTCGGAGATACGTCTGGCACTCGCCATACTCATACTGATCATGACAAATACCATCGATAACATCATCAGGCTCATCAGGATATTCATACAGTAGGTCAGCAGACTCATCAGATCTCCAGTCGTCAGTGTATCGGATACGATCATGTGCGCACCCAGCCAGCTTATCAGCAGGATACAGGTGTATACCGTCACCATCATAACCGGCATATTAAATGCCAGAACACTTTCTGCCTTTACGAACATGTTGTAGACCTTGGCACTGGCCTGAGCGAATTTATTGGTTTCATACTCTTCCCGTACATATGCCTTCACAACCCGGATGGCAGATACATTTTCCTGCACACTGGCATTTAACTCATCATACTTTTCAAACACCAGATTGAAGTACTTATTTGCAAAACGGATGATCAGTGCCAGGATTGCTCCCAGAACAATCACTGCAATCAGATACACCGTAGCGACTCTTGCATTGATGAAAAAGGCGGCTGCCATCGCACAGATCAGACTGGCAGGTGCCCGCGTCCCCATCCGGAGCAGCATCATGTATGCATTCTGCACATTTGTTACGTCCGTAGTCATACGGGTAACCAGTCCGGCAGTGTTATACTTATCAATATTCGAAAACGAAAAGTTCTGGATATTGTAGTACATCGCTTTTCGCAGATTCTTCGCAATACCTGCGGATGCGTATGCACCATAGCGTCCGCCCATCAGACCGGTAAACAGTCCGATCACTGCCGCTACGATCATCAGCAGTCCGATCTTACAGATGTACCCGATATCGCCTCCTTCTACATTTACACCATTGTCAATGATCTTTGCCATCAGAAGCGGAACAATGGTTTCCATCAGAACCTCTCCCAGCATGAATAACGGGGTAGCGATCGATGCTTTTTTATATTCCTTGATCTGTTTTATTAATGTCTTCAGCATGTGGTGTCTCCTTTCTCCAGTTCGTCCATATCAACAGGGGCGGGTATACCGCTGTCTGCCATTTTTTCGCTCATTTTCAGCAATACCGACAGGAATACCTCTACCTCCTCCTCTGTCAGATCCCGGCTGAGCATCCGCTCCATATCCAGCACCCTCCGGTGGATCCGGATTTCCAGCTCCCGGCCTTTTTCGGTCAATACCAGCTTCTTCAGTCTGGCATCCTGTGCCACACTGCACCGGGTGATCAGACCATTCTTTTCCATCGCCTGAAGATTCTGCGTGACCGTTGATCTCCGCAGGCAGAAGAAGTCCTCGACATCCTTCTGATAGATGTTTCTCTTCTCCGAACTGACCGCCAGAAGATGCAGGATCCGGCTCTGCGAACCGCTGATGCCCTCCTCCTCTGCTGCCCGGTGAAGATAATGCTTCAGTTGATTAGACAGTATAATGACTTTATTTCCCAGACTATCCGTTGATTTCATATGTAGTCTCCTTTACAAAAGAAAATAGTTCGATATCAAATTGTTCGGTTGCAAACAATTCGGTATCGAACTACATTCTAACATCTTGTTTGAAATTGTCAATACAGTTTTTTATGTTTATATTTTTTCATTCGTTTCTATCGGTCTTTATTCTGCTCCACATATTCATCCATATCGATGATTTCTGTATTCATTTCCTTCAGAATTTTCTCTGTATAAACGGCATGAATGATATTCTCGATCCCGTTTAGCAGAAGTGCCAGTCCCAGAACAAACATAAATACCTTGCTCATTCCGAATGGATTGATGATCAGAATAATGCTGATCACGATACTGATCACTGCCACCACGAACAGCACCCACCAGCCCTTTGCATCCTGCTTCTTTGCATCAAAGGCAATCTTTACCTTCAGTGCTCCTTCAACCAGAATATACAGTCCGATGATAACAGACAGGATGGACATTACCCATGCCGGATGTGCAAAGATCAGAACTCCCAGCACGATTCCCAGGATTCCGAAGATCAGCTCGGTAAGCAGCTGACTTCTGCGAATATATGCAACCACCTGTATGATACCGATGATGCACAGGATCGCTCCTAAGATCCACCCGATCATCTTTACCATTACATCTGAAAATATCATGAATACCAGTCCTGTGACACAAAGAATCACAGATGCCAGAATCAAACTCCTCTTTGCGGAACGAATCGATGTTTCAATCTCCATATCTACCGACTTCCTTTCTTACTCATTTATACGTTCTGTACTTCTTCTACTGCACTCCGGTGGTGCCAAAACCGCCCCGATCTTTTCCGGTCAGTTCTTCCACCTCTTCAAATACGATCTGTGGCTGATGCTTCTCGATCCGGAACTGACAGATCCGGTCATTTTCTTCTATTACAGTATCCCGCATCGCCAGTGCCGGAAAGCGGTACCAGTCGTTCGGTCCACAGTAGCTCTCATCTATGATTCCCATCGAATTTGTCTGCAGGATTCCGAAGTTCTTGAAGGTGCTGCTCCGCGGTACAATATGTGCCTCATAGCCCTCTGGCAGCTGAATCGCAACACCCAGATGGATGAGCCGGAACTCTCCTGCCTTCATCTCTACCCGTTCTGCTGCCCGCAGATCGATCCAGTCTGACTTTCCATCGATATACTCCAGTCTGGATATCCTGTCATTTAAATACTTGATCTTTAATGTCACCTGTTCCATACCTACTTCCTCCGTCGTTTATTCTGCATCCTGCTTCATTGCATAAATAATCTCTCTGGCAACTGCTTCCTCAATCGGTGTTGCGTAAACGCCCGGTTCAAACTCTACGATATCACCGATTCCCTTCTGGATCACAAAGCGCAGTCTTCCATCCCGTACCTTTTTATCAGTATACAGCTTCTTCACCAGTGCCTCCCGGTCAATATATGCCGGTATACAGACCGGCAGCTTTGCCTGCTGCAGCAATGCGATCACTGCCTGCTTCTCTTCCTCTGTCACATAACCCAGCTTCTGTGCCAGCATCGCCTCTGCCACCAGACCGATGGATACCGCTTCTCCATGAAGCAGCCGATAATCACTGACGGTTTCGATCGCACGTCCGACCGTATGTCCCAGATTCAAAACCTCCCGCAGACCACTTTCCCGTTCATCCTTCATCACAACCTGATATTTAATGCGACAGTTCACCTCCGCAATATGCTCACAGGCCTCCCGGTCTCCATGCAGAATCTCCTCCATATGTGCTTCCAGATACCGGAAGAATGTCTGATCTGCCAGAATGGCATGCTTGACCGTCTCTGCCATACCGCTGGATACCTGTCGATCCGGCAGTGTCTTCCAGGTTGCGATATCCAGATATACCTTCTCCGGCTGGTTAAACAGCCCGATCAGATTCGTAGCCAATGGTGTATCGACGGCTGTTTTTCCTCCGACAGAAGCATCCGCAGCCGCTAACAGCGTCGTTGCATAATTAATAAACGGAACTCCTCTTCCATAGGTTCCTGCCACGAATCCGGCCAGATCCGTTACTACACCGCCACCAACTGCCAGGATACAGCAGTCTCTCCGGTAGCCCTTTGCCAGCATGGCATCCTCTACCTCTTCCTTTGTCTTCCTGGTTTTGCTGGTTTCGCCGGCCGGAAATGAAAACAGATCCGCCTGATAGCCTGCCTCGATCAGTTTATCTAAGATCGGCTTTGCATACAGCTCCTCTACCACATCGTCCGTGATAACCGCAAACTTATGGATCTTACCGACCAGGCCCTGTTTGATATCCTGTAGCAGCTTATCCTCCAGCTGAAATCCGATCTCGATCTCATAACTGTCATCCACTACCTTTTTTAGTTCTACCTGAAATGTACTCATAGTTTTCCTTTCTCCATTGCTGCCCTACTCTTCGGTTGTCTGCGTTCCTACATCTATAGTATCCGGTGCTTCCTTTCGCAGGATTTCTACCCGCTCCAGACCTGTCTCTATCTGCAGCCAGCGATTTAAGGTGTCCTGCTCTTCGGTTTCCAGCGGCTCTTCGGTCACTGCGACGAACATCACATATTCACCCTCTGTATCCGACATGATTCCGCAGCTGCTGTCCAGCAGTACCGGGAAGATGCTTTGTGCCTTCTCTGCGATCTTCTGACAGTCTGCTGCCTGACTCTCTGCTGTCTCATAGGTCCGAATGCTTTTCTCCATATCCGTTATCTGTTTCTCTGCCTCGTCTAACTGCTTCTGCAACTCCGAGATCCGATTCTCCTGAACCGCTATCGTGATCTTATCTGCATCCGTTCCGTCTGTGTTCTCGATCATCGAGTTCTGTGTAACACGCAGCGTATATCCTTCCAGATTGTACTTCGGCAATGCCTTTTCCAATGTAGCGATCGTCTCATCCGATATCGGGGTTCCTACCAGCGATACCGATATTTGCTTTTCCTGCTTATTGACACTGCTCTGAACTACCTGTGCATCGGGAAATGCAAATGCTTCACTCAGATATCCGGATACATTGCGATCGATCACAGAGTCCCGTACTGTCACCATCCCTATGTAAACACTCGGTATAATCGTCACCACCGTGATAATGATAATCGAGCGGTTGATCCGCTTCTGCTGCTTCTGACTGATAAACTTATGGCGCGGCACACCCAGTACCAACGCGATAAATGCAGATGACAGCATAATGAACAGGGTATTTATAATAAACAGATAAAACGCTCCGAACAGGAACCTCGGCTGCAACGATGCAATACCGTAACCTGCCGTACAAAGCGGCGGCATCAGTGCCGTAGCGATCGCTACACCCGGAATCACATTGCTTTTCTTCTTTCGGGTATTTCCGATCATACCGGCGATACCACCAAAGAGTGCGATCAGCACATCCCACAGGGTTGGGCTGGTTCGGGCGATCATCTCAGAGGTTGGTGTCTCCAGCGGACTGATTATAAAGTAAAGCGTCGAGGCTGCCAGGCTGATCCCGACCTGCGTTCCGAAGCGGATCAGGGACTTCTTTAGTAGCGGCAGATCCCGGACGGCTAATGAATATCCCATGGTTATGATTCCACTCATCAATGGGGAAATCAACATGGCACCAATGATAACAGCCGTTGAGTTTACGTTCAGTCCGATCGAGGCAATCAACGCTGCCATCATCAGAATCCACATGTTTGCTCCATGGATTACCGTATTTTCTTCCATCATTTCATCAATATCCGTATAGCTCATCATATCATCCCGGATATTGAATACATCGTGAAAGTACTTTCGCAGACCGCTCTTTGTTTCTTTAATCGTCTCCTCCAGTGTTTCTTGTTCCTTCTTCTCCATTTTGCACTCCCTTTTCCTTTTACTCTTTAACAACTATAATATAAGATGGCTGGTTTGACAACCGTTCCCGTCTAAAACATATATAAAAAGAGCATAAAAAAAGACCTGTATGCATTTGCATACAAGCCACTTCTATACCTGAGACACGGGGGATTCGAACCCCCGACAACTTGATTAAAAGTCAAGTGCTCTACCACCTGAGCTAGTATCCCTTATTATATATGTCCCCCTTCGAAGTCACACTTCAAACTGGGCTAGCTGGATTCGAACCAGCGAGTGCAGGAGTCAAAGTCCTGTGCCTTACCGCTTGGCGATAGCCCATTAGTAAGAAAATATCTACAGGAACGCATGAACGCTCTGCACTTATAGGGTGGATAGAGGGACTCGAACCCTCGGCCTCCAGAGCCACAATCTGGCGCGCTAACCAACTGCGCCATACCCACCATAACGTGCTCGAAGGGATTCGAACCCCCGACCCACGGCTTAGAAGGCCGTTGCTCTATCCAGCTGAGCTACGAACACATTTTCCTTCTTGCGAAAGAAAAAGCGGGTGATGGGAATCGAACCCACGTATCTAGCTTGGAAGGCTAGTGTTCTACCATTGAACTACACCCGCACATTTAGATTGTAATACTGCTTTGAGTATCAGTCGGGGTGACAGGATTCGAACCTGCGACCTCTTGATCCCAAATCAAGCGCTCTAGCCAAGCTGAGCCACACCCCGTTGCCTTTCTGTCTTGGCCACTTCTAATTTCTATTTTTTAGTGCCCTTTTGTCAACGCAAGTGTTATTATATCGAATGCCTTCCAAAAAGTCAACACCTAATTTCATTTTTTTTGAAGTCTTTTTGAAAGTCATGGATGTCCGACTGAAAACGCTTTCAAAAGTCGGGCAAAATCCTATGGATTCTGCCCGATTTCCACGCATGTACCGATCGGTTGATTATGCCTCCGGCTTAATCTCTACCGGCTCCTCTTCCTCGAAGAAGTCGTCGTCAAAGTCATCATCAAAGTCATCATCATAATCATCCAGGAAACTTGGTGTCAGATACTTATATACAGCAAATGCGATACCTGCGATTGCTGCTACAGCACCGATAATAGCCAGAACCCATAAAATCTTCTTTCCGGTCTTCTGCTCCTCTGTTTCCTTCTTGCCTCCCAGAAGCTCTCCTACCTTTACTGCATTAATGATCTCTTCTAAATTCTTCATATCGTTACCCTCCTTTATATTCTATGCCATAGTATTCATAATATACGAAATGCCAATCTAAAATCAGCCATATATCATTAGTATTATATCATAGCAGGCAAAATATTACTATTCCCTTTTGTATTTTTTTCCGGCAAACTCTGACCGGATCCTACGCCCTTTATTCTGACAGCTTCTGCAGCTTGGCAAATGAAGCAAACATCCGCTTGGTTCCATAGGTATCAAAGTCTACCGATACTTCATAGTCCTTTCCGCCATTCTTGATCTCCTGAACGGTGCCTTCTCCGAACTTCACATGCCGGACACGATCCCCTACACCATAGTCCAGTGTCTCTGCCCGGCTGACCGTAAATGTCTTACCAAATGTCGGTTTCCGGGTAAAGACCGGCGATACATCCGGCTGCGGCTTCGGCGCAAAGGTCTGATTCACCGCCTTCCGATATCCGCCCATATCCAGAAGCTCCTGTGGAATCTCCTTTATAAATCTGGATATCGGATTGTAATTATTAGATCCATGCATCATCCGCTGTTTGGCACTGCTTAAGAACAACCGGTCCTTCGCCCGCGTAATACCTACATAGCACAACCGGCGTTCCTCCTCCATCTCCTCCGGATCACCGGAGTTGATCGTCATAGTTCCCGGGAACAGACCATCCTCCATGCCGCACAGGAATACATATGGGAATTCCAGACCCTTCGCACTGTGGATCGTCATAAGAACGACCTTATCATCGCTGGAGTTCAAACTGTCAACCTCTGCGACCAGAGCAACCTCCTCTAACAGTTCATTCAGATCCGGATGCTCCGCATTCTCCTCATAGATCACGATCTTATTCTTCAGTTCCTCCAGATTCTCGATACGATTCATCGACTCTTCCGTATGTTCTGCCAGCAGTTCTTCCCGATAGCCGGTCCGTTCCAGAATCTCATCATACAGCTCCTGCAGCATAAGCCCCTGTGACAGTTCATCCCTCAGATCCGAGATCAGATCCGTAAATCTCTGAATCTTAGCGGCCGCCTTCCCGATCCCAGGAACATCTTCCACCTGATACAGGGCATCCATAAAGCTGATCTCCTGACTGAGTGCATATGCCTCGATCTTGCCGATCGTCGTAGCTCCGATTCCACGCTTTGGTACATTTATGATTCGCTTAACTGCGATATCATCCGCTCCGTTTGCCACAGTCTTTAAGTATGCCAGCAGATCCTTTACCTCCAGTCTGGCATAGAAGTTCTGCCCGCCATAGATCTTGTATGGGATATTTTTAATAATCAGCTTCTCCTCCAGTACACGGGACTGTGCATTGGTTCGATATAGCACAGCAAAGTCGCTGTAATTCAGCCGGTTCTTCGCCTTGTACTCCAGAATCTTCCATGCGATCTGCTCTGCCTCCTGATGTTCATTTTCATACTGCTTATACTCGATCAGATCTCCGTCTTCTCTGGCCGTCCAAAGGGTCTTATCCTTTCTGCCGGTGTTATGATGAATCACTGCATTTGCCGCATTCAGAATATTCCCGGTGGAGCGATAATTCTGCTCCAGCTTGATCACCTTTGCATCCGGGTACTCCTGCTCAAAGTTCAGGATATTCATGATATTGGCTCCCCGGAACTTATAGATCGACTGGTCATCGTCTCCTACCACACAAAGATTCCGGTACTTCCGTGCGATCTGACGCACCAGAAGAAACTGGATCTGATTCGTGTCCTGATACTCATCTACCATAATGTACCGGAACCGTTCCTGATACCGCTCCAGCACCTCCGGATAGTCCTGAAAGAGCTGAACCGTCTTATACAGCAGGTCGTCAAAGTCCAGAGCATTGTTACTATGCATCCGCTTCTGATATTCGATATAAACTCTGGCAATCTGCATCTTGCGATATTCGCCCTGTGCCTCCAGATCATACTCGTGTGGCGAGATAAAGTTCTCCTTTGCACGCGAAATCTCTGCCATCAGCATCCGTTCCGGATACATCTTCGGATCCATCTGCAGATACTTCGTAACTTCCTTGATCACCCGTTTCTGATCATCTGTATCATAGATCGTAAAGTTTGATGCATATCCGATCTGTTCAATATTTCTGCGCAATATCCGTACACACAGCGAATGGAAGGTACTGATCCATACACTTTCAGAGCCATAGCCCAGCATATCATCCACACGTTCCCGTACTTCTCCTGCTGCCTTATTCGTAAATGTAATCGCCAGAATGTTGTAGGGATTGATCCCCTGTTCCATCAGATATGCCACCCGATGGGTAATTACTCTGGTCTTTCCGGAGCCGGCGCCCGCCAAAATGAGCAGCGGCCCCTCCATATGTTCAACCGCTTCCTGTTGAGGTGGATTTAAGATTGCCTGCATTTGTATAATTCCTTTCTCTGTATGAATCAAAAAGGTGCAGCGCCTATGTCTGCACCCTGCACCCTTTTTGTATTTGTCTAACCTAACTGTTTTCCGCAGTTACCACAGAACCGATTTCCGTTGGTTGGGGTTCCACAGTCCGGACAGAACTTCGGTATAGCACCATTGCCTGCCGGTGCGGCTGATGGATTCATTCCTGCCTGATTTCCGTTATTCTGGTTCATCGCATTCATGTTGTTCATCATCTGCTGTCCCATCATCATGCCCATCTGAGCACCCATCATGGTATTCATCATTGCATTTCCGTTATTTGCGGCTCCGCCGTTTCCCGGTCTGGTCATCGCATCCACCATGCTTACCTGCTGGAAGCGGTTCATATCGCCTACCATCGAATACTCGGCTGCCTGATCTGCCCGCTTCGTGATATTCTCCGGATATGAGAACTCATCGATTCGGAAGTTCACCACCGAAAGTCCGATCTTAACAAACTCCATGTCCAGATCTTCCTTTACGCCATTCTGGATCTCCCGGATATTTGCCTGAAGATTGAAGATGTCCTGCCCTACCTTGGTGATCCAGGTAATCAGCATACCGGACAGCATCGACTGCATCAGTTCCCGAACCTCATTGATCGTATACTGCTTCTTAACGCCGGCGATCTTCTCGATAAATACCAGATAATCGCCAACCTTTACATCAAAGGAACCGTTTGCCCGGATCGGAAGTCCTCCCGGAAGTCCCGGTGCCTGAACCCGAATCGGCTTTGGTGTTCCCCACTTCATATTAAACTGCTTCGTATTGATAAACAGAACCTCTGCCCGCATACCACTGTTGAAGCCAAACTTAAATCCCTTCAGTGTAGAAAGAAACGGTACGATCTGTGTCTCGATATCATAACTGCCTTCATCCCGAAAGATACCTTCGACCTTTCCGTTAAACATAAAGATCGCATCCTGTCCCTGACGAATGATCAGCTTCGATCCCTTTTTGATCTCGGCATTTGACCACTTCCAAAACAGCACATCATCCCGATATTCTTCCCATTCTACTACATTTGCTAACTGATTAGAAAACAATCCCATGATCTATCCTCCTGGTTCTATCCCTCTGTCACAAAGAATCGTTTTTACTGTACACCCATCTGTGCCTTCAGTGCTGCCAGTTCATCATCAACGGCTGCAGAAGGAGCCGAATCATACTTTGCTGCCAGATCATCCAGGGAATCAGCCTCTGCACTGCTGTTTAACTCAGCCATGGCATTTGCCTTGTCTAACATATTGTTTGCCTTTGCTTCCATACGATCAAAGGCTGACATAGATGCCTCTGCTCCACCCATAGAGCTGCCCATCTGATTGATACGCTCCTGTGCCTTTGCAACACGAACCTTTGCCTTGATCGCATCTCTTCTGGCATTCAGTTCATTAATATCCTTTACCAGCTTATCATGCATCTGACGCATCTTCATAGAGTTTGCTGCTGCCAGATCATATGCCTGCTGCAGGCTCGCCTGCTTAGTCGTCAGTTCTGCCTTCTTAGCCAGGAATGACTTCGCATCCGCATCGTTACCGGCCATAACTGCCTTCTCTGCATAGCTCTGCATCTTAGCAATCTCTGCTGTACACTCATCCAATTCTCTCTTTGCACGCTGCTCATCTGCCATAATTGCCGCAGTCTCAGCCTTTACCTTACCCAAATCACTGTTCAGATCCCGTAAGCACTGATCGATCATCTTCTCCGGATCCTCCGCTTTATCCAACAGTGCATTAATGTTTGATGCCATAATGTCCTTAAATCTCTTTAAGATACCCATTTCAATACCCTCCTTCAATCCTATAACTATCGTGTCGTTTCTGCTCTACACCGTTATAAATACGGTATGCCAGATAGCGTAAATTATACACTACCTTTGCCGCTTTCGCAAGCAATAGCCCGACCCCCACACTTATTTTACATACTTTTTCCATATTTTTTAAAATTACGACCTTATTTTACAAAAATTGTCCATAATTTGATATAAATTGCAACCCCCACATGGTACTATAGCATTGTAAATAAAAGGTTTCCTCAGAGATGATTTCGGAATCTGTTTTGACTCCCATCTCGCAGACGACGAATTCATATTATGTTCTCTGTTGAAACCCTCCCTCATTTACATACTTTAACTCCCAAAAAGTAAGGACGGTACTCTCCCCCCCTCTTGAGCCACCGTCCTTACTATTTTTTTAAACAATTACTACAATTAAATGGCTGTTATCCGAACGCTACCTGTCAGTCGCTATTAATCGGATAACAGCCATTCTTTTATTTATCACTTATTGAATCGAATCAGGATTCCTGATCCCATTCCTCTAAGAACTCGCGGAACTCATTCCGTCCGGTTTCGATCTTGACCGGATCCTGTGTATTCAACGCCATCTCAAACCGTTGCAGGGCATGCTCGATAATCTTCCGTTCATCCCCCAGGCTCTCTTCATACAGGCGTTCTCCGCGAAGCAGCAGAAGCTTATTCTCCTCCTGTTCACGCGGTGGGATCTTCAGATATGCCAGTTCTTCCATTCTGGCTGCGATCTCTTCATCCGTCATATCCACCTGCTGCCCCTTCAGGATCTGCTTTACAACCTTCCCGGTCGAATTTATCTTTACCTGTACCTCCAGAATGGAATTCACATCATATGTGTAGGTAACATCTACGCTTTCCTGTCCTTTTTTGGCCGGAGGCACATCGATCACCAGTTCTCCCAGCTTTAGGTTATTCGCCGCAAACCGGCTCTCTCCCTGCAAAACCGTAATATCCATCTTCGACTGATTATCCCGGATGGTATACATCGTCTCTGTCCGACTGGCCGGTATTACCGTATTCCGCTCGATGATCGGGCAGTAATGACCACTTTCATACCCGCCGCTTTCCCGTTCTACGACCACCTCGGTACCCAGTGTAAACGGACATACATCCGTCAATATCACCTCTCGGATCGAGTCCTTCCGCTCCTTCATGGCCCCCTGTACAGCCGCGCCCAGTGCTACCGCTTCATCCGGATTGACTGTCGTATCCGGCAATGCCCGGAACAGTTTGCCCACAAACCGCCGCACAACTGACAGCTTCGTGGCACCACCAACTAAAACGACCTTGTCGATCTCCTGCAGACGCAGGCGGGAATCTGCCAGACTCTTCTTGACCGGTATTCGGATCCGCTCCAACAGATCCTCACACTTTTTCTCATATTCCGCCAGTTCCACTTCCATATCATAGACCTTATCCCCGATGGTACAGCTCATATGCGAGGTTCTTCCATCCTCAAAATGGATCTTGCAAAGATCTGCCTGCTTGTGAATATAACGAAGCGTCTTGATATCCATGGCATCACGATCCAGCTCCGGATATTTCTCATAGAACATCTCTTCGAGCACATTTGTGAAGTCCTCACCACCCAGGAAGTTATCCCCGGCGACGGCACGAACCTCCAGAATCGATCCGGAGAGCTCCAGAATCGATACATCAAAGGTACCGCCACCCAGATCGAATACTAAGAACTTTGCATCCTTCTTGCTTTCATACAAGCCATAGGCGATCGCTGCTGCCGTCGGTTCACTGATGATCCGTTCCACCTTAAGACCGGCCAGCTCCCCTGCCCGCTTCGTCGCCTTTCTTCTGGCATCATTAAAATAAGCCGGCACACTGATCACCGCTTCTGTAATCTCTTCTCCCAGATATACCTCTGCATCCTCCTTCAGAGAACGAAGGACAAAGGATGACAGCTCCTCCGATGTGAAGAACCGGTTATCCAGCCGATACTTCTTATCGCTGCCCATGGTTCGCTTAAATACACTGGCAGCAGAGTTCGGATATAGCAGCATTCGTTCTCTGGCTGTCTCTCCCACATATATCCGGTCACCATCTACACTGACGATGGAGGGTGTCAGATTCTTTCCCAGACGATTCGGGATGATCTTCGGTCCATCTTCTGTATAATATGCAATCAGACTATTGGTTGTCCCTAAGTCAATTCCTACTATCATAGTACTCACCTTTCCGCTTTGTTTCTATCCCATTATACCTTAATCTGTCTATTGGCACAATGCCATGAGTCCCAGAATGACCTCTTCATCCTTTGGATTCGTCTTCTTTGCCGCCTCCAGGCACCGGATCGCAGATGGAATATCACCCTGTATCTCTGCCAGATAGGCTTCCGTGATCAGGGAGTCATAACAGATACCGCCATGACTACAGTTCCGGCACTTTGGAATCTTCCTCGCCTGTTCCATGTACTTTCTGGCACGAACAAATCGTCCCATACATATATAGACCTGTGCCATCTCATCTAACCGCATCGGCGCCAGCTGCCGATAGGACAGGAACGCATCCTCTGTCTCCGGATCCTCTGCCTCCTGCCTCTTTAGATCCTCCGGGATCTGATTTGCAATAATCATTTCCCGCCGTATAATCTGCGCCAACCGTGCCGCCTTCTCGTTCTTTCCTGCCAGCATATAGGCAGTTGCCAGACGTCTGCCTGCATCCAGACTCGATATCGCATGCTGCCTTTCCCATTTATATGCTTCTTCCAGATAACTGATGGCCTGCTTTAGTTTCCGGCTGAACAGATAATATTTTCCCATCTTTTCCTTGGCATTCGCCTTCTGGTACCAGCCTTCCTGCAGATCCACTTTGATCTTCTGTTCGGCTGCCTGCATCCAACGCGTGTAGATCTCCTTTACCATCTTCTGATTTCCCTCTACCGCGTAACTGTCAATCACATCCTCATAATAATCAAATGTGTTGATCACCTTTTTGTTCAGAGCCTCCTGATAGATACTGCGCTCTCGATCATAGTCTCCGCTCAAGCCATAGAAATCTGCCAGCTTCCGATAGGCGGAAGCGTACTTACAGATGCCCTGCTCAAGCCCCTGCTTCAGTAAGCGGATTCCCTCCTGATACTGTCCGAGTGCCTGATAGCATCTGGCTCCGTTTATATACGGAAGTGCCGTTGTCTCATCCTCCATATTTGCAATGGACTTTCTATAGTATTCTAAGGCCTCCTGATACTGCCCCTTTACCTGATAAACATACCCGATATTATTCAAGGCATATATATTCTTCGGCTCCTGCTCCAGTGCCCGCTCATAGTCTGCGATCGCCTGTTCGGTATTATAATTATCCATATACAGCAGACCACGCTCGATATAGTAATAGGCATCCTCATCCCGTTCAATCTGTGCGTTGATCGCCTTTAATGCCGCCCCATAGGTCCACTTCAGTTCATACCGATCATACCAGTGGCTGTAGATCTTCATCATCTGATGGTTGACACGCATATGCTCCGGATCCAGACGCAGCGTCTCCCGGAAGTCCTTCAATGCCTCCCGTTCTTTTCCCATACTCTGATAACACAGTCCCCGGTTATAGAAAATATCTGCATTATCCGGCCGCTCCTGCAGCAGTCTTTCATAGGCATCGATTGCCTGCTTATAGTCTCTCTGCATCCGGTAGATATCTGCCTCTACCCAGCGCAGCCGATAGCTTCCTCTGCCCGCCTTCTGTTCTTCCCGGATCAGTTCCAGTGCATAGGACATCCGATTCATATCCATCAGATTCAGCAGTTCTTCAAAGATCAAGTCTTCCAGTTCCACCCGATCCTGCGGAACACCATCCCGCTTCATATCCTGCTCTACCAGTTCTTCCTCGGTCATCTCACCTTCCGGCTTTGGCGCTTCCTCTTCCTTCCGGCGTGCCTCCTGAAGCTGCTTTAACAGTTCCCGGCATGCCTGCAGCGCCTTTCCGGATTCTTCCGGATTCTGTGCCTGCTTTCGCAGGATCTGAACCTCATAGTACTGAAGCTTCTCCTGCTGAACCTCTGCCGCCTTTGCCGCCTCGATAACCTTCTTTGCATCTTCATACTGCCGATAGTTGCAGAATACTTCTGTTGCCAGAAGATATGGTCGATAGTACTTCGGGAAGATGTGAATGGCATTATAATAATCATCCACTACCTGCTGTGCATCCCGCATCTCATATGCTGCCTGCTGTCTGCGCAGATAGGCCGGATAATAGCCCGGATCCTCTTCAACGATCTGTGTACATACCTCTGCACAGCGCGGATAGTTTCCGGTATCATAGTATAACAGTGCCAGCCGGTCCATAAAGGAATGTCGGATCTGATCATCCTGTTCCAGTGCAATTCCCTTCTGCAGATACTCCTCCGCCGGTTCATATTTCTTCATATTCTGATATGCCACACCGATCGCAGACTTGATAAATCCCTCTCTGGACTGCCGTTTCTTATACTTGTCGCTTCCGTCGTCTACCAGATTGGCTCTGGCTTCATCCCATTTTAACAAATAGACCACCGCCGGTTCATACTGATCCAGTCCCAGATAGCACCGACCCATCATATTCACATACTCATAGTACTCCGGTTCTTCTGACTGTACATGCAGCTGCTGCAGACGTTCAATGGTCTCTGCAAACTGCTCATTCTGGAACATGCACCAGCATGCCTCGATTGCATTCTTCTTGCTCTTCGGTGTACCATCCGGCAGGCTTTCCGCCTCCCGATCCTTCTTCTCCTCTTCATCATAGTATGCAATCAACGGAATATTCACTTCCCGCATCATCTGCAGAACTTCTTCATCGCGGCTGTTGCGCTCCAGAAGATCCATGATGATCTCTTTTGCCTTCAGATAATCCTCCTGATGCTGATAGTACTTCGCCATACAGCACTGTGCTCCATAATGCTCCGGCTGTACATCCAGAATCGACTGCCAGCATTGCCGCGCTTTCTCCCACTGATTTCCTGCCTGATAGGCAATTCCCACCGTATATAATACATAGGTATCTTCCGCATACTTCTCATACAGCCGATCTGCCAGTTCCATCGCCTGCTCCGGCTTCTCCTCTGCCACATACAGACGGATCCGTTCAACATCCTCATACGGATGATACACCTCTGTGACACTCAGGTCATCCAGTGCCTGCCAGACTCCACTGTAGTCTCTCTGATCCATCCTCGTCTTGATTCCCAGATAGGCTCTGATATAGGCATCCAGCTGGATCTCGGACTCATCAATTCCCTTCGGTTCCAGGAGTTCATACCGGAAAAATGTCTTTGCCGTTATCATGTACTGTACATAGTCCAGCCAGTCCTTTGGAAACAGCTCTTCCAGTTCCTGTCGATCCTCCTGAAAATGAAATACATGATCCAGAAGCTGCCAGATCTTCTGATCCATATAATAATGCGACATCAGGTAAGCCAGCAGCCGTTCCCGTACCTCCAGTGCCGTATCCAGCGCTACACATAACGGATCATCCAGAAGCTCCTGCCAGGCTGCCGGATCATTTCTGGTATCTGCATACCAGTAGACCTGTTCTACCCGTTCCAGCCAGAGATCGATATCGTCCTTCGGCTTTTCTTCCACTTCACCCTCTGTATCCTGCGGATGCAGGATCTGATCGCTGATCTGTTCATACGCCTGACGCAGACGCATAAAGCCCTCCGCATCATCCTCCGGATTCGTATCCTTCAGCCGTTCATGATAGTGCTCCTTCACAACCTCGATATCCCCGGTCGGCTCCAGACCCAGTATCTTCCATGCTAATTGTAGTTCCATATAGCGTCTCCCTTCTCTGACTTTCTATCTAAAAATATACGTTTTTTCTCCTGTTTCCTTATCTACGTTCCTACTATACGCTGTAGCATATCACACTTTTTTCCTTCTGTCGAACGCTCCTCCCATAATTCCCGCAAATAATCGAATCTTCCATGTTACACCATAGGTGAAATGGAGGAACTACGTATGAACAATCATAAAATACATTCAATCTTATCAATTATCCTGCTGTTTAATATCCTTGTGCTGTTAAACTGCGGTTCCGTTCAACTCAATCCGGTGTTTTATCACCATGTTTTCTCAGAACCGATTCCTGCCGGAGCCACACCTCCCGTCGCACAAACCAGACAGCTTACCTACATCCCGGACTACCCTGTGATGATGATCGGAGATTCCCGGACGGTCGGTATGCAGCAGGCACTTAAAAATTCCCAATATGACCTGACACACATCCGCTTTACCGCAAAGGTGGGACAAGGCTACTCCTGGTTCACCGGACAGACCGCACTCACAGAACTGTCTCCGTCCATCCTTGTGTTAAATCTGGGCGTCAACGATCTGGGAAACATCTCTCATTATCAGTCGATCTACACCGACTATGCCGACACCTGCTGGAAAGACTCTCCGATCTATATCGTGTCGGTCAACCCGGTCTGCAGCCCTTGTAGCAGCGTCACGAACCAACAGATCCGCACCTTTAATCAGTCGATGCAGGACTGGATCAACGCCTACAACACCGATGCCGGTGCTTCCCGGATCCGCTACATCGACACCTACTCCTATCTGATCAATACCGGCTTCTCCAGCCCGGACGGTCTGCACTATTCGGCTTCCACCTATACCCGTATCTATGAGTATATTCTGGAACAGATCGAAGAACCGATCGGAGACGGAACCGGCAGCTATGTCTATACGGTCTCTTCCTGAGGGAACTTCATATCCCAGGTCCGTCGTACCGCATCCAGTACCCGCATCAGAAATACGGTATCACTGTGTGTCATCTCCGGGCACTCCAGCTTCTTCCCTCGAATCGCATGGATACATGCCTGAACCTCGTACTCCAGTCCACTGATCTGATCCGGGCGTTCAACAGTTTCTAACAGATTTCCCGTCTTATCATAGATCCGGTAACATTGGTAATTATTGATATCATCCACCTCGATATATCCCTCTGTACCATAGATTCTTCCCTGTCTCTCGGTGGCAGACAGCATGGTGATGTACAGCCCTGCGATTGCTCCGCTGGTGTAAGTTAGATTCACACATTCCTGTGCATCGACACCGGAGTTCATCCGCACCATGGAGGTTGATATGTTATCAATGTCCTTTCCCAGCACGGTCAGTGCAAGTGTAATCGGATATACTCCGATATCCAGCAGGGCACCGCCACCCATATCCAGCCGATTGACACGCTCCTTCTCCTTCAGATCGTATCCGATATCTGCCATAACCGATGTCACTTCACCGATCTTTTCATTTTCCAGTTCCTTCTTCAGATAATGCAGCAGCGGCATAAACCGGACCCACATAGCTTCACACAGAAACACCTGATGCATCTCTGCCAGATCTATCAGTGCCTGTGCCTGCTGTTCATTCAATGTAAACGGCTTCTCCAGCAGTACCGGCTTCTCATTTACTATACAGGCTCTTGCCTGCTGGTAATGCAGATGGTTCGGTGCCGCAATGTAGATCATCTCGACATCCGGATCCTCCATCAGAGCATCATAGCTTCCGTAACACTTCTTTGCACCATATTTCTTTCCGAACTCCTGTGCTTTCTCCTCGCTGCGGGAGGCCACTGCATATACCTCTGCCTCCTGCATCTGAACGATCGTATCCGCCATACGACCTGCCATTACTCCTGTTCCCAGTATTCCTATCTTAAATGCCATTGCGCTTCTCCTTCTCTTACCTTTCCCTGTTCTACTGCTTTATCTCACCACACCGGAGATCGTGCCTCCGCCCAGAACCTCATCGCCCTGATAGACTACAACTGCCTGTCCCTTCGTGATCGCCCGCTGTGGCTCCAAGAATTCGATCTGTACCTGTCCCGGTGCCTGTGACTGAACCCTGGCCGGCTGCGCCTGCTGCCGATACCGTACCTTTGCCTGAACAACTTCTCCCTCCGTCTCCATCGGGCGGATCCAGTGGAAGTCCTTTGCTTCTAACGTGGTATGGAACAGATCTTCATTTCTCCCCAAAACAACCTGATTCGTCTCCGGCAGGATATCTACGACATATAACGGTTCCTTTGCCGGAATTCCAAGTCCCTTTCGCTGACCGATTGTATAACGGTAGTAGCCCTGATGCGTTCCCAGCACCTGTCCCTGCCGGTCGACAAAGTCGCCTGCATCAATGTGTACCTGATAGCTTTCTTCCATAAAATGCTTATAGTCTCCATCCGGCACAAAGCAGATATCCTGACTGTCCCGTTTATGGGAATTGATAAATCCATGGGCTTCGGCAATCTCCCGCACAGCCTCCTTCGTCAGTTCCCCCAGTGGGAATCTCGTATGTGCAAGCTGTTCCTGTGTCAGAGAGTATAACACATAGCTCTGATCCTTCGAGGCATCCACCGCCCGCAGCAGATGATAGATTTCATCCTTCTCCTCGATCCGGACATAATGTCCGGTCACGATCACATCACAGTCCAACTCCTGCGCTGTCCGATACAGGTGTTCAAACTTCAGATGGCGGTTACATTCGATACACGGATTCGGCGTTTCGCCCTTTAGATAGCTGTCTACAAAGGGATCCATGACCTTTGCCTTAAAGTCATCTTTAAAATTCACAACATAATAAGGGATTCCAATCCGGAAGGCTACACTTCTGGCATCCTCGATATCATCTAAGGAGCAGCAGGTCTTCTCTCTTGAAATCCCTATATCATCATTATCATACAGCTTCATGGTGACGCCGATACAGTCATAGCCCTGCTCCTTCATCAGAAGTGCAGCTACGGAAGAATCAACGCCACCACTCATTGCTATTAATGCTTTTTTATTCATACGAAATTCACCTTTACTGTTATAGTCTTATGCCCTTTATTATAAGCGAATTTCGATATAAACGCCACCTTTTTTAATTGTTCTTTCGTTTTATCCCTACTTTTATGAATGCTTGCCTAGAATACAGGTACCACTGCATTTCCATACGTATCCTCGATGAACTGACGAACATCATCGCTTAATACTGCATTTACCAATGCCTTTGTCTTATCTGTATTCTCATTGCCTTCCTTTACAGCGATTACATTTGCGTAAGTATCTGCTGCCAATGAGTCGGAAGCCTCTACAGCGATGGCATCTGCTACATCCAGACCGCCTTCCTTTGCATAGTTACCGTTGATGCAGGCGATGTCTACGTCCGGCAGTGACCGTACAAGCTGTGCAGCCTCGATCTCCTGAATCTGCAGGTTCTTTGGGTTCTCTTCGATATCCAGTACCGTTGCATCCAGACCGGCGCCATCCTTTAACTTGATCAGCCCCTGTGCCTCTAACAGCAGCAGTGCTCTTGCTTCATTGGTTGTATCATTTGGTACTGCTACGGTCGCTCCGTCCTGCAGGTCATCCAGAGAATCTGTCTTACCTGCATAGATGGCAAATGGCTCGAAGTGAACGGCTGCCACAGATACCAAGTGGGTATTATTCTCTTCGTTGAAGTTATCGAGGTATGGCTGATGCTGGAAGAAGTTTGCATCCAGATCTCCATCCTCCAGTGCGGTATTTGGCAGAACGTAGTCATTGTACTCTACGATCTCCAGTGTATAGCCTTCGTCTGCCAATGTCTGCTTTACATGCTCCAGGATCTCTGCGTGCGGAGTTACACTGGCTCCCACCTTGATCACCTTGTCCTCGTCGCCTGCTGCTTCGGTCGTAGTGTCTGCCTCGGTTGCTTCTGTATCGGAAGCGGTATCGCCTGCTGCATTGGATGAGCAGCCGGTCAGACTAAATGCTCCTAAGGTTAATGCTGCAAGTGCAACCGTTGCGATTGTCTTCTTAAATGTCTTTTTCATATCCTTCTATCTCCTTTTCTCTAATTACGGATTCGTTTATCCGTTTTATTTACAATAAACATGCCCAGCTCCTGGAATACCTGTACGATTACTACCAGTACAAATACCGTTGCCCACATGATATTGACCTTGTAACGATAATAGCCATAGTTGATTGCGATTGCTCCGAGTCCGCCGCCACCGGTAAAGCCGGCCATAGCGGAATATCCTAAAATAGTTGCAAATGCGATCGTGCAGCCTACCATCAGGGATGGCTTTGCCTCCGGCAGCAGAACCTTCACAATGATCTGAAACGGACTGGAACCCATGGCCTGTGCAGCCTCGATCACACCCTGATCGACTTCCTTTAAAGAAGACTCAACCATACGCGCGATAAACGGGATCGCCGCAACGATCAACGGTACTACCGTAGCGTTGATACCGATCGTGGTTCCGATGATCCATCTGGTAAACGGAAGAATCGCGATCAGCAATATAATAAACGGAATGGATCTGGTCAGATTCACCAGAACCCCCAGTATAACATTTACCGGCTTACATCGGCAGATTCCGTTTTTATCTGTTACAAACAAAAGCACGCCCAACGGGATTCCTACTATATAAGAGACTATCATGGATACCAGTACCATATAGAGGGTTTCTAATGAACCTTTCCAAAGAAGGGCCGCTAACTGACTAAATTCCATTTTCATCACTCTCCTCTTCGTAATGAACTCCGATCGAGTCCAGATATTCCTTCGCTTTTGTAAGCACCTGCGGATCTGTCGGAATCTCTAAGAGCATCTGTCCGTAGGCTCTGCCACCGATGTCCTCCGTACTGGCTCCCAGTATATTTACCGGTGCCTGACACTTCATAACCAGATTCGCTACGATCGGTTCTGTCGATGCCTGACCGCCAAAAGCTAACCGGAAGACCTTTCCACTATAGTTTCTGGCATCATAACTTTGCTTCGGATAAATCATCTCCTGTGCGATCACAGTTTTCGGCGAAAGGAATACCTCCTGTACGCTTCCCTGCTCTATGATCTGTCCCTCGTGAAGAACTGCCACCTGTGTACAAATCTTCTCAACCACCTTCATCTCATGGGTAATTACGATGATCGTAACGCCCAGTCGTTCATTAATCTCCTTTAGCAGCTCCAGAATCGAGTTCGTGGTATTCGGATCCAATGCACTGGTTGCCTCATCGCAAAGCAGATACTTTGGTTCGGTTGCCAGTGCCCGGGCAATGGCGACTCTCTGCTTCTGACCACCGGAAAGCTGTGCCGGATAGTTGCCCATCCGTTCGGATAAGCCTACCAGCTTCAGCAGTTCTACCGCCCGTTCCTTTGCCTGCTGTGCCGGAACTCCGGCAATCTCCAGCGGATAACAGACATTCTTTAATGCGGTACGCTGTGCCAGAAGATTGAAGGACTGGAATACCATACCGATCTTCTGTCGTTCCTTTCTCAGCTTCCCTGCGGATAATCCGGTCAGTTCCGTATCATCCAGATATACCTTTCCTTCCGTCGGCCGCTCCAGCAGGTTCATACATCGTACCAATGTCGACTTTCCCGCACCGGAGGAACCGATGATTCCATATATGCTTCCATCCTCGATCGATAGATCAATCTGCTTTAATGCTTCTACCTTTCGCTTCTTCAGATAGAAGGTTTTGCTGACCTGTTCCAGACGAATCATAATTTCCTTCCTTTCCTACACTCCCTGTCAACGGGTTCCAAATAAAAAAGCAGGTGCTGTATCTGCACCCGCTTGCTTATGTCTACTATTCTGATATGATTTATCATCATTCAGAAGCACCAAACGGGACAGCCGCTATCCAACGCATCTCCATGCCGCAGGAACAGCATGACATGCCATGATGTATTCTATCCATAATTGTGATTGTCATTCCTGTTCTCATAGAAGCTACCCCTTTCTCGTCTTGTTCTTTTCTGGTTCTTTCTCTCTTTCGATGTTCCCTATTATAACAACCTTATCTGAAAAGTGTTAATACTCATAACCTATGGTTCGCTATAGTTTTCTTCTATAGCAGATCGTTTTCTGCTCTTAATTATCCATGCCATCATATAGATCACAACCGCCAGCAGACTAATTTCAATTCCGAGCCTTTTCCCCGGTGCGGCAAATGTAAGTCTTACTTCATGTCGGCCTGCTTCCAGTCCGGCTCCGGCAAATGCCAGATTCACCCGCTGCAACGGTGTCTCGACTCCGTCTACATAGAGCTTCATTCCGTTCTGCAACGGTATAGAAGTGACCAGATACCCCGGCTTCTGAAGTGTCACGCTGCCCGATAGCAGTTCTTTTTCCTCAGATGCCCTTCCAAGTTCCCCGGTCATCCACTCCGGTACCTCTTCCGACTGCAACGGTATAAGTGTCTGATACTGCTTCTCCTGAAGAAGTCGTTCAGAGCAGGAATACCACCGAATATTCCGGATCAGATACTCCCCCTTCTGAAATGTCACCTGAAGCTCAGAAAGCGGCTGTCCCTCCGCGCCGGTCAACGGATAACGAAACTGCGTATTTCCATTCGGATAGGCCGCGCTGCTGCCGGACAGCTTATTCCGCACTCCGTTGATGTCGATCACCACTGCCCGCTTTCCCAGTCGTTCCACATCGAACTGCAGCATAAGAATCTCTCCCTGCGCCTGCGGTTCCTGCAGCTTCCAGTTCACAGTGACCTCCTTCTGCACCTGTATACTATAGCTTCCATTCCCCTGATCTTCGATGGTGATTCCCTTTGGCAGATCTACCTCCTCGAGTGAAAGCCCAGACAACTCTGTAATCTCCCCATGTGCATCTGCTTCGAGTGCTTCCTGCCATCCCTCTGCCTGCACATCTGCCTCTTCGTTCACACGGTCCGGAAGTTCTTCCAAAACGGTCCGTTTCATCAGCAGTTCCAGCTTTCCCATCGCATCCATATTCCGGAAGGCCGCCTCATCAATGAGCGTTTGTTCATTTTCATCGACTACATATGCCATTGGGAGAACATTTTTATTCTCCCCCAGTACCCGGTCGCCCTGTTCGGCGATCTCTTCATACCCATTCGGAAGGGTTCCCTGCTCTGCCTCCAGATACCGTACCCCCATGAACTGAAACAAAAATGGATTCTGTTCTGTCAGGATCGCCACGCGGTTATTGATCCGGATCGGTGTCTGAAGAACGTCATAATATACCTGACTGTAGTCCTGATTCGTAACAGATGAATACATCGTACTTCTCTGACCGGTCCCCTGTATCAGGCGGTTGCCTGTATTAAGCGGCTCATATAGGGATTCTGTCCGATAGAAGGAGTCTTCCGCCACCTCCCAGTTGTCAGCCTGCTTCTGCCAGTCCTCCATCGCCACTGCAGTCTCCTCAGTTACATACTCCTCCGCCTGAGAGGTATGGATATAGATCAGACAGGGTACCAGAACCATCAGTGCATAGCCGATCTTCCAGTTCTGCCACTTTCGAAGACTTATTATCAAAAGTGCCAGAATCGCCACATCCAGATACATATCCACCTTAATCCGATATCCAAACAGCACACCGGCGATCAATACCGCGCCAAAGATCACCAAAAACGGCCATAACCTCCACCGCTTCTCCTGCTGATAGTATGCCTGAAGAATCCGCATGCAGTGAAGCAGAATTAACGGTAAAAACGGAACCATGATCTTTCCTCTGGCATAGAGCGTTCCATTTAACAGATACGCGGAGGCTCCCAGAACGGTCACCAGAAGCAGCAGAATGCTATGCCGCCGATAGTTCTTATCCGCTATCCCGATCAGTAACAGATACAGGCACAGAATGGAAAGTCCGATTCCGTATCCGCTATACAGGACAAACTCGATGTGCGGGGTCCAGACGCTTAAGCTCTCTGTCAGGCTGCCGGAGTTTCTCCGATGCTCCAGAATCACCAGTCCCGTAGGAAGAAGCAATGCAGCCGCCATCCCGATCCCGGCTGCCGTCTGCCATAGAAACGGGCGCAAAAACTGCCGCCCCGCCTTTTCATGCCAGTACCAGGCAAGCACCAGAAGGATCGGCAGGATATAAAAGAAGCTGTGAAGCAGCATTAGGCATAAAACCGGTGCCAGCCACTGCTCTCTGTGCCTGTATATCATCCACAGGGCAACCATCAGATATGGCATAAAGTTCACGAACATAAGCTGTCTGTGTGTCTGAAAGAAGCAGTTTGCTGTCATAAACAGCATACTTCCGATATAAGCAAATGCCCGGCTGTCCAGTTCTTCCCTCAGCCACTGATAGCAGAGCAAAACCGCTGCCAGATAGCCTGCCAGCGTATAGCCGATTATAATATTCATCATAGGAACCCGGGGCAGAAGACACCCCAGAAGAATATCCGGTCTCAGATACCCATAGTACGCGAACTGGAATCCATTGCTTCCCCCTCCCAGAGTGATCCAGTCCGGCAACAGTGTATGCTGCTCCAGACAGGCTGTCCGGATCGTCTCTGCCAAGGCTACATGCTGGCTGAACCAGTCGGTAGAGGAACCGTAAACCACACCACCCGGCATCACCATCATAATCAGAATTCCAAAGCAAATCACCAGTAGCAGCGGAAAGAACCACCGCTTATATATTACAGACTTCATACTTACTCCCTATCTCTATTCCTTATATCTTCTTCTCTGTAAACATCAGAAGGAAACTGACAAACAGCAATCCACAGGATATCCATATCATATGGAGTCCGAAGTGCTGGGATAGATTTCCACCGATTCCGGCACCGACTGCGAAGAGCAGGATGATTCCAAAGTAATAAAGTGCCTGTCTTAACTGTTCCGGCTTATGCTCCCGTATAAACAGGGAAAATGCCGCTGTTCCGCTCCGCAGATTGCCGATGCACATGGTGCTGGCATAGGAGTAGCCATCCACCTTCCGGAAGGTCTGTACCTGCATGGCGCAGGCGAAGGATACTAAAACGGTGGCTAACAGATTCATGCTTACCGGCATGAAGCCTACAGCAAATAAGATCACCATTTCTAACAGAAGGATTCCCTGTCTCCAGTGAAGCCGCTTTGCATAGCGAAAGCGGTTCTGAATCTGCTCTGCACAGAATACGCCCGCCGCAAAGGCAAGCAGTGGGAACAGGTACCGCAGTCCCTCCTGCCACTGTCCGGTCATGAAGTGCTGGCTCATTAGCACGACGTTTCCTGTCTGTGCATTTGAGAATACTTCATCCCGCGTGTTGTAGGTATAGGCGTCCTGAAAGCCACCGGATAACGCAAGGAATGCACTGTTGATGAAGGCTTCTGACATCTGTCGTTCTTTTTTCTTTTTCTGCATGTATCTTCACTCCACTTCGTATGTGTCTGATTGGTTTACATCATATTGCATTTTAGATACATAACATATGCCTGTCAAGTAAACATTCATCTTTTATTCATTTATTACTATAGGCAGCGGGCATACAGTTCGCACGACTCGCTCCGCTTTCTACTCCTCACACGCACCTTTTCGCTCCAGCTCCTGCGCAAACTCGCCTCTTCGAGGCTCAGACATGCGCCCGCTGTCGCTGCTCGCGTGTTCGTCCTTACGAAAGCTACGCTGTTTGTCCTTGCGAATCTGTATGCTCTGACTGCCTCTGTATCCTCTGTGTTACATGTCTTATCTTATATTCTCTCTATGCTCTTGTTCTGTCTTTTCATGCTCGGTCTTTTCATGCTCTGACCTCGTGTGTATTTCATCAGACGATGATATATGATAATGCTATATAGATCCCTGTACTCACCAGAATACTGAGGAGGGTGTTTTTTCTCCAGATGTGGATACCGGCACAGCAGGCGACAGCGATGATCTCCCGGATTCCTTTTCCACTAAAGTCGGTAGTAATGTCCCGCACGCAGTATATGACAAGAACTGCCATGATCGCAGATGGCAGGATGCGTCCAAGATACCGGATCTTCTTTGGTACTTCCCGTTTTCGGCCCAGCAGTGTAAATGGCAGTGCCCGCATGAGAAGGGTACAGACAGCCGCTACAAGAATGGCAATCAGTGTCATTTTCTCATTCATGGTTTGTTCCCTCCTCCGGTTCGATTTTTTTCTGAAGGATCAATAACAGACCGGATACCAGTATCAGTGCCGGAAGCATAAAGCGGTCTGCGCCGATGAGAAACAGAAGAAGCAGACCACAGCCGCCTCCTATGAGTGCAGGCAGGTGCATTTTCGTGGAACGCCACTGGTCAATCAGGATGGTTACGAATAGGGCAGTCATGCAGAAGTCAATGCCTTCGATCTGAATGGGGATCAACTGACCGAGAATCCCCCCCAGAACTGCCCCGATCATCCAAGAGCTTCGACAGAATATCGCAGCCAGAAACATGATGTCTCTGCGCTGCTTATCGGATAGTTTTGATGTAAGTGATTTTCCTTCTGTATCATGTGGATCCCGTTCTGTCGTCGACAGCATGGAGCAGTTGATCGCATAGGTTTCATCGGTCATGGTGCAGATCATGTATGGATACCGCTTTCCCATGTGTCGAAAGTCATCGACAAAGGTCAGTCCGTAAAAGAACTGCCGGCTATTCATGAATAATGCGGTTAATGCGACTGTCAGTATGGAAGCCCCTGAGCTTAAGAAGGTTGCGAGTACAAACTGAAAGGCCCCTGTATAAACCGTAAAACTGGTTAACAGCGACCATAGATACGAATAGCCTGCCTCCTGCATGACCAGACCGTATGCCATGCTGACAAAGAGATAGCTGCCCATGATGGGCAGGGATTTCGTAAATGCAGTTTTCCATGTTGACTTTTCCATATAGCTTGACTGATCCTTCATCTGTATATTACGCACATGCCTGTTTTGCCTGTCTATAGATCGCTTCCGCTAAGATCCGATGTCCTTCTTCGTTCAAATGCTCCTGATCGGTTTCGCTCGGTGTGGCATAGCGGGAGGCTGCCAGAAACTCCACCTGTTCCTCTTCTGCGATCCGCCGGTAGACTGCCTCCAGCTTTCTCGACACCTCTACCGAAGCAGGAGAAAACTCCGGATCATATCCACTCTCCCACACACGTTCACCCAGATGAATCGGGGAGATCAAGAGGATCCGGCTGTTCTCTGCATGGGTGCGGATCTGTCGGATCAGCTTCCGAACACCGCGTCCGATCACCTCTGCCGACGCTCCGTATACCGTTTTGCAGTCATTGGTTCCCAGCATAATAATGATCAGATCGGAGTGTCCACTCGTCTCCAGCACGGCCGGAAGCATCTGACTGCCATTGCGATTATCCCTCAAAGGATCTTCAAATATTGTCGTCCTTCCGCACAGCCCTTCTTCGATTACCCGATATTGGTCAAGTCCCAGCTTCTCATTGAGCAGACTGGTCCAGCGAGTTCCCCACGGATATCTTTTTCCGGATCCCGGTATATATCCATATGTATTTGAATCTCCAAAGCATAATATCTGTTTCATGTTCATCACCTCACAGATAGTATACTATTTAGATAGGAAATAGAAAAATACCGTTATGCTATCACTTGCTATAGGTTTCTCCTATATCGACAAGGTTTGTGATCCACACGCCTTTCTTCACCAGAATATAACCAATCACGACCTTGATCACATCCATGCTCTGGACGATGGCGTAGACGCCCAGAATCGGAATCGTGGTAAAGGAGGATAGCAGGAATGCCAGCGGTACCGGAAGCACCCATGTAAATACACTATCAAATAAGAAGGTGATCACAGTCTTTCCTCCCGACCGCAGGGTAAAATAAAGCACGTTCAAAAATCCCTGTAACGGGAAATATAAGGCCGTTATCACGATGAACCACTGTCCAAGGTGCCGAACCTCTGACGTCGTATCGTAGAGAGATGGGAAGCCTTTAGAGCAAAGAACCAGCAGACCGGTAAGCAGCAGGCACATCCCGCCGGTAAACCACATTAGTTTCATGGAGTTTTGCTTTGCTTCCCGGAACTTTGACGCTCCCAGATACTGTCCGATGATGATTCCGACTGCGTTTCCCATCGCCACAAAAACAACATTCAGCAGATTGCAGATGGCATTGGATATATTCAGTCCGGCGACAACCTGCAACCCCCGGATGGAATAGCACTGTGTCAGTGCTGCCATCCCTCCTGCCCACAGAAACTCATTTAAGAAGATTGGGATACCCTTTCGGATCACGACCTGCATCTCTGCTATCGGAATCAGCAGTGTCCGATACAGTCCCCGCAGGAAGGTATGCTCCTTCCGTTTGCAATGCGCCCATAGGATCACCACGAACATCTCTACAAATCGTGCCAGTACCGTCGCGATCGCAGCTCCCCGCACTTCTAAGCGAGGGAATCCCAGCTTTCCATATATCAAACAGTAATTAAACACCACATCGACAAATACGGATATTACGCCCGCTACCATCGGCTTTACACTCTCACCGGTTTCCCGCAAACTACTGGCGTAAACCTGTGTGACTGCAAACGGAACCAGTCCGATCAACATAATATGCAGATACTGCAATCCGTACTCCAGTGTCAATGTCGGATCAATATCTGTAGCGGTTCCGTGCAGATACAAACCGATCAGGGCATCTCCCTTTAACAGAAATACTGCAACACCCGCTATCGTGCAAAGCAGACAGATCCAGAATTTCAGCCGCACAATGTCCTGAAAGCCTTTGGTGTTTCCCTGTCCATAATACTGGGCTCCATAGATACCCGGCCCGGATATTCCTCCGAAAATGGCCAGATTGAATACAAAGATCAACTGCCCCACAATCGAGACTGCTGTCATACTTTCCGTTCCCAGACGCCCTACCATCAGATTATCTACCAGACTGACCGCATTTGTAATGCCGTTCTGGATCATCATCGGCACTGCCAGAAGCAACGCCTTCTTATATACTTCATTGTTATTACTACGCATACTATACCCCTGAATACCTTTATAAATCCCGTATTTCTCTTATGTTCCTTCCATCTATGTGAGATAGGAAACGTAGTATAACACATCTATTTTCAGAATGCAATCACGTGATTTCTGAGATGCAGGATCTTACTCCTGAAATGCACCCTCATATCAATAATAAACAGTTCGATCATATCACTCTGCCCAGATTCGTCCGGCTGACTCTGTGAAACTTTCCCACAAAGTCTGACAGTTCCATATAGAACTGACCATAGGTATCATCCGAAGAAATATGGATCCCGCTGCCGGTCCGCGTCTTCTCTCCGTTTTCTTCATACTGCAGAGAAAAGGTACTATATGGATTCCGCATCAGTACATACTTCTTTCCATTGATTTCCTTTGCACCCATCACTGTATATGCATGTCCACCATTCAGACCGTCGGCACTTCCGGCATCCCCATCGGAACCTGCATTATACACATAGCCCTGCTTTCTGGCATCCAGCAGTTCCTGAAAGAACGCATCCGGATCTGCCATATCGACAGGTTCCGAAGAAACGCCTACCAGACGCTCCAGAAACTGACCACCCTCTCCATACCACAGAGACTGATACCCTGTTGCCCGATCTCTTCCGACAAATGCACATGCTTTCTCTATCATCTGCATCCAAAGTGCACCGGAGGATAACGCATCTGCCCCCGCGATCCGCGGAATCTTTTTGTTCATACGCACATAGATTGGCCGCAGTTCTCTGCGCTCTACCTCAAACTCTTCGATGTCATCCAATTCCTCTATCTGCTCCAGCTCATCGGATGCTGTCTGTGTCTCCTGCCCGGTACTCTGCGGCGTCTCCTGCTGTTCTACCTTCTGCCATTCGTACAGACGCACAACTACCGTTTCTCCTTCATCAACGATACAGCTTTTTAAGAGTTCGGGACTATACTCCACCAGTCCTGCTGTACTCGCCATCATATAACAGTTTGACACCAGCCGCTGTTTTAGGTCATTTATCGTCGGCTCATGTGCAAATAGCGGGGTACTCTTCTGATCGCTCCAGTAGGTTACACTCCGCAGTGCGGCGGTTCGGGTTCCGCCTCTTTCCACTCTTCCGGTCTCTTCCGGTCGCTGCCTTGAGAAGTCCCGGATCTGAGCCCCTTCCGGAATCACCAGAGTTCCATTTGTCATATGGTCAAAGTACCGTTTTACCGATTCCAGTGCAGCCCGCTCCTCTAAATGATCTTCCGGCACGGTTTCCAATGCCTGCTTTACCTCTTTGATCGCCGCTTGTAAACGGTTCTGTTCCTCTGTATATCCCACCCGATATCGGTTTCCCTGAATATACTGACGAACCGCATGCTGTACCTGTGTGGATCCACCTGCACGCTCCAGCTCCCGCTCAAGCTCTGCCAGACGTTCTCTTGACCGATAGCTCTTTTGATCGGAATGTGTCGTAATCGCCTCCATGCGGCTGCGTCTGCTCTCCTGTACGCCTCGCTCACCGGATATGCGCATCCCGATTTCCTCCCGTACTCTCCGATGCTCAAGTCTTTGAATATCTTCATATAATGCCTGATTTTTTTCTGCCAGTTCCGTACCGGCCTCTCCCGCCGCCTTCCGGGATACATAGTCTGCCTCACGCGTTGCCAGCAGATAATATGCCCGGAATCGCTGTTCCTCTTCCTTCAGGCTCGCCAGTTCCGCCGGATCTGTCTGTGTGTCTGCTTCTACTGCCTGTCGCAGCTCCGTAATACGCGTATACTCTGCTGCCAACTGATCCACCGCCTGAATCCTTTGCGCCATCGTCAGTTCCTCCGGGCGGTCCATCGATACTGCCTGCTCTTTCTGTTTTTCCTGCAACATCTGCATCTGTGCATCCAATTGATTCAGCTCCGTATGATACTGCAGCCCCTTCTTTTCCTCCTGTGCAGATACCCGATCATACCACTGCTCCATCTGCTCTCCGGATAGCTTTGCCGCTACCTTCTTATCTCCCAGTATACTCCCGTCCATAGCCACGCGGTTTTGTTCACAGTACACCTGCATACGGGTAGTCAAAAGTGCCAATACCGGCTCCAGCTCCCGCATACGGAAGTTCAGACGACCTGCATCTGTGCCTTCCTCCCGTTTTAAATGCTCCTGTAAATATTGATAATCCTGAACGAGTGTCATATATTCCTTGAAGTTTGCACGTATATGACTGCTTACAAACATCTGTGGTGAAAACCGATAAAGCTCCAGTCTGCGAAGTCGTTTCTCCGTCTCTTCCGCGCCTTCCGCCTGCGGCTCCTGATCCTTTAGCTCCCGCAACTGATTGTAGATTTCTTCTGTATATGCCGTTGCCTTAGACGTAAGATTCCGTCCTCTTTGTATCCGCTCATTTCTGGCGGTTCGGATTGCTTTTTCTCCCTTAATCGACTTTCGTCCCAGCTTCGCAGTGTCCTGCATTATCGCCATCTGCTCCTGATACAGAATCCGTGAATTCTCTGTTTGTTCCTGATAGTCCTCGCTCTGCTTTAGCTGGCTGTATAACCGTTCCTGATGCACCTCCGGTGCCAGCAGCTCCTGCTCCCGCTCTGTAAATATCGGAGTGTCCCACTGTGCCTGCTGTATTTGCTGTGCTTTTTGCATCTGATTCATATCCATCTGATCCATACGTTCCCCCCCTATATAGTCTCACTTTCTTCAATCGCAGCCATCTGTTCCCCGGTTATAAATATACATTCCTTCTGCGGTTGTCCAAACAGATGATGATATAGCTGCATCGCCTGCGCGGAAGACAAAAGCATATGAATCTTCGTGTCAGGCGTATAGACTGCATTCAGATGCTGCATTGCAGTAATGAATAACCGTACTAAAGTGACAGAATCCCCCTGTCGGATCCAACAGTAGTCTAACCACAGTTCCGCGCTCTGCTCCCGAAACAAAAGAATCCCCTGAAGCTGATGATCGACCATGGACACAAAGCTGGCAGGCCGCTCCCCTAGATATAGCTCAATCGGAAGCTGCATCTGCTCTTCCAACCATTTTCCACAGATCTGTAATTCTCCTGCCGGCAGTTCAGGCAGTGTCCGACTGGTATACTTATTTACATTTTCCCGTAATCCCTTTAGCAGACCATTATTAACAGCCTCCAGTGTCACGATTCCCTCCGGGAATGCCGTCTCCTCCAGTTCATACCCACAGGTGGTCAGAAAGGGCATCAGCATCTCCTGTCCCCTTCCTTCTGTATAAGAAACGGTCCATCTGACACACCCTGCCTGCCGCGTCTCTTCCAGCCAGTGTTCCACCAGTGTATGTCCCAGCCCCAGTCGTCGAACGGAGGGTTGAATATAAATGCTATATAAAACTGCTGTCGTTCCTTGTCTGCCCCAGCACAAGGTTCCGGCTGCTTCTTCCAGAAATCGAATCCCTATGATACGGATATTATTTCCTTCCGGATTTCCTTTCTGCCGAACCAGCTCCGAAACCTCATTCGGAAGACATTCCTCCCATTCATTGATTTTTTGAAGATTGACTTGTTCGATCTGCACGCTATTCTCCCATCCTTTTTCCACACTTTCGCTCAGAGTTACTCTGCTTTTCTACACTTTTCCTTTACCAGATACAAGCATCCCGTTCCAGACACCGCCAGCAGCAGCATCAACAAGGAAAGTGGCATATCATCCCCGGTTTTTGGTGTTCCTTTCCCGGTTTCCGATCCGCCTGTCTCTGTACCTGTTGCGGTCGATTCCGTGCTTCCGGTTGTTGCGGTCGACTCCGAATCAGCACTATTTGTTTTCTGCCGACTGGCAATCGCATACTTAGAAAATCCGGTTGTCTCAAATGTAACAGACTGTGTCTTTGCATCATACTTCGCCGGTAAAATCTCATAGGTTCCGTCCTGCTTCTCATGAATTATCACAATCTCTTCTCCATTGATGCCCTGTTCCAACTGCAACGTAATCGTCGCGGGTTGATTCAAGGTTTCCAGCTTCTTGCTCCAAACATTGGCAGAAGATCCTTTATATAGAATCTGATTCAGCTTGATATCCAGATAGGTCGATATCGTATAGCCCTCTGCCTGTTTTTCAAAATTTGAACGCTCGACTGCATTTGGTTCTGCATCTTTTACGGACAGTATCACAGAACCGGAATCGATCTCGCTGCTCCCCAGTGTGATCGTACCATTCTTTACCTTAGAGGAATCTGTATGTACCGCATCCTCCACCCGTTCAAATATTCCGGTTACATGTACATTTGTATCCGGCATAGTATATTCAAAGGTAGACTGATCGCTTCTCGCAGCCAATGTCTCCCCATTTATTACAATGGAGGTTAACTGGTACCCATACTCCGGTTCCAGCTTTAAGATCACCTTACTCCCCGGCAGAATATTTGCCCAGCCACTATTTCTATCCTGCCTTACCTCCGATAATCCTATCGAGTTTCCATCTGCATCCTGAATATCCAGAATCTCCATCGTTCCATGCTTTAATAGCTCCTCTTCTCGCAGTCCCGACTGATTCTTCGGATCGGACTCCCATATAATCGTTCTTGGCACAACGGTAGCCGTCTTGCTTTTTTCTACCTTTATATCATACTGTGCACTCGGTTTGACTACGAATGCCAAGGTCTCCTTCGTCCCCTCCGGAACCGGGATCTCTGTTCCATTCACAAAAACCCTTCCGATATTTCCGTCTCCAAACGCCAGTGTAATCTGAATCAGATTTCCTATTTCTCCGGACGCATATCCCTTTCCTACTCCGGTTATCGTTGGACTCTCATCCCCGATCCTTTCCGCATTAAAATACAGGTTCATGCCACACCCATCATAACTCGCCTGTAGCGCAATCGTATCCGGATAGGACGGTCTTGGAGATGGTCTCTGCTCTCTTTCTATCCTGATATTCAGGCTTCCTGAATATTGATACGCATCTAATGAAACTCGCCGACCGAGAGTGACATCCGTTGATTCATTTCCGATCCATAGTTTTATCGTTTCTCCTGTTCCCACTGCGCCGCAGGTTACATACAAATAGTAGAGCTCTGCATTCAGATCTATTCTCTTATCCTGTTCCAGATCAACCTTTATATAATTCCCGGTATCAAGCTGCTTTTCCTGCAATTCTATCTCGATCGTATCCCAATAAACAATACCGTCATTGATTGCCATCGTTTCGTCAAAGTGCAGTGTTACCCAATACTCCTCCGCGGCATAAACAGCTTTCCCAACGGACGGCATAAGCATAACAATACACAGGCAGATACTGATACATAGTTTTAAATGATTACTCATTTGATTTCCCCCTCTTATTCTGTTCTTGTTTTCTTTATCCTTCTATGATGATCTATGTTCTCCCTATTTGTCAATCCGTTGGCATCATTCGGTCAAATCATGGCTCAAATGCATCTACTTCTGAATCCAGTTCCGAGTCCAACGCCGGATCCCCGCACGGAACGCCTTCCGTATGCATCGCCCGGTTTACCCACGCCGGAGCCTGACCATCGGCATCCGGTGTTACCTTCATCTGATTGAATACATAGTTTCCTTCTGCATCAAATACCAGTTCTATCCAGCCGGGATTCTCTACCGTACCACCTACAAACAGGATACTCCTGCCACCATCGTCATTTGTCACCTCGTACCGATAATAGGCTTCTTCCCCGCATTGATCTGTCACATCGATCTTCTCGTCACCGATCACCAGATACAGCCGGCCGCCCTCCACCTCGGCATACTCCTTATCCAAGTGGCCAATCGTAAACCTTGACTCACTGCCATAGTTTTCATATACCACTTCCGTTCCTCCTGCCGTGTGAAACATCTGGCGTACATAATCTGCTGCATGTACGATCGCCGACCGTGTTGCCGGGATCCCAAGGAGCACCGTTACACAGGCCGCTATTCCCGCTACATATCCGATCCACATATGAGATCGTTTTTCTTTTCCTTCCAGTTCGGCTCGCATTTCCTGCTTCCGTTCCTGCTTCATCTTGATTTTATTAAATGTGTTCTGAATCTGACGTTCCATCCCTTATTCCTCCAATCTTCTTTTCAGTTCTGTCTTCCCTCTGCTGATTCGCATCGCAACGGCCGACTCTGACAGTCTCAGAATCTTCGCTACTTCCTTATAGGTATATCCGGCATAAAAGTGCAGATACAAAGGAGCCCTATACTTCTCATCCAGTTCCAGCATCGCCTCCAGCAGTACCTTATCGTCCTCGCAAAAGCCGGAAGGATCTCCCATATAATCCTCTATCTGATCGAATGTAATGCTTTGCCGTACCTTGCCGGCCCGAAGATGGTCCTTGCACATATTTGCAGTTACCGTAAACAAATATGCTTTTTCATGGTTGCTCCGCAACAGAATATTTTTGGAAAGCAGTTTTAAAAATACTTCCTGTACGATATCCTCTGCTTCCTGCCAGGAACCAACATAGGATACTGCGAATCTATACAGATCATCTGCATATGCATCAAATAATTTCAGTATCTTCTCGTTACTCAACGCTCACGCTCCTCCTTCGTTTTGAGATCTCATATATATAACGATTGACGGGGGCTGTTTCTCACATTATTTCATAAATCTTTAAGTGCCACTTCCGATCAAGAAGTGGCACTTTTTTATAAGCTCTCCGGCTTTCCGTTCATAATTCTTTTTCTGTCTATTCTTTCTTTAAATTTCCCTTTTGAATGTTCTCCTGTATGATCTGGTCTGTGATCTCATAAAGCTGTTCGGATCCCTGCCGTGTCTTGGTTTGTCTGCCATATACCTGACTCGCTGCGACGCCGTGCTCCCGCCAGTCACCACCACCATTACTGTTGTTTAACAATAACGGCTGTAGATTATCCATTGCATGTGCATACTTTGATTCCGCTGTCCGGCAGGCCTCGAATTCATCGAACAGAGCAATCAGTTCTTCCTTTTGTTCCTGCGGAAGAAGGGAGAATATCCGTTCCTTTGCCGCATCCTCTCTTGCCTTCTGTGTCTTCAGACCTTCCGCATCATAGGCATAGGTGTCTCCTGCATCGATCTCTACGATGTCATGAATCAGACACATCAGCATCACCCTCGCGATATCTACAGGTTCGTTTGAATATTCTCGCAGCAGGTACGCCATGATTGCCATATGCCAGGCATGCTCTGCATCATTCTCATTTCTTCCATGCCCGGATAAATGTGTCTGGCGGAAGATGTTCTTCTCCTTATCAATCTCCAGTATAAAGTCCAACTGCTTCTTTAGTCGTTCGTCCATTTGTGATACCCTCTTTCTCTTCTATCCAAATCATAGCATTTTTTAGAGGTTTGTCCAACTGAAATCTACCGGATCAATCATTTTATTTGCACCTTACATTTCCACTGACACCACATCTGCGGCAGCACTTGGTTTTAAGTCCTTTAGCAGTATGGTGTTTCCCTTCTTCACAAAGAACAATGGCAATTTATCATACCGCTTCCTTATCAGGCGTGAAATCAAAGCACCGTAAAAGGAATGTCATGTTCATGTAAAATATCATTGAAACTAAAAAAGGCCGTGAATGATTCACGACCTAACCGAAGCCTGTTATTTCTCCTGAAAAAGTTCAATTTCCTCACCCAACGGGCCACGGCAAAATGCAATTCTTGCCGGGAATACCGGTTCGGATGCAATCTGTATATCCTTTGGCTCAATGAATACTTCATATCCGGCATTTCTTACCGCTTCTACACATGCATCCACATCATCAGTTGCAAATGCAAAATGCCGGATCACGCCTTGTTCGGATATGGCATCTCCCTCCCGGAAGATCTCTATGATTCCGTTTCCTGTATCCAGCATAATACCGGCCGGCCAGCTATGTGCGACCGACAGGCCAATCACATTCTTATAAAAATGAACCACCTTTGTATATTCTTCCTCGCTTCTGCATTTAAATGATACATGGTGTATTCCTTTTACTAAACTCATGCTTCCAACCTCTCCTTGTCTTTTCCGTTCCTCATCGCATATCCGCACCGATCATTTTGCCCCTGGCATCCACATCGACATCAATCTCGTGACCGCCAAACACATATCCGTCTTCGTACCCTATCGTATAGGAACCATCCTGATTCACAAACAGATATTTCATATGATTTACCAGCGCTTCTGCAAATTCTCCCGGTGTAGAAAACCGGATCTCACATGTGTCTGCATTTTCTTCTAAGCACTCCAATGCAGCATGATATAACGTCTCATCCGATGCAATATAGTCTCTGGCTTCCTTATCCTTTTCGGTTATATGCTCCACCAAATCTCCGGCTACCTTCAGCGGCTTTTTCCATGTTGCCTTCCGGCTCCATTCTACTTCTATATAAAGCGTGATCGTACGCCCTGCAAACTCGCACGCTCCTTCAAATATACCTTGGGATTTCTCTAATACCAGATTTCCCAGGATCTCATCCTCTAAATGAATCGGAGCCATATATGTTTCCCGCTTTTTGTCCAGCTTCGTTCCCGATACCTGTTCTTCCAAAACCTCTTTAATGTACAGAAATGCTACTTCGCCAGCGGAATTATACCGAAGTCTCCCAACCACCTTATAGATTTCACCATTCTGAAACCGTTCAAAATATTCATCCTGTTCTTCCTGCTCTGCATACTCCTCACAGGATATCGGCCACGTTAAAATCCGTACCTTTTTCACGATACTGCCGGCATCTATATCATAGATCGCAACAGCCGAACATGTGATGATATAATACTTCCGATTCTTGCTCAGGCTTGCCGATCCACCTTCTCCGACAAGGATGTAATATTCTGTATCCGATCCGGAAAATTTAGAATCCTTCTGATAAACCTCATGGATATCCATATTCGCTGCTTCCTCCTCCAGTATTTATCTATTTATATATAATCCGATTATACTGTGGTTTTCGGCTTGTTGCAAACTTTCATTGACGATTGGTATTTAAGTGTCCTACTTTGTCAGCACCTTTTTACAATATTTATGTGTACCACAATATGGACATACCAGCTTACGTTTTGTAATCGTATGCGGTCCCATAATATATGACTTCATATCCGGAACAAATCGCTTATGGCAATCCGGACATTCGAATGCTCCTGCTTCCTTATCCAGAATACAGGCAATTGCGATTCCGCCTACAATCACTATCAGTCCTATGACGATCAACAACGCCCTCAGCCAAGTCTCCATTTCAAGCATTCCCGACAATACAAATAACGGAACTGCTGCAATAATCGTAAGACCTGCAACCATTGCCGATAATATTATTTTCTTTTTACTTTCCTGTGCCTCTTTCACTAAATTCACCATATTTTCCTCCGCTTTCATCCGATAATCTTCTTCCGATACTCTTTCACCCGATAACAGTTCATTTACCGTTATCTCTAACTCATTGCACAAAGGCAACAACAATGATACTTCCGGGAATCCATTTCCC
>Ga0129312_1000020_pt1 | contig 172309 bp, 163 predicted proteins | sample O827metagenome_FD_94434 | JGI IMG/M metagenome (GOLD analysis project Ga0129312, IMG submission 94434) | Orangutan group fecal microbial communities from Wisconsin, USA - O827 metagenome | ecosystem: Host-associated > Mammals > Digestive system > Large intestine > Fecal | place: USA: Wisconsin... | reverse complement strand
TATTTCCATAGGGCGAACGCCCGTCATGAGTAAACCGGCGTCTTTATCCTTATCCAAGCTTCCAATCCCAAAACGCCGGTTTACGAATGGCATGGCTGAACTACAGCGCGTACCATTCTACTCTTTTTTCACCGTAAAAACTACCTTTTCGTTTTTAAAGCCTGCCGACACAGTATCTCCCGGCACTACCTTCTTCAGAAGTATTTCCTCTGCCAATGCGTCCTCCACCACTGACTGGATAGCCCTCTTCAAGGGTCTTGCTCCCATCTTGTTGTCTGCATACTTCCTTATCAAATGCTCCTTCAATGCAGGAGTAATGGAAAGCTTAATGCCAAGCTGTGCCTCGCAACGCTTATACAGATTGGCAGACAAAAGGTTCACAATCTCCTTCATATTATCATTGTTCAACTGATGGAACACAATAATATCATCGATACGATTGATAAACTCCGGCTTAAAGCTGCGCTTTACTTCTTCCATAACACCGGACTTCATTCTCTCATAGTCCCTTTTTTCATTATTCTCTGCCGCAAAGCCCAAATTTTTAGGGTCTACAATACGCTGTGCCCCTGCATTGGAGGTCATAATCAGGATTGTATTCTTAAAGCTGACCTTTCTTCCCTTAGAATCTGTAATATGTCCATCATCTAACACCTGAAGCAGAATATTAAATACGTCCGGATGTGCCTTTTCAATCTCATCAAAAAGAACCACCGAGTACGGATTCCGACGTACCTTTTCAGAAAGCTGACCGCCCTCCTCAAAGCCCACATATCCCGGAGGTGAGCCTATCATCTTGGACACCGAATGTCCTTCCATATACTCGGACATATCTACACGAATCATAGCGTCCTCAGAACCAAACATTGCCTCCGCAAGAGCCTTGCTAAGCTCTGTCTTACCTACACCGGTAGGACCCAAAAACAGAAAGGAGCCAATAGGACGATTAGGATCCTTGAGTCCAACCCGCCCCCTTCTCATTGCCTTTGCAACAGCAGTAACAGCCTCCTCCTGACCGATTACCCTCTTATGAAGAATGCTTTCCAGCTTAAGCAGGCGCTCACTCTCCTTCTCAGCCAGCTTTTGCACCGGAATCTTGGTCCACATTGCCACAACATTTGCAATATCACTTTCTCCGATAGTATACTCTCTACGGTTCTCCTGACCTTCCTTCCGCTTTAAAAGCCTCTCATATTTTCTTATCAGCTGCTCCTGATTCTGCTTAATCTCCGCCGCCTGAGTATACGCCTCCATGCGAATGGAACGCTCAATCTGCTTATCCATTTTTTTGATTTGATTCATAAGCTCCTTCTGCTTATCCGGTATATCCATGCTGCGTAGTCTGGCGCTGGCAGCCGCCTCGTCAATCAGGTCAATCGCCTTATCAGGAAGATTCCTATCATTGATGTAACGATTGGACAATCTGACAGCCGCCTCCACAGCCTCAGAGGTTATATTCACCTGATGATGCTCCTCATACTTGCCCTTAATTCCCTCCAAAATGCGGACAGCTTCCTCCTCAGTAGGCTCCTCCACATTTACCGGCTGAAAACGCCTCTCCAAGGCTGCATCCTTCTCCACATACTTCCTGTACTCTGCAATAGTGGTAGCCCCGATAAGCTGTATCTCGCCTCTCGCCAAGGAAGGCTTTAAAATATTCGAGGCATCAATGGCACCCTCTGCACCGCCTGCACCAATAATGGTGTGAAGCTCATCTAAAAAGAGAATCACATTGCCGTCCTCAATAACCTCCCTTACCACCTTCTTGATACGTTCCTCAAATTCTCCCCGATACTTACTGCCTGCTACCATACCGGACAAATCCAAGGTAAGCACGCGCTTATTCTGTACAGTAAAGGGAACCTCCCCCGCCACAATGCGAAGAGCAAGTCCTTCTACTACTGCTGTCTTTCCCACACCGGGTTCTCCAATAAGACAGGGGTTATTCTTGGTTCGTCTGCTCAGAATCTGAATCACACGGCGAATCTCATCCTCCCTGCCAATTACCGGATCCAGCTTCCCTTCCCGTGCCAAAGCAGTCAAGTCTCTACTGTATTGCTCCAACGTAGATGCTTTGCCCTTTCCGGAAGCCTTACGCCCCAAATCCTCTTTGTAAAGATTGCCATCCTGTCCGATTGCCAACAGGGTGTCCACATAAATCTTCTGAATATTGGCACCGATGGTATTCAAAAGGCGAACCGCAACATTCTCCCCTTCCTTAATCAACGCCATAAGAAGATGCTCGGTTCCTGTCTCCTTTTGTCCAAAGCGCTCTGCCTGTCTGTGTGCCTCCTCTAAAATCTTTCTGGCACGGGGAGAATAACCCTCTCTTTCTCTGACGGTAACACCGTTATCAAAGGCAATCAAATCCCGAATCATATCAAGCACCTGACCGGTCTCTACGCCGTTTTCAGCAAGCACCTTTGCCGCCACGCCGCTTTTTTCCTTTAACAGCCCTACCAAAATATGCTCTGTTCCCACATAGCCCTGTTTTAAAGCTCTTGCACATTTTGCTGCCTGCGAAAGCGCTGCCTGTGCCTTATCCGTAAACTGTGACTGCATTATTTCAGCCCTCCATAATCTTCATATATTTCATCAATCAGCGCATGAATCTCCTCACGGGAAATATTCTTACAGCTGCTCTTTGCCAGTATTACCTGCAATTCCCTCTTTAACTCCTCCAGCGTACAAATTCTGTCCACATCAATGGCAATCACTGCACCCTTTCTTCTGTCTACCTTAACATAGCCCTCCTGCTTCAAAACAGTGTATGCCTTATTCACTGTATGCATGTTAATGCCTATCGTGTCCGCAAGCTGGCGAACGCTGGGCAAGGAATCTCCCTCATGAAATTGAGATGTGGCTATTCCCATGATAATTTGATTGCGGAGCTGTAAATATAAGGCTTCATCACTGTTAAAATCAATCTCTATAATCATGCGCAAGCCTCCTTTTCTTATCTTTCGATTGTTATATTCATATTATAACAGGGAAAAGATACTGTCAACCATACTGCAGAAAAGTTTATAGTATTTTTAAAAATACCGACATTCTGCATTTTAAACAAAATGTCGGTATTCTTACATTTATGAATCTTCTTCTCCGTCCCAATTTAAAAACTCAAACTCAAATTCATCATCATCTTGCATAAAATTCTTTGATTTCCAACCCGGATTGGGAGTGTTGCTCTTCTGAGCAGAGGTCTGCGGAGCCGGACGCTGCTGTCCTGTAGGTCTTGCTCCTCCCTGTGTGGGCGCTGGTGAGGTAGGTCTTTGCTGCCCTGCAGGTTTTGCTCCTCCCTGTGCGGGTGTCTGCGAAGCCGGACGCTGCTGCCCTGCAGGTCTTGCCCCTCCCTGTGCGGGTGCCTGCGGAGCCGGACGCTGCTGTCCTGCAGGTCTTGCCCCTCCCTGTGCGGGTGTCTGCGGAGCCGGGCGCTGCTGTCCTGCGGGTCTTGCTCCTCCCTGTGTGGGCGCTGGTGAGGTAGGTCTTTGCTGCCCTGCAGGTCTTGCTCCCGCAGGACGTTTTCCTTCAACTCCCACCGTATGCATAACCCTTTGGCTGCCACCCTGTGCCTTTTCGCTGCTTCGTCTTCTTATTGTTTCCTTCTCCACCTGCGAGAAATATGCGGAATCCATCATATCCTTTATCTTAAAAATCAGGTAAGCAATAGCTCCTGCCATGGCAACCATCAGTATCACCATAATAATAATTGCCGCCTTCTGGCTACTCACCTTTTTATGCTCTTCCTCATAAAGCTTTTGATTGGCTGTTCCCACATCAAAAATATCCTGAATTTTATATTGATTGCCACTCTTATTGTCAAGCAGATACCATGTATCATTCTGGAACTTTGTCTCGTAATCCTTAACCTCCACCGGCTCCGCAGGCACTTCAGGCTCTGACGGCGTTTCCGGGTCTGCTGTGGGCTCTTCAGCTGTTGCCGGAACCAAATCACCCAAAACCGATACATAATCAGAGCGAATAAATCCTGCCACCGTTGCTCCGTTAGCTATGAAATTAACCTGATACCAAACCTTACCATCTGCGCCATCAGCCCTGCCCGTCACCGTCATAACCATGCCGCTCTGCACCGTTGTTACAATCTGGCTGGTAGTGGACGCATTGCTTCTTACACGCACTGCCTGACTACCTGTTACACTTGCACTGACAGGATTCAACGCCTCAACCTCTGCCGGTGTTTCTTCTGTACTCGGCGTTGTAGGAGTCGTAGTGGCACCTGCATCAGCCTCCTTAGTGGGCGGTGTAGTACCATCCGTAATCTGTACTAAATCCGAACGGATATAACCCAATGTATCAGAGTCCACAAACACCTGATACCATGTAGTTCCGTCCGCAGCCTTCATCTGATGGTTAATCGTAACAACAGCGTCCTTAAGTGCGCTGCCTACCACAGCGCTGCTTCCGTTCGCTTCCTTACGGATATTGGCACTGCTTGCAGTCACCTTGCCCTGACTCTGCGCATGACTCACTATAGAAAAATGCTCTGTAAAAAGTCCCAGCATAAATACCAGAATTACTGTCATTACTCCATAGCCAATCCGCCAACCCCAACGTATTTCTTTTGTTCTGCTCATATGCTATCCTTTCCTTCTGTAAACAATTACCCTATGCTAACCAATATTATTATCTTCTCTATCTCTCATTTTCGTCGCGAAGAAATCTTCTTTGGCCGTTCGCACCCGCATTAGGTGAAGAGGCTGCACCATAACCTTTCATGTCCCTGCGAATCAGCTCCCGCTGCTTCTCCTCCACATTGCGATGCAACATCATTTCACACTGCGTACAATACCTTCCGCTGCGTATTTCCTTCCCGCAAATCTCGCAGTGCAAAAAACTCTTGGAACCTTCTGCTACTTGAATCCGTGCTTCCCTTAAAAGCCTTCGTATTGTTTTCTGCGAAACTCCGATTGCCGCCTCGATTTCCACAGCAGTAGCCCCATTATGTGTTTCGATATATGCTCTGACCTTACCGTAATCATCATAGTCCAAAAAATGGCAGTCCTCACACTGGTATTCACCAACTCCCTTAAATACCATTACACCTCCGCATTTTGAACATTTTTTTGGAATATGGTATTGCTCCACCAAGTCAAAATCGTCCATAGCTTCCCTCATTCCGTCATGCAGACGGCTTTCAAACTATACCTCATCAATCGCCTTGCCAATGTCATGTCTCATATACTTATTTTCAAAGGAAACCCATTCCGTTGCAGCATAAGCATTCTTTCTCGCCTCCTGAAGGGTAGCTCCCTTTGCTGTAATGCCAAGCACTCGTCCGCCATTTGTGACAATTCCCTTATCAGTAAGCTTTGTTCCTGCATGGAAGCAATAATACCCCTCCTCCTTATCAAAGCGCTCCAGTCCTTCAATGACAAAGCCCTTTTCGTAAGAAACCGGATAACCATCGCTTGCCAGCACCACGCATACCGCCGCATTATCCTCAAACTGCAAATCAATCTTATCCAACGTACCGTCCACACACGCCTCCATGACCTCAATAATGTCATTTTTCATGCGGGGCAGTACAACCTGCGCCTCCGGATCGCCAAATCTTGCGTTATACTCCAATACCTTGGGGCCATTTGGTGTCAGCATCAGTCCGAAGAAAATAACCCCTTTAAAGGGTCTTCCCTCTGCCGCCATAGCGTCTACTGTTGCCTGATAAATATATTTTTTGCAGAACTCGTCAACCTCTTTCGTATAGAAGGGACTGGGAGAAAATGTACCCATGCCTCCGGTATTCAAGCCCTTGTCTCCGTCCTGCGCGCGCTTATGATCCTGCGCAGAGGTCATAATGCGAATAGTCTTCCCGTCTACAAAGGAAAGCACGCTAACCTCCCTGCCTGTCATAAATTCCTCGATAACCATGCGATTACCCGCTGTTCCGAACTTCTTATCAAGCATAATGGATTTCACACCCTCCAGTGCTTCCTCCTTGGTATTGCAAATCAATACACCCTTTCCCAATGCCAAACCATCTGCCTTTAAAACAGTGGGGTACACCGCCTTCTCCTCAAGATACCTAATGGCATCCTCAGCATTATCAAAATTCTCATAGGCTGCTGTAGGAATATTGTACTTTTTCATCAAATCCTTTGAAAATGCCTTACTTCCCTCTAAGATAGCAGCATTCTTTCTTGGACCGAATACTCTGATACCCTCTGCTTCAAGGACATCTACCAAACCGCCTACCAAAGGGTCGTCCATCCCTACTATAGTAAAATCAATGGCATTTTCTTTTGCAAATGCTGCCAGCCTGTCAAACTCCATAGCACCAATGTCCACGCACTCTGCTATCTGTCCGATTCCCGCATTGCCGGGGGCACAATATATCTTATCAACCTTGGGGCTTTTTGCCACACAAGTCGCAATAGCATGCTCTCTGCCGCCGCTACCTACAATTAATACTTTCATGCATTTACCTCTTTTCCGCCATTTTTGCTGCTTAATTTCTTACTACTCTGCCATTCTTCACGCAGATACGTCCGTTAGCAATATCATCTATCGCCTGAGGAAGGATTTTCCATTCCGCCTGCTCCATAACCCGGCGCTGTAACAGCTCGGGAGTATCGCCATCCTCCACAGCCACAGGCTTCTGTGCGATAATCGGTCCCTCGTCCATACCCTCTGTCACAAAATGTACCGTGGCACCGGTAATTTTTACTCCACGTTCCAATGCCCTTTCATGTACCTTAAGTCCATAATAGCCAACTCCGCAGAAGGACGGAATCAGAGAAGGATGAATATTGATAATACGATTGCTGTATTTATGTACCATAGCCTCCGGAATTGCTACCAAAAAGCCTGCCAAAACAATCAAATCCGGAGCAAACTCGTCCACCTTTTTTAAGAATGCTTCATTAAAGGCTGCTCTGTCTGCAAAATCCTTGGGAGATACACTGACCGCAGCAATTCCTGCATTGCGCGCCCGCTCAAGACTCTTCACGGTCTTATTATTACTCAGCACTCCCACCAGCTCCACATTGGTAATGCTGCCGTCCTTCACTGCATCTATAATTGCCTGCAAATTGGTGCCGCCACCGGAAACCAAAACCACAACTCTTAGCATATTGTTACGCCCTTTTCTCCTGCTTCACAGGTGCCGACAATATATGCAGTCTCTCCCGCCGCCTTAATTGCCTCCAAGGTTTTATCAACATCTGCGGGCTCTACCGCAAGCACCATGCCAAGACCCATATTGTAGGTATTATACATCATTTCCTCCGCAATGTTACCGGTCTTCTGCAACAGCTTGAAAATAGCAGGGATTTCATAGCTGTCCTTTTTCACAACAGCGCAAATACCATCGGGAAGCATTCTGGGAATATTCTCATAGAAGCCTCCTCCTGTAATATGGCTGCAGCCCTTCACTGTAACGCCTGCCTCCTTAACAGCTTTGAGTGCCTTTACATAAATCTTGGTAGGCGCAAGCAATGCCTCGCCAAGGGTCTTTCCAAGCTCATCATAATATGTATTCAAGCTTTCTTTGGTCATCTCAAACACCTTACGAACCAAAGAAAAGCCGTTGGAATGTACGCCGGAGGAAGCAATACCAATCAAAGTGTCACCTGCCTTAATATCAGCACCGGTAATCAAATCCTTCTCATCCACAACACCAACCGCAAAGCCTGCCAAATCATATTCGTCCTCAGGCATAAGCCCCGGATGCTCTGCCGTCTCACCGCCAATCAGCGCCGCTCCTGCCTGCTTGCAGCCCTCTGCTACGCCCTTTACAATAGTAGCAATCTTCTCCGGATAATTTTTTCCACATGCTATGTAATCCAGAAAAAACAGAGGCTCACCGCCTGCACAGGCAACATCATTGACACACATTGCCACACAGTCAATACCGATAGTGTCGTGCTTATCCATCAGAAAAGCTAATTTTACCTTAGTCCCGCAGCCATCGGTTCCCGATAACAGAATAGGATTCTCCATATTCTTAAAGGAATTCATGGAAAAAGCACCTGAAAACCCGCCCAAACCGCCTAACACTTCGGGGCGCATAGTCTCCTTTACATGCTTTTTCATCAGCTCAACTGACTTATAACCGGCTTCAATATCTACTCCTGCGTTCTTATAATCCATTTTTTCTTTCTCCTCATTGTTATTTATCATTTCAATTTAATTACTTTTTCATATTGTCCAGATATGCCTTATAGCCTGTCTCCTGAAGCTTATTATCCTTGGCAACCACCTGCTCCTTCAGCTTTTTGCTGTAGTCCTTCAGACGCTGCAGTAATGCCGCATCGGAGGTTGCAAGAATCTTTGCCGCAAGCAGTCCGGCATTGGCTCCACCGTTAATCGCAACCGTTGCCACAGGAATACCTGAGGGCATCTGTACAATAGAATACAGGGAGTCACGTCCTCCCAAAGAGGTCGTATGCATGGGAATACCGATTACGGGCATTGGAAAAATCGCCGCGCACATACCCGGCAGATGTGCCGCCATGCCTGCCCCCGCAATAATTACCTTAAAGCCCTTCTCCTCTGCGCTCTTTGCATATTCAAAAAACACATCGGGTTCTCTGTGGGCACTGATAATGGTCATCTCATAATCAATCCCCAGCTCCTCCAGAATATCTGCCGCCTTTGCCATAACCGGCATATCCGAATCGCTTCCCATTACAATGCCAACCTTTGATACATTCTCCGTATTTGCCATGATGTCCTCCTTTGGTTTTATTACTACTCTTTAGTTTACTAAAATTAAATGTGGTATGCAACCTTTATCTTGCTAAATTTTATTTTTACGCCTCAAACGCCTCATTCAGAGCTTCCGTACCGGGAAGCACAAATCTTCCTCCTGCAATAATAGGAATCTTGGTACCGTCAGCTTTAACCGCATTCAATTCTCCCAACTCATCATAGGGAATTGTAATGTCCGTATGGCAGTTAAAATACGCCTTTGCCGGCTTGACAGACCGCATACCGGAAATCTCATTATCCTTTGCCACAATCTCTCTGCCGTCAGGATTGTAAACCCGCACCTCCTCTGCATGAGAATAGCAGGTATCACCCACTGCAAAATGAGGACCCATTTTCTCAGCAATCAAAATAGGAAGCTTATCCTCTACATGAAGCTTTTTTGCCGTCATGTAGGCGGTAGTATTCGTTCCGATGGCAAATTCTCCCATTGGAAGCGTATTGTGTCTGAAAAGAATATTTTCCTTAATAAATGCCTGATTTTCTTCCTCCCTTGCAAAATTATCGCAGGTATAATCCACAATCATACCGTCCTCAAAGGTAACTGCCAGATTATGATACTCCAGTCCGTTTAAAAAGACATGCTTCACATGCAAAATACCATTTGTCCCCTTCAATACCGGAGAGGTAAACACCTCACCCACAGGAATATTCACATCTGCCACACAGTTTTCAAAAATGGTCTCCTTCTCAGGATTTTGCAGTCTGTACAATGACACACGAAGATCAGTGCGATTATCGTCAAGCCCCTTAATTTCACAATACTGCGCTGTATTCAAAGCATCAATCAGAGTCTGCTGTATATTCTGATAAAGCTTATAGTCTAATGTATTGATGCGGATTGTCTCCTTAAACAGCTCCTGAAAAATCTCCCCGATTTCCGGTATGGGAAAGGCAATGATAGTAAAGCTCCTCTCCTCCTCCAATATATAGCCACGTTGCAGCTCCCCTGCCAGAGAACGGTACTCCACCCAAAGAGCATTCTGTTCTTCTGTCAATTTCAGACTCTCCGGCTTATTCACCGGTTCAAATTTCTTTTCCCCAAAGGTTTCCACCACAGCAGGACCCGCATAACCACTTGCCTCTTCCTTGTACTGTTCAAAGGCGGTGCGGCTCACTTCAAGTCTGCGATTTACATAAGTCTTATCTAAAAACAGGGTTTTATCGTCCTTATGGTCAAAATCATATTGTCTGTTAGGCTCTCCGCCGTAAAACCCCGTCTTAAAAATAGACGGATTATAAAGAATGCTGTAAGGATTTCGATAAATGGCAGGCTTAAGTCCCATTTTATCAAAATTCTCAATAGCACGTCTTATCATACGCTCAAAGCCCAGCCTGTAACGGATATCCACTATCTTCTTTTTGCTCAAATCCTTATTGCCCAGCACAAAACCAATGCGATAGCCCTCCGTATAGGTGTCTGCCATGAGATTAATTGTCTCCTTGGGCAGCTTTGCCATAAAGTCTGCCATAGCTAATTCATTTTCACCCACATATTCGCCATAAGCAAACAAATATCGCGGGTCTGTCAGGTCTGATTTCATGATAATATCCGCTGCAAAAGGATACTGTGCCGTTACCAGTTCTCCTGTGCGCCGCTGGGCTGCCACATCAGCATAATCACTGACAAACCAATAAATAATAAGCCTGATACTTTCATACTCCGGCAATCTTTTATTCTCCTGCCACTCATATACAAATGCTGCATAGACCTCCAAAAAAAGCTCCATACGGATAACCAGCTCCCAAAGCTCCCCCTCAAAGGTAAAGCCTATCAGGCTTCTCATCTCCGTATAGAGAAAGGACAACATGGCACCAAACTCCCCGCCCAGCCTTTTTACCGCATAAGCAGGATTGGCATAGCTTACCTCATAATTCTCAGGGAGAATATCTTCATACAGACGATGGTTTTGAGCGAGCAGCTCCTCTAAGGACGCCTCTGCCAGTCCCCCCTCCAAAAGGAAGCCTCTCGTTTCTTCTATCTGTATTAAAAAATTTGCCACCCTCGCAAAATATTTTTCAAACTCCTCATTTCCAAAATGCTCTGATTGTATCTGATGAATTCTCTCCATTGCCAGAGATAATCTTTCCAAGTATATTTCCTGCTCTTGTGCCGTCATTTTTTATCTCCTTCAATTCATTCTTCCCAAATATAGCAAAAAAGCAATGCCCGCCAGCAGCAATACATTTATGACAGTTCCAAGCCAAGGAAACAGCTTATAAGTCTCCTTTTCCCGCAGAGACACAAGCCCAAGCCCTAGTCCTGTCAGAGAAAAAATGGTAGCAAAGACCCCTGTCATTCCATATCCGACTGTGGCATTCCCCTCCTGCAGGTATGTCAGGTAAATGACAATTATCATGGAAACCATACTTATGATTCCCAAAATTGTCGACATAATAGCCTTGTCAGAGTGCTTTTTATTTGTAAAAATGTAATTTTTTCTTTTCATAATGACTCTTTCCCATAAAGTCTAAAGGCACTCCCCTACGGAAATGCCTGCTGCTGACCCTTCTATTAACTTAAAATAATATCTTGGATTTGCCCGAAAGCAGCTTAGAACCGCTGATAATCAACAGTACTCCCGTGGCAACTCCTACCGCTAAAGCAACCACACCCAACACAATATTCATGGCACCGGCGCCATTCATGGTCTTGTATATCTTTTCCTCCATGCCCGTCTCCTCTCTGCTCTCAATTATTGTATTATGCTCTTTTACAGCCATACTGTGCATAGTACATATCCAACGCATTCTTAACCGCATCATCAATATATACTACTCCCTTATAAGGCTTGTTATACAAATATTCTGTCACTTCTTCCATATTTACAATGGCATTCGCCTCAAAGCCATACTTTGCCTTAATCTCATCCAAAGCGCTCATCTGACCGCCAAGACCCACTTCCATACGGTTTAAGGATACCATCAGACCTACGATTTCTGCATCTGCCTGCGCCTTAATAATAGGAAAAGTCTCTTCAATGGATTTTCCGGAGGTAGTTACGTCCTCAATAATCACTACCTTATCGCCGTCTTTTATCTTACTGCCAAGCAGAATACCTACATCACCATGGTCCTTTTCTTCCTTACGATTAGAGCAGTAACGAATTTCCTTACCGTAAAGCTCGCTGTATGCTATTGTGGTAGCCACGCTCAAAGGGATACCCTTGTATGCCGGTCCAAATAGTACATCAAAATCATCTCCATAATTATCATGAATAGCCTTCGCATAATACTCACCCAGCTTCTTTAGCTGTGCTCCTGTCACATAAGCACCCGCATTCATAAAGAAAGGGGACTTTCTTCCGCTCTTTAAGGTAAAGTCGCCAAACTTAAGCACCTGACTGTCCACCATAAATTCGATAAATTCCTGCTTGTACTGTTCCATTTTGATAAAACCTCCTGTATTTGCGGACTGTTTAAGCCGCTATGCTTCTATTAGAAGTGCCTTTCCCCAAATGCCGCTTTTATACTATCATAAAACTTTGAAATAATCAATCTGTTTGCGGAAAGTAATCCGGCAGTTCAGCCAAATGTATATCTGCCTATTTACCTTCCAAGGATACTAAAGTGCCATCTGTTTCTTCGGCGACTCGAGCACCAACTGTAAATTTTTCTTCCTTCATCTTTTGTTCTGTAACCCTGTATTCTTTTTCCACACCATTCTTATCTATGGCGTAAATAAGCTTATCCGATGCTTCAAACACATCTTCTATTCTGCTTATTTTCATCATATGTTCAGAAAGTCGCTTATCCTTTGCAGAACCGATTGCCATACCAATGCACATTCCTAACGAAATTCCCATGCACATTCCCATTGCGGTGTTGTCAGGATATAAAAGCGTTCCATATAGCAATCCACCTGCTACGCCAAAACACATCCCTATGCTCATATATATCGTCGTATATTTTTGAATCTTATTTTTGTTATTATCCATTGTTCAACCTCTCTCCTAATTATGTAAGATTTCGTAATGAAACAAATGCCATTGCTGACACCAAACATATCTCCCTTTTTCATGCTAATTTGTACTTTGCAATGACTACTTTCTCAACAGAATCATCTGCATTTTCATTGTATAATTCTTTTTTAAAAGATATTCCTTCATGCTCAAGACAGATGTCCAGCAAAAATAGGAATATTCCGGTATTTCTCCGCTCCAAATCTCATCAAGGGGCTTTCTTTTTGCCCGAAACATATCCTTACGGAATTTACCTTCCTCCATTTTCGAAATCGCAATCATAATCACAAAGTCCAATCCGTCTATGGACATCTGTTCCGGTTTTCCGATTCCATACCAAAGTGCGCCAATATTCCTTGAAGCAAAATATAAATCAAACTGTTCACCGATATATCCGATATTTCTGAGATATTCCCCTTTCTTTTCGCTGTAAAAGAGAAGGCAATACTCGGCACCTCTTTTGCAGGTGGTTTCACTCTCCGGAACAATCTTTACGGATATTTTAATATCGGGATAAAGAGGAGCAACAGATTTTGAAAAAGCCTTTATAGCTTCCATATCCTCAAGGGTTATTCTTCCGGTGTCACTAAATAAATGAAACGACTTGCGCTTATATATCTGATTATAAAAATCCATTCTGTTAACCTCTCTTCTCAGTACCTCTAATATCATCGCACTTCTTGTCCACAGCCAGCCTTGCAGCTTCTATGCACCTGCCCTCATAGAGCATTAAAGCCCGTAGCAGCATATGTAGCTACTTCATGATGCCGGACTCAAGAGACTCCAAACATTCCTTTGCGGTTACTGCTCCGCCACTACTGCCAACGACATTGACCTTCCTAAGTCCCATAAATGTACATAAAGCAAAAGCCTGTTCCCCCAATGATACCACAAATCAGCCGGCCACTCAGATAATCTGTCAGACTGCCCACCCCCAGTAAAATCAAGTGTAATCACTCTGTATTTATCTGATAGCATAGGGATTATAGGAAAAAAAGTCTGTCAAAGTTATCTAATGTTCCAAGGAATGTATTCGACAGCTTTAACGGCTCAATCAGTTCACGGTTTACAACAGTATCATCTGCGTAGCTTAGCTTCCGAGCCTTCACTCACTTACACTCCTTATGTCTGTTTCCAAATTCTTGGCCACACGGTGCCATTGCTATATAGTATAAAAAACAGGCGAAACTCCCCTTTCACAAACTCGCCGTTTGTGATGATAATTTCCTGCATCACACCATTCAGCTTCATAAAATATCCTGTTTCTATGTATCCATTCCTCATATAGAATGCCTTACGTCTTTTTCTCAATGCTATATCGGGCGCCTTATCATCACGGGGCTCAATGGATATGATAATCTTCTTATCAGGGTATATTTTCTGAATTTCATGCAATATGGCACTTCCATATCCTTTTGAACGAAGCTTTTCATCCACTGCCAGAAACATAATAAATACCATTTTTTTATTTTGAGCCAAATACACAAATCCACATAAGCTATCTCTGTCATAGAACCCTAAAAAACTTGTATTCCACAGCTTAGACATTGCCACCATCATTGGAAACGGCATTCGCTCTTTTTTAGGAAATGCCTCAAAATAGATGCGTTTTACATCTTTACTGCTCAATCTTACCTTTTCAGTTCTTAACTTCATCTATCATTTCTCCACCAGTTCACGAAATAATGCATCCCGATTATAATTTCCCTCTACAAATCCCGGTACTTCCTTGATTGCTTTGTAAAGACTGACACTAAAGCCCGTCAGAATCTCACCTATTTCCTGCTCGGAATATGGACAGCCTCCGGTTACAATTAATGTTGCCAGACCATGCACCACAAGCCACATATCGCGGAAATAGCGGTCCGCAGTCAGAGCATCAATATGATATGTCTGCTGCAAAGACTCTCTGACCAAATCCTGTGAATGACGAAGAGCAGTCATTACACTATCGTTCCCATTTGCTTGCATTGTCAGGAACAGTAACCGGTATAACTCAGGCTCTTCCTTTGCGAAACGGATATACTGCATTCCGACACCAAAGAACGGCATCGGCATATGAAGTCCGGCTGTCACATAACTGTCATACAATCTTGCGGCAGCAGAGCAGACCTCACGCTTTGCTTCCTCAATCGTATGAAAACAGGTGAATACCGGCTGGGTGGAAACCCCAAGCTCGGCAGCCAATGCTTTCGCCGTAAGTGCATTGATTCCCTTTTCTCGGACAACACGCACCGCAGCTGCGACCATTTCTTCTCTCGTAAACTTATTCTTCGGAGCCATTTTATACATTTCCTTTCTATAATAGCAATAGTCATTAATATATATCATTCAATATACATTAATGACTATTATAGAGAGACAAGGATAACTTGTCAATAGTATTTAGGGAATTGTTACAATTCATTCAAGCCCTTTTGTCTTAAGAAAATCAACCCAGATATTATATTTAGAGCCGTATAGGTGCAGGTCATCAAAGGTCAGTTCCTTCTTGAGATTTCCCTCCTCATCACACACTACTTCATTCACATCAATGTAAAAAACCGTCCTGTTATCTGCCAGCTGCGCAATACGCTCATTGCGCAAACGAATTCCTTCGTTGTTAAATATAGGATCCGAATCTGACTTTTTCTTTGCGACCCCCATAATACCCTGCACATAAATAACTGCCTCCGGCTGCAGCTCCTTAAGCTTCTTTACTGCCTGCTCGTATTCCTGCATAAAGGTATCTATGGTTCCCCTTCCCATCTCGTTAATACCAATCTGGAAATAGACCTTTTTATATTCCTTTGCCTTAAGCGCCTCCTCCAGTGTGGTTTTCACTCCGTTTACCTCACAGTACTTTTCCGTCCACATATCAAATACATTCAAGCCCAGCGTAGCATAAAAGTCTGCATGCTCCAAGCCTCCATAATCACGCAGGCCGACTGTTCTTGAATCTCCAATGAATACCGCATCATCAAAATAGCTCTCATCTACCTCTATGAATTCCCTCTCATGGGGAATTTGCTCCTCGGATTCCTCTGTCTGCGATAGTGATTCCGACTGCTGTGTTTTCTGCCCTTCTTCTGTCTGTGCTACCCCTGTGGGTAGTTCCTCTGTGTGCATCTTCTCTATCTGTTCTGCTGATTCCGTCTCCGTCATGGGCTTCTGCTGCGGCTTAGGCAGACTCTGCCCTTTCTCCGCACTCCATGGATAGACCCCGTCCTTTGCCCCCTCAAGCACCAAGACAAAGTAGGGCTGTTTCCGCACGTCCTGCTTATAATTTTTATAAATATTATCTTTTCCTATATATCCCACTGCAGATAACGCCAACCAGCCTAAAAGCACAAAAATCGTCACCCTGCATTGCAATAATCTTTTCAATTTTCTCCATCTCATACCAAGCACCTTACTGTCAATGTGCTAAAAATTAAAATACATAAAAGGATTGTTTACCGAAACTGCCAAATAGTACATACTGAGCATCAAAATCACTACCACTGCAATACTTCCCAGCCACTTATCCTTTACCCTCTGATAGAAAGTAGCAGGTATTGGTGTTGCAAAGAGAATTCCAAGCAGAAACAGCGGTAGAAACTCCTTCCCATACCTGACATAATCCAACGCATTTACCGTATTTCCCATCTGACCCGCAAAGGGAAACAACCGCGTAAAGTAAAGTCCGAGCTGCCCTATGTCCGTAATGGCAAATGCCATCCATGTGAGAGGTATCACAAACAGCACATATACATGCCCTAAAACCCGGCTACGTTCCAAACACGGCTGCAAAAACAGCTTTTCTATCACAAGCAAGAAAAGAAGCATGGCACCCCAAATCATGTAATTGCTCTCTGCCCCATGCCACAGGGCAGTAAGGCTCCACACAACCAAAAGATTCAAAAAGGTTCTTGCCCGCCCCTTACGATTACCACCAAGGGGTATATAAACATATTCCCGAAACCACCTACCCAATGTAATGTGCCATCTGCGCCAAAACTCCGACACGGACTTGGACATATACGGCTGTCGGAAATTAGCCGGAATCTGAAATCCAAGCATTTTCCCCAACCCCATCGCCATCATGGAATAACCGGCAAAATCAAAATAAAGCTGCAAAGAATATGCAGCCGCTCCCAGCCATGCAAGCTGGGTGGAAATGCTGTCAAATCCAATCATTTGAACATTATTCCAAAGTATCCCGATTCTATCTGCAATAATGACCTTTGCACCAAGCCCTATAATCAGCGTCTTTAAGCCGTCCTCAAAATCCTCCGGCATCACCCTGCGCTGTCCCAATGCCAGACGAACCTCCGAATAATTGACAATGGGACCCGATATCAGCTGAGGGAACATTGTCAGATAGGTTCCAAGCCTCACAAAGGATTTTTCTACCGGAATTCTGCCCCGGTATACATCAATCACATACGCTGCTATCTGGAAGGTGTAAAAGCTGATTCCAAGCGGCAGTTCACCAACAATACCGCTGTATTTATACAAAAACAGAACCCCAAAATCATAGCAGAGCGTCAGAATAAACAAAAGCTTTTTCCACCCCGTACGCTCCTTAACGGCTGCCCCACCCATAACACGCACTGCCAAATAGTTCACAAGAACACACCAAAGCAAAAGAAGTACATATTCCGCATCTCCCACTGCATAAAAGATAATACTTCCCGCAAACAATATATGATTCTTACATTTCCTTGGAGCAATATAATATATAATTAAAAAAAACGGCAAAAACCGGAATAAAAATTCAAAGCTGCTAAAAACCATTATCTAAACTCTTTCCACTATAACACTGCTCTTTTTATCCTATGTCACTTACTATTTATACTCAAAATGATTGTTCTTTATTTATCTTCCCTTATAGCAAATTATACTTTCCCTCAGCTACAACTGCAACTCCTTTCCCCAATTCTTAAGTATTGTTTATAAAATACCTTCACATTATAAAAAGCCTGCATATCCTCTAATATGCAGGCTTCACTATCTATTAACTCTTCTCTGTGTTTATCTGGCTGCCAGCGCCTGTGCAATATCCTCTCTCATATCCAGCACTGCCGCTCTGGAGGCTTCCGCATAATTTGACTCACCATACTTGGAATATTTTTCCTGCTGATAAGCCGCAATAATACCACGGGAGGAATTGATAATGGCACCCAGTCCGTCCTCATTAAAGAAATGAACTAAATCAGCGCCCTTGCCGCCCTGTGCTCCATAGCCCGGCACCAGGATAAACGCCTTCGGCATCACCTTTCGCAAAATTTTACCCTGCTCAGGATAGGTAGCTCCTACAACAGCACCTACATAGCTGTAAGAATCACCCATGCACTCCTCACCCCATGCGGCAACCTTTTCACCCACAATCTCATAGAGGGGCTTTCCGTCCACCAGACGGTCCTGAAACTCACCACTGCTGGGATTGGAGGTCTTCACCAGTACAAAAATACCCTTTTTCTCCTCCTTGCATACCTTTATAAAGGGATTCACACCGTCCGAGCCAAGGTAAGGATTTACCGTAACAAAATCCTCGTCAAAGCCATAAAAGGAATTTTTGCCAACCTGTACCTTACCTAAATGACCAACTGCATACGCCTCAGAGGTAGAGCCAATATCACCGCGCTTGATATCACCGATTACAACCATATCCTTTTTCTTACAATAATCTACTGTCTTCTTAAAGGCAATGATTCCCGGAATGCCAAACTGTTCATACATGGCAATCTGAGGCTTCACTGCCGGCACCAAGTCACAAATTGCGTCCACAATTCCCTTATTATACTGCCAAATAGCCTCTGCTGCCCCCTCTAAAGTCTCGCCGTACTCTGCAAAGGCTGCCTTCTTGATATGCTCCGGCACAAATTTCATCATAGGATCCAAGCCAACTACTATGGGAGCGTTCATTTTCTCAATTTTTGCTACCAGCTTATTTATCATTTTATCCTCCATTTCTGCGCTGCTTTATGCATAGCGAAGGCGTTGCATTTCATACAACGCCTTTTCTTTCTTATTGTATCAAAACCTCTGCCTGCTTATCAACATATTTTTTGATATTAGATGCATTCACATATTTTTTATGACTATTGCCATCTACTACGACCAGTGTAGGTGCCTGCATGACACCATAACGATTCGCCAACTCAATATTTTCCTCTGCATCAATAGGAACATACTTAATATCCTTCAAATACTCCTTCGCAAGCTTACAGTTTGGACAGGTCTTGGTGGTAAAGAGGTATTTGATATTGTGAGGCTCCTCCACACTGACCTCCACATTCTCAGCAAAATTGGACAAAGTCACAACGCTTCTGGTAGGACGCTTCAATACAGAATTTGCGATATCATACTCCCTGCGATTCTCATATTCCTGCAGCTTGCCGTCATTCCAGTTCTGTACCGGACGATAGTAGCCTGTAATACGGCTGTAAACCTCTGTCTTAGCGCCGCAATGCGGACAGCTCTTCACCTCACCGGAAAGATAACCATGCTCCTTACAAATGGAATAGGTGGGAGACAGAGTGTAATAGGGCAGCTTATAGTTGGTTGCAATCTTACGCACTAAAGAAGCCGCCGCCTTCCAGTCGGGAAGCTTCTCACCCAAGAAGGCATGGAACACAGTTCCTGAGGTATACAGGGTCTGCAGTTCATCCTGAATATCCAAAGCATCAAAAATATCCGCAGTATAATCCACCGGCAAATGGGAGGAATTGGTATAGTAAGGAATATCCCCCAGCTTTCCCGCCGTCTTAATCATAGGGAAACGCTTTCTGTCATGCTTTGCCAAACGATAAGTAGTGCTTTCCGCAGGTGTTGCCTCCAAATTATACAAATCCCCGTACTGCTCCTGATAGTCGGAAAGACGGTTACGCATATGATTCAAAACCTCTTTGGTAAATTCCTGAGTACGCTTGTCGCTCATATCCGCACGCAGCCAGTTGGCATTTAAGCCCACCTCATTCATACCGATTAAACCAATAGTGGAAAAATGATTATCAAAGGAGCCTAAATATCTCTTGGTATAAGGATAAAGCCCCTCGTCCAGCAGCTTAGAAATGACACCTCTTTTAATCTTCAAAGACCGTGCTGCAATATCCATCATATGATTTAATCTGGCAAAAAACTCATCCTTATTTGAAGACAAATATGCAATACGGGGCATATTAATTGTTACCACACCTACGCTTCCCGTACTTTCTCCTGAGCCAAAGAAGCCTCCTGTTTTCTTTCGAAGCTCTCTCAAATCCAATCTAAGACGGCAGCACATACTGCGTACATCACTGGGCTGCATATCGGAATTAATATAATTCGAGAAATAAGGAGTTCCGTACTTTGCCGTCATCTCAAACAGTAGACGATTGTTTTCCGTATCCGACCAGTCAAAATCTTTGGTTATGGAATAAGTAGGAATGGGATACTGGAAGCCTCTTCCGTTGGAATCTCCCTCAATCATGGTCTCAATAAACGCCTTGTTGACCATGTCCATTTCCTTCTTACAATCCTTATACTTGAAATCCATCTCCTCACCGCCCACAATGGCAGGCAGCTCCGCCAAATCATCAGGTACTGTCCAGTCCAAGGTAATATTGGAAAAGGGAGCCTGTGTACCCCAGCGGCTGGGAGTGTTTACGCCATATATAAATGCTTCAATGCACTTTTTAACCTCAGCATAGCTCAAATTATCAACCTTTACAAAAGGAGCAAGATAGGTGTCAAAGGAAGAAAACGCCTGCGCACCCGCCCACTCATTCTGCATAATACCGAGGAAATTTACCATCTGATTACACAAGACCGACAAATGTCTTGCAGGAGCTGAAGTAATCTTGCCGGTGATTCCTCCCAACCCCTCCTTAATCAGCTGCTTTAAAGACCAGCCTGCGCAATAGCCGGTAAGCATGGACAGGTCATGAATATGGATATCCGCATTTCTGTGTGCTTCCGCAATCTCCTCATCGTATATTTCAGACAGCCAGTAATTGGCTGTTACCGCTCCTGAATTGCTTAAAATAAGCCCTCCCACCGAATAGGTGACGGTGGAATTCTCCTTCACACGCCAGTCCTCCACCTTCACATAGCTGTTGACAACGTCCTTGTAATCAAGAATGGTAGACTTCATGGTACGCATCTTCTCCCTCTGCTTACGGTATAAAATGTAAGCCTTCGCCACCTCTTCATAGCCTGCCTGACCAAGCACTCTCTCCACGCTGTCCTGAATATCCTCTACATGAACAGCCCCGTCCACTACCTTGGGCTGAAAATCCGCAGTCACACGAAGTGCCAGTAAATCTACAATATCATTATTGTAGTTCATCTGCGTCGCCGTAAAAGCCTTCATGATTGCATCATTAATCTTAGTCAGTGTAAAATCAGCTTTGCTGCCGTCTCTCTTGATTACCTGAAACATATTGTACCTCCCACATAAGTGATTCTTCTGCATGTTTCCCACACTATGCCTGTAATTTTACCATTTTCTTCCCCGAAAGTCAATGAGAACATACAAGATATGGTGGTTGTTTCCACATGAAAGCGACATATATTGTGTATATATGTTTAAAATATTTGAATAGCTTGTACAAAAGGAATAATTTATATAAAACGTATGAATAATAGCCTCTATTTTAGTAAACATAAATTTATACATCTTTTATTTCATTATTTTATTCGTTTTCTAAAATTGCATTTATTCTATTCTAAAATCATATAAAATGAGTTTTATAGTCATAAATTGCTAAACGGAGGGGGGGTATGCTTAATGGATATTGGACAAAAAATAACCAAGCTGCGTGTTGAAAAGGGCATTTATCAAAAAGAGCTGGCAGCATACTTAAATGTATCCATAGGCACTGTCTCCAACTATGAGCAGGGCATTCATTATCCCGACCTAAATACCTTATGCAGGATTGCGGACTTCTTTAATGTTACCACTGACTATCTTTTGGGCAGAACCGAGCACCGCTGTGCGCCCGATACTCTGTGCAGACGTCTTACTAAAAACTATACCATTGCCGACTTGGTGAACACCACCTTGGAGCTATCTCCTCAGGAGGTAACCTCCATGATAGATTATGTAAAATTTTTAAAATCCAAAAATTCTTAAAAGCGCCGCTTAAAAAGCGGCGCTTAGTGCATCAGCAATACTTTTATCTTGTTGATAAAAACTGCTGTTCCCTTTTTGCAGTTTCATCATCAGGGTAATTCTTCAAATACTCCTCAAGCAGCACTGCTGCCTTTTGATATTCTCCCAAATATTCATAGGCTACGATTTGATTAAACGCAAGCTTCTGCAAGATATCGCTGTCCTCTACCTGCATACCGGCAGTAAATGCTTCCAACGCCTTCTGATAATCCTTCTTTTTCATTTCGCAAAGCCCCAGCTGATTGTAAATCTCTGCATTCCCACCATTTTTACTAATATAGCTGTTGTATACACTGGAGGCATAATTATAATCGCCGGTAGCCTCATAGGCCTTCCCAAGATAAAGATAGCTCTCTGCACCGCCTTTATTCTTTGCCTCCTCCAAAGCATTGTACGCCTTCTGATATTCTCCCAGATAATAATAAATACGTCCCTTGTCATAAACATTCATCTGCTTTTCACCGGTTTCCAGTGCCTGACTTAGGTATTCCTTTCCCGCTTCCCCATAGCCATAATGCTTGAGCACCTCATATATGGAAATCAATCTGTCATAATTTCCTGCGTCCATGGAAATCACCCTGTCAAAATCCTCCTTGGCACCCTCGTAGTCGGATAGCGCAAGCCGCACATTTCCCCGCAAAAAGTACGCCTCCTTCTCCTCCGGGCGAAGCGCCAAAATGGCATTATAGGTGTCCTCTGCCTCCCCATAACGTCCGCACTTGGTATAGGCTGCTGCCAGATAGTAATTCAAATCAAAATCAATATCCTCCACCAGCCCGTTACTTTCTGAAAGTGCCTCCTGAAAGCAGGTAATTGCCTGTTCATAATCAGTAAGCCCCATATAGGCAATTCCTCTCCCTCTGGCAATGAGGCGGGTATTCTCATGAAGTGCCTGCGCCTCCTCAAACCGAACAAGCGCCTCTTTATAATTTAAGCCCGCCACCAGCTCCATTCCCTCTGCAATTTTTTCACTGCCGTTTCCGCAGCCTGTTAAAAGTATCATAAGCAGCACAACTACTGCTGACTGCAATCTGCCTTTTCTACTGTGAAGCATTCATAAACTCCTTCTGCCATACCTACATAACCATCACACTGCTCTCCATTTCGGAGCGTTACACTACTCCTCATCAAGCATAGAAGTACAATGGGGACATCTGGTAGCATCAATGGCAATCTCAGTTTTGCAGAATTTACATTTCTTAGTAGTGGGCGCCTCGATTTTAGGCTCCTTTTTGCTTGTCCTCTCACTGATTGCATTAATAGCCTTTACCAGACAAAAAATCACGAATGCGGTAATCAGGAAATTAATCACAGCGGTAATAAAGCTTCCGTAGCATAGGACGGGAGCTTCCTCGCCGCTTCCCAGCTTTAATACCAGATTACTGAAATCCGTACCGCCGAAAATTCCCAATATGGGAGTCAGAATATCCTGATTCAACGAGGTTACAATAGCGGTAAATGCACCTCCTACAATAACACCCACAGCCATATCCATTACATTGCCGCGCATAATAAACTTCTTAAATTCACTGATAAATCCTTTTCCTTTGCCCATTATTCTTCCTCCTGCCTTTGTAATTATTTTGTGTACTACCTGCTTTTTTATAGTAACACAAGATTTCCTTTATCTCAATATGCATTTGGGGTAACAGTTCAGCCATGCGGAAGTGTTTGTACATATACTTCCATAGGGCGGACGCCCAACATGAAATAAGTTGCCGGCAGCGTTGTTCAACAATTAGTGCAAGTGTATATTCCGGCAACTTATGAATGGCATGGCTGAACTGTTACCAGCCACATGAAAATTCACCCTTTCCTTATAAAAATTCATAGGGTATAATAGAGTTCAACAACGAATCACTACACAACAGTTACGGAGCAAGCCATGCAGCGTATTAACAACGATATTAAACAAGGCACCTTCAAGCAGATATATCTCCTTTACGGCGAGGAACGATATCTGAGAAAGCAATATACGAATCGTCTCCACAAGGCAATGTGCGGTGAGGACGACAGCATGAACACCCATTTTTATGAGGGAAAGGACGTTCCTGTAGGCGAAATTATCGACCTTGCGGAAACGCTTCCTTTTCTTGCGCCCAGACGCGTCATCTTCATCAGCAACAGCGGGCTTTTTAAATCAGGTGGAGAAAAAATGGCTGAATATCTTACTTCTCCCAATGAAACCACCTTCTTTGTCTTTACCGAAAGTGAAGTGGACAAGCGCAGCAGGCTTTACAAGACCGTGCAAAATAACGGCACCATAGTGGAATTCGCCGTACAGGACGAGAATACCTTAAAGCGTTGGATTGCCGGCATTTTAAGCAGAGAGGGCAAGAAAATAACCGAAAATACCGTGCAGCTTTTCCTCACTAAAACCGGAACGGACATGGAAAATATTCAAATGGAGCTGGAAAAGCTTATCTGCTACTGTATGGATAAGGAAATCATCACCAATGAGGATGTGGAAAGCATATGCACCAACCGCATAACCAACCACATTTTTGACATGATAAACGCTATCGCCAACAAACAGACCAGACAGGCCTTAGAGCTTTATTATGACCTGCTTGCCTTAAAGGAGCCTCCCATGCGAATTTTATTTCTCATTGCCCGCCAGTGCAATATGCTGCTACAGGTAAAGGAAATGAAATCCAAGGGCTATGATGACAAAGCCATAGCCTCTAAAATAGGCGTACCTCCCTTTATTGTGGGGAAATATACAGCTCAGGCCTCCCGCTTCAGGACCGCAGCCTTAAAGACTGCGGTAAAGCAGTGTGTTGAGGCAGAGGAAGCCGTAAAAACCGGACGTATGAATGATATGATGAGTGTGGAGCTTTTGATTGTATCCGTTCTCTGACCTTCCTACCACAAATATCCCTCCACCAAGGTCTGCCCCGCCTTCAGCGTCACAGTAATCGCACCGGCTTCGCAGGTCTGTAGGATATGACTCTCTCTTCCCAGACGTTCCAAAACCTCTCTGTGCGGATGACCATAGCTGTTATTTTGCCCACAGGAGATTACGGATATATCCGCATTTACCTGCTCCACGAAGGCCTCCTGTGTAGCATTGCGGGAGCCATGATGTGAAACCTTTAAAAAAGTAACCTCCGAAATATCATATTGCTTCAATTCTTCTATCAGCATAAGCTCTCCCTCCTTCTCCACATCTCCGGTTAGAAGCAGCGACAGCTTATTTTCTTTATTCCTCCCGTTCCAAAGCTCCACATAAAAGCACTCCGAGGCTTCATTACCGGTCCCTTCATATCCTGCCGGCGGATGCAGACACCGAAAATATGCTCCCCTGTCCTCTATGCAGTCTCCCGCTTTCATGTAACAGATATCTACAGCTTGTCCCATCCTCTGCTCTACATGCTGCAACAAGCCATCAAATTGACCGCCGCCGTCAGCACCTCCTGATTCCGGAAGTATAAGCTGCTTTATCCGAATGTCCTCCTCCCAAGCAAATTGAAGCAGCTCCTCAATTCCATTTAAGTGATCATTGTCACCATGGGATACAAAAACTCCGTCAAGCTCTCTGATTCCATTGCATTTCAAAAAGGGGAGCAGCACATATTTCCCCACGTTCTTTCGACTACTGCTGCCGCAGTCAAAAAGATAAGCCTCTCCTGACGAGGTCTGAATAAAAATGCAATCCCCCTGCCCCACATCTAAAAAGGTTACTCTGCTGTTCTGAGAGGGTCTGACCGTAAGAATCATAAGTGCAATCAGTAACATTATCCATTGTACGGCAAAGCCCCTATCCTTGGCAGTATCCCGTTTACCGCCTCCCCTCTTACCTGCAATCCACACCACTGCCAGCCACAATCCGTAATACACCGCTATCTGCCATGCCTTAGGTCTGCCCGGATTCCACATATGAAGGGGCAGACTTTCAAATACTCCACACAATTCCTCAAAGCCTTTCAAAATCAAGCAGTCAACCGTTCCCAATATGCCAAGTCCCGGAATCAGCATAGCTGTCAGCCCTGTAATCAGCACCACGCTCATAAAGGGCAGCACTAACAAATTGATAAACAGAGAGTAGGTTGGCACCTCATAATAAAACCAAAGCTGAACAGGCAGGGTTGTCAATGTTATGGCAAGCCCTGCCTGTATTGACTCTTTCAGTCCTCTCCCCAGCCTTCCAAGCATTGAAAGCAATATTCTCAACCCTTCGCCTCTATACCTAATCCCTCCCCACATTTTCTTCTCCGTTAGAAGCGCCGGATAAAGCACCCCGATTCCCATGACGGAGCCAAAGGACAAAAGAAAACCCGCATTCTGTAAATACTCCGGCCACTGTACAGTCATCACTGCCGCCATCACGCCAAGGGCGGTGAGCATATCATAGGTTCTGCCCCATACTTCTGCCAGCATACGAAGCAAATACATACCGATTGCCCGATACGCCGATATGCTCATACCTGTCATCACCCCATACAAAACCAATATTCCCCCACCCAGCACTGCCGCCGCTGTCTTTGGGGCTCCGCTTCTGCGCAGCAGCCTATAAATTCCCATGCCTATAATGGTAATATGCAGACCCGATATACTCAGAATATGAATAATGCCACTCTTTTTGTATAACTCCCTTAATTCCCCTTCCAAGCCTTCCTTATCCCCCAAGAGCATGGCACCCATAAGCTGTGCTTCCTTTGACGGGAAAACCCTATACAGCCTCTCCTTCCAATAGGAGCGCATTCTGTAAAGAAGCTCTTTTAACGCCCAATACTCCTTTCCTGCGCCAAGCAGCTTAACCTCTGTAAGTCTCCCTCCTATTTGCAGACCCTGATAATAGACTCTGCTGTCAAATTCTCCGGGATTAGTTGCCTGTGAAAAGCTCCGAAACACTCCCTGCAGAGTTACAGTGCTTCCCAGCCGCAGGGACTCACTATGCTCCCACTCACATATTAAGTTGTCCGATAAATCAATATTTTGTAATGGATTTTTCTGTTGAATCACAATAGAATCTAAATAGAATTTTTCACTGTCTTTTTGGTATACCCGCCCTGTAAGTGTAAGCCGTTCCCGCTCCGAAAGCTCCGATACGTCAAAAGCATTCCTACCTCCAACGTCCTCCTCATTCCGAGCGGCTGCACCCGGTAACAGGCGCAGCACGGCTATGAATACAAGGCACAAGCAGCCTGCAAATAAAGGTCTTCGCATGCCATTTCCTTTCTTATGTCCTCGGTCTATTTCTCCAGTGTCACCACACAGTCCAGATTCCGCTCATAGATAGTCGAACTAAAGCTGGCAGGAACCTCTCCGTTAATCAGAATCTGCACCTTATTAATATTGTTCAGTTCTACCAAAGAATTAACAATAGAATAGATAGCCACCTCCGTAGACACATTGTTTACTACAGTCAAAAAGCTGGAATCCAAATTAACGTAACAAATACCATCCTTAGTCATGACACTCACAATCTTTGTCTCCGGATTAATGGAGGGATAAATCCCTTCCACCTGACCGCTGGGTCCTGCTATCAGCTCCTCCACCACAAATCGCTCCAAAGGCGTATTAGTGGAATAATGCTTCTCGCGATAAGCTGCAATCAGCTTGTCCCCGTTTTTATTGGCAAAGTAAAGCTTTACTCTGGTTAGCTCATAAGTGTTAATCTCATTGCCGTCATTGTGGATAAACTGATCCGCATTCATAAGTCCAACCAAATCTCCCGCATTATCGAAAAGCGGGTTGCCCTCCACGGTAATGCCCACATAGCTTACATCAGGAATCTGGGTCAGCGTATTCACAAGTGCTGCCCTCACCAATATCTCCGTTGTGGCAGGCATATCCATATAAGCAGCGTCCACGTCCAAAAGGACTCTTCCCTCCTTAAGCTGCACGTCCAACACCTGAAAGCCCATGGCAAGAGGTGCCTTATATTCCAGCTTATCCGGTATTGTTGACAGACAATCAATCAGTTCTGCCAGCTGCTCCCTTCGGGTGTCAGCAACCATTTCATGCTCGTGGATTTCCACCTTGGTCTCCGAATTACTGATATAATAAATCTGATATACATTTTGCTTTTCACTTACCTCCCTGCTACAGGACGAAAGCCCTAACAGACAGAGCACGGAAAACAAAATAAGCCCTACTTTTTTCACCAAATATTCCTATCCTTTCCAAGTACCTGCCGCCTCCATGCCGCAGGATTTCATCAACCTATTGCGCAATATAGTTTAAAGGAATCTTCACTAAAAAGCTTGAGCCTTCTCCCTCTGAGCTTGTTACCGTAATGGAACCTCTATGCAGCAGAACCGCACTTTTGGTAATGGCAAGTCCCAAGCCCGTGCCGCCGATTTCCCGGGAATGCGATTTATCCACCCGATAAAAACGCTCGTAAATATGCGCCAACGCCTCCTCCGGAATACCAATTCCCGAATCACTGACCTCAAAGGTAAAAAACTGATGATCCGCGTCCAGTGTCACCTTAACCCAGCCATGCTCCTTATTGTACTTAATTGCATTTTCCACCAGATTCGTCATAACCAGAGTCATTTTAACCTCGTCCACCTCTGCTATAACCGGACGTATGCTTTCAAACACAACCTCCACATCCTTCTTGCGGGCGATAGGTCGCAGACGCTTTAAAATAAGCTCTGCCAAATCATTGATATTCAGTGCCACAATATTTAAATCCTGCACCTTCTTATCCATCTTAACCAACGCCAGCAAATCGGTGATAATCTGATTTTCCCTGTCAATTTCGGAAACCATGTCCACCATAAACTCCCGATACAGCTCTGCCGGCACATTCTCCTGAGCAAGCAGAGAATCTGCCAGCACCTTCACTGAAGTCATGGGCGTCTTCAGCTCATGAGACACATTTGCCACAAATTCCTGTCTGGAATCGTCCAACGCCTTCATTCGCTTAAGCATCTGATTGAAGGCATCTACAATATGTACCGTCTCCACATAATCCGGCACGGAAATTTCCTCGTCACTATAGCCTGCCTTTACCTCATTAATAGCATCTACTATTCTGTTAAAGGGTCTTGTCATGGCTACCGACAGCACAAAGGCAAGAGCTACAATCGCCATAATCATCAGCATTTCCAGTATGATTGCCTTGCGGTTTAACACCTCCATGGTCGCCACAATGCTATCATTTGATACACTGGTCAGCATCACTCCCTTCACCACACCCGTGCCGCTCTTACCGCTTCCGTCCGTCTCAGCCGCCGTAGTATCCACAATGGGAGTTGTCATTTCAATATAGCCATGTTCCGGGTCATAATGGGAAGTATTGGTTCCCTGAAAGCATTTAATCACTTCCTCGGAAATAATAGTCTTCCCCTCACTGATTCCATAGGTATCCTTTATAATCTTGAAATTGCTGTTCACAATCATCACTCTGCCCTCATATAGATTGGACAGCATTTCAAGCTCTGCATTAATAACCTCTCTTGATGTTTGAAAGTTAATATCATCTGAGCGATAATTGGCAAGATAATTATTACTGACAAGATGATTTGCCAGAATCATCAGCTGATTTTGCACCGTAGTAGTGCGAAGCTCCACCGCACGCTCTTCGTAATTTTCCATAATACCGTACCGCATGAGCACACTGGGAATTATACCTGCCAGTAAAATAATCACAAAAATGCGCGCCCGCAGACTCCGCAGGCTAGCCACCTTTTTTACCTTTTCTTTTATTTTCTCTATCATTATATTTCACAGCCCTTATGCATTTTGGTAATAATAGCCCACACCCCATTTTGTATGCACATATTTAGGTTCACTGGGGCTTTCTTCGATTTTCTCACGCAGACGGCGGATATGGACATCCACTGTTCGCACATCTCCCGGGTAATCGGCACCCCACACCAGATTCAGAAGGCTTTCCCTGCTGTAAACCTTGTTCGGATTCAGCATCAAAAGCTCCAGCACCTCAAACTCCTTGGCTGTCAGGCTGATTTCCTTACCGGCTATATAGGCTCTTCTGCCTTCGCAGTCCAAACGCATATCACCGCTCTCAATAACCTTTTCCGCCTCTTTTGCACTCTTTTTGGGCTCCACACGGCGCATAATCGCCTTAATACGCGCTTTTACCTCTAAAATATTGAAGGGCTTCGTTATGTAATCATCAGCACCATATTCCAAGCCTAAAATTTTATCCATATCATCATCTCTTGCTGTCAGCATAATAATGGGAACATTGGAAAATTCCCGAATCTGCTGACATACCTCAAAGCCGGTAAGCTTCGGCAGCATCACATCCAGCAAAATAATATCGTATTGGTTGTTTCTTGCATATTGCAGTGCCTCCTCACCATCGTAGGCACAATCCACCTCCATATCGTCCTGCTCTAAGCTGAACCGAATTCCCTTTACAATTAATTTTTCATCATCTACAACCAAAACTCTCTTACCTGCCATATCATTCAATCCTTTCATTGTTATGCTGCTATCTCACAATAATCTTATCACACAGCCTGCTATAAGTGCTTTCCTTAATACCGCTCACCTTCATCAGGTCTTCCTTTTGTTCAAAGTTGCCATAAGCTTCCCGATAGGCTATAATATCCTGCGCTCTCGCGCTTCCAATCCCAGGCAGCCCACACAGCTCCTCCTCATCTGCCGTGTTGATGTTTATAAGCCCCTTTTCCAACTGCTCCTGACGCTCGGCAAGTTCCCTTGCCTCCTCCCTGTCCGGGAAATAAATCCTCTGCCCATCGGACAGCCTTTCGGCAAGGTTTACATAATCCTCCTGTGCAGTCTCTGAGAATCCGCCCGCAGACTGCAATGCTTCCCACACACGGCTTCCCTCAGGAAGCTTTACTATACCCGGTCTTTCCACTGCTCCGCACACATGCACACAAATCATCTGTCCTTCATCTGCCGCGTTCTGCTGCACCTTTGTGGCACTCTGCTGCGTTTCTGTGTCTGCCTGCCATACTTTGGCACCGCTCTCTGCCGCAATGGTCTGCTCTGCGCCTCCTACCGGCAGGACTATCGCCTTGTCCTCCACTCTACAGCCACCCGAAAACACACTCAGGCAGCTCAAACAAGTCCCAATAAACACCCTGCTATTCATTTTTTTCATCATAGCTCCTTCCTCCACAGCCGTATGCTGTGGAACAAAGGATTGCCTCTCTATGCTGATTGCTTTTATTGTATGATAATTAACTGTGATTTACAAGCGGCATTTTGCTATTTCCATTTAAAAATAATAATTCCTGCGATTGCCACTGCCATACCAATGGCCTTACGCCACTCCCATGGCTGCTTATCCACCCCAAACCAGCCAAACAGTTCAATCACATATGCCACCAAAAGCTGAGCCACCACAATCAGCATAACCGCCTTTGCCGGTCCCAGCAGCTCCATGCTTTTGATAACCGTATAGGTAATAAAGGCACCTATGGCACCTCCCAAAAGCATATACTTGGGCTGTACCTGAAACACCTGTCCAAAGGAGCTTCTGTCCGTAATAAGCCACGCTCCTATACAGACAAACAGCGCTGTCAGCTGCACAAACGCACTTGCCACCCAAATACTGGACGCCTTAGTAACCTGCGTATTAAACACTCCCTGAATACTCATCAGCGCTCCGGAAATCAAAGCAATAAAAAAACCAATCATGGAAATACCACCTTTCTGCATTCTGATAGTAGCTTACCCCATGATTGGCAATTTATTCTTTATATTATTGTACAATCAGCTGTGTTGTAATCTGGTCTGCCAGCTCCTGCACAAGCGGCGTTACCTCTGCTCCATTCCACACCTTTGCAAAGAGCGCTTCCAGCTGTAGCCATAGATTACCGATTTCCATCATCTTTGGCAGGGAAACACTGCCTGAATACTCCTGAAGTAATATCTGCAAGGCTCCGTTATCCTGATTGGCATTTATATTGGCAGAAACCTTACCTGTCCTCTCATAGAGGTTCTCCGTATACCCATCAGTCAGATAGGCCGCAAATCTGTTGGCAAGCTCCTTATGCTCAGAGTAACCGTTTATCACCACCACATTAGTAACCGAAAGAGAGCGGCTTTTCAACTCAGAACTAATATCAGGCATAAGGGCAATACCATACTCATAAGCAAATTCTCCTTCAGCCTTTGCCTCCTCCAGACGCCTTACCACATCTGATGTTCCAATGGTAAACACAAGCTTTCCATCAATAAAATCCTGAATGACGGAATCATAGGTTACTGTATCGGACTCAATGGAAAAGAATTGATTCAATGCCTTGTATACCTCCAGACAGGAAACTGTCTGTTCATTATTAATATTAATATTTTTCTCATCATCACCGGCATCTCCACCTATAATCATGTAATTTCCTACAATCCAATAATTGTAAAAAATGTCGGAGACATCCCATTTCATTACACCTTCAACGCCCTCTGGCACATCAAAGGTATCCGCAAGCTGTAAAATATCATCTACCGTACCCGGAATGCCGTTTAACAGATACGCCTGCGTTTTCTCTGACAAGGCTGTTTCGTCCACCACAGCCTCACCCTCTGTCACCGGCTCATCCGTTACCTCTTCCCCATCATCACTGCCGCCGGAAAGCTCCCTGTATGCCTGCTGCCTTGCCCACTCTTCAAGATAAGTCTCATTGTATACCAACACGCTTGTATCATAAAAAAAGGGATATGCTATGGTCTTACCCTTATAGGAAGCAGCTGCCAGAGCTGTGTCAGGGAAATGCTCACTGCTGCATATATTTTCCACGTCCGAAATCTCTCCTGCCAAGCCTGCCAAATATGCCTTTTCCAAGGAGTCGTTACTGATTACATAACAGTCCGGTATCTGCCCGGAATGCAGGGAGGCTTTATTAATTGCCTCCAGATAGTCACTATCCTCAAGCAAAATCGGAATAACGCGCACTCCCTCCTTCTCGCCAAAGGAAACTGCCGCACTGTTAATATAGTTCGTCATGGCATCATCGGAATACCAAAAATAAATGGTTTCTTTCTTTCCAAACCATGAAATAATATTATTTTCTTCCACACTGCTGATTTCCAGCGTGCCTGCAAATACCACAGCAGCAGCTATGGCAACCACAGCTGCTGTTGCAAGAAATCTTTTTCTGAAATGCATACCCTAACTCCAAATACATTCATCTAAAATTGCTATCATATCATCAATATTTTCTTTGGTAATAATAAGAGGCGGAACAAAGCGGATTATATCCGAGCCTGCATTAATCAGCAGCAAGCCCTTTTCCAAGGCTTTATTGATAAGCTCGCCCACGGGACGGTCAAATACCAGCCCCTGCATCAAGCCCATACCCCGTCTTGCTAAAATGCAGTCATGCTTTGCCACAAGCTCGTCCAGACGCTGTTCTAAATAGGGCGCCACCTCTCTCACATGTTCTATTATATGGTTCTTTTCAAATAGTTCAAGCACTTTTTCAGCCGCAGCGGTTGCCAAAGGATTGCCGCCATAGGTGGTTCCGTGGTCTCCGCTGGTAAGGGAGTTCTGTGCCACACGCTCCGTCATCATAAAGGCACCCAGCGGAATACCGCAGCCCAGTGCCTTTGCTGAGGTCATAATATCCGGCTTAATCTGATAACGCTGCCATGCATACATATATCCGGTTCTGCCCATACCACACTGAACCTCATCAAAAATCAGCAGAATATCCCTCTCATCGCAAAGAGCACGCACCTTTTTCAGGAAATCCTCCGTTGCGGGATACAAGCCGCCCTCTCCCTGCACAGGCTCCATAATAATGGCACAGGTCTTGTCCGTCACCTGTGAAAGAACACTGTCAAAATCATTTAAATCCGCAAATTTTACATTGCCAATCAACGGTTCAAATGCTTCACGATACTTGGGATTACCCGTTACTGCCAATGCACCCATTGTTCTTCCGTGGAAGGAATGATTCATGGCGATGATTTCATGATCCGTTGTACCGTCCTTAAGATAAGCATATTTGCGCGCCGCCTTGATGGCTCCCTCCATTGCCTCCGCACCGGAGTTGGTAAAAAATACCCTGTCCATGCCTGACGCCTTTTTTACCTTCTTTGCCGCTTCAATAGCAGGCACATTATAATAGTAGTTGGAGGTATGTATCAGCTTGTCAATCTGATTTTTCAGCGCATCGTTGTACTCTTTATTATTATAGCCCAAGGCAAATACTGCAATTCCTGCTACAAAATCCAAATATTTATTACCGTCTAAGTCATACAGATACACCCCGTCTCCCCTATCCAGCACAATCTGGTAACGATTATAGGTGTGAAGCAGCGCTTTTTCTGCCTCATCAATATATTCCTTCATACTCATGATTATCTTTCCTTTCCGGAATCCTACCTTTTAAATTTATATCCTGCTTATTGTAACATGATGAAAATTATGGGTCAAGGGAATTCCTGCATAATCCAAACGCATATCTATGCATTATAATAGCGAATTGTTAATGCCGTATTGCATTATCAACATTCAACTTGACATATTTGAATATAATGATATAATAAACACATAAATAAAGGAGGTATTTATATGGCACAGATGAACCCCAGAGAATTGGATGTATTGGACATCCTTTGGAAAGCAGAAGCTCCACTGACTTCTACTGATATTGTCAATGGTGGACAAGGCTTAACTCAGAGTACTGTTATCGCCGTTCTGCGTAAGCTTTTAAAAGCTGATTTGGTAGAGGTATCCGGCGTTACTCACAGCGGTAAGGTTTTAAGCCGTACTTATCGTCCCACAGAGACTTCCAAGCAGGTTCTTTTACAGAACTTTATTGACGGCTATGCATGTTTTTCCAACGTAATTTCAAAGTCAACCATATGCGCTGCTATTATGCAGTTAGAGGATGACCCTGCTCAGCTCAAAAAGGAAATCAAAAAGCTTAAGTCTATGCTGACTGATTTAGAAAAGAGCCTGTAATTAATTGTACAAAAGGGGAATTATTTCTATTCTTTACCTTCAAAAGCTATTCTATTTCCATTACAAATGTTTCCATCGCAGTGCTTTATTGCCCTGTCAATACCACAGATATCCTTATTATTCAGTAACAACTCAATACAGCTTATTTCATGCTTGGTGTCCGCGTCCTGTCGAAAAACGGTAAATGCCGGGTTTGTACAGCATTTACCGTTTTCTTTAATTTGTCATCTCATGCTCTTCAGAATCCTCAATAATCGCGGTTCCGATACCCTGCTTGGTGAAGATTTCCAAGAGCAGACAATGGGGAATACGTCCGTCCAAAATGTGCACACGATTTACACCATTTCTGATAGCCGAAGTGCAATTTCCAAGCTTAGGAAGCATTCCTCCACCAATCATACCGCTGTTAATCAACTCCTCTGCCTGTGTTGCGGTCAGTCTGGAGATAAAGGAGGACTTATCGTTGATGTCGCGGTACAGACCTTCGATGTCAGTTAAAAATACCAGTTTATCCGCTCCTACTGCCTTAGCAATGGCACATGCCGCATCATCTGCATTGATATTATAGGTCTGAAACTCTTCATCTAATCCGATAGGAGCCACAATAGGCAGGAAATCCTTCTCCAGCAAATCATAGAGTACCTTGGGATTCACTCCTGTGATTTCACCTACAAAGCCGATATCCTGACCATCGGAATATTTCTTTTCCACCTGTAAAAGTCCACCGTCCTTGCCGCTGATACCTACAGCCTTCACTCCAAGCTCCTGCACCATGGTTACCAGACTCTTATTCACCTTGCCAAGAACCATCTCAGCAATCTCCATGGTCTCCTCGTCCGTGACACGCAGGCCATTGATAAATTTTGCTTCCTTGCCTACCTTGCCTACCCAGCGGCTGATTTCCTTGCCTCCGCCGTGTACGATAATGGGCTTAAAGCCAACCAGCTTAAGCAGTGTTACGTCCTTTATGACGTTTTTTTGAAGCTCCTCATTGCTCATGGCGCTTCCGCCGTACTTTACCACAATGATTTTACGATTAAACTTCTGTATGTAGGGCAGTGCCTCTATCAGCACCTCTGCCTTTTTTAATACCTCTTCCATATCCTTTTCCATGTCAATCCTCCATACTTCTTAAGAGCGGTAATCCGCATTAATCTTTACATAGTCATAGCTTAAATCACAGCCCCATGCGGTGGCTTCCTCACCGCCCATATGCATATCCACAAGTGCCGTCACCTGGGGAGCGGACAATAATTTGGTTGCCTCCTCCTCGCTGTAATCACAGGCAACACCCTTTCCGAAAATATGAATTCTGTTGCCCTCGCTCTCAAAATATAAATCCACATTCTCCGGGTCAAAGCTCACGCCGGAATAACCAAGGGCACAAAGAATTCTTCCCCAGTTAGCGTCATGCCCGAAAATAGCCGCCTTAGTTAAGGAGGAGCAGATAACCGATTTCGCCAATATCCTTGCCTCTTCCTTCGTCTTTGCACCTACAACCTTGGTCTCAAAAAGTGCTGTTGCGCCCTCGCCGTCACCTGCCATCTTCTTCGCTAAATAAGTAGTTACAAAATGCAGTGCCTCACAAAATGCTTTATAATCCTCACCCTCTGCGGTAATCTCCTCGTTGCCTGCAAGCCCATTTGCCAGCACAAGCAGAGTGTCATTGGTGGAGGTATCACCGTCCACGGAAATCATGTTAAAGGAATCCACCACATCTGCACTGACTGCCTTTTGCAGCATTTCCTTGGAAATATTTGCATCCGTTGTCACAAAGCCCAGCATGGTGCACATATTGGGGTGAATCATTCCTGAGCCCTTGCACATACCGCCTAAGGTAACGGTACGACCGCCTATCTCCACCTCTACCGCAATCTGCTTATGAACCGTGTCCGTAGTCATAATTGCCCTTGCTGCGTCAAGTCCTGCCTCAAGAGTATCTTTTTTTGCTGCAGTAAGCTTCTTAATTCCCTCACAGATTCTGTCCAGAGGAAGCTGCATACCAATAACACCGGTAGACGCTACAAGTACAGCCGTTTCGGGAATATTTAAAAGCTCTCCCGCACATTTTGCCTCCTCCTTACAAATGGCAAGCCCTTGCTGTCCGGTACAGGCATTGGCAATACCTGAATTTACCACTACCGCCTGCACAAAGGGAGCCTTCTCCACCAGCTCCTTATCCCAAAGCACCGGTGCTGCCTTCACCACATTGGTGGTAAAGGTGCCTGCCACCCTACAGGGTGCGATACTGTAAACCATCGCCATATCTCTGCGGTTCTGATATTTGATGGCAGCCTCCACGCCTGCTGCCTCAAAGCCCTTTGCCGCGGTAACACCGCCTTCTATCTGCTTCATATACTCCTCCGTTCTGCGCCGCTTTGCGCTCAGTAATGCCTGACAGCTTCCCCGCTGCCAAGCCAACCCTCTTATTGATTAAAGGCTGTAATATTTGCATCATTTAATGTAAAATCATAATAATTCAAATCCTCACGCTTTGTCCAGCCGATACAATTCCAAAAGGAATTACCGATATCATTTTTGGTAAAAGCAATCAGGCTGACCTTGTTAATCTCCTCTGCCTTCAGCGCATTCATACAATGCACCACCATCGCCTTGCCAATACCCATGCGCCTGTAGTCCTCCCGCACGCATACATGATACAGGCAGCCTCTTCTGCCGTCATGTCCGCAGAGAATGCCTCCCACAATGGCACCGTCCTCTGCCACTGCCACCACACTGGTGGTTGGATTTCTTTTCAAGAACCTCTCCACTCCCGCCTTGGAATCATCAATACTGCGGATTCCGAAGCCGTGTATTGTCATCCACAAATCGTGAAGACCCTCATAGTCCTTGATTGTCATTGTCCTTATGACATATTGTTTATTCTGCATAGTCACCACCATTTTCTCACCTTAATCTCCGATAAAAGCTATTCCCATGGTAAATCCACCTCTATGTAATCATGCTCCACATAAGGCAGAAATTTTTCCAACAAATCCTTCATGGGAAGCCGCAGGCTTGTAGTATTGATACAGGGGTGACAGCCAAGATATTGCTGCCGTAATACCTCCTTGTCAATCGCAAGCTGCACCTGCCTATCCTTATCGTTTATCAGCCCCATCACGCTGACGCTTCCCGGTGTAATATTCAAGAATTTCTGCATATATTCCTCAGGTGCAAAGCTAAGCCGCGGGCTGTTTATCTGACGACAGAATTCCTTCGTAACAAAACGCTTCTCACCGGGCATCATCAGCAGATAGAATTTGGTCTTCTGTGTATTACACAGGAATAAATTCTTGCACAATGTTATCCCCAACAGCTTATCCAGCTGGCTACAGCCCTCAATGGTGTAAATTGCCTGATGGTCCATGCGGGTATAGGGAATGGAGAGCTTATCCAGCACATCATACACTGCCATCTCCTTAGGAAGCCTGCCCTCAGCCTGCGGTCTGCCGCTATATACCGTCTTATCCGTAATAATAACCTCTTCTACGGGAAGCATGGAACCAGCTCCAATCCCTCGCTCTCCTTTAATCCGAAGAGCAGATTCATATTCTGAACTGCCTGACCCGCAGCACCCTTCACCAGATTATCAAGAGCTCCCATCATAATAATGCGTCCGGTGCGCTCATCAATTACAAAATTAATGTCCACGTAATTGCTGCCCTCAACCCATTTGGTCTCAGGGCACACACCCTTTTCCAGAACACGGACAAATTTTTCCTTCTCATAATACTTGTCATAGACTGCCTTAACCTCCTCGTAGGTTGGCAGACTGCCATCGGGCTTTCTCTTAAGCGTTGCATACTCTGTTGCAAGAATGCCCCTGTTCATGGGAACCAAATGAGGTGTGAAATTAATGGTCACCTTACAGTTGCCTGCATAACCCAGCTGCTCCTCGATTTCCGGAGTGTGACGGTGGCTTGCCACGCTGTACGCCTTGATATTCTCGTTTACCTCGCAGAATAAATTAGGAAGCTTTGCTCCTCTACCTGCACCTGATGTGCCTGACTTTGCATCCACAATCAGGGTGTCCACATCAATCAAGCCTTCCTTCACCAAAGGATATGCCGTCAAAATAGAGCATGTGGTGTAGCAGCCGGGATTTGCCACCAAGCGTGTCGCACTGCTGATTTTATCCCGGTTAATCTCACAGAGTCCGTAAACTGCCTCCTCGATAAACTGCGGCGATTTGTGCTCAATGCCATACCATTTCTCATAGGTAGCAACATCCTTGATGCGATAGTCGGCAGACAAATCCACAATCTTTACCTTAGAGAGAATCTCCTCATCTAAAATTCCTGCCAAAAAGCCCTGAGGAGTTGCAGTAAAAATTACGTCAACCTGCTTTGCAAGCTCTTTTAGATTATCGTCCTTACAAATATCCTCTACAATCTGAAACATATTCTGATAAACTTCACAATACTTCTTGTCTATGTAGCTCTTAGAACCATACCAGATAATTCTTGCTTCCTTATGATTCTGCAAAATTCTGACCAGTTCACCGCCGGCATACCCGGTAGCACCAATAATACCAACCTTAATCATGACAATTTCTCCTTTAAAAAAGCTGTGTCTTTTGTAATCATACCACTTTTTATATAAATGTCCACTACTTTTTTTATTTTTATGCATTTTTATAAAAAATAATTGCATTTATATGCATATTCCATTGAATAATTTCTGTATATATGCATATTTATTCTTTTCTCATGCATATTCCATCCGTTTTTTCTATCCTTAAGAAATTTGTAAGATTTATATTAGTTTTTTTGTAAGAATAATCTGTTATAGTATAGATAGGTTTTTTTATGGTATGCTTTCGAGGAAAGACAAAATATACTTCTACAGGAAAAGGTACGACTACTTATGGAAAAAGAATGTATTTTAGTAGTGGACGATGATAAGGATATTGTCACCACCCTAAAAATTCAGTTGGAGAAGGAAGGCTTTCAGGTACTATGTGCCTACAACGGCATGGAAGCTCTGACGCTGTTAGAACAGACAGAGGTTCATCTGATTTTATTGGACATTATGATGCCCCGGATGGACGGCTTCTCTGCCATTATGAAAATCAGAGAACGGCAAAATATTCCCATTCTGGTTATGTCAGCCAAATCCGAGGAATCAGACAAAATATTAGGGCTGTCCATCGGTGCAGATGATTATATTACCAAACCCTTCCATTATAAGGAGGTGGTAGCCCGAATCAGAAGTCAGCTGCGCCGCTATATGAAGCTGGGCGGCATTCATTCCTCCTCCGATGAGATACGAATCGGACGGCTATGCTTCAATTTTATTGCTCATACCCTGACAGCGGACGGAGAGCCGGTAAAACTGACCTCCATAGAGACCAAAATTCTTGAATTGCTGATGAGGCACCCCGGACGTATTTTCTCCACGGAAGAAATCTACGCAAATGTATGGGATGAGCCTATTGCCTATAACGGCGAAAATACTGTAATGGTACATATCAGGCGGATACGCGAAAAAATAGAAATTAACCCGGGTGAACCGGAGTACTTAAAGGTGGTGTGGGGCATTGGATACAAAATTGAAAAAAAGTAAAATAATAAGAGCCTTTATTTATCGCATGCTTACGGCAGGAGCGCTTTTTTCTGTCATCTTCTCTGCCATTGTGGGCAAAGATGCATTACTGAATCTTCAGCGGGAGGGGCTGGGAACCCTCACGGGAGATATCTATTATCTGACAGAATTCAGGGAATACATTGCCACTCTGTATATGCAGGGAATGATAGGCTATGCCGGACTCGGCGACAATAACGGATATCCCCTGACCGGTTCCTCTGCCAGCGCCCTGTCGCAAAAGGCAGTAGCTGATTTTCGTGCCGGAGTTGCGGCGGCGGGTGATGAGCTTATCTATCGAATTGATGTCAATACCTTCCCCAAAAACTCCACAGCAATTCAGGACGGTAAAACCACAGCATGGGAAAATTTGGGCATCGTAAAGGAAAGCGGCAACGTCACTTATCCTCTTTTTTCCCAATATGACGGTCATCTTCTCCTGCCCGATGACACTGCGCTTTGTTGCTACTGGAACGGTTATGACGGTACTCTTACCTCTCTGTCACCCAAGCATTTTGAAGCCTTTAGTGCCGCTCAGCTTTACAAGCCTAACGAAACCAATGCCTCCCGTGTACGCCTGCTTTTGGCAGTAAAAAATAAGGAACACTACTCCTCCGAGAAGCTGGCTCCTATGTCCGCTGTAGCAAAGAGCTACCAGCGGATTCTCTGGGTATTACTTGCAAGCTGTGTCCTGCTTGTTGTTGCATCTGTTTTCAGCCTTTTGTCCCGTCGTGCCGCTGTACAGGCTCGCACCGAGTTTGCTGCCCATTCCATAAAGCCTTGGCTGGAGGCAAAGCTTTTACTTTTGGCTCTGATTTTATTCAGCCTTTTTGTCAGCCCCGCAAGCGAAGGGTTTGCCCTCTACGGCTCACCGTGGCTATACCTTCCGGCAGGCTGCCTGCTGTATCTGCTTTACACTGATTTGCGCAGCAACAAAACCGCAGTACTTGCCCACTCCCTTACATATCGGTTTATCTGTTTTATCCGGACGTATGTATCAGGCTTTCCATGGCAGCGCAAAGCATTGAATGTCTGCATTGCTACAATGTTTGGCATTCTAACCACCCTTGGCGGCGGTTTATGGGTGCTGTATGTGAATTTCAAGGGCAATATCACTGGCTATTATACTTCCATGACCTTTTCGATTTTAGGTACACTGTTGATAGCAGCAGGTCTTCTTCTCATACTTGCACATATCAGACTGAGACGTTTTCTGCGCGATGTCTTTACTCTGACAAGGGGATTAGATGAACTTCAGGCGGGAGAGACTTATACCCCCCTCGCCTTCCCAAAGGGCTCACTGCTGTCACAGTCTGCCACAGTCTTAAATGCACTGGATAATGGAATTGAAGCTGCCGTTGAGCAGCGGAACCGTTCCAACCGCATGCGGGTAGAGCTGATTACCAATGTGTCTCACGACCTAAAGACACCTCTAACCTCCATCATTAACTATGCAGATTTGCTCTGTGAGGAAAATCTGCCTGCTCCCGCCTCTGAATATGCTTCGGCATTACAGCTTAAGGCGTACCGTCTAAAGGGCATGGTACAGGATGTATTTGAGCTGTCCAAGGCGACCAGCGGCAACCTGACGGTAGAAAAGCAGTTTTTAGATTTGGCAAAGCTTCTCCGTCAGACTCTTGCCGACATGGAGGAGCGAATTGCCCAAAGCACCCTGACCTTTAAACTAAATATAGCCTCCGAGCCTGTGATGATTGAAGCCGATGGAGAAAAGCTTTACCGTATCTTCCAGAACCTGATTGTCAATGCTCTGCAATACTCTCTGGAAAATTCAAGAGTCCACATACAGCTTGGCATTGAGGAGGGCTATGCCTATACCAAGGTCAAAAACACCTCCCGTCAGGAGCTTGACTTTGACCCTGCTGAGATTGTGGAGCGCTTCGTCCGGGCAGATGCCTCACGCACCACGGAGGGAAGCGGTCTTGGGCTCTCCATTGTCCAAAGCTTCACCGAGGCGTGTGGCGGAAGCTTTACCATTGATATTGATGCGGATATGTTTACCGCATGCGTATGCTTTCCCATCGTAAAAGAAGGAGAGATTCCTTATGATGAAAAATCGTAATCATTCAAAATTACAGACAGTGTTTTTTTCCGAAAATTCCTTGGTAATACTGATATCCATAGTAACACTGCTTCTTCAGCTGATTTCCTTTGCTACCACATGGAACGGCTCTAAGGTATATCTGGAGGGGGTATTTCCCTATGCCTCCCTCCTTTTTGCCATCGCCATACAGGCAACCGCATATTTTTTCAGCAACTCTCTCCGCACCGGCGTACGCCCTTTTAAGGTGCTGGCACTGTGTACGGCAATATGCTGCTCCACCTACTATTCCTACATCGGTATTTACAACTCGGTGAACTCACCTGCCAGCTATCTGGAACAAAGCTATACCTGTATCCGCAGGGAGCTTAGCCAAATGTATGAGGAGGAGCTGACACATGACCTCGCCACAGTAAGAGAAGCTGTAAACACTGCCGCTTCCCGTATCACCGCCGACATAACCTCACTGACAACAGCGGCACAGAATATTACTTCCTGCCGGACTGCACTGGAAAACCTTGATACCTCCTACACCTCCGGTATGCGTGCCCCCAAGCTGTCCTCCTATGAGAATTATGAGGATTATGCCGCTGCCTATCAGGCATACATAGCCAGTGTCTCACAAGGAAACGACACAGAAAAAAACGCCGCAAGAAACAGCACCCTATTATCCTACGGCTTTACCTCTATAGATGAGCTAAATATAGCCGAGCAGGAAAATGCTGCCCGGCTGGAAAGCCTGAATATGGCTCTCGGTATTTCAAATGACTCAGCAGCCAGCATAACGGACAGTGTTTCCAAGCTAACCCTACAGCTGTCCACGGCAATCAACAATGCCGCCGTGGGGCAGTGGCCTGATACTACGGATACTATCCGCTTTAATCAGCTGTTTCAGGCTGCTAAATTGTGCGGCTATGAAGGAAGCGAGCTTTCCACACTGCTTAACACATTAAAACAATGTGCGGAGGCTTCCTCCTCACCATTACTGTCCGACTATCCGTCTCTTGTGTCTGCACTGCCAAACGGGCGTGTTACCTCTGCCGACACCATGGAGCTTAAGAAAACTATGGACTCAGAAATTCTTACCGCACTGACAAGAATCAACTCACTGCTTCCTTCCAAGGAGCAGCTTGCCCTGCATGACCCTCGTTTTCAGATAACGGATATATACCTGCTCCCCGTAAAGGCTCTACAGGATTCCGACACTCGTATGACAGCCTTTTTCTGCCTTGCCGTGGCCGCCCTGATTGATGCGCTTTCTGTTTTGTTTGCAGTATCCCTGCGGAAGAAAAAGCCTCTTTGGCGGAGAAGCTTTCTTCTTCGCACCAACTTGGAGGAGTATGCTCCCCTAATCTATGCCGCCCTGCCTGCCGGTTCTACTCCTTCGAAGGCACTGTCGGAATTTTTGATGCATTTTCAACCCAGTCCTCATACCGAGGCTGACGGCTACATGATGCAGGCAGACATCAGTCTGCTTAGAGATTACAGCTCTCTCATGGCATTACTTTGTCAGGCCAACTTAGCAAAGCTGGTTCCCTCAGGCTTCCTTGATAACAAGGAGGAGCTTCTCTTACTGAAGGCACGCTTTGTTTTTTGGGCAAACACCGTCATCTACGAGGAGCGCAGTATTTGTACAGAAAAGGAGCTCGTCTATGAATAGCTTAATTTTATCTCTTTTTGTATTTGTGGTCTTTCTTTTTCATATGTTCGTCCGCTCCTCCATACGAAGCGGGAAGGTACGGGAGGGCTTCTGCGCCCTTTGGTGCATTGATGCCGTGTTCTGCGTGTGTGGCACGGCTATCAGCTTTGCCCTATACCGCTATACCTTTTCCCCCTACCTGACAGTACGAAATTTTGTACTATGCACTGTTTATCTGATTATTACCTTTTTATTCCTTTTACTGGCACCCTCCGGTCTTTCCCTATTTACCGGAAAGAAAAACGCCTCTCCGCAGGAAATTCTTCTTGGCGAATATCGTTTTAATGATACTCTGTGCCTTGTACGAAGCTTTTTTATGGTTTTGCTGTTTTGTCTCCCCATTCTTTTCACTCTGGTGACACAGACAAAGGTAAAGCTTTCGTTCCTAGCCTCTTGGAATGAGGCTGACATCTGTGGAGGCTTCTGCTTTGCCGCCTTCCTGCTTCTTCTGCCCATCAGTCTGCGACAGGCATTTTTCTGGCTTAAGAATCTGATGAGCGCTCCCTCACCCGAGGAGGCACAGATACTTGGGCAAACCTGTATGCGGCTGCACTATCAGCATCGTAATCATAAGCTTTAATGCATTTTTATACACATATGCATTTTATTATGCATTTTTATGCATATTTTTCTTGAATTTATACGTTTGGCTAAATATTTTATGCATTATTTCTGCTTGCTTTTCCCTTCATAATGTTGTATAGTAATTTCAGATTACAAAACCAAACAAATACATACTAATTACGGAGGCATTGGCTTATGAAAGAAAAGGTTATTCTGGCTTATTCCGGCGGCTTGGACACTACCGCCATTATTCCTTGGTTAAAGGAAAATTTTGATTACGAGGTTATCTGTGTCTGTATCGACTGCGGTCAGGCAGAGGAGCTGGACGGCTTAGAGGAGAGAGCAAAATTCTGTGGCGCTTCTAAGCTTTATATTGAGAATGTAATTGATGAGTTCTGCGATGAGTATATTGTTCCCTGCGTACAGGCAAATGCCATTTACGAGAACAAATATCTGCTTGGTACCTCCATGGCAAGACCTCTTATTGCCAAGAAGCTTGTAGAAATCGCAAGAAAAGAGGGCGCTACCGCTATTTGTCACGGTGCTACCGGCAAGGGTAATGACCAGATTCGTTTTGAGCTTGGTATTAAGGCACTGGCTCCCGACATTAAGATTATTGCAGCTTGGAGAAATGACAAGTGGACTATGGATTCCCGTGAATCCGAGATTGCATACTGCAAAGCACATGGTATTGACCTTCCCTTCTCAGCTGATTCCTCCTACAGCCGTGACCGCAACATATGGCACATCAGCCATGAGGGTCTGGAGCTTGAGGATCCTGCCAATGAGCCTAATTTTGAACACCTTTTGGTGCTGGGTACTACTCCTGAGAAGGCTCCCGATGAGGGCGAGTATGTGACTATGACCTTTGAAAGAGGTGTTCCCACCTCTGTAAACGGTAAGGAAATGAAGGTTTCCGATATTATCCGTACCTTAAATGAGTTGGGCGGTAAGCATGGCATCGGTATTATTGACATCGTAGAGAACCGTGTAGTCGGCATGAAATCCCGCGGTGTTTACGAGACTCCCGGCGGAACCATTCTTATGGAGGCTCACCAGCAGTTAGAGGAGCTTATCCTTGACCGCGACACCTACGCTATGAAAAAGGAAATGGGCAGTCGTTTTGCAAGCCTTGTCTACGAGGGCAAGTGGTTCACTCCTCTCCGCGAGGCAGAGCAGGCATTTATTGAAAAGACACAGGAATATGTAACCGGCGAAGTAAGGTTCAAGCTCTATAAGGGCAACATTATTAAAGCAGGTACTACTTCACCTTACAGCCTGTACAACGAGAGCATCGCTTCCTTTACCACCGGTGACCTTTACGACCACCATGACGCAGAGGGCTTCATCAACCTCTTTGGACTTTCCTGCAAGGTGCGTGCAATGAAGATGCAGGAGCAGGGTGAGAAGCTGATTTAATTACTGAGATAACGAGGTTTACATGACACTCATAATTATTTGTTCCATCTATTTTATCATTATCAACATTATAGGATATGTAATTATGGGCATAGACAAAAAAAGAGCCATCCGAGGTGCATTCCGCATCTCGGAGGCTTCTCTTTTTATGGTCGCACTGTTAGGCGGCAGTCTTGGTTCCATTTTGGGCATGCAGCATTTCCGCCACAAAACCAGACACTGGTATTTTAAATACGGCATGCCTGCTATTTTAATGCTACAAATTTTATTGTTGTTCTACTTGTTGTTCTGATAAAGGAGTAACCGCCATGCATATTGCCATTTGTGATGATAACATAGCAGACCGCAAGCAGCTGGAGTGCTTAATCCAGCGGGAATCTGATAAACGGGCGCAAACCACCGGAATCCTTTATGCCGCTTCCTTCGGGAATGCTACTGCACTGTTTGCCAGTCCCCTGCAATACGATGCTTTCTACATTGATATGTGTAAGACAGAGGGCATCACCGGCATAAATGTGGTGGAGGAGCTTATCAGTCAAGGCGTTCATGCCCCTATTGTGATGTGCTGTTCTGATATTGATTACAGGCAGTTAAGCCTTCCCGAAAATGTTATTTTTCTGGACAAGCCTATCCGTCCGGACAAGCTTGCCGAAAGCCTTGACCATGCCCTGCGTATAAAGGCGCAGGCGCCTTTCTTAATTGAGCTGCGCGAGGACTATAACACCTTTTATGTCACTGAACAGGATATTCTCTATGGCATGGAGGAAGGACACTATGTGAGGGTTGCCCTGACGGACGGCAGAAAAATAAACGCTGCTACCACAGCTGTCAACCTGTTTGCCCAGCTGGAAAAATATCCTTCCTTTATTCTGCCTTCCACAAAAGCCTTTTTTAATGGCAGATACGTCGAAAGCTTAAGCTTCCGAAGGGCTATTATGGCAGATGGCACATGCTTTAAAATTCCTTTCAGCTGCATGGCTTATACCAAAAAGATTTTTCAAGAATATCATGAGGGAAATTAAACATTTCCTTTCACCACTTCACTGTTGGCTGTACCACTGCTGTCACATAATTGATATGTTGAAAGGCAGTAACTTTATTGTCATGCCCGTCAAAATATCGTGTCTGAATATCCTGAGTTGTCAGAAGCTCATAAATAAGCAGCTTGTGCTTTTCCAACAGTGCCTCAAGTGAAGCATAGCTAAAGCATGTTTTCATAGGCTCTCCACCCGCAGCTGCCATTGCAAGCATATTCTGTACCCGCTTTACATCGGAGGTAAATAAGCCTTCATCTGCATAATCAAAAACCAAAGAACTTCCTTCAGTCGATAAAACCACAAGGCTTTCAAGCATTGCTTCAATCTGCTCTATGGACAGATAATAGCTAACCCCCAGCCATGAAAAAAATGTCTTTTTCGTCGGGTCAAAGCCTGCCTTTAAAAGCTTTTCATTCAAGCGGTCCACCGCAAAATCTACAGGAACATAACACAGATTATCGGGGATTTCTAAGCCTGCATGTCTGACGCGTTCCTTTTTATCTGCCTGTGTAAGCGGGTGATCAACCTCATAAACCTTATACCTTTTCATAAACTCCGGCTCACGAAAAGCAAACGTATCCATTCCTGCCCCAAGAATCACATACTGCTCCGTACCGGTCCTCATAGCTGCTTTCAGACTGTCTTCGCAAAACCTTGCACGGGCAAGGGGCGTTGGAGCTATTTGTGTATGCACCAGATAACTCAAAGCAGCTTCATCACTTGTAAATGTACCCTTTTTCTCCGGAGCGAAAAATCCAATGCCGTCCAGTATATAACAGCCTATTGCCTTGTATTCCTCCTCCCGTATAAGCTCCTTCGCCTTTGTATCAGCGAAGATGGGGTTAGTTTCCTCCTCTGCATGAAACGCTCTGCCGAAGGCAGACATCAAAGCCGTAATACTTGATTTGTTATTCATAATCTTCCTCCTGTCTATTGATTGATGCTATAGAATAGAATTCACAATCTGCTTAAAGCCATATTCCAAAAGGTCATTCTCAGAGGTTCCAAATTGCTTTGCCATAAATTGCCCCTTGGTCTGCATAAGTGTAAGGAAGGAGGTGATACTCGACCATAAAATATATACTGTCATCATCGGTATAACATCTTGCCTGACAATACCGCTCTCCTTACCCGTTTCAATAAAGCCTGCAAGCAGCTCATTTATCTCCGTACCCAACGCTAAAATGTGTCTTACGGTTTCGGAAGCATTTGCGACTTCAAGGTCTGCCGGCTTAGCTCTATTTACACTTTCCATAGAAAAAGGGCATTCCTTCTGATATCTTGTCATGGCAGCACAAATGCCTCTATATTGAGCCCAAAAATCTTCGTTTTTCCTTACGGCAATTTCAATTTCGTCTTTTAATGAAAGCAAGCCCTTTTCAATGATATGATGCAATATATCATCCTTACTTTCATAATAAGCATAAATAGTACGTCGACTATATTCGGATACTCTTGAAATATCCTCTATTGTAGTTTGCTCATAACCTTTCTCTGAAAAGAGTGCTTCAGCAGCCTTCATTATTTGCTCTCTGTGTAAGGCTGCCACCGCCTCCTTTTTATTTTCCCGGCTCATAAGTATACTTCCTTTCTATTAAGTATACTTATAGTATACTATTTTACTATTAATGTCAATACACAAAAAAAGTGGATAGCCTTTTTTCTATCCACTCATTCTTCCTCATTTATAACATATAGAACATCAGGTTGTCACAATCACACCGCCGTCATTTGCATACATGCTGCTGACTCCTCTGGTATCCATTATCACACAAGCCTTAAATTTCTTTTTGGCAAGTATCATATCTCTTACGCACTCCGCACGCTCAGGCGCATTACAATGGGTAATCATCAGACTACGCTCCTCGCTGTTCTCCACCTCCGAAACAGCAGCCTCCGCCATTCTGCCAAGTGCCTTCTTAATGCCGATGCTTTGTCCCTTCTGTACAATCACACCCTTGTCTCCCGCCATCAGAGGCTTAATATTCAAGGTAGATGCCACCAGCGCCTTCACGCTGGAAAGCCTGCCATTCTTGCGCAGAGTCTCCAGATTATCCAGCACAAAGTATGTGTGAATGCTGCTTCGAAAGGCTTCTATCTGCTCTACAATCTTCTCAAAGGGAAGCCCCTGCTCCTCCAGCTCCACAAGCTTTAGCGCAATCTGGGTTTCTCCACAGCTGGCAGACTCTGAGTCAATTACATGTATCTGCTTTTCTCCATATTTTTCATGGTACAAATTCTTGCCAAGCACTGCACTGTTATAGCTTCCACTTAAATGAGAAGAGAGCGTAACTGCATAAATATGCTCCTCCTCCCCACGATAGGCCTCCATGAAACGCTCCGGCGAGGGGCAGGAGGACTTTGGACATTTGGGATACTCTGCCACCTTCTTCAGAAACTCCTTCTGATTAAAGCTCTCGTCATCAAGAATCTGATATTCCCCTACCTCCAATCCTAAAGGAATCACCTGAAATCTCTTATCCCCATGGTACTCCTTTGGGAGCTCACAGCAGCTGTCTACAACAATCTTGTAACTCATGATAAAATCTCCATTCTTCAACTCAAAATAATGCAAACCGTTTTACATGGTTTTTGATACTACATATAATAACACATATGTGTTGTCTAGTAAAGTATAAAGTACTATTTCTCAAAATCTTTTGCGTAACAGTTCAGCCATAAAATGATGGTCGAAAATGCATGGGTGCTGGCACACAAAGCATTTTCGAACTATCATTTTATGAGCGGAGCGCCCTCAAATGAAATAAAAGATGAGCCGCCATGCGGCGTCGGATGCGAAGCAGACGCTTTTATGAATGCAGAGGGCTGAACTGTTACTCTTTTGCAACAGCTAAAAGGCCGCTCCGGTTTACACCTGCCTCAATTTATATTATAATGAATTACAGCGATTTTTAATCATACCACAACAGGGAGGACAAACATGCTGGCACTGCAAATTACCTCAATGAAATCTTTTATGAATCAGCTTTTGGCAGGGGATACCTTTGACATTTTTCTTTTGGAGGAGGCCACCATCTCCACTGCCAACACTTATACTATAGATGGTCACATCAATACCGACTTTTTTCCGGCAGAGGAACGCACACTAGAGAAGCTCCCCTATGATTTTCAGCCCTGGAGCGAAATAAAAGGGCTGTGCTTCAACCTGATAAAAGGCAAGCACACCCCACTATTTTTTAAATTCGTATTTCATTTAAAGCCTGAAAAAACTGCCGCCTTATTCTCCCAAGCCAACAGCTCCTTTGATATTTCCCAGCTAAAGGCACTGGTTCTTACAGTCAAGTACGATGGAAGCAAAGCTATTCTTACCACCGGCAGCGCTTACCATACCTTTGTAATGGACAAGGAGCCTGACATACTTTGGGATAAGACTGTCACCAAATATCTGTCCGGCAGGGGCATCGATTACGAAAGCATGTAACCATGTAACAGGGCAACTCTCTGTCCGAAAACGGACATTGCCCCTATTGCCCTATGGCATCCTTCACATCCTGATAATAATTCTCCTGCAAAATGTAGGCACTAAATTGGTATCTGTCCTTTACCTCCTGCTTTGTACGGGAGAGATAATCCTCCCTGCTCTCCTCCGGAATAATTACATTGCCCTCCTCGTCAGAAAGCCAAATTGTCTCCTTTGTTTTCCTGTTGTAGATGCAGGAGTCCGTCACAAAGCTTCTGTCATTGAAAATTACCATTCCCTCCTCATCGGAGAAAATATCCCTTCCCGCATACATTCTGGAATCATAGGAGAAACCAAACAGATTTAAAAGCGTAGGTACAATATCCATGGAGCCGCATGCCTTTTTCACATACACCGGTTCCTCCTCCATGGCTGCATTCCATAGAATCAGATTATTTCGGTACAAATCCTTACCCTCTGACAAATCCCTGCCTGCCAATTCCTCATACTGCTCCTCGGTCATAGCATAGGGATAATGGTCTGCACTCATACAGATTACAGTGTTTTCCAGCTTGCCTGCTGCCTCCAGCTGCTGTAAAAGATACTCCAATGCCTTATCCAATTCAATATTGCAGGCAATATATGCTCTTGCATTCTCAGACATATCAAGTTCTGCAACCGCCTCTCTGTTTTTGCTTGACATGGCGTTTCCCTTAAAATTATAATTCATATGCCCTGAGACAGTCATATAGTACACATGAAAACGCTCATTGTTGATATACTGAGGAACGGTTCCCTGCATCATCTCCAAATCGGAAGCCGGCCACGCACCGGGATTCTCCATGGGGAAAATTTTATCTCCCCATTCCTCCTGCGACAATTCTCCCAGCTTACAGCCCCTAAAATCATAGCCCAAATTAGGGTGAGTCAGGTATCTGTCATAATAGGACAAACTGTTGTTGTGATAAGCATAAGATGTAATGCCCTCCTGCTCAAAAAATCTAGGCAGGGTAAATGCCATATTATTTGCTTCACTTTTACGCATACTAAACTGTCCGTCCGGTATTAATGCCGTACAGTTAATATACTCACCGTCACTGGTGCTGGTCTGCCACAGCGGAACATAGTAATTTTCAAAGACAAAGCCCGAATGAATCAGACGATACAGAGTGGGTGTTAAATCCTCCCTTACCGCATAGGGAGAAAAGCCCTCCGCAGTCAGATATATCAGATTATACCCCTCAAAAATACCGGTATACTCATTGGTGGTTGTGGGAGTAAGGCCTTGAATGTAATCTGCAAGCCACGTCTGCTTATTATTGTCTGCCAGACTGTGCAGCAGTTCAAAATCAATATTCAACTGATGGGGTAAAATGACAGGCTCCTGCTCTTCCTCCTCTGTTTCCGGTTCACTGCTCTCCAAGGCTCCGCTCTCCGCCTCCCCCTCTGTCTCCTTACTCTCTTCATTCCCCTGCTCGCCGCCTGCTACTTCCACGGAAGCATTTGCCGCAAGCCCCTTATCCTCTCTCCCAAAACCCTCTATAATATCCTCTACAAATCTGCCTATTCCGGTAGTCGTATCCCTTTGGAGCATAGGAAGCACTCCCATATTCTCCGCGATTGTCAGGGGATCAAAAAATTCCTGATAATCCTCATAATAGTCGGCATCTATGTACTTCCCTATCTGCATTGTTGCTATACAGCCTACAATTCCCGATACCAATGCAACTGTCATTCTAAGCACCTGTAGAGTGGAAAATGAAGGCAGCTTCCATTTTTTCCAATGTAGAAGAACCCCTGCAAGAACGCCGGGCAATATCATTAAAAGCAAAAACGGCAAGGCTCCCACAATTCCCTCCAAAGCCTCACGCCAATAATTTGTCAGTGCATCCTGTCCACCTCTAAACACAGCCTCCCACAAAAGAGGCTGTCTGAAAATTCTCAGATATACCAGCTGGGCACAGCTCCAAAGAATAGGCAGCCAAACACAGAAATAATAAACTATTTTCTTCCATCTGCCCTTCAGCAGACCAATCAGCATGGTTTCTGCCGAAGACCATGCCATAATCAAAAATAGGGTATATATAGGATTACAGCCGCTAAAACCAAATCCACAAATATGGTAGACTATCTCTAAATAGAGCAGCAATCCCGCCAGACTTCCCCACATAATACTCATGACACTCATTCCTTATCTTCCGTAACTAAAAGTCTCACACATAAAACTTTTATCGGATTATATTTCATCTTTATTCACAAGTATAGCAACTATTCTTGATTTTTTCATCTAAAATATTTCTTAATTTTCTGTATCCAAGCCGTATCATAAAAAGGGGCTACACGCCCCACTTATCATAACGCCTAATTGCAGCAGAATTCACCGGAACATACGCTTTAAGAAGGCTTCCATGCTTGGAGATTAATTGGCGTAAACTGCGACTAACGTTTCATAGTCACACCTCCTGATAAAATAATCCGTGTTTATTACAATACCAAAGAAGCCGGCCATGAGCAAAAACAGGGATACGCAGCTGCAAGTTCCACTCCGGATACTGCTTTTTCAACATAACAGTGTCAGATGTCATAAGCCCAACAAAGGTAATGTAGTGGTCTCTGGTCATTTCATGCTCCGAAGAAATAAAAAAGTCATTTTCTATGATTTGGACAGACAGCTTTTCCTCCTCGGTCGCCTTTACCGGCGTTATTGCTTTCAGTTTTCTTCCGCAACAGGTAACTGATGTTTCTATCATAGATGCGACCAGATTTCCACAAGTGGGGCAGACATAAAATTTCATTTTCTTCATATTACCGCCTAATAATTCATTCCGATTCAGTTCTCCGGAAAGTAGATTTTGCATATCTACCTCAAAAATGCGTGACAGTTCTGTAATTAAAGAAACCTCCGGGCATCCCAAACCTCGTTCCCATTTTGAAACGGCTTTGTCACTTACATGCAGTTTTTCTGCCAATTTTTGCTGAGTCATATGGTTCTCTTTGCGCAATCTGCGAATCAGTTCTCCTACCTTTATATTATTCATCTTCTGCACCTCCATATATAATTATATAATAGTTGCCTATCCACACACAATAAACGCTCCGTAGAGTTCAATTACAGCGTGAATGAAGATTAAAATTGAAGAATAAGAGATAGACGAAGACTCCTCACCACTGAAATGCATTCAGTGGTGGGGCTTATCAATTCATAAAATGAAAGCTCTCTACTGTTTATGAAAACGAAAATACATCATCCAATCTCTGCTGTCCTTTTTTAAGGAAACCAGCCATTTGGTAAATTCACAGTAGAAAGCTCCACTGCTCATTGCGTCAATTACATAAATTGAAGAGATATTCAAATACTTTTTCACTTTCAATTTCTTCCTTTCATCGCTTTGTATCCAATCAAGCTGTTCCATCAATTATCGGTGTTTTGTATTCCCTGCTCCACTTAAGTATATTCCAAGCATTCTTATCACCCCACAAGAATTCATAGTACAGAAAAACTATCCAACTCAAACAGCACATTTTCATAATCTTTTACATAGTATCTTATATTTTTTCTGCCTTTTTGAATAATAGTGTGCCCCTCTGCCTCAAGTTTTTCTTTCTGTGCCATCACACCTCCTGGATATTTTTCATTTAGCTCGCCATTCGCTTTCAATGTTCTCCAATAAGGAGTTTCATCATCTTTACGCTGAAAACTAGCCCATGCAGCTATAGATACAAAAATCCCTGCTGTTATTGGCTCGGTAAAATCTGCTCCTGTTTTTTTAGCAAAGTACTCACGAATTTCTCCAACAGTGATAACCTTACCGATTGGAATCTGCTTCATTACAGTGTCATAGTCAATTGGTGGTGCAAAATACATTCTGTCTCCACCATATTTTTCGATACTGGCCTCATCAGTAATTTTCTGAAATTTTGGCATATCCTTACTATCATGCAGCATAGCATTAAAATCTTTCTTATCTTCATTAGCCATGTTCATCACCTCCGCTTGCAAGAATAATCAGTTTTATCAATTCCCGCATAAATACTACTGTGCATACGGTCTGTCATCAAGCGGTCGTATGCAGCCCCAGCCTTTTGCAACATCATCAAATCTTTTTCTGGCAAATGTTTTAAATATAAATGCAAGCATTATTCTTAGTGGAAGAGAAAATCTCTCAGGTCCTGTGAATTCCCCAGACTCTTCATTATCAAAAGTACCGTTAATTCCAAAAAGCTCTCCCATTTTTTCATAAGGAGCCAGTATCCGGTCAAGCTGCTTATCATCCGCAATACGAATTCCAAAATTGTCTCCCTTGACAAGACATCCTCCATAGCTACAATTTAATTCCTTTGGAAGCATCTTTAAGAATTCCTCGCCACACCGTAACTGACAGCCCTCTGCAAACCCACTCTGCAAAATAAAATACATCTCAGTTCCGGCTTCTTCTTTTTTATGTAAGGTTTCTAAAAATTCCAGCAACAGCCCCGGAATACACTCCACATACAAAGGCAATGCAATCAGTATCCGTGTATGACTGTAATAAGCCTGCCTTGCAGCATCCCATTCCTTTTTATCCGATAGCGTATACAATTCATAGGTAGCTCCCGACTTTATCAGCCCTTTACCAAATGCTTCAATAATCTTATCTGTATTACTGTATTTTTTTATTCTGGGACTGCCATTCATAATGACTACATGCATGAAACCGCCTCCTCTACCCTATCCTCTGAAAACACGCCAATCGGTTTACTGCCGAAGTTAATGGCCGTTCTTTTACACCATCTTTCTAGATACTCCTGATTACCCTCTCCGGAATAGATAATGCCGATATCCAATTTGTTTTTATACCTCATAACATGCCGCATCTCGCCATCCTTAAAATGCAGATACATAGTCACTAAAGGCATAATTCTGTCAAATATGTTTTTGGCAGGATGCGACAAAAACCCAAAGCTTGTTTCAGAAATTACCCACATGGCATCAGAATGAACCATTTTCTTTAAAAGGATTTCATAATCATCCTTAATCGTACATATTCCGGGATTTTTAAGCCAGCAATGATTACAACCTATGCAATGTGAAATATGTAAAGTCGAGGCGTCAACCCAATCTATATAACTTTGTGTGCCGGCAGACAACTCCTTTAGTTTTGCCATTATCTCCCCATTTGGGATTGTATTAATAACCAGAATATTCTTTGACATACTTTCCTCCAAAAAACCAGACATTTTATCTCATCAGCAATGACTTATCTTACAATGAAAAATACACAGGTGGTTACTTCCAAATCATAGGGTTAATCATTTCTTGCAAAATAGTAAAATCTTCATTATACCCCTAAAGTTTCTGCAAATATCTGTTTCAAAACATCATATGGTATATCCTGCTTTAAATAGATTTGCACCATTCCCTTCGGCGTCATTTTATAGCTTGCTAATTCTTCCTTATGTTGAATTATCGCCTGTGCTTCTATGTTAATATGGTCTTTAAACGGAATAAGCCTCACGAAAGCTTCACCAACATAATAGCTTGGTAATTTCGCCCACAAGGTTTCCTCTATTTCGCATGAAGCACTATCAAAAATCAACTTCCTTAATTGATTGTACATATCAATAATCTCACTTGGATATTTATCTATATAATTTTTTACTTGCTCATTCATTTAAACAACCTCCACAAATTATTATTCAGACCAGTCAAGCAGTTCCATTTTACCATATCCATTTTCTCCTATGTATCAATCCTTTCAAGCTCCACTAGCGATATATTTCTATAATACAAATCGTTTCTCTTGGCAAAACCTATTTTTTCATAAAATGCATTTGCAGTATCATTGTAAGCAAATACTACCAAGGCAACAAGGAATAAACCTTTTTCGGTTAGCATCATATTCATCTGCTATTAAATTAAACTGCTCTTCTATATTCATCACATTACCTCCATCACCAGTAAATGAATTTATGAGTTTTTTATTAGATTACAAAAATTTCCAAATGCCCATGAAAATGCTCTATGCTACTAATAATTCTTTCACATTCTGGCATGCTTGGACCTGTTCTTAATGCAATTGTATATCCCTTTTTCCCACTTTTAAGCTTTGCATGTGGTTCATGTGTATTACACCAAGGTGTGCATCTATCAATAAACACTTTGAATTGTCCTGGAATATCTGCCCAATAAGAAGGTGAAACCGATACAATTTTATCAGCCCAATTATATGTATCCATCAGATTATCAACATCATCTTCTTGAAAACATTTTGCTGTTTCATGGCACTTTCTACATCTTTTACATAGCTTTATTTCATAGTCATCTATGCAAATTGTTTTAACAACATTTCCTTCTTCAACATACTCCTTAACAAGATTTACGATTTCTGCAGTAGCTCCATTTCTTACCGAACTACAATTAATTATTAATATATTCATGTCTTTCTCCGCCAGCAAATAGGAATTTATTTATATCATAAAAATATTCAAAACTCCATGAAGCAACATCGTAGCATAACAGTTTTTTGTTTTAAGACGAACAATGCCAAGCACCGTCCCATATCCAAGTCCTGCTACCAATTTCCATAAGACGGCATTGATGTTTCCAGACACAATTTGAGGAACCATGTATCCGATGTGCCATACAGTAAATAATATTACGCTCCAAAGGAAAACGAAAACTTCATTTGACAATATTGCTTTAAATCGATTCCAGAGATATCCTCTGAAAATCAGTTCCTCGTAAACAGGCGTAACGATACTTCCGTATACTAAAAGCATAATTGCCTGATACCCACCTGTAAAATTTGATGGCGTGCTAATCAGCAGTATCGCCGAAAGACAACTTGCAGCGATATAGGATTTTCCAAAATGCTTCGGAAAAATTGAGAGTTCTGTTTTTCTTATCTGCGTATACATCAAAACCACGCCTGATAGAACAATCATAATCAACATTGTTATCATACGCTCAGCAAATACAGTTTCCGGAAAAATCGGATTTAGTAACCATTCCGCTAATATCCTCACAGATTGAAGAATAATCATCAAAAATACTGCTTCAATAATTACTGTTGATTGTTTCAATGATTTGTGATTTCTTTCACACGCCACAGGTCTTTGCCTTTTTGATTCAATGTGATATTTTCTGCATTCTTCACAGTTTCCGTAGCGAATGCATTTTTTCTTTTTACATGGGCAACTTGTATTTTCCATTGCTTACCCACCTCCTTCTAAAAATTCCCATTGAAGAACCAACACCTACTTTAAAAATAATCTCACTTCCATCTTCAGATACAACAAAATCATCTGTTATATATGCACTTGTTTGAATTGGTGCAGCCAGCCTCGTCCACTACCGGAAGCAAAACCGCATTCTTCAATATCATAAACTTCAGCAGTATTTCCTTTGCCCAATTTCATTACCTCCGCAAATTTGCCATTTATATTCAATCAAAAGTTCACCTCATCCTTGGTTATTGAACAAACTACCATATTATTTCTTTTCCCTGAATATCTATCTATTCTTCGTCCCCGTAAAGAAGCTTCCATTTGAAATCCTAATTTATTAAGCAACTTGGCAGAAGCAATATTATTCTCATTATACTTTGCTTCAAGCAGATATAGTTCTTCTTCATAGAAATATTTTTTTATCATACAGGTCAATGCTTCATAGGCATATCCCATATGCTGATATTTTTCTGCAATAACGTATCCAATCTCACCAATTTTCAGCAAATCATATGGAATATCAACTGTTATGTACCCAATAACATTTCCAGTCCCCTTTTCTTCTAATACCCAAGCATTCTTATCATTCTCCAAAGATCTTACTAATGATTCCATTTGAGAAACTTCACTCATTGGATATAGAATAATATATTTCCCTAAATTTTTATCTTTTCCCCAACTCTCAAAGCAACTCTTCGAATCCTCAAATACAAAATTTCTTATTCTCAAGCGTTCTGTTTCAACCATTTTTGTCACCTCGCATAGTTGTCCATGTTTTCTTTCATTTGCTGCATCACAGTAATGTGGACTTCCTCAATCCGCCTTTGTATATCTTCTTTAGAAAATTGATAAATCAAACGAAACCACATTACCTTTTCTCTTTGTCATTTCATAATCCAGCTTAAATGCCATTGTAGTTTCCTCCAGCAATTCCAATTTCCATCCATTCTAATCTAATTGTTTAGCAGCAGTTCATAATATAGAAAATCCGTCCATCCAGTATTCTCTGCAAAGAGGTTCTGCTTTCCCCGATACGCAAACCCAAGTTTTTCATACATATGCCGGGCCGGAATATTCGATTCTAACGCATCAAGACGGATTGCTTTCTTTCCTTTTTCCATTGCCAGAGAAATGATTGCTTCCATCATTCGTTTTGAAACACCTTTTCCCTGATATTCAGGGGCTACTGTAAAAATATGTACGGAAGCCACCTCATCATCCTTCAGCTTTTGACTCCAGGGAATTTCATGATAATCCTCACCCTGATACATTGTAATTGCGGTCATACCTGCAACATTTTTCCCATCCGTAAACAAATACATTTCTTGCCTGTCTATATAAGATTGTATCATTGCATCTGTTGGATGCTGTCCATAAATCCATCGGGCATGGATATTCATGTCTTTTGTATGCGCAATTACCTCTATATATTTCTCTCTTATCACGGCAAGATTGCCAGCCAAAACCAACTGCATATTTTCTCACTCCCTCCATATTAGTAAGTATAATAACTTCCAAATTCTTATTTGTTGAATTTGACAAACCGGAAGTTATTTCGACTAAACATTTGTATGCAAATAGCCATTGAACCAAATCCATATCCCATTGGAGCAACATACCATATGTTTTCATTTATAAACACAATACCTAAAAATCCAATAAGGCAAAGTAGTCCGCTTATTAATAGCGTTATTTTCAGTATACGTCTATGCTTGTCCTCACCTTTACCTCCGAAGCCTATGCACAAAAATGCAAGCCCCATGAAAAAACCCCATGCCAGGTAGTCTATAGCCATTTCTATAAATTGATGTGACGCCCAATAGAGTACTCAACTCTAATAATACAAAAAGTACCACAGGCGCACTAAAAATCGTCATTAACTCCCATACACTTAATGCCACTTCCGTTTTGGTAATTAGGAACAAGCCCACTGATATAAAATATAAGGCACCCGTTGCAATTCCTATTATAGGTATTTTCTTTGTCATAATTACTACCTTTCACCATCTATAGTGCATTCCAGTACACAAAGAAAATGAGTATGCAGCCCCATGCATTTCCGGTCTCTTTCCTTACAATCAACATTCCATATATAAGTAATAAGGTTACCGCCATATCCATCAATGCATCGGGAGTAACCCCTACCGCACAGTGAATTAAAATACACATTACAGCACATATAAAAGCTCCCCAGTCCCAGAAGCGATATTTTGAAGGACACAGTTCACTAATCTTATCCCGAATGACAACGTAATTACTTCCGGTGTCGTATTTACATCCCAAAACGGGCACCATGCATGCACGCTGCCCCGATATAGGCGGTAAATGAAGTCTGGAACACAGCATCCGATAGAAAGAAGCAGAGCTGGAATCAAATTTTTTGTCGTTAATCCAAATTGGGTAAATTTTTCTTTTCTGACCAAACATACAATCGTTATCCCCAATCCCAAAATACCAAATTGTGCACAGATTCCGATAATCGCAACCCTTATTGCAATGTTGATGGAGGAATCATATGCAAATCCATTCATACTATTTCCTAAAAAAGCCAATACTCCAAGAATAACAAATGATACAGCTGCAATTACACACAAATCAATAATCAGCTGTTTTTTTCTTTCTTTTGAACATTTTTGAATCTCTTTCATGTCTAAAAATCTCCTTACTATACATTAATCTCTCAAAATACTAATGCAAACTTATCCCCTCTTCCTGTTACGCTTCCAGCCATTTTTCTACTACTGCCTTTACATTAAAATCTAGACTCCTTTCCAAAAGCCTCAACCAATCCACTATGTACACAGTCAAACACCGTTTTCTTATAATCAGAGCTCTTTCCTTTTTTCATTTCAATTCTAACTAATGGCATTTTGTCCCCCAATAATCTTCACAGCCGATTTCATATTATCCTGTAACTTCTATTTCATCGTATCGTGGAAAAAGAATTTTCTTTCCCACCACAATGAGCATTACAAAGATGATAAGAATAATAATTAATATTTTCATAATTTTCTTCATTTTGATAAAACCTTTCTTCACTGTTCACTCTTTTGTATAAAGGATTTTCGGTTCGCAAGGTAATCTGTCCGCAAAAGGTGGATTGCCAGTTCCTCCGCTGATGCCGCAAATGCCAAAATGCATACTGCCCAGCTATATACAACAACAGACGAAACAAAAAGAACATAGGGCAATAGAAATACTGCCACACCGGTCAACTTGTTCAGCCATGTATGCAGTGATGCAAAGCGATGATATTTAACCGCCGCTGTGGCATATGCCGCAAGGCGCACAAGGACGATTCCCGATACGGCATACCAGATTTTTCCCGGAAGAATCTGATACAGGACAGGAAAAAGGCGGGTCAGCAAAACACTGTAAAACAACAAGTCAGCCATACTGTCCAGCCTTGCGCCAAACTCACTTGCCCCTCCGGTTTTTCTGGCAAGCCATCCATCTAATATGTCCGTCAAACCGGCGAAAGTATAAATGACAAGAAACCAAATGGATTTCAAAGGAAGGAACAGTAGAAAAAGAGCGGCTGCCATCCGCACGGCGGTAACTGTGTCCGCCATGTTCCAATTATGTCGTTTACTTCCCATCATCTCGCCTCCAATCTTTTTTCTAATTTCAAAGATATCATATTCCTAAAAGAATGACTGAAGCCACACGGATTCCGGTCTGTTTTACACGGAACTTTTCATAATATTATCATATCAGCCTTTCACTTTACAACCTCATTCCACTCTACTCCGTCCTCGTCAGTCCATGTATCCGTTATTGGTAAAATGACTTTCAACCATTTGGCAGGAAAGGGGACGGACTTCCTGTATAGAGAAGCGTCAGTTTATGCATCGCTCTTGTACAGGCAATATAGAGCAGATTCCTGTCATAATCCGAATCATAATTTTTGTTATCTACATCAGGTACAATGACCTCATCAAATTCCAGACCTTTCGCCATCCGAATTGACGTAATGGATACACCATTTGTGAACCTGATACTGTCCTGTGAAAGTAAATGAACCGGATGCTCTCCGGAAAGCAAGTCATAAAATCTCTTTGCATCTGCACCCGTCTTTACTACAATTCCCAATGATGCATTTCCTCCCTCTTCAAATTTTTTAATCAAAGCAGCCATAGAAGCAATCTCACTATCAATATTTTCACAATATATGGACTTCGGCTGTTCTCCATGACGTTCCACCATTTCAAGCGATGGCTGATTACAGATTTTTTTTGCAAATTCCATAATTTCATAAGTAGAACGATAGCTTTTATTCAAAGCAACAAACTGGGCATCCTTGTATATCCTTCTGATTTCATCCAGTGAGTGAAGGTGACAGGGATTTAAGACCTGACCAAAATCTCCAAGAATTGTTTTCTGACAGGGATATATCATATTTAAAACAGCATATTGTATCGGTGTGTAATCCTGCATTTCATCAATTACCAGATGCTTCACCAATCTGTTTTCTTCTATACCCTCAAATGCAGCCATCAGATAGAGAAATGGAAATACATCTTCCCACTCCAATGTTTTCTTTTCAGTTAATACAAACATATCCTTCTCATCAATATATTGATAGAAGTCCTTATACAGGGCAAAGGTGTCTTTGATAATGAGCATTTTATTCAAACTTTTCAGTATGACATTTGCCTTTGGCACTTCCCCCCACATTCCCATCAAAGAGCGTAATAGTTCTCGGACATCTCCTGCCACCAAAGCCAAACGTTTTTTTACAGGTATTTCTTTATAGGTGTTAAATCTCTCGTTAATCCACGCAGCCTGAACAACATGCCCCTGATAGGTATAATCCTTCGCCGTAAAAACCCTTTCTGATATATTGTATATATATTGATCTAAGAACCCGACAAATGCCAGAGTGGATTTAAATTTTGCCCGCTTCGCCCATGCTTCATCTTCATTCTCCAATGGATTTTTTTCCGGTTCAAAAGCAATTATCTCTTTCAAAGCATTATCTGCAACATCCTTTAAACTCAGTTCACAAATTGGTTCTTCTCCTAACTCTGGTATGACACCCGAAATATAATCTGCAAACACCTTATTGGGTGATAAAATCGTTACATCTTCTGCGGTAATTTGATTTTTGAAGCGATACAGCAAAAATGCAATGCGATGAAGTGCAATGGATGTTTTTCCGGAACCTGCAACCCCCTGTATAATAAGCGTATTTGCTCTCTCGTTACGAATGATTACATTCTGCTCTCGTTGAATCGTGGAAATAATAGATTTCATCTTTTCATCCGAAGTATGAGCCAGTTCTCTTTGCAGGACCTCATCCTGCACATTTGTGGAACACTCAATGGCATATTCCATAACGCCATTCTGTATTTTAAACTGCCTCTTACGTGTAAGCTCTCCTTCTATCCATCCAACCGGTGCCTCAAATCCGGCACGACCTATTTCATAGTCATAAAATATTCTTGAGATTGGTGCTCTCCAGTCGAAAATTACTTTTTCATTACCATGTGTAAATCCAAATCGTCCAATGTAAAATGTATCTGCTTCTTTCTCTCCATCGGAAACAAAATCAATTCTTGCAAAATAGGGTGATTCTTTTAGCTTTTCCATCTTTTCACGCACTTCTACAGCAAATACACCTGTTCGGTCTGTCTGCTCCAGCAACCGCTCATTTTGAAGTTTTTCATGGCTATCCATCTCATTACGACAATCTGCCATATATCTCTTTGCATCTCTATACTCCTGATCTAACCGCAAGACATCTTCCCTTGCTTCCGTCAATGCTGTGTCAATTATTTTCAGAGTATGGTTAAGATGCTTAAGTTCGTCCGGAAATGGTATCGTATCTTGATTTTTCATAAATATTCCTCACTTTCGTGCAATCACGCTGCTCTCCTCATTGTTCGCGTAAAAAGAATACCACCAACGTAAACGTTGGTGGTACACTGTAGGGTTTGAAACTATAATAGAAATAATTCTTTCATTTCTTTCAGCATAGTCATAATTTTTTCCGCATTTATTTCTGCTTTCGATAGTGATAAAAGCAGTCTGTCACAGGCTGAAATAATATCATCATTTTGTTCAGGTGTATCAAGTATTTCCCGGATATCTGCTTCCGGATTCTCTGAGAGCTGCTGCATCATCCGTCTGATTGCTTCAAGAGAATAGTTTGCACACCGTAATACTCGAATAATTTTTAATTGTCTGATATCCGCATCTGTGTAAATGCGATACCCATTTTGCTTTCTTTTAATCGTCATAAGACCATTCATTTCCCAATTACGCAGTGCATCTACCGAAATATCCAAATACTTGGATACTTCTTTTCTCTTCAAGGACAACTGATTTTCATGTATCTCTCCACACAGCATATCCTGCACAATCTTTATAGCTTCTTCCGCACCCACACGTTCTTTCTCCAGCTGAATCAGATACTCTTCTGTCTGCCTGATGGCTCCGTCAAAATCACATTTTGCACATGTTTTAATCATATCTACCAGCTTCTTTCTCAAGCCATTTTGCAGTATCTCAATTTCAAATCCAAGACGTGCTACTTGTATTTGATAGATGTGCAGGTCATAAAATACACGATACCCATTTTCTTCCCGAACCGGTTTCGTAATCAATCCCCATTCCTCATAAAAACGCACTGTGTTTGGATGTATTCCCATCATCTCTGCAACTTCTGATGTTCTGTATTGTTTCAACAAGTCTCCTCCCTGATTACTTTTCCTGCTATTGCTTTGAAATGCAATGATATACGTCCGACAACATCTCACCTACCCTTGAGAATCATGTAATCATACGATTCTTTATAAAACCTTATGCGGCCATTTGCATATCCCTACTTCAAGAACTCTTTCTTCCTTCAAATGAAAATCAGCATATCGACAATACCAGCAGCCTTTCAAGCTCTCTATTGCTTCTTCCCTTGGTGTATATGCCGGACACAAATCCTCAGGCCACACGTTTCCATTCTTATTCGGTACTTCAAAATGCTCTCTGTTTCGTGTCATATCTCCCACCTTTTATTTCAAAATATACTTCTTCGGCAAAGCTGTGCTTTCCTATTCAGAAGATACTATATTTCAAAAAGAAAGATTGGAACCACACGGATTCCGGCCTGTTTTACACGGCATATATCATTACAACATCATTTATACAATCATTCGCACTCTGAATCTTTTTTCTTCCGCAAGATAATGAATCTCGCTGTTTGTTTTGTTTACAAAAGCTAATACACTCCTGGTTCCGATTCCATGATTCTTCTCATTGGAAAACGGATGTCCCTCTTCGTCCAAAGGCACCATATCTTTACAGGAGTTCTCGATTTCCAACAGAAGCTGATTTTTATATTTTGCTATCAGCCGCAAAGTTCGCTCTGCTTCCGGAAGTTTCATGCAGGCGGATATTGCATTTTCCAGCAGATTGCTGATGGTAATAGCCAGTTCCATTTCATCCACCATTAAACCAGATGGAATATTTGCAGAAACAGTTGCCTGAATCCCTTCCTTTTCCGCCCATGATATATAGTGGCTGATGACAGCATTCACGGTGGTATTTTCACAATATTTCTGTATCCCTTTTGGCTCCATAGAAAGCCGTTCTGTCAGATACTTTTTTGCCTCTTCCGTTCTTCCTTCCTCCAGCAATTGATAGAGCAGTGCTTCAAAATGTCTTCTGTCATGACGCATCATTCTATCTCTTTGCATGACTGCTTCTGCTGACTGAAGTCGTTCTTTCATGGATTTTGCCGCCAGCTGCATGATATCCGCATCCGATTTCAGCCTGCTCTTTTCCTGTGCAAGCTCCATTTCACTGCGCATTAATCCCGTATACTTTTCCAGAACAATAAAAATTGCGATATTCACAATGACCAGTAATACCGCCGTTCGAAGGAACTGTCCTGAATTAAAGTTCTGATACAGCCCCATTGCAAGCAAAAACATATCCACAACAATCAGCACCAGCGAAACCAGAGGCATTGCCATCAGCAAAAAAATCATGTTATCTGACTTTTTTTCTTTCTCTTTGCTCCCGAATCTACAAATCAGAAGTACAAGAATTATTTCTGTAAAGTTCATAAATAGTGCCGTCTGGGGCGTAATCAGTTCATACTGGGTTTGAAATCCCATTTCATTGTTCAGATATCCTGCACTGATTCCAAAAACAATCTCCATTACCATGGTTCCAATCAAATAGAATAAAAAGTTGGTCAGTTCCCTGATACTCTTGACCTGATAAATGAGAAACAAAGGGATTAGGTATGCTGCAATCATCGCCGTAAGATTAAGCGGCGGAAGCTCCATCATATTTGCGCTAAACAGCATGAGCCAATCAAGCAAATATATCACTGGAACTAATATTTTTTTATTTCTTATCCAAGCACGTTTTACGCAAAAGTTTCTCTGCATATATCCAAAAAGATAAATCGTCAGGAAATCTCCTGCCCCTAACAATAGATTTGTACCTGATAAATGCATAGACATTTTTTCTCTCCTACTCCGGTGTCTCTCCAAATCTATAGTTCATATACTTTTCAGACACCTGTGCATACCGGCTTTTTGCCACCGGAAGAATTTCATGGTTTCTCACCATAACATCTGTTTTGGTAAGCTTATCAATTGCCTTGATACTGACGACAACAGACTCATGGCACAACACAAAATCCTCTCCGGCATGATTTTGACTTAAATACTCTGCAAACCCGATACGTAGCGTGCTGGTGGAAATTGTTTCTCCCGAAAACAAATGATAACTCACCACATGATTTCGGTAATCTATATACATAATGTCATCTAAATGCATCGTACTGTATCCGCCCTTTACCTTTATCGTAATTGTCTTTTCTTCCTCCAGACTAAGACGCTTTACTGCCAGCTTCAGTGTTTCAAAAAGCTTTTCTTTTTTTACGGGTTTTAATATGTAATTCACCGGATTTACATCAAAGGACTCCAGTGCAAAGGATTCTTCGGATGTGGCAAAAATAATCTGTGCATCCGGCTGGTTCCACCTTAATTCTCTTGCCGCCTGTATTCCGTTTATCATAGGCATCACAATGTCAAGAATATAAATATGAGGTCGGAGTTTCTCACACTCACAAATCAGTGCATCCGGATGATCAAATACTTTTATTTCAGCCTGCAGCATCCCTTCCCGGCAAAACTGCTGTACATACTGATACATTCTGTCTCTGTCTTCTTTTCTGTCATCACAGATAGCGAACTTTAGCAAACTGATTCCTCCTCTCCATCTTATTTACATTCACGAACATGATAACAACCATCTTCCATGACAAATGCCGCCATAATTTTCATTTTATGTGTGCTTCTCTTATTCATTGCAACAGTTCCTCCAATTAATTTTCTGCTGAAACCTTTATGATATCTCTGCATACACCTTCACAAAGTGTTCAAAATGCTTTCTAATCTTATCCATTACCTCTTCTTCTCTCTCCGGCTGTCTGTCATACATATGAATGAGCAGAGAAACCGGTGCAACAAACTCTAATGCAAGGTATTCCGAATCATCCTTTTTTAAGATTCCCTTTTCCATCAATCCCGAAAAAATACCTGCATACATTTGCTGTAGATTTTCCAAATGATAACGAGATGTAAGCTCTGCCATCCTCTTATTGCGGAACTGCTCCATTGCCAGAATTCGTCTGGTTTTTCGAACGATATCATCATGCATCGTAAACTGAATTCTTCCTATGGCGTTCTCTATTAACTCATCCATGCTTTCGGGGAATTCACCAAGCTTATTCTTTAAACCAAATCCCTCTTCATAATGAGAAATGACCAAATCAATCAGAGAATGAAAGATGTCCTCTTTCCCTTTGAAATGTCTATAAAGAGAAGGACCTTTCAGTCCGGCATTCTCTGCTATCAAATCTACACCCACTCCGTCATAACCTTTTTCAGCAAAAAGATCGAGTGCGGCATACAGTATTCTTTCTTTTGTTGGCATATTCTTCATCATCTAACCTCCGAATGCTAACGACCGTTTTCTATATTATAGTTAACGACCGCTCTTATTGTCAAGATAAACCTTTTGACGATTTTCACGTTGGATTTTGCGTTGACCAACAGCATTGATATAACCACATTTGATAATTACATATTGCGTATTGATTGTAGCAAGGCGGAGGATTGTCTTATAACCACTCCCTGTTCGCAAAATGCTCTTAATGCCTTGGCAATAGATGAGCCCTTAGAATATGCAAGACTTGCTTTAGATGGAGAAATGCAGGAATGGGTAAATGCGATTGATAGTTTGGAAGTATGGTAATTTCTATAGACAGATTGCTACTTGGCAGTCTGTCTATATTGTCCGCATTCAAAATTCAAGTAGAATACCTGATGCTTATTTGATATAATAAGCAATGAAATGAAATTCAAATTTTTACGCCGAAGGAGGGATTTATAAAGTGGTCGAGTTGAAAAGATTATCGCCTAGTGACGGTATTGAAATATATGATTTGTTGCAAAGTATTCCAAGGGAAGAAAATGGTCTACAGAATAAAGCAAACGGGTTAACATACGAAGAATATAAACAATGGCTTATTTGCAAACAATTGGAGTCAGAGCAGGAAGGTATTGTAGATGGGTGGAAAGTGCCATCTACAACCTATTGGTTATATGTTGATGATGTACCGGTTGGTTTTGGAAGTGTTAGAATTTTTTTAACTGAAGCCTTAAAAAAAGCTGGTGGAAATATAGGCTATGGAATAGCTGCCCCTTTTCGTGGAAAAGGCTATGGAAAAGAGTTATTGAGGTTATTGTTAATAAAGGCAAAAGAGGCAGGAGTTGAAAAAGCTTTGGTGACAATTCATAAAGATAATATTGCTTCGCAAGCAGTTGCGCACGCTAATGGTGGAGTTTTAACAGAATCGACAGCCGAAAGAGTATATTTTTGGATAAACACTAATAAATAGAATTGGTGCTTTCGTAACTCATTTTAGATAGTTTATGCGCGAACAATTAGTTAAGGATAATAGAAATGAAAACAGCAAATTTGAAAGACACATTTAATAATGTCGTTACAATGTATGATGCTGCAAGACCAACATATCCAAAACAATTGCTAAAGGATGTTTTAGAATTTTCAGGGAAAAGTCTATTTGATAGTGCGTTAGAAGTTGGGGCTGGTACAGGACAAGCTACAGACTTATTTATAGAAGCAGTAAATAATCTTGATATCGTTGAAGTCGGCGATAAACAAGTAGAATATTTGAGAGAGAAATATAAAGATAAAAATATTTGTATCTATTCATAACGGAACTCATGCGGATTTTGGTAATTGCGTTAACGCGCATAATGCTACACCCGAACAATTGATATCTATCGCAAGAAATTTGTCACGCTTTAGCTTAAATTATTATTCGAAAAATCATATAATTTTGCAGTTTCCCTGTCACGGTATTCATGCTTTTCATAATATCCTATCAAGGTTTTGTCCTCATCTCTAAGTGCCACCATATATACGTCCTTGTTCTCTTTCTCGTTGTAATATGTATAGAGCATATTATTTTCCGTACTTTTCCCAAACCATGCCACAACCCTTTCTATTATCTCGTTGGATTTTGCATTGTGGCAATCCAAAAGGTTTCTGCCTATCAGTGCCTTACCGCCCCGCTTATCATAACGCTTAATCGCAGCGGGATTCATATAAATAATTTTGTGGTCCAAACTGCAAATGACAACAGATGCCCTGTCCATATCAATGACGCTTTTCATGTATTTTGATAGTTCCATTCCATTTCCTCCCTTGAAGTATTATTCCTCAAAAAATTTCACTGACTCATATCAGTGAATGATGTCTCTTTGACAATCCGCATCAGCGTTCAGGTCAATAGGGGCAAATCCAAAGATTCACCCCCTTAACTGATTGCCTGTTACCCTTCTTATTTTTTCATTTTAGGCTGAAAAATCAAGCTTGCCAAGTAGCCAAAAATAAGTGCGGCGGAGGTTCCTACAGCGCCTGCCTTAAAGCCTCCTGCAAAAAGCCCTAAAAGCCCCTGCTCGTCCACAGCCTCCTTTACACCCTTCATCAGAACATTGCCAAACCCAAGAAGCGGCACGCTGGCTCCCGCACCTGCGAACTCTAAAAAAGGCTCATACCAGCCAAAGACACTGATAATAGCTCCTAACACTACCAAAAGCACCATAATTCGCCCCGGCATCATCTTTGTCTTTTCCATAAGTATCTGTACCAGCGCACAAATCAATCCGCCCACCCAAAAAGCATTCAGATAATCCATTTTCACATACTCCTTTTCCCAAGCTTGAGATTAGTTTCTGTCATATATCCTGTATTTATGCATGAATGAGGTTTCTAAATTTATTTTCAAAACCCTTGCACTGCCTGCTTCAAATCAACCTATGCCAGCTACTGCGCTGTCCTTGCAGCTACTCGTCCTGTCACCAGCTCTGCCACCTCTGCAACAATCTCTCGCAGCATTTTTCCATTACAGTCCACCGTAACGTGGGCATACTTTTCATAAAGCGGAATACGCTCCTCATACAAATCCTTCAAGGTCTGTCCGGGCATAAGAGTCACTCCTCTGGCATTCAAATCTCCCAGACGGTCTGAAATTTCCTCATAAGGCAGCTGTAAATACACCACTGTTCCGATTTCACGCAGATGCTCCATGGCTTCCCTGCCGTACACTGCACTGCCACCGGTTGCAATCACGCTTTTATGCATGGACAGCCCTGCATTGACATCATTTTCTATTTTCCAAAAGCCTGCCACACCATTCTCTTCAATCAAATCGTGCAACAGCTTACCATATCTGTCCTGAATCACCAAATCCGAATCCACAAAGCCATAGCCCAGACGCTTTGCCAAAACTACGCCCACCGTACTCTTTCCCGCTCCCGGCATTCCAATCAAAACCACATTATCCTTATTCATAGGTATCATTTCCCTGCCTTTCCTTTGTCTGCATACAGCACAGCAATCAGCGGAACCACCGATAGTAAAAGCGCCGCTTCCTGCGACGCTTTTGTCTGTCTGCTTATACCTCTGCTATTACCTCTACCTCACACAAAACATTCTTAGGCAGGGTCTTTACTGCCACACAGCTTCTCGCCGGCTTCTCAGTGAAATATTTTGCATAAACCTCATTGAATGCCGCGAAATCATTCATATCCGCCAAAAAACAGGAGGTCTTTACTACTCTTGTATAGTCGGTGCCTGCTGCATCAAGAAGCGCACCAATATTTTTCATTACCTGCTCTGCCTGTGCCACAATATCAGTACCCTCGATTTCACCATTTGCCGGATTAATGGGTATCTGACCGGAAGCAAACAGTAAATTTCCTGTAATAATACCCTGTGAATAAGGTCCGATTGCTGCGGGTGCCTTATCTGTTGAAATCTTCTTTAACATAATCTCTCCTCTTTTCCATTTTGATAATCTCATTTCTTTCGTAACAGCATAAGGGATAGGCTGTCAGCTTCCTACCTCCGGCTCGTCAAACTCCGCCGTCACATAGAAGCCTCTGGCATTCTCTATAATATCAACCACGATTCCCTCTTTGCTTTTCAGCCGATTGCGAAAAGGAATATTCGCCGACATGGCAAGGGACGGGTCTATGGTATAATAATAATTGCTGGGGAGTACACCCTCTGTCACAGTGATTTTATCGCCAATCTCCAAAAGACCTGAGCGCTCCATCTTAAATTCCATTCTGCGCATAGTATACACCACCTCCGCTGTCTCGTAATGTATTTTACCAATAAACACTTTGGTTTGCAAGATGTAATTAGAGGCTTTCCAAAACAAGTGCATGGGCAATGCCCGGCACGCTCTGACCTTCATTAAAGCTGGTTTTGCTGAGAAGTGCTCCCGTAGGCATAAAAAGCACTTTCTTCCAGTTGCCCTCTTCTACTTGCTTTAAAATATAGGCAGACAAGGTCACTGCACTGCATCCGCAGCCACTTCCTCCGGCATGGGTATCCTGCGCCTTGGCATCATAGATTTCAATACCGCAATCCATATGCCTTTCTGAAATGTCGTAGCCCTTCTCACGAAGCAGGTCAATTAACACAGTCTGCCCCACGGAGCCTAAGTCTCCTGTAATTATTTTATCGTAATCATTTGGTTGACTATTGAAGTCAAGAAAATGCTGCTCCAGCGTTGAAGCTGCTGCCGGAGCCATACAAGCCCCCATATTCATAGAATCCTTCAATCCATAGTCCACGATTTTACCTACAGTGATACCTGTAATCTGAGCGCGGGCATTGCTCTGCACTTTTTCTGACTGCTCGTTTGCAGCTGCTATGGTTTTTGAAATGACAGGTGTGTCACTGAGTACAAAGGCACCGCTTCCCGTCACCGTCCATGTGGCAGAAAGCGGACGCTGATTTCCATACTCCAATGGAAAACGAAATTCCTTTTCCGCACTGGCAAAGTGGCTGGAGGTTACGCACACCACTCTCTCGGCAAAGCCGCCTGCCACGCACATAGCACCAAGAGCCAAGGATTCCCCGCAAGTAGAACAAGCCCCATATACTCCTAATAGTGGTATCTGATAGGTAGCTATACCAAATGATGTGGCTATTGATTGACCAAGTAAGTCACCCGCGAAAACAAAGGAAATATCTGCGGGCTTCAGTCCTGCCTTTCCAAGAGCCATATAGATAGCATCCTTTTGTAAATTGCTCTCTGCCTCCTCCCATGTATTGCACCCGAACATGTCGTCCTCTCCAATCATGTCGAACAACAGCCCCAGAGGTCCTTCCCCTTCCTTTTTTCCTACGATGCTGGCACTATTTAAAATGTATACCGGCTTATCCAGACAGACACTTGCCTTGCCCAACTTCTGACCCATTCCCTTTCACCAATTCCTTTCATGAAATACTATAAATTTAGTATTCATGCTTCCCAATTTTTCTATTTTTCATTCAATTTATCGCTTACTTATCCCTTTTTTCCTACAATGATTACATGATTACTTGCTCCAAGTATGGACTCTTCCCTACAAACAGAATAATGATAATCACACCATATTTTGAATTGGTCATCGTTCCATTTATCCACTATGTGTGAAAAGGAGGGGGTCAATCCATCCTGAGCAAAATGATCAATTATTTGAACATTATTTTTCAAATAAATATTCTCCATCTCCTTTTTAGTGGAATAATAAGTATCTGTCCAAAAGCACTTTTCATCATCATGCCTCAAAATCCCTGTTTTTATTATTTTGTCTGCAAGCGTTGCATCAAGATACTCATCATCACTCATTGAGACGTACTGAAAAACATAATATCTTGGAATATACGCCGTAAAAAGAAGTCCACCTTTTTTCAATACCCGCAACGCTTCCGACATACAGCGATTTCTTTGTTCTTCAGCCAATAAGTGGTAAAACGGCCCCATATTTAATACAGCATCAAAGGATTCATCTTCAAATATACTCATATCAGTCGCATCCAAAACAGCGGTTTGCATATGGTAGTCTTTTTCCTTTAACACACTGTTAATGATATCTACATGTCTGGGGGTAATATCAGTTGCCGTCACCTGATATCCACGTTCTGCCAGATAAAATGCATAAATACCTGCTCCGGCTGCGCAGTCAAGAACCTTCATATTTTTCTCCAACAATTCATTCAAAATACGTGTAGTAGTTATAAATTCAATTTTCCTTGCGTTATTGGTAGTCAGTCTGTCCTCTTCCCGATAATTTTCATAGTTGTCCACAACATAGTTTTTCATTTTCAATCCTCCTCAACTAAAAATTTATTGTTAAAAGTAACAAAAAAGCCCTCCTCCCTGAAATACTTCAAGGACGAGAGCTACATGCTTCGCGATACCACCTTGATTCACTGACATTTCACAATGCCAATCTCAATAAGTACAGGCACTCAGACCGATACTCTTACGCTGTAATGGGCGCACCCAGTATAGCCTTATACATTAAGTATTCGGTATACAGCTCCAAGACGGGTTCAATATTCCTTCCATAAAGTTTCTCACCACCCAACTTCTCTCTGCAATGTCTTGAATATTTACTATCTCTTTTCAACGCTTTTTGTAAGTCTACTACTTACATAAAAGAAAGTCAATAAAAACATGCACGGTCTCGCAACCCTTATGAGGCATTAAATTTTGCTTGAAGGTTCATAAAAATTAGTTCCTAATAATGATTTTTTCTGCCCCTGTGCAAGCCTTTATGTCCTTCTCGGATTTTTTATAAAAATCTCGGAATTTTTTAGGACATGTTATAATGAGCTCCGGTATAGTATCCTTCATTGACATCTGCTTTTCTGTCTTATTTTTACGCACATCAGAAATTACTTCTTTCAGATGTTCACCAAATTCAATATATATTCTATCTTCATTCTTTGTTTCCCAAATTGTTTGATGTAAGGATATCTCATTTTCATATTCTCTATAAAAATCCTGATAAATATATTCCGTTACATAGGGAGTGTAGATAGCATATAATTTTAAAATTCCAAGAAGGCTATGATATACCGCAATCTGCCCTGAATATCTTTGTGTCACACCATGCTTTTCAGGCTGATATAATCTTTCTTTTGCAATTTCAATATAATAGTCACAAAAGTCTTTCCAAAACAAATTATCAATTTCGTGTCTCGCCTGTCCGATTTCATAATCGTTCAATAAGTCTGTCACCCTAACTGTTGTTTCGTTTACTCTTTGTAATATCCATCGATCTACCGGCAACAGTTCTCCCTCGTCATACGTCACAGGTTTTACAAAATCCTCCAACTGCATAATAGCAAAATTTGCTGCATTATATAATTTGTTTATAAATCTCTTGGAAATTTTTAATTCTTCATCACTAAAAAATGTATCTGTTCCAAGCTTACTATTAGCTGCCCAATAGCGAATGGCATCTGCCGAATGTGTTTCTATTAATGCCATGGGAGAATTTGATGCATTATTCTTTGATTTGCTTATTTTTTCACCCGGCTTTGCAAAAACAAACCCACTAATCATAATATCGTTCCATGGTATTTTCCCTGTATGATATAAACTTTTTACAATAGAATAAAATGTCCAGGTCCGAATAATGTCATGTGCCTGACATCTCATGCTCATCGGGAAAATTTGATTTGATATATCATTTTCTTCCCCATATCCGGCATTTATAAGTGTAGTAACAGAAGATGTCGCCCATGTGTCAAAAACCGCTTCTTCCGGAATGAATTCATTGCCTCCACAATCACAGGAATGTAATGGCTGACTTTCCAAAGGATTTACCGGCAACTGTTCTTCATCTGCAAATATCGGTTTTTTACACTCTTTGCAATACCAAACCGGAAATGGAACTCCAAAATATCTTTGTCTTGAAATACACCAATCCCATTTTAAATTTTCTACCCATGCTGTATAACGATTTTTAAAATGCTCCGGATGCCATTTTATCTCATCCGCTGCTTTTAAGAAGCGCTCTTTTTCCGAGAGAACATCAATATACCATTGCTTTGAAGGAATAAATTCAACATCATTTCCACATCTCTCATGAATGGCAACCATGTGAGTAATTTCTTCTTGTTTTACTAAAAGTCCTTTATCACGCAAAAGCTCTATAATGCGTTCTCTTGCTTGCTTTATCCTCATTCCTCCGACAAACAAAACCTCTTCATTAATCGTTCCATTCGGCGTAACAATCTTTTTGTATTGCAGATTATATTTTTGATACCATTCGATGTCGGTAGAATCACCAAAAGTAGCACACATTACTGCACCGGTTCCTTTTTCCATTGAAACAGCAGCATCTGTTAATATTGGAATTTCAAAGTCATATAATGGCACATTAGCATTCTTACCTACAAATGATTTATATCTGTCATCATCAGGATGAACAAAAATGCAAACACATCCTGCAAGTAATTCCGGTCTGGTAGTTGCTATTAGCAAGTTGCCTATTGGTGTACTAAAGTTTAGATAATGAAATGCTGTTTTACATTCCTTTGTTTCCAGCTCTGCCTGTGCAATAGATGTTTGGCACTCTGTACACCATAAAACCGGTGATTCTTTTATATATGCTTTATTACACTTTGCCAGTTCAATAAAGGATTTTTGCGATATCTTCTGCGATAAATCTGATATTGTCTGATATTCCAAATTCCAATCGACACTAAATCCTAATCGTTTCCATAAATTCTTAAATTCATCTTCATATCTTCCAATTATATGCATACATTTTAAACGAAATTCACTTCTCGGCAATGTATTTGCACGAATATTTTCATCCCTTTCAACCAGACGTTCAGTAGGCAGACCATTATCATCAAAGCCAAAGGGGTAAAATACATCATATCCCTGCATTCGCTTAAATCGTGCAATTATTTCTGCTTGTGTATAGGAAAATACGTGTCCTATGTGTAGTTTCCCGCTTACAGTTGGCGGCGGGGTATCAACAGAAAAAATTTTTTTATTTTTTCCATTCTGAAACTTATAAATCTCTTCCTGTTCCCAAAATCGCTTCATTTCATCTTCTGTTTTTTGAAAATCGTACTTCTTATCCATATGGATACCTCCTATAAAATATAATATTTTACAAAACAGACAAAAAAAGACGCCCTAAGCAAATGCTTAGGGCGAACTAACATGTCCGTGGTACCACCTAAATTCAGAAATACTTCTGCACTCATTACCATACGGGAATAATCTATGCTATTCCGATATAGCTTCCCCTGATAACGGTGGGAATCTCCGTTGGAGTCTACTTAGATTATATCATCTGTTCGATCCAAAGCTCAAAGGCTACTTCCATACTCCCATCACGAAAGTTTTCACCAACCACTTTCTCTCTGTTCATCCGGAATAGTATGTACTCCTCCTCGTCAATGCTTTTTGTCTGTAATTGTTATTAATAATATAAGCACATATGTTTTTCTTTGTCAATATTTTTTACAAATATATGTTAAGATTTGAAGTTGCCTGTTTTATGATTGCGGAAGAATCTTACTAACCGCCAGTTGTGTTGCTATTTCCTTTTTTTGCGGTACACTTTTCCCACAGTCGGAATGGGCAATATATTCTGTAATTGTTTCATATATCTTATCCAATGTGCTATTTCTAAAATCATCTAAGCTGCGTAATCCCGAATCATAATACAAGCTTGCACGGATATCCTTGACTCCGGGAAGTCTCATCAGATGACACATAGCAACCAGCCTTTGGACATCTGTATTACTAATATCCAAAAGTCTTGATATTTCATCTATACTTCTTTCTGAAGCTAATGTTATAATATCGAATGTTTTGTGATACCCGTGAGTAATAACCTTCTCAATGACATCGAAATTTATTGATTTAAGTTCCTTTATATTTCTGTTCTTAAAATCATGCAAATGAAGAGCGGAATGAAAGCTTTCGTCAATCCCCTTATTCATCTTTGTGATTTTTCTGATTTCTTCAATATCAGAACTATAGATTGCATCATATTGAGCTTTAAATATAATGCCGTTAGCTACTAGCCTTTCAATAATAACCTCTTTCAATGGTATTAGAGAATAATAACGTGCAAGCGTAGTATCTTCATTCAATATCAGCCTCATATCTTCGATTTTTATATTATCTAAATTCATTTATGCCTTAACCCTCTCAAAAAATTTAAAAAAAATGACTGTGTCTTATCTGCCGTAAAATCCTGCCACCCTTTTCACCGTTACAAGTGCTGCTTTGATGACCGGTTTCCAGTGTTCTTTGTCATTTTCTATACTGTATCACATTTCTGTATTGATTACTATCTCTATCGGTAGTTCAGTACCCATCTGCTTTCCGTCTGATAATAAATCAGTTTTGCCGGGATTTCATGCTCTAAAATGGTCAAAGTACAGTCAAATTCTATAGATGGAATTCCTGCAAAATTCTTAGTCTCCTGTGAATGCACGGAAATCTGCTTGATAACACGAATCTCTCCGTCCTCGTCCTGTACCTTCAACATAAGAGGGATTATTTTTCCGGTACTGGTAAACCAACACTCGCAGGCAATTTCCCTCTGGCTGCCTTTCACGGCTCCTGCACTCGCTTTCTGTGTATTTGTTCCAATACCAAATGCCACGAAAAATCCCTCCTTCCTACTGAATCGTTATCTTATCATAATCTACTGTCCGCTTTTCTCTGGATATACCTCCGCTCATGTGGTCAATGGGCTGGTTTATGAAAACAGCCCTCTTTACAGAATCAATTCCAAAGCGTTCTCGAAGTTTATCTAAGGTTTCGTCCATCCGGGCAAGCTTCTCATAATCCACTTCATCGAATAAACTCAGTTGCCTTGTAAAACCATAATCCTGCACCCGGCTTGTATGGATTCCAAGATGACGTATGGGATAACCATTCCACAAATCCATAAATAATTCACAGGCTGCTTTGTAGATTTCCAGTGTTAGGTTTGTAGATGTTTGCAGCTTCTTTTGGTGAGACTGATAGGTTAAATCCGAATATCGTATCCCCACTGCCACCACTTCAATCTGCACCTGTTCAGCCCGTAAGCGATTGCCGACAGTTTCTGCAAGGGCAAGCAGTACCTTATTAGCTGTCGGAGCATCTGTCACATCATAGGGTGTGGTAGTACTGTTACCATATCCCTTATTTGCCGGAGGTTTTGATATGACCGGAGAAAGGTCTATGCCATTGGCAAAGCCCCATATGATTTCCCCCTGTTTTTTTAAGATACTTTCAAGCCATGCCGGGTCTGCCCCCGCAAGCTCTCCTATGGTCTTGATTCCCACAGAGAACAGCTTCTGTGTAGTTGCCCTTCCCACAAAAAACAAATCTGATATCGAAAGAGGCCACATTTTTTCTTGTATTTCTTCCGGATAGAGGGTATGCACTCTGTCCGGTTTCTCAAAATCCGATGCCATTTTTGCCAGAAGCTTGTTGCAGGAGATTCCAATGTTTACAGTAAAACCAAGTTCATCTCTGATACGATTTTTTACCTGCTCTGCTGCTTCTTCCGGTGTTCCGAATAATTGACAGCTGGAAGTCATATCCACAAAGGCTTCATCAATACTGTACTGTTCCACAACATCAGAATACTCCCTAAGGATATTCATGAATGCTGCAGAACACCTTTCATATAACCCATAATTAGGCGGAACCAACGTAAGCTTCGGGCATTTCCGCTGTGCTTCCAAAATCGTTTCCCCTGTCTTGATGCCGTATTTCTTTGCCGGAATGGACTTGGCAAGAATAATTCCATGCCGCATAATCATATCTCCGCCCACTGCTGACGGGATTTCCCTGAGGTCTAGTGTACCGCCGCGATGGGTGATACGATAAACAGCCTCCCATGAAAGGAAGGCTGAGTTCACATCTATATGAAAGATAACTTTTTTCAAACGTGTGTTCACCTCCTGCTCATACAGTATAGCAAACATTCGTTCGGTTTTCAATAGGCAATTTATGGATTGGATAATCGAGAGCTTCCAATGCCATTTGATGAAATGTCAATGCCCCGTACGGATTTCTTTTTATACCGCAATGTACGCTCCGGCCTGCACCTTCCACATCTGCGCATACTTTCCATTCTGCTGCAAAAGTTCTTCATGGCTTCCCTGCTCCACGATTCTACCATTTTCCAGCATAATGATACGGTCTGCAAGTCTGGTAGTTGACAATCTGTGCGAAACAAAAATAACCGTCTTGTCTTTGGTTGCTTCCAGCATTGCATGGTTCAGCTGGTATTCCGCAATGGGGTCCAGTGCACTGGACGGCTCATCCAAAATCATAAGTCCTGCATTCTTGTAGAATACTCTTGCAATAGCCAGCTTCTGACTTTCACCACCGGAAAGGTTCACGCCTTCCTTGGAGAACTCAGTGGTAAGCTCGGTATCCAGTCCGGCAGGAAGACTGTTCACTCTGTTTGATAGTCCGCTGTCTGTCAGTGCCTGCCTGATACGCGCCTCGTCACCACATTCCTCCACATTTAGGATGACATTTTCCTTTATATTCCCACCAAAAATCTGAAAGTCCTGAAATACGGTTCCGATGGTGTTGCGATATTTATTAACATTATATTTTCTGATATCCGTTCCGTCTGCCAAAATCTCGCCGGATTTCGCGTCATAAAGTCTCATAAGAAGCTTAACAAGTGTAGTCTTACCTGCGCCGTTGTAACCAACGAGAGCAATCTTTTCACCGGGTCTGATATGGAGATCAATATCCTTAAGAAGCATATCGGACTTGTCACCATATGCAAAGGATACCTTCTTAAGCTCAATTTCTTTTGCCCGGTCCGAAGGAATGATTCCTTCTTCGGAAGTGATTTTCGGCTGATAATTCAGAAATTTTCTGATTTTGCTTACATAGAGACTTGTCTCACTTGCAAAAGGATATACATCTGTAAATATCCTCATTCCTTCCTTCATCCGTCCAAAGGAATTGTAAAGAATCGCAACCGTACTGAAGGAAAGTGCTCCGCGAACTGCTGCCTGGAACACCAGATAGGAAATATACAGCACATCACCAAACATGGCATTACTTACATATCTTCGCAGGAAACCAAGTAAGAATTTACGGTTGGCGTATTTCTTTTCCACCTTATACACTTCTGCGTTGGCCTCTTCAAAACGCTTGAACAGGATGTCAGACACATCCGGATTCAGCCTGATTTCCTTTGCATAATCATTTAAATAAAAGATTCTCTTTACATAATCTCTTTTTCTGGCAAAAGGAATATTTTCAATCCTTACGAGGTAATTGAGCTTGTTATACATCTGATTGAACACAAATGACAGAACAAACGATGCTGCCGCAAAAAAAATGGATACTTTGTCTCTCATCAAAAAGTAGATACCTGTGGAGACAAATACCGTAATTCCGGACAAAGTATTCTGTACGAATTGGATACCTCTGTCGATTTGCTTATCTACTTCGGAAATGGCAAGAACCTGTTCATTATAAAATTCCGGATTGTCGTAACAGGCAAGATCCAGTTCCTTTGCCTTCTCATAAAGCATCATTTTGATTTTCTGACGAATCTTAGGCCTCTCCTTTTCACCGAGATAATCTCCCACAAATACAGTAAAGACCATACCAAGCGTGATACAGGCTGCCAAAATCAGAATGACTGCTGCCACCCGCTTGAACGGATAATTAAATTCTGCTGCCTCCAGCACATATCCGATACCCACCGTATGCTCAAAGAAAATGGACAATTGTCCTCTCACTGCATCTAAAGCCATAAAAATAATATATGTAGGTGAAGCCGTGAACATCAGTTTTAGCAAAAAGAAATTGTTACCAAATACTTCTTTTACAGACTGCTTCGTCTTCTCCTTTTCGTTATCTGTCTTTTTCATAGTTTCACCTCCTCTTCATTCTCCAGTGCCAGATAATTCATAGCCTGTTTTTTATACATCTGCGCATAACTGCCATTTGCGGCAATCAGTTCACTGTGTGTTCCTTCCTCTATCAGATGCCCCTTCTCCAGCATGAACACCTTATCACAATTCTTTACAGAAGAAAGTCTGTGGGAAATGAACAGCATTGTATGGTCACTTCCCTCTTTCATTATATTTTGGAACAATTCATACTCTGCGATTGGATCCAATGCACTGGACGGCTCATCAAATATCTTCATGGGCGCCTCCTTGACAAAGGTCCTTGCCACAGCAATCTTCTGGCTCTCACCACCGGACAGGACCGCACCGTCCGCATCAAATTCCTTGGTCATCATGGTGTCAATACCGTCATCAAGGGATAAGACCTTCTCATACACTCCCGCCTTTTTCAGTGCATCGATGACCAGTTCCTCTTCCTTTTCATAATGTCTTCCCATAAGGACATTTTCTTTGATTGTCATTCCAAACATCTGAAAATCCTGAAAGGTAGTAGCAAACAGCTCCCGGTATGCCTTCAGATTGTACTGCCTGATATCTCTTCCATTGTAAAGAACCGTTCCGGACGTTGGATCATATAATCTGAGAAGAAGCTTGATAATCGTAGTTTTTCCTGCACCATTGTGTCCCACCAGTGCAGCAGTCTGCCCTTTCGTAATCACAAAGGAAAGATTCTGAATGGTCTGCTCCTCATTGTAAGAGAATGATACATTTCTAAACTCAAGACTTTGGAATTCTTTATCCGGCATATCGCCGTCCTGATCCTGCGGGATTGTTTCCTCATACTCTAAGAAACCACGAAGATTGTTGATGAACACGCCATTTTTCAGGATTTCCATGATATTTTCAAACACTCTTATAAGAATCCAAGTCATTGCCACCATCAGACTGGTCATAATCGTCAGCTGCGCCAGTGTAATAGAACCGGTTACTTCTTTTCTGTAAATTGCATACAGCAGGACACCTTCAAACATAACAGTGAACGTGAATGTAATTCTCCAGAAATTTAAGCTGGCATTGGCAAACGCGTACTTAACAGCAATCTTTACATTACGCTGCGTTGCCTCATGATACTGCTTTTTCATAAGAGAAAATACTTCCGAAAGTCTGATTTCCTTTGCCCCATCAGGCAGGTACATCATTCGGCTTACATAATTAAGCACCTTCTCGTTAGGCGCCTGTTCCTGATAACGCTTGAACTCATACTTATTCTTCAGATTACCAAACAAAAAGTTCCCCAAAAGCGGTGAAATAATGAAGAAAATCGCATAGTGATCTATTTCATACATGAACCCAAAAACCACTACCGCACTCACAGAGCCAATCACCGTACCCAGAATACCTCTGATAATTGCTGTAACCTTTTCCTCCGCGCCGTCCATTGCCATGGTATAGCGATTGTAAAAATCTGAATCCTCATAGCACCGAAGCTCCACATTTCTGGCTTTTTCATAAAGCTTCTTGTAAATTCCGCCGAACAGCCTGTTGGTCTCCAGAGGATACACAACATTTTCCACATAATTTGAATAAATGGAACAGACGCCAAACACCACCCCACTTATCAAAATAAATAAAAAGATAGGTCTGAATCCTCGTCCCTTGTCCAATGCGTCTACTATCTTTCTCATAAAAATTCCGTCAAAAAATACCCACTCGCAATATCCTACCAGCCATAGGAAAAAAGAATGTATGACGATGCTCTTACTAATGGATGTTCCCAGTGCCAGAGCATACCATGCATTCTTTAATGTCTCTTTCAGAGACAGTTTATCCTTCTTTTCCATTTGTATTTATTTCTCCTTCGCCATTTCCCTTATCTTTTTATAAAGCTGCCATTTTCGTGAAGGCTTAGTCCATATGCTTGCTCATAGTTCTCTCTGAAATAAAAATCAGCGCACAATGCGTCGGGATTATAAACAATACTCCACATGGTCTTTTCATAGCTTCCATTCGTCTGCGGGTAATTCATCTGTGCCACTGACCTAAGCATATCTCTTACACCCATTTCATCGGCAGGCCCACTGTATTATGAAAGCGTATCAAAACGCAGATGAGACTGCTCGGAGCCCACACCCTGCTTATCACAATCGGCAATATAATGATTGGTCACCACCTTGGTGTCCGTAACAATCATTTCCCCGTTTACATATTCCACAACAACACTTCTGCCGCTTGCATCGGCAATGGAAAAATGGTGTGCCGCTCCGATGGACGAATTCATATCATACTGCTTCAGCAGACTGATTGCTTCATCAACATTTTCCCCTTTATCCAGCATGAGCCGAATCGCCGTAGTCGTTGTCAAATCCGGCTTGTCACTTTGCTGATGGGTCGTCTCATCGTCTCCTGCCATCAAATCCGCAACCATAAGGCCCTTTTCATTCATGCCGTCCAACGGAACATAGATAGCCGCCAGCGTCTGCATTCTCTCCAGCATGGAACCGTCCGGCGCATACCCCTCGCCAAATCCCAAAAAATCCAGACAGCAGGTTGAAAAAGACTCATATCCATTCTTGGGTTTCGTATGTATAATCATCGTATTGCATTCTTCCCAGTCATAGTTTCGTCCAAATAGAATGCCCCCGTTCTCAGAGGTCGCACAAATTGTTGAGCAGCCGAAATTACCTGTTTTCACCTCTGCATCAGCATGATAAAAGCCATGAGAGAGGTATTCCGTCAAATAAGCAGCCACCTCACCGTCACTTGCGGCTCCCCCGTTTTCCAAAAAGCCATCAAATCCGTAATCACCACTGTACTCCATGAAATAAAGACCATTTTCCAGCTTTTCAATGCTTTCTGCTGCAACAATGAATGTACCGAACATCGCCCACAAACCTGCAACTGTCAAAATCAGCAAAGCTGCAATGCTTCCACAAATCCAACCAATCACTTTTTTCCATTTACTTTTCTTCATAATACTCTCCTGATTCTATGATTTTCAATCTACATTATAAAAAATCTCTTCTCTCATTTCCTTCACCAATTACTTTTTTCAGGTCGTTAACTTTATCTTCTTTTTTTATTTTTCTCCAACAGTGTATGAAACATTTCGTTTCTATTTCAGCATATTATTCAAAGCATCTTAATATATCCCTTATCCATGCATATTCCCATTAATGTCCCAATAAAGCTCTTGGTACAGGAATTTTATGATTCATCTTAATAATGCATGCTTTTTCTTTTTCAAAATTTTAATACGAATCTCACTTCCTTCTGAATACTGAAAAGTGGAGTAGTTACTGTTGTAATTACTCCACTTAAACTCATTTGTTTCTCACTTTATGCAGTCCAGTTTCCGCTGCATTGTTGCAAATAATTCCGAATACCTTATGGTCTTTTCCTCAATTTTATAGCTCGTTACATACAACGAAAGAGGAATTTCCTTTTCCTGATATTTAAATGGTTCTCCATTATGTGATAATATTTCATTTACAATTTTGTCCGTATAATCTTTATTTTCTGAATTCGTTAGTGCAACAAATTCATCTCCGCCAATTCTAAACACAATGTCATCATCTCCACATGCAGCTTCAAGTCTCTTTAAGGCTGTCAATATGGCAATATCTCCTGCCTTTCTTGATATTTCATTTATCGGCATTAGTGACTTTATATCAACTCCGACAAAATAACAATCGCGTCTTTCCTGTATGTAATCATACAATTCACTTATATCTACCTTCTTTTTACTCTTCATAGTTTCATCCTCCATCAGTTCTTTTTCCAAGTGTAGTGCCGGGAAAAGTTCAAAATGTACCGGATTCTTTCTATACTCTGACGGAGTAACATTCCATATTTTTACAAAAGCCCTGGAGAATGCCTCATTACTGCTATACCCATATTTTATGGCTAAATCTAAGAGTGACATATCTTGGCATTGTATTATCTCTTTTGCGGCACAGCTCATCCGTCTGCGTAATGAATAATCCTTGATACTCATATTGGTTACAAATCTGAAAAGCTTTTCAAGGTAGGATTTTGAACAGTACAAATTTTTTGCTATATCATCTGTCTTAATATCCTGTGTCAGGTTTGCTTCAATAAATTCTAAAGCATCCGTGATAAGCAAGACATTCTCCATTCGCCAGCCCCCCTTCCGATATCGTATCTTGATTATATCATCCACGATTTTTTCACTCTTGACTTTTTGAGTATGAATATAATTCAAAAGTTTCGACTTTTGAATTATATTCATGCGCAAATACATGAACCTCACCGGTTCATCTCGAAAACTGCCCTCATCTTCTACACAAAGAGCGTATAATCCGATTTCATTCTCCAATAAAGCCTCTTCCACATCATTCTGTGGCTGCATAGCCTGCCAAAGAGAGGACATACTTACTAAATTATACAAAAAATGCCGGCTTTTCAAATGATATTCCATTCTCCAGCAAATGCTCAATAAACAACTTATAGTATTCGGGCAACAATTTTTCAGTTTCATCATGTGCATGCAAAAGTAAAATATGATGAGCATTATTCGCAAACAACGGTGCTCCTAATTTGGGACTTGTATCATGCATTCTTTCCCATACTGTTTCCTGTGAAAAGCCGCTACCCGGACGAATATTGTATTCTCCAAAATCAAATGTCCAAAAAGTATCTATATCTTTATCTAAACCGTTTTCTCGCCACCATTGATATGGTATTTGGTTATCCTTAACCTTATTAAATCCATTCTCTGCCAAATACTCCTGCAAAGCCAGCTTGTTTTCTCCTCCCTTATCTCCATAAGGAAAGCGAAAAGGCCTAAATGCTCGCTCTACGCCTGCAGATTTATATAGTTGGGTAAGCACAGCCTCACAGTTCTCTATTTCTTCAATACATTCCTCAATGGAAAGAGATGAGAACGATGGATGAGAATAGCTGTGATTCCCTACAATCATTCCATTTTTCACAGCATAAATTGCTTCCTCATAGTATCGCTCCACATTTTTCCCTGTTGCAAACAGAACTGCCTGTATCCCTTTTTCATTTAAATAATCGACAATAGCAGGTGTGTTCTTTGACGCAATATCATCTATCGTTAATATAGCACTAATCATCTTTCTTTTTCTCTCCTCCATATCAGATTTGTATTTATCTTTGCCTATAGGAAACTGCTTCCTTTCTCTAAAGAGCTCGGGCAGTTAGGATTTATCTCTTCGACAAGCTGGTAGCTTCGGGTATTTTGCTAAATGGAAATCCACCAACACACCCCAAATTTATCAATAATAGTGGCACAACATTTACTCCATGGGAGTTCATGAATAGGTTCAATAATCACTCCACCATCGCTCAAAACCTCAAATGCGTTATAAACTGCTTCCTCAGTCCCCATCTCAAATACATTAAATGTCATGGTTTCCCATTTGTACCTGTGTACTATATTGATATCACAAGGATTTTTCGCTTCCGCCAATGCCAAAAATCCTTCTCCATCTACAGACAATTCGCAGTGGTCATAAGCAGTATTGTTCTCATTTTTAAACTCACATGTAATCTCTGCACCAAATGCTTTGCAATACATTTTTGCTGCTTCAAAACTATTTTTTACATAAACTTGATTATAATTTTTCATTTTCCCTCCAACAAATTCCTATTGACTTAATTTACAACAATCCGCTTCTTTTGCATAACCTTTTCGTTGCATACGATATTTCTTTCTATCCGGCCCTTGACCCTTCTTCATCAAACGAGTATGGGCTGCATAATATCAAATTTATAATTCACTCCAATATCTCTGTATAATAAAATATTAATAGGTACCCTCACAAATCGCGTTCGTTTTTTTCTCTATCTCTCCTATAAGATAGTCGCGTAATCTATTTAGGTCTTCCTCAGGAAGTATGTGGTTCTCACCTTCAAACCACATTTTCATTGCAAGCTTAGGTAGATATTTTAAGTCCTCAGGAACATTCTTTGTCATCCAAAGACCGCCCTCATATTTTGATAATATTCTTTTCTCTTTTTTGAAGGATAATATTCTCCCCAATATCAAAACATTACTTGCCAAGTATCTGGCATCGTAATTATGGAAATCATATTCATCAATATCAGCGCTGATTGCCAACCAGAAATCTTCATCCGAAACGTCTGCAAATACTTCCTCTATTTCCCTTCCGTATAGTACAATACCGCATTGCTTAAGCAGCTTGATATAACTGGTCACATCTGCATCGGGAAATTCATGGTCTGCCACATACACTTCAAAATCCGGATTATGAAACCTTTCAAGGTACTTCTCAGTCCAAAAATCACTGTAATGAAACACTCAGTTTCCCGGTGTTTTCCAGTTTATTGCATCTGTTTGTTTCACTGCAGACATCTCAAGAGGACATGGTTTTCTGTCAATTTCTATGATATCCCTTGCAATTTCAAGCTTCGTTTCTATTCCGATGGAGTCCTTAACAACCACAAGTAAGTCAATATCTCCCGAATCGGGATTAAATGCATTAAGTACAATTGAGCCATGTAGATATACGCCTATCAGCTTATCACCTAAATGCCTTTTCCATATTTCCACGACACCATTAATCTGATTCAATATCTCAACCAGTAAATCTTTATATCCAAGCAGATTACTCATAATCACTCTCCTTAGTTCATTTTTACTCTTCGTTGCCCCTTCCCGTTTCTCCCTCACCATATTTCCATGTAAGTGTAAAATCCTTATAGTTCATAACTAAAGAACAACCTTCCGCATTTTGGTATCAACAATGAAATCAATCCGGACTCTTTCTCAATAGCAAGCGCATAAGTTTACCGCCAGCATAACAATCGCTATAATTGTCAAAAAATATTTTTTAGTCTCCATTGTTTTACCCCTTATCATTTATCAGGTCAGGCTTATCCTCGGTAGCCGCCGGGTCAGGCAGCTACCGTCAGGTTCTTTACCCAACGCTCTTTCTTCAGCCAGATATAGGCTGCAATCACCTTGAGAATATCTACAGACTTAACAAATATATACATTGCTACAGGACCTATTGGTGTGAAAAGCGCCATCAGAAAAGTCGATGGGATAATAATCAAGGTTCCGATTCCGTCAATCCACATTCCCATTTCTGTATCTCCCCCTGCCCGGGAGACAGCAAACTCTGTGTTGTTGAATACCCACAGAGGCATAAACAGAGCCATAAATGACACCATATCTCTGCAAATTGCCTGTGACGCGGCACTAAGGGAGCCGAATACAACAGGAATCAGCAGTGTTGTTGCAAGACCAAAGAAGCACACACCGATGCCAAATATGACGGAGCCGGAGAATAACCATGTTTTCTGCTTTCTTGCCTCATCCAGCCTGCCTTCGCCGAGAAGCTTTCCGATTATCACACCCGTAGCCGTGTACACTCCACCAAATGCCACAAAATACAAATTCGCGATAGCAAAGCTGGAGCTCATTCCTGATACAACATCCGCTCCTCCACGACCATTATAAAGTGCTGTCGTCACTGTTTCAGACACTACCCAAATCAGCTCTGAGAAAATAATCATTCCGCCCTTTTTAAGAATATCCCGAAACAGCTTCCAGTCAATACTGCCAAATGTCTTGAAGGTAATCAGGAAAGGCGGCTTGGTCTTTGCCACATAAATCAGGTAAATCAGCATCTCTATCACTCTCGCAATGATTGTTGCAACAGCAGCTCCCCTTACCTCAAGTCTGGGCGCACCCAAATTACCATAGATAAATACCCAGTTAAAGAAGGTATTAATCAGAGTTGCTGCTACTGAAATTAATAACGGGGCTTTCACCCGTCCGATTTCTCTCAAGGAAGAGGCCATTATAGATGAGATGACCATTGGCAGACCGACAAATCCCATAAGGAACATATATTGCTCTCCCTGATCAAGTATCAGGTCAGCCTGCGTATTGCCGATAACCATCAGGCTTAGCACTGCACGCGGTATCACCATGCTTACAATGATATAGATGATAAAAGCGGCTCCGGTTACAATTACTTTAAAACAAAGCGCCTGCTGCATCCCATGCTTTTCCTTTGCACCGAAATACTGGGTAAGAAAAATTCCTCCCGCGGCACAAATGGCATTTGTCAGCACCATAAAGACAAATAATATCTGTCCGGCAATATTTACCCCGGACATTTTGACATCACCCAGTCCGGATACCATAAAATTATCGATTAATGACACCATATTCTGTATCAGGCTTTGTGCCATAATAGGCAGGCCGATTGCCAGTGCAGATTTATAAAATGATGCCGGACCAAACAATCGATACTTTTCCTTTTTCATTATTTTTTCGTTCATATACTCTTTTTTCTTCTTTCTACACTATTATCGAATTGCGTATTCCCTTACAAAATGATTCCGATATGCCTCAATCAGTTCCATTGCTTCCTGCTCCATAGTCAGTATCCTTCTGGTTTTTTTAATCGTTTCATCATGCAGCGTAAACTGAATTCTTTTGAGTGAAATATCGATTAACTCATTCATAGAAGAAGGAATTGAACCGAATTTCATTTCGCATAATAAGCTAACGTCCGTTTTCATATATTCTAGCTAACGTCCGTTCTCTTGTCAAGAGGTATTGTAAATAAGTGAATTTATAGATTTGACTTCAGAACAGCGTCATCTGCTCAAATTCTGTTCTTCTCTCCAACAGGCACGGCACCTTGTGCAGAAGCGGCTCTGTTTTCTCTTTATCAAATATCCATGAAAAAACTTCCTCCGGCTCCAAAATAAGAGGCATACGATTATGAACAGGACTCATGGATTCATTTGCCTGCGTAGTAAGAATAACAAATCTGTCTTCATTCTGATATCGGTTATAAATTCCTGCCATAAAAAGTACAGGCTGTTCTTTCCGGTAAAATATATTTTTCTCCTTATTTCGATTCCACTCATAAAACCATGTGGCAGGAACAACTATACGTCTGTGCTCCACACACTCACGAAACATTTTTTTGTCCGGAGCAGCTTCACTTCTGGCATTAAAGATTACTTGCTTTCCATCAAAACCCGGAAATCCCCATTTCTGCATACTGCATCGAATACCATTCTCTGACGCAGCTAATACCGGGGCAATATCGGTTGGACAAATATCCTTGGTCTGCACTGTTACCGATGCTGCTTTCCTTACCTTTTCGTCCGCTATCCGAATGATTCTCTCTATCTCTCTGGCTGTTTCATCATCCACATAATATCTGCCACACATTGAAGCTCCCGCCTTTCTTCACATATCATCTCTGATTCCCTGTCAGCACCCACAAACAATCATACATTACAAAAGAAGCCGGAAGCCTTGCTGCCTCCAGCTTTCATTCATAAATCCATTTTGAGTCATTAAATGACTCCTTCATCTGTACAATCAGACACCAATTCAAACTCCAAAAACCGTCCCAGCCGGCATACATTCTCTTCTCAAAAGAAATGCCCCTTTACTGCGCTGCCTTCATCAGACTGCTCACCACATACAGCACTTCTCCGTTATATTCCACTCTTGACCAGCCAGAATCGGCGCTATAGCCGGTGCGCCGCACGGTTTCTCCGCTCTTCACCTGACATCTGACGGTGGCTTCTCCCTGAGAGGTGCTTGGCTCCGTCCTTAAGTTTACATATTCCTTGGGTGTGATATTGTCACTGCAATCCGCAAAAATAATTACTCTGCCGTCTAAAGTGGTAATACGGTTAGGGTCAGACGCCGCAACCGGAGCCTTGTAATTCAAATCTGTAGTCAAAAATTGCGTCACTGCATAAACCACTTCTCCGTTGTACACCAGTCTGGACCAACCGGTAGTAGAATTTGTTCCTGTTCTGGAAAGCTTGTCACCATTTTTAAGCTGTGCCACCACATTATCAGAATCCACCGTACTTGGCACAGAGCGAAGATTAGTCACGTCCTTTGCAGTTACCTCGTCATTTACCTCTGCAAATTCCATGGAAGCATTTCCCGATATGGGCTCGTCCACTAAATTTTCCGAATCCTCAGACAATGCAACATCGTCCTGCCCCTGCGAAAGCTCGCCGGAAGCTTCCATACCGTTATCCGTCTCATCACCCACAGAAGCCACTGACATACTCTCCGAAGACTCCAATGCCAAGGTATCCACCACCGATTCCGTAGACAGCTGGGAGCCTGCGGGGGTGCCGTTTTCCTTATCCGAGTGCGTGAAATGCCACAAAACCGCGCAGATAATAGCCGCCAAAACAACCAGCCCGCCAAAGGTTGCAAGCATTACCCACGGCTTTATCTCCCCTTCCTCCTCCGGTTCCGTCTCCTCATCGTCCTCAAAGTCATCATCCGTGATTTCTTCCCAATCATCTTCATTTATTTCATTTTTCATAGCACTTTCCTCTTAATTGTCACACACGCCTTGTTCCAAGCAGCTTACTCAATGGCCTATCTGTTACCCTTCATATTTTTCACTCTGGGCACGAATTAATTCAGCGTCCTCAAAATAATTGATACGCATAGCGCTTTTTACCTCGGACAGAGTCTGGGCTGCCACCTCACGGGCTGTATCGCTGCCCTTCTTTAATATCTCGTAAACTGCCGGAATATCCTTCTCCAGCTCTTTTCTACGGTTTCTGATAGGCTCCAGTGTCTCCTGCATTACGTTGTTCAGGAACTTCTTGACCTTCACGTCACCCAAGCCGCCTCTCTGATAGTGTGCCTTCAACTCATCAAGATTAGCATAATCAGGCAGATAACGCTCAAAATGCTCCTCCTTACAGAATGCGTCCAAATAAGTAAACACAGTATTGCCCTCCAGATGACCGGGGTCGTTTACCTGCAAATGAAGGGGGTCGGTGTACATACTCATAATCTTAGTGCGAACCTCGTCCGCCGTGTCTGCCAGATAAATACAGTTTCCTAAAGATTTACTCATCTTTGCCTTACCGTCAATACCCGGAAGTCTCTGACATGCCTCATTCTCCGGCAAAAGTGCAGTGGGCTCCACAAGCACCGGAGCATACACTGTATTAAATTTATGTACAATTTCTCTTGTCTGTTCAATCATGGGGAGCTGATCTCCGCCCACGGGAACAGTGGTTGCTTTAAATGCAGTAATATCTGCGGCCTGACTGATAGGGTAGGTGAAAAAGCCCACCGGAATGCTTGCTTCAAAATTACGCATCTGAATCTCGCTCTTTACAGTAGGGTTACGCTGCAATCTTGCCACCGTCACCAAATCCATATAGTAAAAGGTCAGCTCACAAAGCTCAGATATCTGTGACTGAATAAAAAGCGTGGACTTGGCCGGGTCCAAACCGCAGGACATATAATCTAACGCCACCTCGATAATATTCTGACGAACCTTCTCAGGATTCTCAATATTGTCCGTAAGTGCCTGCGCATCCGCAATCATAATAAAGGTCTTTTTATATTCTCCTGAATTTTGCAGCTCCACACGTCTGCGAAGGGAGCCTACATAATGCCCTACATGCAGCCTTCCTGTAGGTCTGTCACCTGTTAAAATAATCTTATCCATTCTAAAACCCATACCTTTCCCATAGCTGCCTCAACCATTCTTTTCTGCTTGCAGCTACAATTTTCAAATATTGCAATTTGTTTCTCGCTATTCATGTCTACTATCATACCATTTTTTTTACCGTTGGCAAATAGTTTTTCAGGAATGAAAATAAAAAATCGGCGCATGATAGGTTGTAGGAATTAGTAAGGCGACTGTGAGATTACAGCCCACCCATGAACTAACAAAAAATTTTGTAAATTCACAGAATGGAGACAATATGAGAAAAACAATTTGCTTTAACCACAACTGGCAATTTTCCAAGGACAAAATACATTGGCAGCCCGTAACCCTGCCTCACACCTGGAATGCTGTTGACGGCATGGACGGCAGAGGAGAATATTATCGGGGCGAATGCTACTACTCCATGGAATTTTCCGCAGCCGACCTGTCCGAGCCGGGTAACGACTCTTGCGTATTTTTGGAAATTCTGGCGGCCTCTCTTTCCTCCAAGGTCTTTATCAACGACACAGAGGCAGGCAGCCATGAATGCGGATACTCCTCCTATGTGGTGGACATCACTCCACACCTTCGCACAGATGCGCTAAACCGGCTGCTTATCACCGTGGACAACAGTGAGCGCAGCCATATTTATCCCCAAATGGCGGATTTCACCTTCTATGGCGGTTTATATCGGGGCGTAAACCTTATTATTTTGCCCAAAACACATTTTGATGTATCCTTTCACGGGGCAAACGGTATCGCTGTAACAAGCGAGGTCATCTCACAGGGTACACAGGCAATGCTTCACCTAAACAGCTGGGTATGCAGCCCATCTGAGGATTACACCATACGCTATCAAATCACCGACAGTGAGGGCAGAACCGCCGCTGAGGTCTGGCGTCTCTCCACAGAACCAAAGGCGGACGTGCTTTTAGACAATCCCCATCTATGGCAGGGTGTGGACGACCCTTACCTGTATCGGCTCACTGCCACCTTGGTTTATAGAAATGAGACTGTTGATGAAGTATCCACCCGTTTCGGAATCCGTTCCTTCCATGTGGACCCTGAGAAAGGCTTTTTCCTCAACGGCAAGCCTATGATGCTGAGAGGTGTATCCAGACATCAGGACCGGCTCTATATAGGCAATGCCCTCACACGAAAGGAGCATTATGAGGACGCTGCCCTGATTCATGAAATCGGTGCTAACACTGTGCGCCTTGCTCATTACCAGCACAGCAGGGATTTCTATGATGCCTGTGATGAGTACGGCTTTATTGTCTGGGCGGAAATTCCCTATATCAGCTGCCAGAGCGATGACCCTCACGCCCATGAAAACAGCCGAGAACAGATGCTTGATTTAATCTATCAGAACTACAATCACCCCAGCATCTGCTTTTGGGGCATATCCAATGAAATCACCATTGCCGGCGAAAAACCGGGACTTGTGGATAATCACAAGGATTTGAATAAGCTGGTAAAGAGCATTGACCCCTCACGGCTTACCACTATTGCCCATGTGAGTATGCTTCCCATGGACAGCGCACTGCACGGCATTACTGATGTAGAGAGCTATAATCATTATTTTGGCTGGTATGGCGGCACCTATGACAAGAATGAAAAGTGGCTGGACGAATTCCATGAAAAATATCCCCACATCTGTCTGGGATTGTCCGAGTACGGTGCGGAGGGAATTATCACCTACCAGCCCGATGAGCCTAAATGCAGGGATTACTCGGAAAGCTATCAGGCCGAATATCATGAGCATATGGCAAAAATTCTGATGGAGCGCCCTTATCTTTGGAGTACCCATGTCTGGAACATGTTTGATTTCGGCTGTGCCGCCCGAAATGAGGGAGGAACCGCTGGACGCAACAACAAGGGTCTTGTCACCATAGACCGTCAAATCAAAAAGGAGGCCTTCTATGTATACAAGGCATACTGGAGTAAGGAGCCCTTCGTCCATCTGTGCGGAAAACGCTATGCTCTAAGGGCGGCAGAAGCCACCGACCTAAAGGTATACTCCAACCGGTCTCAGGTGACCCTTTATGTAAATGGCAAAGCCTTTTCCACCAAGAATGGTGACAAAATATTTGTCTTTGAAAATGTTCCTCTGGAGATGGGCTTCAACTATATATACGCAGTCTCCGGCAAATGTACGGACGCGATGACCCTTGAGCGTGTGAAGGAGAAGCCCGCCATTTACACCCTGCCTCAAGAGGATGACGACATGGACGGCGTCTCCAACTGGTTCTCACAGGTAGAGACTGTCGCAAGCGATGCTCCCATGGAATTTTCCGAGACGCACTTCTCCGTCCACGACAAAATTCAGGATATTTTGGAAAATGATGACGCTTATGAGGTATTGTCAGGCTTTCTTTCCTCTGTCACAGGCATGAAGCTGAAAAAATCCATGCTGAACATGATGCGTGAAAAAACCTTAGCCGATATGACCGGCATGGTAAGCAGCATGGGCAACGAAGATAAGATTCCTAAAAACGCCCTGCAAATCGTCAATGCCGAGCTTGCAAAAATTCCAAAAGTGAAATAATCTCATGGGCAATCAGTGGGGCGGCTGCAAGCACACTCAGATGCAGCCACTCCCTGCTGCTAAGGGGCGATGTGCCAAAGGCATTGACCAAAAAGGGCACCTCAGTAACGGCAAATTGCAGGAAAAATCCCAAAATACAGGCTGCTATCATCAGCTTGTTTTCCATATGCTTCATGCGAAAGACAGATTTTTGAACATCTCTCATACCCACAGCGTGAAACAGCTGTGACATTCCCAATACGGTAAAGGAATAGGTCTGCGCCTTGGAGAGCACCGCCTCATTTTGTAAAAGAAGCGCAAGTCCCTCCAAGGTAACATTTCTGCCCTCCGCACAAAGCATTCTCAACGGCAGCATCAGAAACACTCCCAGACTGATTGCCGCAATCAGCACCCCATAAAAGCAGGTACATGTAAGTCCTCCTCTGGAAAACAGACTTTCCTTGGCTTTTCTGGGTGGATTTTTCATAAGCTCTCTTCCGTCATTTTTGTCCACCCCTAACGCCAAGGCGGGAAGGGAATCCGTAATCAGATTAATCCATAGAATATGACTGGATTTTAAGGGTGAAGCCAAGCCGCAGATAACTGCCAAAAACATGGTCAAAATTTCTCCCAGATTGGAGGAAAGCAGAAAAATCACGGATTTTCTGATGTTTTCATAGACCCCTCTGCCCTCCTCGATAGCCTTTTCTATGGTAGCAAAATTATCGTCAGTCAGAATCATGTCCGAGGCCTGCTTTGCCACGTCCGTACCGTTCTTCCCCATGGCAATTCCGATATCTGCCGACTTTAGAGAGGGAGCATCATTGACCCCGTCACCCGTCATGGCGACAACCTCTCCACGCCTCTTAAAGCCCTTTACAATGCGCACCTTCTGAGCAGGCGAGACTCTTGCAAAAATCCGGGTGTCCTTAAGGCGCTGCAAAAATTCCTCCTCTCCCATTCGCTGCATGGCTTCTCCCGTCATACACTGCTCCATGCGGGTGGCAATCCCTAACTGCTTTCCAATGGCAAGCGCAGTGTCCACATGGTCCCCCGTTATCATGACAGTACTCACTCCCGCCTGACGAAAGGTACTCACCGCCCAAGCCGCCTCCGGGCGGGCCGGGTCCTTCATACCCACAATTCCTAAGAAAATCAGCTCCTCCTCCATAGGTCTTTCACAGTCTCTGCGCATAGCCACAGCAAGGGTTCTAAGCGCAGCCCCCGACATTTCCTCCACCACTGCCCTTATCTGTCTTCGGTGCCTATCCGTTATTTGTACCGCGCGCCCTCCCTCCAAAATTTCCGTACATCTTTTTAAAACCTCATCAGGCGCTCCCTTTGTATAGCTTATAAAGCCTCCTGCTCCCCCTAATGTTCTTCGGCGCACCCTGTGAGAGGTTGTCATCATCTTGCGTTCAGAATCAAAGGAAAGCTCGTCATATCTTGGAAGCTCCTCCTCCACCCTCTTTTTATCATAACCAAACCGCTCCCCCAGCTCCAAAAGTGCCAGCTCCGTTGGATCACCCATACGATTTTGTGCCTTTTCGTCCATAACTGCATCATTACACAGCACCAAGCCTAAAAAGAAATTCTCCTGCAACGCTTCTGCCTGCCCTCTCTTTGCGGCAGCCTTCCACTGTTTTTCAAGTTCTCCCACAGACACCCTTTGGTTGTCCAAATAGCACTCTTCAACCGTCATCTTATTCTGTGTGAGGGTTCCCGTCTTATCGGAGCACACCACACTTACTGCGCCCAGTGTTTCCACTGAGGGAAGTTTTCTTACAATAGTATTCACCCTTACCATTCTGGTGACGGAAAGCGCCAGACAGATAGTGACCACCGCAGGGAGTCCCTCCGGTACTGCCGCCACTGCCAAAGAAATAGCTGTTATCAGCATCTCCGCAACATTCCTTTGCTGCAGCACCGCAATGACAAACAAGGCTGCACACAAAAGAAGTGACAGGAGGCTCAGTACCTTTCCCAGCTCTCCCAAACGCTTTTGCAGAGGTGTCATCTCCTCCCTGCTTCCTGTTATCATTTCTGCAATCTGACCGATTTCCGTATTCATTCCTGTGGCAGTTACAATCCCCTCTCCCCTGCCATAGGTGACAATGGTAGACATATACGCCATGTTACGCCTGTCTCCCAAGGGAACCTCCATACCGCTTCCCACCAAAAACAGAGCGTCCTTTTCTATCGGGAGAGCCTCCCCCGTAAGCGCCGATTCCTCAACCTTTAAGTTTGCCCCTGAAATCAGACGTAAATCAGCCGGCACCTGACAGCCCGCCTCCAGACACACCAAATCTCCTGTTACCAGCTCTGCCGCGGGAATATCCCTGCGCACTCCCTCCCGAATCACCACAGCCCGGGGACTTGTAAGCTTTTTTAAGGATTCCAATGCCCTTCTTGCCTTTCCCTCCTGCAGCATACCTACCGCGGCATTGAGCAGCACTACTACCCCGATAATTACCGCGTCACTGATTTCTCTTAAAAAAACGGATACTGCCGCCGCTACCATAAGCACATAGATTAGCGGGTCATTGAGCTGCTCCAGAAAATTCTCCACACAGGTTTTCTTTCTGGCTGCCTTCATTTCATTTCTGCCGTTTGCAAGCAGTCTCCTATGTGCCTCCGCCTCGCTAAGACCTGCTCCCCCGTCCGTGTTCAGCTTTTTTATCGTTTCCTGTATGCCGCACTGTTCAAACAAAAAAAATTCCTCCTACAAGCTTAATTGCAATGCAATTTTATGCTTGTAGAAGGAAAAGTATGTCCACTTTTCTCCTCCGCGCAGAAGCTCCTTGCCACAGGAATCTATGACTCCTGTAAAAGCTGCCTTGTGTATGCCTCTTTGGGATTTGTAAAAATCTCCTCAGTATCTCCCAGCTCTACGATTCTGCCCTCCCTCATCACCATAATCCTGTCGCTCATCTGATAAACCACATTGATATCATGGGAAATAAACAAAAAGGACAGCTTCATTTCCTCCTGTAAACTGCGCATCAGCTCCATTATCTGCGCCTGTATTGTCACGTCCAAGGCAGACACCGGCTCGTCCGCAATCACGAAGCCCGGTCTTGTAATCAGCGCCTGACCGATACTGATTCTCTGCCGCTGTCCACCGCTTAGCTGCGAGGGTCTTCTGTCAAAATATTTATCCTCAAGCCCCACTCTGTGAAGCATGTCAAAGGCTGCCGCCTCCCTGTCCTTGTCTGTCATTTTTCTCGACTTATCCAAATGCTCCAAGGCACGCAACGGCTCCTGCAAAAGCCAACCGATAGTCTTTGAGGGGTTCAGACTGCTGTAGGGGTCCTGAAATATCATCTGCGGATACGAGGAATAATGTGTTACACTGCCCTCAATATCCCTGTTGATTCCCAATATTGCCTTGGAAAGACTGGTTTTACCGCAGCCGCTCTCTCCCACAAGCCCCAGTGTCTCTCCTCTTTTCATGGTAAAGGATGCCTCCGACACAACCAGCTTCTTTTTCTTTCCGGAAAAAAGACTGTTGCCGCCCTCCCTGTAAAATACATTTAAATCCTTTACCTCCAATATATTTTCGCTTACAGCCTGTTCTCCCAAGGCTTGAGCCTTCCCGCCCTGAATACTGATATTCTCCTGCCTTACCTTCGTTGCCTTCCCTGCTCTGGAGGGTACTGCCTCAATTAACCTCTTGGTATAGGCTTCCTTGGGACTTTCAAAGATTTCCTCCACCGTGCCGCTCTCTACCACTCTGCCGTCCTTCATCACCGCCACACGATGACAAAGACGCCTTGCCAGATTCAAGTCATGGGTAATAAAAAGCATCGCATTTCTCTGCTCCTTATTAATCTGCCTAAGCAGTTCAATAATCTGGTTCTGCACGCTTACGTCCAAAGCCGTGGTTGGCTCGTCTGCCACCACAAGACCGGGGTGTAGGATAATCGCCATGGCAATCATCACCCTCTGGCGCATTCCTCCCGAAAGCTGGTGGGGATAGCTGTCATACACTCTCTCTGCGTCCTTCAGTCCCACAGAAAGAAAGGTCTCAAGCACCCTCGCCTTCCTCTGTTCAGGGGTCAAGGCCGTGGTATGAAGCCTTAACATTTCCTCCACCTGTCTGCCCACACGCCCGGTAGGATTTAAGGAGGTCATGGGCTCCTGAAAAACCATGGACATACGGCTGCCCTGATATGTCCTGTACAACGCCTTATCTCTGGGTATTCCCGCCTGAGCAAGCACCACATCATCATAAAGCACTCTGCCGGAGGTAAGCACCGCCTCCTGTGACACAAGCCCCATAAGAGTCAACGCCGTGACGGATTTGCCGGAACCGGACTCTCCCACCACACCCAATATTTCACCATCTGCAATTTCCAAATTTACATTCTTTACAACCTCCGTGCCGTCAAAGGCAACGGACAGATTCTCTATTTTTATCATACTCTCCGCTCCTATGGGTTCCTTCTCATGCCCTCGCTCAAAAGCGAAAAGCCAAGAACCAGCCATACAATGGCAAGCCCCGGTGCCAAGGCATACCAGGGTGCCGTCATCAGATAGCCCTGAGCGTCAGAGAGCATCTTCCCAAGGCTTGCGTCCGGAGGCAGCACACCGATTCCCAGATAGCTCATGCCCGACTCTGCCAGTATGGCATTATTGAAGCCAATCATTACCGACACCCAAAAGGTGGAAAAAATATTGGGTAGAATATGCACAAACAAAATACGCACCCTGCCCACTCCCATAAGCCGCGCCCGCATAATATAATCCGCATCTCTGAGCCTGATAAACTCACTTCGCACTATTCGCACAAAGCTGGGGGTAAATACAATAGCAAGAGAAATAATCAGATTCTGCCTGCCACTACCCATAAGGCTGATAACCACAAGCGCCAAAAGAATACTGGGGAATCCATTGACAGCGTCGGTAATACGCATAACTACCTCGTCTATAATACCGCCGAAATACCCGGTCAAGGCACCGATAAGAATTCCTGCACCTCCTGAGCAGACCACCACCAGCGTACTGATAAAAATGGTGGTACCCATTCCCTTCATCACTCTGGAAAAAATATCCCTGCCAAAATTATCCGTGCCGAAAGGGTGCATAAGGGAGGGCGCCTGAAAACGCTCTGCCGCAGACATGGCAGTAGTACTGTAGGGTGTCCAAAAAAGCCCCAAAATTGCCAAAAACAGTGCAACCGAGGTCATAATTAACCCAGCCGTAAAATATTTATTCCATTTTTGAATATTAGGCAATTTCACTTTTCTCATCATGTCTTTCTCTAAGTATCACATCTAACGGTTACTGATTCTGGGGTCAATCACACGATACAATATATCCACCAGAAAATACACAAAAATCACCACAAAGGTTATATATAAAATCAATATCTCTACCACCGGAAAATCTCTGGTGGAAATAGAGCTGATTAACAGTCGTCCTATACCGGGCAGTCCAAATACCTGCTCCACAACAATACTTCCCGCCACAATCTCTGCTATAATCATACCAAGAAAGGTAATTACCGGCATCATGGCATTTCTAAGCACATGCCCATACATTACCCGTCTGTCACTGCAGCCCTTGCTGTAGGCTGTGCGCACATAATCCGCCTTCATCTCCGTGAGCATGGAATTGCGTAAAAATCGTGCAGTCATGGCAATCTTAGGAATTGCCACGGAAAGTGCAGGGAAAAAGAGATATCCTAAAAAGCCGGGAAAATTATCCCGATAGCTGACATATCCCCCCGGTGAAAACAGCTTAAAAACAATACCAAACAAATAAGTCACTATAATTCCCAAAAAGAAAGAAGGAACCGCCATCGCCGCCTGCGTAAGCACACCCATGCAGGCATCCAATGCGTGACTTTTACTTTTTGCCCAAAAAACTCCGAGGGGAATGGCTGTTACTACAATGAGAATCACGGCAATAGCCGCCAGCCACAGAGTGACAGGCAGCTTATCGCCGATAAGCTCTGCTACCGGCATCATCTCGTTCATATTCTTGGAATAACGGTAGCTGACACCCAAATCTCCTCTTATTACATCCCCCACCCAGTTAAAATAACGCTTCACCGGTGGGTCATTTAAGCCCAGCTCCTCCCTTAACTGCTCCTCCCTTTCAGGCGTTGCCTCTGTTCCCAGAATGGAGGTAACTACATCGCCGGGAATAATTTGAAAGGCGACAAAGGCAGCCACAGAAACAAGGAACAATGTCATAATGAGAGTAATTAATTTTTTAAATAAGTATTTCATGAGCTGCGCCTCCTTTCGTATTATGCTTTCATTACTCTGTCCAGTATACGGTACTCATATCCTGAACATAAATAGGATAAAACTTATAGCCTGCCAGCTTTTTGTTCATTGCAATAGTGATGGGCGGCACCTGAATAAAAGCACTTCCTGCGTCCTCACAGAGAAGCTGCTGAAGCTTTTTATAGTACTCTGCCTTCTCGCTCAAATCAAGACTTGCCTGCGCCTTGAGATAGAGCTCATCATACTCTGCATTTACAAAATTCACAAAGTTCTTCTTGGAATCCGTCTGGAATCTGTTGAGAAGATACCCCGGAGTCATATCACAGGTAATACCGCAGATGGTTGACTGGTATTTTCTACCATTGTAGCAATCCTCCAGCCATGTATTCCACTCCACGGGATTGATTACCGCATTGATGCCTGCTGCCTTTAACTGCTCTGCCACTACCTCTGCCGTCTGCATATGCACCTCATAGTTGGAGGGAACCGTAATCTCCAAATCAATTCCGTCGGGATAGCCAGCCTCCGTCAAAAGCTCCTTAGCCTTCTCAATATTGGCTGTAGCTCCGTACATCTCATTCAGGTCAACATAATAATCCTTCATTGTGGGAAGCATAGCGGAGCTGATGAGCATACTGTTGCCGCCTGTTACAAACTCGTTGACAGATGCCTTGTCCATTGCATAACAGATTGCCTGTCTTACCCTTACGTCCTTCAATGTCTCATCGGCATTATTTAAAAACAACGCCTGCACCACATTGGAGGGTGCTGCAAGAATCTGAAAGTCATTTTTCAGTTCGTTTGCCTGAGAGTCAGTCAGGTAGGGGTAAATATCAATGGAACCGCCCTTCAAATCAAGAAGCGCCGTATCGGGACTGTTGACAATCTTGAAGTTCACCTCGTCCAAATAGGGAAGCCCTTCCTGCCAGTACTCCGCGTTTTTCGCCAGTACAATGCCCTCCTGAGGCTTATAAGAAACAAAAGAAAACGGTCCGGTACCGATAGGAGTACCCTCCGCAGTCTCTCCGCTTCCTGCGGGAATAATAGCTGCGGTAAAGCTGTAAATCAGCTCTGTGTTGGCACTGTCCACCGTTACCTGAACCGTATGTTCATCTACGATATCCACACTCTGAATCGCCTTTAAGGTTGAAATGAGTGCAGTGCCGTCAAGTAAGCCTGAAGCTCTCTCCAAGGAATATTTCACGTCCTCAGCCGTCACCGTATTGCCATTGTGAAACTTTACATTCTCACGAAGTGTAAAGGTGTACACCAACCCGTCCTCGGAAATAGTGTAATCACTTGCCACTGCATTCATTAGATTGCCATTCTCATCGGTCTTGACAAGACCTTCAAAAATGTTGAATAGAATTTCCTTAGTTCCTGCCGCAGTTGCTTTGTGTGGGTCAAGACTGTCAATATCCTGTTGTATTCCTACAACAACAGAGGACTTATCCTCCGAAGACTCTCCCGTGCCACCTGCGCATCCGCCCAGTGCAGCCATCAACAGAAGTGCCATAAAAAGGCAAACGTAAAATCGCTTTTTCATAATTATGTTCTTCTCCTCTTCGTTAAATAGACCTCTCACTATTCTATTGTCCCCTACATTTTACCACACAAACATAAGATTGCAAGATTTTTTATGACTGAACTGATAATCTTGCACGGCAGACGGCATTCATCAGGGCTGCACCCAATTATATACCACGTCACTCAGTGCCCTTCGCTCTGCCCTTGCCGAATCTGTTCTCTTATTTCCAAACCCGATTACAGCCATAAGCTCAGCGTTATGAACACCTGTCCATTGGTCTATTTCCTCCTGCCTTTCAAAGCATTCACCTATCCAGCAGGAGGCTATTCCCTCTGCCTGTGCCTCCAACAGCATATTTTCAATAGCCGCTCCTATTGCCATAAGCTCCTTCTCTCGTTTAATTGTGGCAGACGGCTCCATATAGACCACGATAAAAAATGCTGCTGTCTTAACCCATTTATTATGAGGGAAAAAGCCAATAAATTCCTCTGACGGCTCTTCCACCACAAAAAATCTCCATGGCTGGCTGTTTTTTGCCGAGGGTGCCAGAGTTGCCGCAGTTATTATATTGATAATTACCTGCCTGTCAATGTCATTCCTCTTACTAAAAAGCCGATTGCTCTTTCTCTCTTGAATCTCCTTGCAGAAAATCATAGGGCTGCCTCCCTTCTAATCAGCTTTCCCGATGCATTCCTTGGCAGCCTGTCAACAATAGCAAGCTTCCCCGGAAGCATATAAAGAGGCAGCTTTTGAGACAATTCCATACTCAGTCTTTTCAAATCCCAGTCCACACCGTCATTCAAAGCCACCTTAAGACCGATTATGGTTCTTGAAGCCTCCCTGATACCATAAGCTACGCACTCCCTGATTTCCTGTATTTCATTTACGATATTCTCTATTTCTTTGGGATAAATATTCATACCTGCCTTGATTATCATGTCATCCTCCCGGCTCAGAATATACAGCCTTCCTTTCTCGTCCTTATAGCCCATATCCCCGGTATTGAGCCAACCGTCGACCACCTTGGCTCGGGTCGCCTGTTCCCTTCTGTAATAGCCCCTCATAACTGAAGGGGTGTGTACGCAGATTCTTCCCTGTGCTCTCACAGGCAGCTCTTGCCCTGCACTATCCGTAATCCTGATTGTGATTCCCTTAAGGGGAAACCCCACCGATTCAGGCACCTCATCAAACATTTCCGGAGGAAGATAGCTCACTCTCGGTGAGGCTTCCGTCAAACCATATACATTATATATAGCAACGTCAGGAAATGCTTCTCTGATTTTTTGCGCAATGCTGCCGGACAGACACTCTCCGCTAAGAGCCACCACTCTCAGGGCACACTCTTTCAAATCCTTCTTTCTAATCCTTGCCATTTGATTCAGCAGGGTTGGTGTTCCACACATTACCGTGATTTCCTGCAAAAGTAGCTGCTTATACACTGCTATAGGATTGTACTCTCCACTGTAAAAGAAAATATTAACTCCCTGATACAAGGCCAGCAGGAATTCACCTGTGAAAACGGCACAATGATATAAGGGTCTGGCAATCATAATCGTATCCCGTGAAGAAAGCTTAAAATATTCACCGATTGCCTCCACATTTTGAATCAAGCCACTGCCGGTAATCATTACCCCTTTAGGTTTGCCTGTAGTGCCCGACGTATTCAGAATAACCGCAATCTCCTGCAATTCGGGCTCCAACGCCTTGATGCTCCCCACTGTCCTATAACACATATCCTTTAATGAAAAAATACTGCAGGATACTGCTATGGGTAGTTCATCAAGGTCGGTAATCAAAATATCCGGCTCCACTTCCGCAACAATATTCAGACAGTGCTGTGTGCCATATTGCAAGGACATGGGAACCGGTATCATACCGGCCTCCCATGCGGAAAAGATACCCAGTGCAGTGAAAAGACTGCTTTGACACAAAACACAGCATTTCCCGTCTGACATACCACAGTCATTCAGCCTGCTGCCAATACTCCTTACTTTTTCAACAAATTCCTTGTATGTATACCTCTGCCCCTCATCATAAATGACAGCTTCCTCATGCTTTCGCATGTGCTCTATCAAAAAGTCTTTTACCATTTTAACTCTTCAATCCCTTCCACACTCAGATAAACTCCCACTATAGAAATCAAATCCTTTACTGATTTTAGTTTTCTCGGCTGCAAATCCTCATCACAAAATTCAATGTTGAACTCTTCCTCCACCGCCAAAATCAAATCTACCTTTGTGAGTGAATTAAAGCCGATATCTACTAAAAAATCCTCCTGTGCTACCGTAATTCCTTCCATTGCCATGGACTGTACAAGCTCCAATACCTTTTTTTCAAGCTCCTCTTTTCCTATCTTTTCCATCTGCTCATCACCTCCATTCCTATATTGCTCTGTTTCAGATTCCTAATTTCCCATATTCCTCAACAGACCTGCTCTATCCTTCTGCATAAACCAATCCTTAAATTCCATATCATAGCTCAAAACCTGCTTCTCCTTCGGGCACACAATCTGCTTCATAAAATCCAGATTATCCGGCTGAATTTCTTCCAGCAATTTCATATACTCTTCATTCTGTAATAGCTTCTCAAAAACAACAGCCGTGTTTTTCAGCGCATAGAAGCATTCCTTCATTACTCCATATTCAAATATTCTGTTTTTCAGCAGCTGATAATCCTTCCCCTGATACTCCTTTGTAAAAAATACATATATATCGCTGAATTTGTATAAAAGCAAGTCCCTTCCGGTCATAACCCAGTCTATGGTAGTTGCTTCCTTATATAGGTGGCAGCATAATTGAATCATAAAATCCGCTCTGTCAAGGGTCACAAATTCTCCCGACGGACCCGCTACCTTCCTTGTTCTTTGAAGCATCTTCCTAACAATACCGCTCTCCTCCGGCTTATAATCCAATGAGAAATTGATGTCCACCATAATCGCCTCATCATCTACCACCTTGAAAAAAGGTACTGTTTCCCCATAGTTCATTCTTGCCATTACAATTTCCCTGCGTGTGGCAGGTATGATGCCCTTTCCCCGCACATACTGCCCCTGAACAAAGCCGCCCTCCGCAAGCAGCCCGGTACACCTTGACAAATCCTCTTCCTGCACCAATATATCAATATCATTTGAAACTCTGCAGCCCTTGGGATAAAGCATCGTGGAGAGATAGGCTCCCTTTAACAATGCATAAGCAAAGGTACTTTTGGAAAAAATCTCAGAAAGGATGCCCACATCTCTTAACAGCAGCTCATATTTTCTTAGATTATCATTATAAACCGCCTCCATGGTCCAACGAAATTCCTTGGATACCTTCAACCCCTTTAATCTCCTCATATTCAGATAGCCGATACCACCCATACGGTTCAAGCACAAAGCTCCCAAAAGCCTCTCCTGACTCTCCGGTATCATTACCTCATCAGTCTCTTCCATAAAGAAATCCGACAGCCTAAAAAACAAATTATCCATTATGTAACCTCCCATACTGATAAATCAATGAATACTCTCTTTCCATGCGCTTTCTATCCGGAACATGCAACGGCGTAATGGAAGTACAAAACCGCTCCTTCGTACCATTCTCCATAGTCTCCGTTACCTGATAGACCAGCACTCCGATTTTTCGTCTCAGCTGCCTTTTTGTCTTCTCCAAAAGGTCCATATTCACAGCTTTAGAAAATATGTATGCCTTGCCCCTCACCCTTCCCTCGTTATCAGCAAAATAGGTGCAGTTGATAGTCTCCCATGCAGACAGCTCCCTATCAGACACCTTCCGAAAAATCTGCCACATCAATTCATTGTAATCTGCAATATCAATTTCTTCTTCAATATCAATTTTTTTCTGATTCAAAACCCTCCGTATAAGTCTTTCTTGGGCAAGTCCGTTCGCCTTAATGAGCATAACCTTCCTGCCATCTTGTATCGGCTCTGCCTCTGCATGACTTTCGCGCCTTTTAAAAACCACCTGCACCTCTATAGGCTTGCGAATCCGGCTTTTCAAAAATCCAAGCAGACCCATATTTCGTATATTCCACCTAAGTAACTGATACTTCATTTGCTTCCCCTCCGATATCCGTATCCCTAATTTCTATGATTGTTCCCTCAGGTGCCCTTAACTTCATCAGCCTTTCGCCCATAACCGTATAAATATTCTTTCCCCCCTTCGGCAGGAAGGAAGAAACTCCAAGGCTCAGCAGTCTTGCATATTCTGCCTCTATATCCTCCGTAAAAAAGGCAATATGTACCACCCCCTTCTGACAAGTGCTGTTTTCTCCTACCACTGTACCTCTTTTCGGCGTTTGAAGCTCCAGCTTGATGTCTCCTATCGTAATCCATGAATTATAATCTCTTCCATGAAAATCCTTATTTTCTTTAATGACACAGCCTTGAAAAACCCCCTTGTAGAATTCCAGCGATTCCTTATAATTATCTGTCAAAATGCAAACATGATGAAAATTCATATTCCTTGTCCTCCCTGCTAAAAAATATTAACGATATATTCCTGCCTCCAAAGTCTCTATTCCCATTGCCTGCTTTACCATAACCAGCCTTTCATTCAGCTGCAAATCATCTTTCCATTTTTCCAGAAAAAGAATACTGTCATTTATGATATCCGGTATCTCCCAAAGCTTCGCACGCAAAATATCCTCTGCAACCTGATAGCACTTATCATCACACACCTTACGAACCTTGTCTAATTCTACAATCATATAATCAAGCTCAAAGCCCAGCTTAAGCTCCTTATTCAGCTTTACCGGAAGTCTGACCTGCTCTCTGAATGCCAAAAATCTCCGTACCGTCTGAACAATGCTATCACATATGACGCCAATCTCCGAATCACAAAAGCAGGTGGTTCCATCTTCCAGCAAATATCCCTTTTCCACAAATTTATCGTAGATTTGGGTGTGTTTATAGGGTCTGAGAATATTTACCAGCTTCTTTGGCGTAACATGATATTGCTTCAGAAAAGCAACACTGTTCAACAGAGTCTCCCTTGTGGATTCGGGATTAAAGGTAATATATCCGATTCTCAACCTGTACTCTGCATTGACATCACATGAAAAGCCAAGCTCCTCCAGCTCCTTCATAACCTGCAAATGCTGCTTAACATCTGAACGCCGTCCAAAAAAATCCATATCCTTTTGGTTGATATTTTCGATTCCGATAAATAAATCACACAAGCCGCATTCCTTTAACCGCTCAATTACATAGGAAGTCACACTATCCGGACGGCATTGCATATGCAGACGTATACCCGGAATAGCAAGCTTTTTCAGTTCATCACAGAAATAGTCCACCTTTTCCTTTGCCCTTTTGGGATTTCCGGGCAGAAAATTATCATCTTCAAACAAAAACTGCCTGACCTGATAGACTTCATATAAATATTTCATTTCCTTTATCAGATTATCAACGCTTCGCTCCCGATATACGATTCCCTCCTGCAGCTTTGCATAGGCACGAACAGAACAGTATTCACAAAACATATAGCAGCCTCTGCTGCTGATTATTCTTGCAGAAACTTCTCCGGGATATTTTTGGCATAATTCCTGTAAAACATCTCTTGCCATAAAGGGAAGCTCATCTAAATTTCCAAACCTTGGCGCAGACCTTGTCCTGATAATTCTGCCCTCCTTATCCCGAAACGCAATTCCCGGCACTGATGCCAAAGCCCCACCCTCCAATACAGTCTTGAAAAAGCAGGGAGCGCTGATTTCACCCTCCCCGATAAATACTGCTTTTACCTCCGGCAATAAAAATGCCTCCGGAGAAAGGGAGGGGCCATGTCCTCCAACTATAAACCATGCCTTGCCCCCTGTCTCTCTATACAATTCAATAAACTGCCTGCAGACCTGTGCATCATCAGAAATAAAGGATAAGCCTATATAGTCCCACTCTCTGCCTGCTGCCTTCTTAACCGCCTCAGCAATCGAATCTCCTTCCACACTTGGCTCATAAAGCTCCACCGTCAGCCCCGGTATATCTGCCTGACGTATAGCCGCAGCCAGATACGATATTCCCAATGGCTCCATAAATCTTTTCACACCAAATGAAGCATTTATATACAATACCCTTGTATTCATGGTATGCCGCCTTCCCCATTAACAATCAATGTCCAATAAATTTTTAAGCCTAAGGTCCTTTATTCGCTTGAACTCACAGCCTATCTTCTGCTTTGACCCTCTGAAAAAATCTCCATGGTAATCTCCCCCCACCGTAATATACATATCCCACAAAAGACAGTAATCCACCAGCCGCCTTTCAAATATCTCCTTATGCTTGGGATAAAAACACTCTATTCCGTCAATACCAAATTGCCTGAATTCCTCCAGATGCCTGTCTGTCTCTGCATTTCCGCCATCCGTAATTTTGAAGGTCTCTCCGGGATGTGCCAAAATGGCAACACCTCCCGCATGATGTATTTTCTGAATAACCTCCTCCGCCTTGGGGAAGCATGCCCGTTTTTTATAGCGCTTCATAAGCGAAATAGCGGTCTCCATATTATCTGCTGCCCCTTGAGCCACAAGAAAATGTATCAGCTTAAAGCCTCCGTCCTTATGGGAGCATGAATACTCCTGATAAGCAGAAATGTCAATGGGATACTCCTTTGCTATCCGCCGCAGAGTCTCTTCGTCCGTCCTTTCCAATAGCATTTTGTTATCAGCCACAAATCTGTTAAAGGACGCGTCCTCCAAATCAAAGCCATATCCTAACAGATGACATCTGTGTCCCTCGTAGGTGCTGTCAAGCTCTATCCCCTGCAATGCCTGTAAGCCATAGTTCGGTGCTATTTCCAGTGCCTCTCTTGTACCCGCCAGCTCATTATGGTCCGTAATGGAAATAATACCTACACCATTCTCCACTGCTCTCTGACAGATACTTTCCACGCTCTCCGTACCATCTGAATGGCAGGAATGTATGTGCATATCTACAAATACACTACTGTTTCTCATCTCTATCCCCCGTCCTGCTCCCCTCATAGACTACACCGCTCTTTACAGCTACCCAAGCTTTATCAGCTCTGTCATAAATCCCTTCATCTATCACTGCGGGTTTTTTCTGCTCCCTCAAAATAATGGCAAGATGTGATAAGGCGCCTCCTCTGGAAAAAATAAATCCGTCATAGTAAGGAATCAGTACTGACAGGCAGGGTGCCGGATAGGGTGCTGCCAGTACCTTCCTGCCGCCATTCTCATGAAACCTTTTACTGTCAAGATATTCCTTTTGGCGCATCAGGAATGCCCCTTCTGCAATTACACTGCGGGTTCCAAGCTGCTTTTTCATATCCTCCAGCTCGTCAATGGTCATAATATTCAGCTCTCCCTCAAAATCGCCGGCAGAAATCACCCTTTTTGCAACATCGGACACCTCGAAATCTTCATTTTCAAGGGTGGCATCATTGAAAAATGCATGCTCACCCGCCACCTCAAATTCCAGCTTTGCATTTGGGATTTCACGATTGATTGCCACTGTCATATCCACAATTTCCCGCAGCTGCGTTTCACTAAGCTCCCCCTTCACAGGAGACTCTAAAACCGTCTTCTCAAAACGGTTTGTCTTATCTGTAAACTTCCAAATAGTATCATATTCCAATATATCCTTCTGACAGACATGGTACTTATCATCTACAATATAACGCGAAAAATCCAAGGCACCTGTCAGGAAGCCGCCAAAGCCCCCCGGCATACACTCAATAAAAATCTTTCCGTCACCCATAATACAGCTGTTCCCGCAGCCCTCTGTTTCTGTAATCTCCTGAATTCTGACAATGAGCCGTTCTCTTTTCAGGCTTCGGTACAGCTCTGCCAAAAAACCCTCAACCAGCTCCTTTTTCATTGTACGAATCCCTATTTCGCTCTCTATTTTAAAAATGTTTACTGAGGGAAACGCATTAAAAACAGCAGCCATGTCCAAATCCTGTTCCGTGTAAAACACATATTTTACAATGGGCAAATGCACCTTATGCTTCTTACAGATTGTCCTTAAACGCATGCGTTTATCGTACCATTTCATGTAACGGTCATAGAAATCCGACATATCTGTTTCGTCCAAAAGCTCCGCAGCTTCAGAATCAATCACTGCAAATGAATTTATCCTTTTGCGCCTCTTTAAGGCAGTTATGGGCCGCACCTGCAAAATCATAAGCCCCTGCTTATCAATAAGCCACTCCACATCTACCTCACAGCCCAATTCATCACGAAGCACCGCAACAGCCCGATACAAAGCCTTCGACTGCTCTGCAAGCGCCCTTGGAGCCTGACCCTCTATACCCTCCTCTGATAACTCAAAGCCTGTATTTTCTTCTCCGTTTACTGTCTTCTCTGCGCCACCATAAGAAAATTCTCCATAATACGCATCTCTTCCAAAAGGATTTTGGGAAAATATCACGCCTCCCACCTCTGCCCTGTGATAGCTCTGTATCAACACTGCAAGGGGCTTATGCTCCATACACTTATTATAAAATGCACTTGCCCAAACCTCTCTGATTGCAGCAAGCAATGCCTGCTCATCAGAAACATTACCCACAGACAGATACATTCCTGCCATGCTTGTCCGGCTGCCGTCCTCTAAGGGAGAGGAGGACCTTACAATCACGGGATAGCCCGTTTTAGCCATGCCCGCCCTCAGCTCGTCTAATATTTTCTGCGGCAGATGAAAGGTTTTTATAAGCTCTCTGAGCTTTACAAAGTCATTTTCCCCATTGCAATCCCGATACTGTGCTTCTGCATTATTATCCCTTACCGTTTCTTCAAATGCACTTATCGGAATTACAAACCCATCTGCCGCTCTTAATCCGCATTTTTTAATGAGTGCCATATTAAAAGCTTTGTTGCCAACCTCCGATACAACAAAATTTTCTCTTTCGCTATCCGCTAAATTGATAATGCTCATTTCCATTCCTCCAAACAGGTTCCTTACACCATATGGTCAATGCATTTATTGTATCTGGCTGTAATATCTGCACAGAATTTGCTGCATATATCACCCCCGCATATTCCCTTGGCACCCTTTCGTATTTTATATGTCTGTTCCCTCATGGCATCCTCTACAAGACTTCCAAGACACTTTCCCCCTTCTCGATAATTAATATAGCAGGGATAATATTTGCCGTCCGGTCCTACCAAACGTTCATCGCACATTAAATAGCACTGTCTTGGCACCTCATCATGATATCCTCTGACACGATTTTCTACCAGATACTCGATTCGATTGCGCAGCATTACAAAATCCTCAGGGTTGTCCGGAATCATTGCCTTTAATTGAGGATACAGCTTCTCATAATACATGTCCGAATAATCGCTCCATCTTTCACGAAGCTGCGCTATAGGCATCAGCTTGATATCATTGGGCTTTAAATCCAAATAAAACTGAAGCATTTCCGCCAGCCTGTCTATCGTAGCCGGCGTTACCGTGGAATTTAGCGTAACATGCACATTATAGCCTTCTTCCTCTCGCAAGCGGGTCACCTCATGAATTGTATTGATTACACGTTCAAAGGAACCCTTAACTCCCACTATTTTATCGAATTTGTCGGCTTCATTTGTGTCCAATGAAATATGTATTCCATACAATCCGTTTTTCACTAATTTCCGGTAAATTTCCACATCAGCCGTGGCATTAGAGGTTATAATAGGCTTCATTCCCATATCCGCAGCTATTTTTACAAGCTGGGGCAAATACGCAATCAGAGTCGGCTCCCCGCCTGTATAATGAATGTATTCACAGCCTGCCTCTGCCCACCTTTTAATATTTTCAATTAACAGCTCCTTTGAAATCCTCTCCTCCTTAGCATCTATCGTCTTTCTCTTTTGACAATAGCCACACGCCAGATTACATTTCTCCGTAAGTACAATTTCCGCTCTATATACATATTCCGGATTTCCCTTTTGTAGTCTGTCCACTGTCTCCTCAACCCTGTCAACAGAAATTGATTCAAACTGAATAAGCTTCCCCTTTTCTTTTACACTCTGTTCCATATTCCCCTATTCCTTCCCCTAATTATCTGATTTTCTATGAATACAATACATTACCTGCGCGTATTCCTTTTTCATATCCCCTGCATCCGGCACATGCACCGGAGTAACTGATGTCTCATAAATTTCCCTGTCCTTATCTATGACATAAAAAAAATCAATGCCACACCTGCGCCGGATTACTATTTTAAGCTGTTCCAGCAAGCTCACCGGACAAGCCTCATCAAATTGCAGTATACAAGCCCGACTATTCCCCTGCGAGCTGTAATACTGGTCATTAATCTGCTTCCAATATTCCTTTTCACGCCTCTCAACGGACGGAAATAACACCTGAAGTGCTTCATTATAGTCCGAAATTTCATACTCCCCTTCTATATTGACGCCCTTCTCCTCCAGTATTTTTCGTATTATTTCCAGCTTTGCATAGCCGCTTGGCTTTACAAGCATAAACGGCTTCCAATCCGCTACAGGCTCTACCTCCACCTCCTTATAACTGCTTTCTTCTATCTCCTTAAAAACGATATAGCGCTTCTTTTGAAGCAGGCTTAATACCCAGCCGCGATACCCCAAATTCTTAATCTTCCACCTTCTTCTGCGCTTTCTTAATGCACTGTCCATTTCCCCTTTTCCCCTTTTTATTTTATTGCTTATTGATACATCTGAGCCTGCGCCTGATACATTTGCCTGTAAAATCCATTATTCCTCATCAGCTCTTCATGTGTTCCGTCTTCAATAATTCTCCCCTCCTTAAATACCAGTATTCTGTTTACTACTGCTGTAATCCCCAGCCTGTGGGATATCAAAAGTGTAGTTCTGTCTCCTGTTACATCTGAAAAATCCTTATACAGCTGCGTCTCTGCCACCGGGTCCAACGCCGATGTAGGCTCATCAAGTATCATAATGTCAGTGTCATCACGATAGGCAGCGCGCATAATGGATACCTTCTGCCACTGTCCACCCGATAAATCCCTTGCTGTATTGTTAAAGGTTCCTATTTCTTCATTCAGCCCATGCTCCTGACTGTCAATCACCTCTGTGGTATGCAGCCTTTCTGCCAAAGCATATATTTCTTCATCAGAAGCCTCTCTTTTCTTATTGGAGATACATATATTGTTCCGCAGAGTATCCTCATAGTGTGCAAAATCCTGAAACACAGCAGAGATAGAATTTCTCACCTCCCGCACATTATCCCGAATATCCCTTCCGTTTACCAAAATCTGACCCGTATCCGGCTCAAACATACCGCACAGCAGATTGATAAAGGTAGTCTTTCCGGAGCCGTTTTCTCCCACTATGGCAATTCTCTCCCCCTTTTTAATTGTAAGGCTAATATCCTTTAACGCAGGCTCCTGTGAATTCGGATAAGAAAAGGTCACATGAGAAAACTCAATATCCTTGACCTCCATTTTATCCTCCGTAGAAGCCGGTTCTCTTTCCAGCTCATCAAGATAGAAGAATGCTCTCATATACGGGACCTGACCAAACAACTGTGCCACCCCGATAAAAAGCAGAGCTGTTGTCCGCTGAAAATCAATCGCCAAAGAGTACACCAAGGTAAATGTACCGATTCCAATAGCAGGATTATCGTATATTTTCATAAGCGTCAGAACCAACACAAAAACAAATGCAAAGCTGCGAAGAAAATCTGCCAATGCATTATACTTTACATGCTTTTGGGTAAGCTCCTTTTTTTTGGCACAATAAATATCCGCATAATGCCGCCAGCGCCCCTTAAGATAAGGAAACAGACCATAATGCCTGATTTCCTGCATTGTCCAGTCACCGCCGCAGACAGCATAATAATGTAAAACCAAATTATTTTCCTGCATCCATTTGGTAGCGCTTCTGTACTGTTCATCATTTTGCTTATATGCCAGAATAACCGCCGGCACACTGGTCACCAAAAGAATAAGTACAATGGAAAATCCCACCTCACACAGTGAGTACACAACACTGACAAACGTAATGGCGCTTTGCAAAAGACCCACCAGATTTTGCAGGCATTCCGCCACCTGCATTCCCGCCTGAGCCTCCACAAAATTTACCTTCTCATAAAAATCATCATAATTTTCAATATATTTATACTTGACGCTGCACTTACACTCCAAAATCCTTTTTCGCAGATATTTCAAAAAATAGAGTCTGGAATCCGTTCTTCTCGACAGATTCTGTAAATATTCAAATACCGCTCCTATCACAAACAGGCAGATAAGTGCAATCGCCCATTTCATGGCAGCCCATAAGCCCACCTCCCCCATAAAAAGCTGTTGGGCACTATCCGTAAGTCTTTGCAGCACCTTTGCAAGCAAAATAGGCATCAGTGACATTACAAAGCCAAGAACGGTAATCACCTTTGAAAAAGTACTTCTAATCTGAATACTCACCCTGAGTGCGTGTAAGATAACATGTGTACTGCTTTCTTTATTTTCTGCTGCTTTTTCTTCCACTCTTTCCCCCTCCTTATTCCGAAATCTTCTGATACCATTCTGCCTGCATATTAAAGAATTGGGCATATTTTCCGTTTTTCTTTAACAGCTCGTCATGGGTTCCTACCTCCACAAGCCGCCCCTGGTCTAATACAAAAATTCTGTCAGCCATTCTTGCAAACCCTACACGATGGCTTATCAACACTGCCGTACTTCCCTCGACCTTGGACTTAATTGTTTCAAACTGCTCCATTTCTGCCAATGGGTCCAACGCCGATGCAGGTTCATCAAAAATCACAATAGGGCGGTTACTCATATGGGAGCGTGCTATAGCAATCTTTTGCTGCTCTCCTCCGGACAGCATCACTCCATCCGGCTTTACGTCTCTTTTCAGCCAAAGCTCCATATCATCGTTTAATCTGTTTAGCAGCTTCCTACAGCCGCCTTTATCTATCGCCTCCAAAATCATCTTCCGGTTCTCAATATTTTTCACATCACCAAAGCCTACATTCTCCCGAAGGGAAGCATGAAATAAACAGAAATTTTGGAAAAACATTCCGATTCTGCTTTGAATGGCTTGTGGCGAATATTCACTGTAGGGTACACCATAAAAGTACAGACTTCCCCCTGTAGGCTGATATAAGTCCAACAGCAGCTTAACCAAAGTAGACTTTCCCGAACCGTTTTCGCCCACAAGGGCAATGGTCTCCCCTTTTTTAATTTGAAAGCTCACATCATGAAGTATCTCCTGCCTGCCATCATAGGAAAAGCTCACATTATCAGCCTCAAATACAACATTCTCCTCTCCTATGGCACCTTCCTCCCCTGCGCTGCCTGCAATTCCTTCGTCCTGCTCCTTAGGCGCAGCCATAATAAATTTTCTTTGTCTCTCCAAAGAAAACAAGCCTCTATCCACCTCCTGAATATTATAGGATACTGTTTTAATCCCGTTGGAGATGTTCTGTCCTAATATGTATAAGGTAACAAATGCGTCCACCCCCAAATTGCCATTAGCAATACTCAGTATGGATATAAGTACCACAACCGACATATAAAGGTAGAAAATAATGCCGCTGATAAAGGATATTGTCTCCAGCCAAAATGCCCTCTTATAATCAAGCCTGTTTAATTTCTCATATTCCTTTTCCCAGTTGTCGATAACCTCTGATTTAGTGTTATAAATGCGCATTTCCTTTGCTACGCCGGGAGTGGTTACTACAGACTGATAATAATCTATCCTTCTTTCGATTTCTCTGGTCTGCATAAAATCCAGTCGCGCTTTTTCCGCAAATCTGATGCTGATAAAAATAACCACAATAATATACAAAGCTGCAATTCCTGCAATCACAGGGGAAATATGAAATGCAACAAGAAGTAATGAAAATATGGAAACAAATTCTGAAATAAGACGACAGGAAGCACTCATGAAGTCCGTCAAAGAACCTGCTCTGCGCATGATTGCTTTGTACTCATCACGCACTTCCTTGTCGAAGATTTTTTTCATATCATACCTTTGAACGCTGTCCATCAGCATTTCCTGCAGCCCAAGATGATAATAATCATACATGAGCATATACAGAAAATCACCGTTGATTCTTCCTGACAGACCATTCAATACCAGTACAAGCCCTAAAAACACAATATAAGGTACAACAGCCGCAATGCCTTCTCCCCCTGCATCAATAAACATCGACAAAGCGGATATAATACGCTGATAAAAACACACTGCAAGAGCAGGCAGCACTGCCACGCTCACACTTAATATAATCCAAAAGAAAAAAACTGCCTTATTAATCTTGATGGCAGATACCAATGCCCATTTACCTGTCTTAATCTTGTTACACAATTCTTTTTTCATATATCCCCCAATCAATCTGCACAAACCCCACTCAATGCAAACACATGCACAAATTCATTCTCCGGCCATACAAGCTTTTCAATGGGATACTCCGGGTCTACCCCATAGCTCACCCCGTAGATTCTTCCATGTATTACGTCTTCACGCTTCCTTTTATTGATGTATCTTCCCTCCCAGGCAACTGCCTCTCCAAAATGAGGCTCCCTGCTCCAGTCGGTAAATCCCATTTCTATTATCTGCTTTTCCCGTCCTTTATAAATTACCTGAATGTCCTCTACGGAATCCTGCCACGTTCCGTATATCAAAAACTGTAAGCTGCTATAACAGCCTCCTCCCATATCAATACAGCTTCCGCCCTCTTGACCTGCAATGCTGTTCGGCCGCTCTCCCTCTGCCTTGGGAAAATAGAATTGCATTTCTCCCACATTCCATATGCTGTCCACCGGAATTAGTGCGTCTACCTCATACTCCTCCTGCATAGCAAAATAATGGCTGTATTCATTATAATACTCTGTCAAATCTATAAACCGGATTTGCTCCTTCTTATGCCCTGCTTTGGCTTCTATGGGCTGTTTCGCCCCTCCGTCCTTTTCTAAATCCAGCATATCCTGTATAATCCGCGCCGTTTCTTCCTCAAAGTCCGCCACAGCATATATCTTTTGACTGATTCTTTGCGCTAACTGAGGACTTTTATCATCTGCCAAGCGCATAATAAACGTCCTAATCATACTCCACTTCACAATAAGCGTATTGAACCTGTCTATTAATATCTCTGTGTCAATAGCCGCATTCTGCTCCTTCAGAAGCTCTAACAGCTCCAAAAACTGAACTCTTCCGCCATATATTTTCTCGATATTCTTATGTAAGGGAACTGCCCATCTTGTAGATGCAGCCTCCAATTCCTTTTCCATATCAACTGCAAGAAAATCCTGAGCAAATGCCCGCATTTGCTTAAAGCAGCTTTTATCATTTCCAAAATTCAGCTTATTCAAGGTATTCTGCAATAACACCCTACAATCCACGCCCGACTCATCATAGGGTAAAAAATCAAAGGTCACAAAATTTCTGCTTCCCATTAAGAACGATGAATAAGGGAAATAACCTCTCTCACGTATCGGTATGGAATCCACACAAATAAAACCCTGCTCATTAAATCCTGTTATCAGGCATGCATGGTCACTGTGCTGCTTCTGATAATCAGGCTGCCAATCCAGATAATAGGTATCACAGAAAACTACTACCGGCATTCCTGCCCTTATCTGCTTCTGAATTTGCTCTATTCTATCCTCCTTCGCCACCTCCGGATGATAATAAAAGTCTATTCCATAATATTCATGTAAATTCGCAGTCACCTTATCGATTTCAGCGCTAATCCTTTTCCCAAGGATTTCTCCTTTATCCGGCTCATAGCGAAACCCCCATGAATTTCCAAAGCAACGCTTATACTCCCCACGCTTCCAAATGACAACCGTCATAATGGCATTTAGAAAGCAGGATAAACCGGCTATAAAGAATGGCTTTATGGAAAGCTCATTCCGTTCCTTCTTTTCCCCTTCTTTTTGCATACAATTCCCCTTCCAAACTTTTACCGTCATATTTTACAATGAGAATATCATGCGCATCCTTCTTTTGTCAATATTATTTGTCACTTTTTATTATTTTTTCTTGCATTTTTCGTCGGTTTTTGTTCATTATTGCCAATTTTTATCACAATCCCATCTGAATTCGATACATTTGCGCATACTGTCCGTTCAGCTCCATAAGTTCCTCATGACTGCCCTTCTCCGCAATCTTTCCATCGCAAATCAAGATTATTAAATCCGAATCCCTGATAGTCGACAGCCTGTGTGCAATGATAAAGGAGGTTCTTCCCTCTGTAAGCTGTAGCATTGCTTTGCGGATATGACGCTCTGTAACCGTATCCACCGAGCTGGTTGCCTCGTCCAAAATCATAATGGGCGAATTGGATAAAACAGCACGGGCAATGGTAAGCAGCTGTCTCTGACCCTGACTAAGCTCTGCTCCGCCCTGAGCAAGAACCGTATCATACCCTTCCGGAAGCTTGCGGATAAAGCTGTCTGCCCCCGCTGCCTTTGCAGCCTCCACTATCTCCTCCAAGGCAACGTCTTCCCTGCCATAGCTGATATTATCCCGAATGCTTACGCCAAACAGCGCCGTATCCTGTAATACCACTCCAAAGGCATCTCGCAAATCCTTCATGCGGTATTCCCGCAAATCATGCCCGTCAAGTAAAATCCGCCCCTGATTCACATCATAAAAGCGGGTCAGAAGATTAATCAGGGTAGTCTTTCCGGCACCTGTGGGGCCTACCACCGCCACTCTTGTTCCCGCCTTAATGTTCAGACTGACATTGTCAAGAACCATTCTGTCCGGCTGATAGCCAAAGGATACCCCTTCAAACCGTACCTCTCCCCTGATATGATTAAGGGGCAACGCATTGGGCTTATCCTCCGGCTCCGTCTCCTCATCCATAATTTCCAAAATTCTCTCTGCCCCCGCTACTGCAGTCTGAAAATTATTGTAGATATTGGCAATATCCACAAAGGGGCGGGTAAACTGTCTGGAATACAAAAGGAAGCTGGAGATTTCCCCCACCGTAATAAGCCCCTTAGATGCCATTATCCCACTTGTAACGGCAATCAGCACATAATTGAGATTATTGATAACATTGGTAAGAGGCATAAGATATCCCGACCATATCTGTGCCTTGGTTGCCACCTCACAAAAGGCATCATTGCTTTCAGAAAACTGCTTCAGCATATCCTCCTCGCGATTAAATGCCTTTACCATATTAAATCCGGAAATACTCTCCTCCACCTGCCCGTTCATTTTCCCAAGAAGCTGCTGCTGCCTGCGGAATAAGGCTCTGGTCCTTTTTGTGACTGTCTTAGTCAATATAAAGATGCAAACCACCGCAAGCAATGCTACCCCCGTTAAAACAGGACTCATATACAGCATCACGGAAAAAATACCCACAATAGTAAACACATACATCAAAAGCTGGGTCATGGAATCCGAGATGGTAGTGCTTATATTATCCACATCATTGGTTAGTCTGCTCATAAGCTCCCCATGCTGTCTGGCATCAAAAAAGGCAAGAGGAAGCTTCTTCATATGTTCAAACAGACTGGTGCGAATATGCAGAATCATTTTCTGTCCTACGGACGCCATAAGAAACTGCTGTGAAAACCGAATCAGCCAATCTCCCGCATACAGAAGTGCCAACACACCTAACAGTGCTAATACAGGGTTTCCTGCATCTATCAGATTTACAATCCGTCCAATCAGATAGGGTGATAAGATGGCTGAGCCTGATGAAAGCCCTGAAAAAAATAAAATCCACCCAAGTCCCTTACGATGCCCCTTGGTCAGCTTCCACAGTCTGAAAAGAGTTCCCTTCATATTCTTAGGCTTTACCACAACGCCTCCTCTGACACGAACCGGATTAGAAGGCGGAATTGCCATATTTTTATCCATGAGCTTCACCCTCCTCTACCATACGTTTATCCGGTGCCTCACCGATTTGCGAAGCATAGATTTCCCGATACGCCTCGCAGGAGGCAAGCAGCTCCTTGTGGGTTCCAAAGCCCTGCATTCTGCCGTCCTCCAAACACAATATTACATCTGCATTCATCACTGAGGAGATTCTCTGACTTACAAGCAGCACGGTCATTCCCCTTGCCTCCTGCCTGATACCCTGCAAAACCTTTGCCTCCGTTGTCGCGTCCAAGGCGCTGGTACTGTCATCCAAAATGAGTATCCCCGGTTTTTTGAGCAGCGCTCTGGCAATGGAAAGCCGCTGCTTCTGCCCGCCGGACAGATTCACTCCCCCCTGTCCCAGCATGGTATTATACCCTCCGTCCAAAGCATTAATAAAGGAATCGGCACAGGCAGCCTCTGCCACCTTCCTAAGCTCCTCATCCGAAGCCTCCTTGTTGCCCCAGCGCAGATTTTCAGCAATAGTACCCGTAAAAAGCAATGCCTTTTGAGGCACTACCGCAATCTGCTCCCGAAGCACTCGCATTGGTATCTGCTCTACGCATTTTCCGTCCAGCCGTACCTGCCCCTTAGTGGAATCGTAAAATCTGGGAAGCAGATTCACCACCGTGGACTTTCCCGAACCGGTGGTTCCGATAAGTCCTATTGTTTCACCCTCTCTCACATGAAAGCTGATATTCTCTATGGACGGGCGCGATGCACCTGCATAGGTAAAGGAGACATCATCAAATATGATGTCCCCCTTGATTGTGATATCACCTGTTCCTGCTTCTCTCTGCGTCGGCAGTTCGCTCAGAATTTCCTCCACACGCTCCGAGGAGGCAGCCGCTCTCACCGCAGAATTCAAAATATTGGAGACCATTCCCAAGGCAAACAGCACCTGCGTCATATAGTTTACGGAAGCCATCAGTCTGCCGATTTCCTCAAGCGGCTGATGGGAGGAGGCAAACAGCATTATCACGATGCCCAAATTCACCGTCAGATTTATAAGCGGTGCAAACACTGCCAGCACACGCATGGAGGCAATTCCCGCTTCCGCAAATTCACCTGACGCCGTTTCAAATTTCTGCTGCTCCTGCTCCTCCGCCCGAAAAGCCTTTACCACCCGAACCGCACTTAAGAATTCTCTGCTGGTGGTATTGAGACTGTCCAGCTTGCCCTGCAGTCTGCCAAATCTGGGGTAACCCAGCTTCATGTTGCAGTAAATAAGAATACCTGCCACACACAGAATAGCTAACATCAAGGGCGCTGTCCGGGGAGTCTGCAGGATAATCAAAATAATAGCTCCAATGCAGGTTACGGGTGCCTTCAGCATAATGCGCATGATACCATTTATAAAATTCTGAATCTGCGTTACATCATTGGTGATTCTCGTTATAATATGAGAAGGATTTAACCTGTCTATATTTTCAAAGGACAGGGTATTCACCTTAGTATACAAATCATAGCGCAGCTCTCTGCTTATCTGCTGAGAGGTTCTACTGGCATAAATATTTCTCATAACCGCACAAAAAGCACCTGTCAAAGCAATTCCTATCATAATCAGACCATACCTCAGAATAGCCGCCGGCTCCTGACCCTTTACCCCTTTATCCACAATATAGGACATAAAGGTAGGCTGCAGCAAATCCGCAAAGGTCTCTATGGACAAGAAAAAGATTGCGGTCAAAAACATTGTAATATGCCGCTTAATATAACGCAGCATCAGCTTCATGGTCTAATCCTCCCTTACTGCAAGTAGCTTATCAGCTCTCTTTCCTCTCCCTTTCCGAGAGTAATTTCCACAGTCTGCTCCTTGTATTGCAGCCGCTTTTTATAAGCGGCACAAGCATAAATTACACAGGAGGTCAGTCTTCCATGCTCCCAGCTCAGGTCAATCACTGCATTTCCTACCAGCCGCAAGCCCTTAACAGCACCGCTTTCCCATTCCGAGGGCAGTGCCGGCAACAAAACCTCTCTTTCCTCATCACTCTGAACCAGCATCTGGGCTATTGCCGCACAGGCGCCGAAATTACCGTCTATCTGGAAGGGCGGATGCCTGTCAAACATATTGGGATAGGTAGAGCTTTCCAGCATTTTTACAATATTCTCATAGCTCTTCTCGCCATTCCAAAGCTTGGCATAATGATTCATAATCCATGCTCTGCTCCAGCCGGTATGACCGCCGCCGTTTGCCAGTCTGTACTCCAGAGTCCTCTCTGCTGCTTTTGCAAGCTCAGGCGTTTTATCCACGGTAATCTGCTCAGAGGGATATAGTGCATACAAATGCGAAATATGACGATGCCCCGGCTCTAATTCCTCATACTCCTCCATCCACTCCATAATTCTTCCGGTGGAGTCAATCCGAATAGGAGGAAGCTTTCCGCACACCTCTTCTATCTGCTTCATAAGTGCCTCTATATCCTGACAGTCGGGGATTGTGCAGTCCGCTGTCTCAGCCTTCCCCAGCACATCATATGCCATAAGACAATCGCTAAACAAATCACGCAAAATTTCAAAATCCATGGCAGCTCCCACACAGCAGGCTCCGGTCTCACCGTTTTTGGTTCTGAAGCTGTTTTCCGGCGACAGAGAAGGGCAGGTCACCAGATAACCGTCCTTTTCTACCAAAAAGTCGCAGAAAAACAATGCAGCCTCTGCCATAACAGGAAACATTTCCTTTAAAAATTTCTTATCATTTGTGTATCTGTAATGTGTCCATATATGGGTACACATCCACGCTGCCCCCATAGTCCAGTAGGTTGACGCATACCATGTATCCTGAGGAGCGCAGTCACCTCTGGCATCTGTATTGTGATGTGCCACAAAGCCTCTGCAGCCATACATTTCCCTTGCAGTTCTCCTGCCGTTTCTGCGCATTTTCTTAAGCAGGTCAAAGAAGGGCATATGACACTCCGACAGATTACAGCTCTCTGCCATCCAATAATTCATCTCCGCATTGATGTTAATGGTATACTTGGAATCCCAAGGGGGCAGGAAATCCTGATTCCAAATACCCTGCAAATTGGCGGGAAGATTTCCCTCCCTGCTACAGGATATCAGCAGATAACGCCCGAAATCAAACAGCTGCTTTTGCAGACCCACATCACTTTCCCCCGCCTTTATTCTGTTAAGTCTTTCGTCCGTGGGAAGCGTATTCTTATCCTCCGCGCATTCCAAGGAAAGGGAAACTCTGTCATACAGACTCTTGTAATCCCTTATATGCTCCTGCCAAAGTTCCTCATATTCCTTTCTCATGGCGCTGTCCGTTTTAGAAATCAATCTGTCCTGCAGCAGCGCCCGTAACGCCATCTGATAGCGGTATTCTCTCTCCTCTGCTCTTGACAGCTCCCCTTCATCCTTAAGCCAGCAGGGAAGCTCTTTCTTTTCATATTCTGATGCATAAGCATCTATTTCCTCAGCGGTACAGTGCCATGTGGTATCCGCACAGAAATATAAAACAGCCTCGTCTGCATTTTCCACCTGTAGGTTCTCACCGATTACCCTAACGCTTCCGCCCTTGACCTTTGCGCGAAGCAGCATGGAAAATTCTACGCCGCCCCTTCCCAAATTGCCGTAAAGACAGATTCCGTCCCCTCCCAATTTCTGTACGCCGTCACTGAATTTACCTCTGCTAAGCTTTGCGGAAAAGCTGACTGCTCCCGGCTTATCTGCGGTCAGACGGGCTATCATACAATCTGCCGGCTTGGATACAAACAGCTCCCTGTGATAGGCTGTCTCTCCCACCTTATAATCCACATATGCTGTTGCCTCATCTAATTTAAGACCTCTCTCATAGCCCTGACACTCGGCAGGATGGGCAAAATACAGCTGCATGTCACCCAGCGTCTGATAAGGGTGCTGCCCCTCAGGGCAGCCTGCCATAGCCACATTCATTAAATTCTGTGCCTTTGAAAGCTGTCCTTGGAAGAGGTACTCTCTTATCTGTGACAGCTGCTCCTTCATATCCGGATTTATGCGGTTGACACGCCCTCCATACCACATACTTTCTTCGTTTAACTGTATTCTCTCACCGGAAACCTTACCAAAAACCATGGCTCCCATTCTGCCGTTTCCCAAGGGGAGTGCTTCCTCCCAGCACTGTGCCGGCTGTTTATACCACAATCTGCTCATAATAATTTACCTTTCATGCACCTTTCCTATTTTGGCTCATTCAGCTCTTTCCCTCATAATTAAAATTGGAAAATACAGCCGCTGTCTTACATTTTTCTCCGTTGCCGCAGCTATAAAGACCGATGTAGTTACCGGTAAAGGAACCGCCCACCTCTGTGGTCAGATAATGCACTTCACCAAATCCCAGCTCCTCAAAGCTGCCATCAGCCTTCTGATAGCTGAAACGATACAAGTCCAAATCCGATTCCAGCTTAAGCGTTACACTATCAGCCTCATAATCCAGCTCACACTCTACCTTTTCCAGCGTTCCGATTTGCCGTCTGAAAATCAACCTTCTCTTCTGTTCCTTAAAGCATAACGCAGCCTCATAATGATGTCTGTTATTCATGAAAATAGTGAGACCTGCCTCCTCGCCCTCCTGTACGCAGGGAAACTTCAAGGTTACACTGGTCACGGAAACATGATGCTTCTGGCGTCTGCCCAGCCATGCAAGCGTATCCGCATCCTTAAGCCGGTTTTCATTTCCATGCAGGCAAAGCCCGTTTTCACTTTGCTCGTATAAGGAGCTGTCGGGATTATAAATGCAGTTCCAGCCCGTATCCGGTTTTGCAGAGGTAAAATCATCATGGAAGAAGGCATCTGAGGCAGCTGCCTCACAGGACTGCTTCGGAAGTAAATCCGTCTCAAATTCTTCCAGCACCCTTCCATTATCTCCGAACACAGGCCACTCACCGCTCCAGTCCACAGGCACAAGCATAGTCTCACGACCCAAATTGTGTCTGGGAGGATAACCGAAGGTTCTGGTTCCCAGACAGACAGCCCACCAATTTCCATTCATATCCTCCACCAAATCTGCGTGACCCACTGACTGAATCGGCAAGCCGAGACTTCTGTTAGTCATCACCGGATTATTCGGGCAGGCTTCGTAGGGTCCTGTAACGCTTCTGCTGCGCGCCATTGTCAGCATATGGCAGCGCTCCGTACCGCCCTCCGAAATCATCAGGTAGTACCAGCCGTTTCTCTTGTATAAATGAGGGCCTTCCGGATAAGCACCTCCGGTACCTGCCCACAGTGTCACAGCTTCTCCCACAAGCCTTCCTTTTTCAAAATCCATTTCCCTCAAATAAATGCCTGCGCTGCTGGTGCCTGTATAATAAGCTTTTCCGTCATCATCAAAGAAAAACGAGGGGTCAATACCCTGCGTATGTAAAAATACCGGCTCTGACCACTCTCCGGCAGGGTCTTTGGTCCACACATAAAAATTCCCTGTTCCCTCCTCGCCATTTGCCACATTGGTGACAACCATATAAAAAATCCCTTCATGATATCTGATTGTGGGCGCATAAATACCCGAATTGTTCATTCTTCCCTTAATCAGCGTTAACTGCGAGTTTCTGGTGATACAGTGACCAATCTGCTCCCAATGCACCAAATCCTTACTGTGGGAGACAGGAACTCCCGGAAAGAATTCAAATGAGCTGTTCACTATGTAATAATCTTCCCCTGCTCTGCAAATACTGGGGTCTGGATAACACCCCGTCAAAATCGGATTATGATACTTCATAATTATGCCTCCTTTTTGTATAACTAATTTTAACTCACTTTCGATTCATTGCACAATACCCTTTTTTGTGCTATACTTTTAAAAATAAGCTTCTGCATTTTTATCAACCTCTCTACAACAGAAAGGGAAATGCCATGAATCCCAGAAATCTATTTGCTTTAACAGAAAATCAAAAGCAGCTGTATCCTATACAGCCCGATGAATTTCCCGGCTATAACTGGCATGAGGAAACAGAGGAATATGAGCTTCCTCCTTATGTGGAAAAAAGCTCCCTTCGCTTCTGGTATAATACACAGTGTGCGGATTTCTCCACTCACTGGCATAATGCACAGGAAATTATTGTTCCTTTGGAGGAGGGCTATGAGGTCACTGTGCGGGGAACCTCCTATCAGCTGGAGCCCGGAGATATCTTTCTCATTCCCTCAGGCGAGCTTCATTCCCTGAAGGCACCACCCACAGGGGCGCGCTTTATTTTCCTATTTGAGCTTGACCTTTTGTGTCGGCTTGGTGATTTTTCCCATATACGTTCTTTTTTGACTAAGCCTGTACATATCACCGCTGACTTCTGTCCTTCAATTTATGAAAAAGCGATTTCTCTTATCATGCAGTCTGCTGGCTATTACTGGGGAAGCAGCACCGTAAAGCAGCTACATATTTTTTCATGCCTGATGGAATTCTATGCCTGTTACACGGACTTTTGCACCAAAAAGGACTCTTTTACCCTGCCAAGCACTGTTGTCTCCATGCAAAAGGACACATTGCAGAGGCTGAACGCTGTACTAAAATACATGGAGCAGCACTATTCGGAAAAAATCACCTTAGAAGATGCTGCTCACATGGTTCATTTATCAAAGTTTTATTTTACAAGAGTGTTTAAGCAATATACCGGTCAGACCTTTTACGATTATCTGAATATAATCCGTATTCAGGCGTCTGAGCAACTACTGAAGGATACTGACACCCCCATGTCCCGTATATCCACAGCCTGCGGCTATGCCAGCGTATCGTCCTTCAACAGAAGCTTCCGCAAAATCAAGAGCTGCACTCCTTCTGAATTTCGAAATTACTATGGTCACGGCATGGGCATGAAATGTAATATCATTCCTTAGTAGCCCCCAAAGTCACACCCTTTACAAAATATTTCTGCATAAAAGGATAGACAACCAATATGGGTACTGAAGCTACTATTGTCACTGCCGCTCTTATGGAGGTAGGGGTAATTGTATTTGCTACCTGCTGCCCATTGCCATAAATACTTGAAAGATCACGTCCCGACTGCATTGCAGAGGACAAGAGCTTCATCATTTCATATTGCAAGGTAGTAAGATTGTCCGCACTGGAGCAGTACAAAAAGGTATCAAACCACTGATTCCATGCACCCACGGCACACCAAAGTGCTATTGTTGCAAGCACGGGCTTGCAGCAGGGCAAAACAATCTGCCAATAGCAGCGGAAATGATCTGCTCCATCTACCATTGCCGCCTCCGTCAGGCTCTCCGGCAGAGACTGCATAAAGGATTTGATAACTATAATATTATATACACTCACCAGACCGGGAACCACATACACGGCAAAGCTGTTCAGCATATGCAAATCCTTAATCAGAAAGTAAGTCGGAATCAATCCGGCAGAAATATACATGGTAATCAAAAAGTAAGTTGTAATAAACTTACGTCCAATCAGCTCCTTACGGGAAAGTACATACGCAATCATAGAGCCTACCAACACTCCCAATACTGTCGCAAGTACCGTTCTCAACACGGAATTGACAGCTGCCGTAACCATCAGGTTATTTTTGAATACAGATTTATAGCTGTAGGTGGAAAAAACACGAGGCCAAAGCTTAATACCGCCGCGTAACGTATCCTGAGCGTCATTGAAGGAAACAGCTATCGTATTCCAAAAGGGATAAATCATTACCACAATTACGAAAATCATAATGATTCCGTTAATACTGTTAAAAATAATATCCTCCAGATTCATTCTTCTAAATCTTTTCTGTCCAGATTTCTCTTTCATTCACTTTGCCTCCTTACATCAGACTGTTTTCGCCCAGCTTATTGGCAATGGCATTGGTTGTAAATACTAATGCCAGTGAAATAACGGACTTGAAAATACCGGCTGCGGTAGCCAAAGAGTAGTTTCCGATACTCATACCATATTTTAAAACAAAAATATCAATCGTCTGCGATACATCCTGTAAAAGCCCGGTTCCCAAAATATATGGCACTTCAAAGCTGGCATTTAAAACCCAGCCTAGATTCATAATCAACAGCACCACGATAGTAGGTCTGATGCCGGGCAGCGTAATATGCCACATCTTTTGGAAGCGATTTGCACCATCAAGCTCTGCCGCCTCATACATGGACTGGTCAATACCGGCGATTGCCGCAATATAAATAATAGAATTCCAGCCTGTTTCCTTCCATATGTTTGCAAAGGTAGTAATCCACCAAAAATATTTTTGTTCTCCCAGCCATAGCACCGGCTTATCAATAATTCCAAGCGCCATCAGCAGATTATTTACAGCGCCATCATTGGTAGATAGCATATTGGATATCAAAGAGCATACAATAATCCAGCTCAAAAAATGCGGAAGATAGGATACGGTCTGTGTAAGCCTCTTGAAGCCCAGAGATTTTATCTCATTCAGTAGAAGCGCAAATACAATGGCAAAGATAAAGCCAAACACTAAATTCATTAAGGACATTGCCAGCGTATTGCGAACGCTTCTCCAAAACTCCAAATCCTCGAACAGAAACATGAACTGGTCTAAGCCTACAAATTTCGACCCTGAATAACCCTTTGCAGGCTTGTAATTCTGAAACGCCATAATCCAACCGCTCAAAGGATAGTATGAAAAAATGAATGTATAAATCATGCAGGGTACAATCATGATATACAACATTTTATGCGTCATCATCTTTTTGAGCGTTTTCTTGAATTTACTCATACCTTACTCCTTCTCGAAATAATTTCAAAATAATAGGAGGGTCTGCGCCCTCCTATTACTCAGGATCTATTTTGCCATTTTTTCAGCAATCTGCCGATCAATTTCTGCCTGATAGGAATCCAGATCAATCGCATTAAACTCACCTAAAAAGTCATTCCAAATGCTATCATACTCTGCTTCGTCAGCTGCCAGAATCAGTCTGGGGAAGAACTTCATGGTCACATCTGTGATTTTTGTATTCGCAACAGCCGCTGCACTTCCATCCTCTAAAGGCATCGCCCAAACAGGATAATAATTAGGACGCACAATAGGATCGGAGAACATTTCAGCAGGATACTTCATATCGTAGCCCTCCAAAAATTCCTTGTCATAATCGGACTGGGCAGCCAAATATTCGTCGGCGGATTCACCTGTACCACAGGGCATACCATCTGCTTTATAAATACCCTGCCACTTCGGACAGTAATTCCAAAGGGTAAAGCCTGTCTCATCACGCTTTCTTGCAGTATCGTAAACAACAGCACGACGCTCGTCTGTCAATGCCTTGCCGCCATCATCAGTGCAGTACCAGTCAGTGCCTTCCTCACCCCACTGCAGATAGTCCTGTACCTCTCTCTGAAGCAGCCAGTCATAGAAGCGGAGCAGACGCTCGGGATTTTTGCAGTTCACGGTAATACCAACACCATTTGTACCGGTAGGAATACCGTTTGACACTTCCAAATAGCCATCCTTTACACCGGGATTAGTAACAGGCACGGATACATAGGTTCTGTCAAATTTTCCATCAGCCTTTAATAAATCCTGTGCGCTGCCGAAGTTCCAGTTTTGGTCATAGAAGCCAAGCACAGTACCTGTTGTAATCTTTGAGATATACTGGTCGTAATTCTGAGTAAATGTCTCTGCACTGATTACACCCTTGTGATACTCTTCATTTAACTTCTTATAATACTCATATGCCGTATCGCTAATCTGGAAGAAAGATGTCTCAAAGGTCTGCGGGTCTACAAAAATCGCACCATCATTGCCGGCACCCAACAGGTTCTGAGCCGGATTTAACAATGCCCAGTTACGCCAACCGTCAGCGAGGATTTCAAAACCGGTAGTCTTGACACCATCAATCTCAGGATACTTTGCCATATAATCCTCAATTATCTTAAAATATTCATCTACAGTACGGATTTCAGGATATCCTGCCTCTGCAAGAACTGCCTTCTGAACATAGAAGCCAAGACCACACTCAAAGGGAGGTGCAGGCTCTGTCACATCATTCAGGGGAGTACCATAAATCTCCATGTTGTACACATGTCCATCTGCCTGCGTCAGATAATTCATCGTCTGAGAATACAACGCATTCAGATTTCCATACTTGGGAATTTCGTCCTCCAGTGGAATAAATGCACCGGCATCCATAAGCTTAGGAGCAGCATCACCTGCAAAAATTACATCGGGATAATCACCGCCTGCAATCATAACACCCAACTTCTGGTCAAGGTCGCCTACCAAAAATTCAAATTTTAGAGTTACACCTGTCAGCTCCTGAATTTTCTTGATAACAGGATTACTTTCTGCTGGTACGACACCGGGATCACGAACAAATACGGTATATGTAATAGGATCATTCGCATCTTCCATGGCTACCAGTCCACCATAATTACCATCTGTTACGCCTTCTGTCTTCGCCGTCGCATTTCCGTCCGATTTTGTGTCTGCTGTGGAATCAGTCTTAGTGGAACCACAGCCAACTGCTGACAATACCATGCCTGCTGTCAGCAATATTGCACACAGCTTTTTCATTTTCATACACTTTCCTCCTTTTGGAGCTATCAGGCTCACTCCTGCAGCTCTCGTCTCATTGGTAGCCTAATTATATGATTTGAAAAGCTTTTTTACATTCCCGAAATTATTCCAAAAATTCCACTTTTTGCACCTTGGTTCTAGGCAAATATTGTCTTTTTTGCAAATATTGCCCTACCTTTCCTCCTTTACCATTCGTCTGTATTCCAAAGGTGTTTTTCCTATCTCCGCGGTAAATTTTGACACAAAATACTTACTCTCTTTAAAGCCTACCTCTTCTGCTATTTCATAAATCATCTTATCCGTCTGGCGAAGCAGTCTTTTTGCCTCCTCCAACCGCAAATCATTCAGGTATTGCTTAAAGCTGACACCGGCAGCTTTTTGAACGCATCTTCCCAAATAAGCAGCACTGATATAGCATTCGTCCGCCACCTCCTTTAAGGTAAGCTGCTCCCTAAAGTGATTTCGGATATAGGTAATTGCTTTGTCTGCCATTCCCTGATGCTTCATTTTATTAATATTATCTACATAAGAAAACACTGTGCTTATCTGCTCCCACAGCACCTCCTTCCATTGAGCATAGCGGATAAAGCAGGAAGTATCTCTCCAATCCAGCGGCTTTAATACCGGTTCTGCGACAGTATCCCCCTCCTCCAAAATCAAATCCATCAATGCATAATATATCCTGTAATTGATTTCCTGAACGAAGGTAATGTTCAGGCGTGCCCGGCAGGCCTCACCGATAATTGCATCATATACCTCCTTCAGGGCAGTCTCGTCCAATTCCCTGACTGCCTTTTTCAAGCCGGCAAGAAAAACATCCTCCTGCTCAATTCTGCGTTCATTAACCTCGTTCAAGTGACCCTTCTGATTTTGAATAACCTGTGCGTCACCCCAGAATACCTCGGTCAACATCTGATATAAATGGGTTGCATAATCATTTCTGAAGGTGCCAATCTTTTCTACAAACAGGCTTTCATCAAATAACAGTGCACATTCCACACCGCACTTTTTGATATGATGCAGAATATGACGGGCAAACAGGGTAACGCTGTACTGATACTCCTCAATAATCCTTGAAGAAACCAAATAACTTAGAACACTTCCCTTATTTCTGAAAAAGGCTATTTTATCTCCCGGCACCATCTCCTCAATACAGCTCCAAATAGCAGAATAAGCCTCCTTTGCCAAATCGGAGTTCAGCACTACACAATGCATCATTACATACTCCTGATAGGCATCCCTCTCACCATCACCGTCATGATACATCTTCTGAAGCGCCCTAGCTGCCTTTAAAATTTTTTCACAATCCTGCTTTTGAAGCCTCGCATCAAGCTCTTCTTTTAGCTGTGTCAAAATCTGAATAAGTTCATTTTCGTCCATTGGCTTTGTCAGATAATCCTTCACCCCATAGCGCATTGCCGCCCTGACATACTCGAAATCACTATAGCCGGACAGCATCACAATATACGGAAGCTTCTTATCTCCTGTCTCATGTAGCTTTTGCAAAACCCCTACACCGTCCAAAATTGGCATACATACGTCCAGTAGCACTACCTCCGGGGAATATATCTCCATTTTTTCCAAAGCGTCCTGTCCATTCTTTGCAGTAGCACATACCTTGAATCCATATTGTTCAAAATCTACTGCCCAAGGCAGACTTTCCCGTATAGCCTTTTCATCATCTACAATCATTATTGAGTACATAACCCTTTTCCCTTCATAAGATAAGACCTGCATTCTCTCCGTCACATATCTCTTGCCGGAATGCATATAACACATCTGGTTCCCTGTCCCTGAACGCTGTCGATGTCAAACCGGAATTCCTCCCCATAGTACAGTACCAGCCTTCTATACACGTTCCAAAGCCCCACGCTCCTGCCGGCATTGGTTTCCCCCTTAAGCATAGCTTTGAGTTCCTGAAGCTTTTCAGGCGGCATTCCGCCACCATTGTCTTCCACCTCCAGCTTCAGCCAGCTCTCCTCCACACATGCCCGTATCCTCACCCATCTGTTATCCGAAAGTGCCTCTACGCCGTGTACACAGGCATTCTCAACAAGCGGCTGCAGCATCATCTTGGGAACCATGCAGGAAAGAGCCTGCTCCGACACGTTGATTTCATAGGAGAACTCATCTTCAAATCTGTAATTCTGAATATGAAGGAATTCATCAAGGAAATTGATTTCTTCCTTTAATGTAATGATATTGTTCTCCCACTCAATCAGATTTCGAAACATTTTTGCCATATATTTAATCATATCGGCAGTCTCTGTTTCCCCCTTGATAATTGATTTAAGTCGTATACTCTCCAAGGCATTAAACATAAAATGAGGGTTTATCTGGCTCTGCAAAGCAAGAAATCTTGCCTTATTTGCTTCCTTCTCCTGCTCCGCCCTGATAATCTGTGCCTTATATTCCCTGTCAATCAAATCCACCAGCTGTACACTCATTTGATTCATGCTGTTTTCCAGCACACTGAATTCATCATTGCCTTCATTTGCAGACTTACTCTGAACAAAATTTCCCTTTGCAATCTCCTTGGATTGCTCCACCAGCTTGTACAGACGTCTGTTCATATTTCCTACGGCAGCATACACACAGGCTAATGCAAACAGGAGACACAAAAGGGAGATTCCGATTGACAGCACTCTGCTTTGTCTGAATTCCTGAGAAATCATGTCCTTATCATATACTCCGTATAAGGTCAGGGGAAACTTTCCGATGTCTCTGGATAAAATCATCACGTCCTCCCTCTGTTCCATGTCTTCGGCACAAAACCTATCCATTGCTCCACTGTTGCTGTATCCGTTTGCCGCAACCACCACGCTTCCGTCAGAATCCGTGAGGAACATATTTTCAAACAGATTGGTCTCCAAAAGTATCTCTTCCATATTTCCCAAATCCAAATCCACCCGCAACAGCTTACCATATTTGGCATACTGTCTGTAATGGTCATATATGCTGATAATACTCAGGCTGCGACTGTCGTAGGTTTTCGGAAAGCTGCTGTCCTCATACGCTACCCTGAAATAAATCCCCTGCTCTCCCGCAATGGGCTGTACATTCAGGTAGAGCAAATTCTCGCCCAGTGTCTCCAGATTCATCTCACTTAGCTTTCTGATATAGGAACCGTTAAACAAGGTATCATTATCCGTATAGACAAGCACGTTTCTTACCTGATACAAATAAAGATTCGTCTCGGAAAATAGCGCCTGCAATGCCTCCTGATACCGAATCAGATAATCCAAATCCCTCCCATACTCATAATCCAAATATCGGTACAATGCCTCATTGGAATAATTGCTCTTTGCCAAAGATAATGCATTTAACAATGCACTGTTAAGCTTCTCTGCCTTGTCGTCCATTGCCTCGTTAAGCTTTTCCAGCATCTGTCTTTGAATGTTTTTCTCTGTCTGCCGATAATACACAACATTTTGAACCAGCATGGGAATAACAATTCCGCACAAAAACAACAGAATAAGTTTCCTTGCAAAGGACAGGTTGTTAAAATAGGCCTTCAGCCTGCCCCTATCATTCTCTCTATGTATCTGCTTCATTGTCCTCTTTCCCTTTCTGAAAGAAAGTATCAGCGGGTCCACAATCTTATTAGGCGCACTCCCTGCCTACAGCAGACTCCGGACATTGTCAGATATCGGAAGCTCCACTCACCCTTAAGGGCATAGCCTCCGAACTGTGACTTCAGCCTTACAGCCATCTCCTCACCTGTGTCCGAGGAAAGGAAGACCTCACATTCCTCGCCCAAATCCTCTGCCTCGGGGAATACCTCAATTCTTGTAATTGTTTTATCCCCTTCCAAATCCAGCTTCAACCATGCATTCTCCTGCTCCGGCAGCCAAATATCCGCTCCCTCTTTTGTCACAGACATGGGTGGATAACCCTTTCGATAGCTGCTAGCAAACACAGGCTTATCAACCGCTAGATTGTATTCCTCCTCATTGGTGGGCTGGGGCGTCAAATAAGGAGGCGGCGTCATAGGCACTAACGTCCTTACTCTCGGCGTTCCCACCGCCCTAATATGAATTCTGGCACTCTCCAAGCCCTTTGCAGACGCTTCTATTATATTGTCACCGCCATAATAGCTTCTAAATTCGATAGCACATTGTCCGTCCAAAAAGCTGTTATCCTCCGGTCTGAAGGTGATAGCTTTTCCCGTAGGGAAAATGCCGTCTCCTGAAATCACCGTAAGCGTTACCTCCAACTCATTGGACAATGGACGCAGGTCGGCATCCAGCACCTCCGCATAAAGCCATGCATCCTCCTGTCCGTTGGCCGCAAACTGTGCCACATCGCTGGTCAGCCTCAGATATTTAGGAGTTCCTTTTTTTCTCTCAGGAGGAAAAGGGATTCCCTTAAGCTCCTTGCGATACCAATACCATGTATTCAGGGGAAGCCTGTAGTAATCAATCATTCCCATTGCTCCCATGTTGCCAAGAATACTTCCATGGTGAAAGCCACACCACAGTGCTTTGCCTGAGCGCCATGCAAAATCCTGCTCCACTCCATCGGTATATCTTGGGTCTGCTTCTCCCGGTCTGAAGGCTACCGTACTTCCGTATTCGGATACAAAATTGGGAAAACCGGGGTCAGGGAACAGGGAAGCGCCGTCTCCGTTATATCCTGCCACATCTCCCAGCACATCAAAGCCGCCTCTCTGAGCGCCTCCCACCGCTGCGGGTCTTGTACTGTCCAGCTCATGGGAACGTGCCACCAGCCTCCGTATCAGCGCCTTAGCGGGCTCCCACACTGACTGCTCCGAGAAAAATGGCTCATTGCACATGCTCCAGATAATAATACTGGGATGATTACGGTTTACCAGAATCATTTCCTCCAGCATTCTAAGACAACTCTCCTCAAAGGGTGCCTGATCCTCCGTATGTACCGGATAACCGCTGCTGGTCCAGTAGCCGTCCTTCTTAGCTCCGGCGGTTCCCCAAAAGCAAAGCTCCGACCAAAACATAACACCCAGCCTGTCACATTCCTCCGCAAAGAAGGGGTGGTGTGGGTAATGTGAGCCTCTGATAAAATTCATTCCGCAGTCCTTGATTCTCTTGATATCACGGGTAATGCCCGAATGAGTGACCGCATCTGCCCAGCCTGCATGATCCTGATGCACATTTGCCCCCAGCACCTTGGTATGCCTGCCGTTTAAGAAAAATCCCTTGTCCTTATCAAAACGCACAGTGCGTATACCGAAGGAAGTCCTATAGCAATCCTTTTCTTCTCCGTCCACCAGCACTCGGATGACCAGCTCATACAGCCATGGTGCCTCCGGGCTCCACGGCTTTACCCCCTCCAAAGAAAAGCTTTGGGTAACTTTTTGCAGCGGCTTGTTTTCCAATAACATTCTGGACACGGAAAGCTCCTCCTGCCCAAACCATATGACGGATTCCAAAGATACCTGTTTTTCCTCCGTCTGCTCTATTCTCACAGTGGTTTCCACGGAAAGCTCTGCCCTGTCACCTGTCAGGCTGTCCGTTTTTACAAAGGTCCCCATCCAGTCCACGCAGTCACGCTCTGTAAGAAGCAACTGCACATCGCGATAAATTCCTCCGTTAAACTGATGCTCACCGGCTCTCGGCGCCAAACGGGGATTCCAAAAATTATTTACCCGCACAAGCAGCTGGTTTTTCCCCACAAGTGCGCTGTCCGTCAGCTCCACAATAAAGGGAGTATACCCGCCCTGATGGCTGCCTGCCGACTTTCCGTTCCAAAAAATTTCAGCCTCCTGAAACACTCCCAAGAATTCCAATAGAATTCTCTTTTTTACGTCCTCCTCAGAAAGAACCACCTCTCTTTGGTAGGTGCCGTAGCCCACATAAAACTCATTTTCCATAAAGTACGGAATGCCAAAGGAATGGGGAATACCCACATCTGACCAACCCTCCAAATCAGGCATATCCTGCGAAGTGTAGCTTCCGTAGGCAAATTTCCAATCATTGTTTAATAGCCTCTCTTCTCTCATCGCCTTCCTCCTCACAAGCATCTCGTCTTTTCAATCATATCAAACATTTCAGCACAGGCTTCCGTATCCCTTTGCGGAACAATCGCACTTTCCGTTTTACCCTCTCTGATACAGCGGATGACCTCCTCAATCTCATAGGTAAATCCGTTTTGGGTTTTCTCGTCCTTAAAATGCTCTATAAGAGCTCCACCTTCATCATATAAAAGGCATTCTGAGGAAAAATGCGGGCAGGGAAGAACAATCTTTCCCTTTTTCCCATAAATAATCATCTTTTCCTCCATTTTTGCAACAAAGCTGGCAGTCAAATCTGCAAGTGTATGTTCAAAGTCAATGGAAATATGATTACTGATATCCACGCCGGTATCACTCCATGCCGCTGATGCCGTCATTTTTTTTATGGGCTGGTTTATAATATAGGTTGTCAGCTCATATGCATATACTGTAATATCCTTTGCCGCTCCCCCGCCAAGCAGCGGATTAAAATACCTGTTTTCCCTATCCCAAGGTGCCATAAAGCCGATTGAAAACTGGGATATTTCCGGGATTCCGATTTTATCCTCTTCCACCCATTCCTTTGCCTTTTTCACCGCCGGCAGAAATCTGCTCCAAAGTGCTTCCATCACAAATACGCCCTGCTTAGCAGCCTCTGCAAATGCCTGTCTTGCTTCGCCGCCATTCTGAAACATAGCCTTCTCACAGAGTACCGGAATTTTTCTTTGAATACACATCATAGTAAGCCGATAATGGTCATTGGGAGTCACTGCAACATAGGCACAATCCGGCTTTTCCTGTTCGAGCATCAATTCATAGCTGTCATAATAATGCTCTATACCATTTCTTTCCGCAAACTGCTTTGCCCTTGTCATATCCTTACTTGCCACCGCAATAATCTCACACTCATCAATTAGGGCTACCGCCCTGCAAAATTGTCCGGCAATTCCACCTGCTCCTAAAATAACAAAACGAAATGCTTTCATTTGCATACCTCCATACAAGCCCTACCCTTTTTGTCAGCATACTCCGTAATTTCCTTTACTGCAATGAGGAATAACCTTAAAAAATTGACTTATCCTTTTATTTTCAAATCCCCTGTGGCAGGGTTGTCAATGACTCCGCCCTCTGCATCAAACCGGGAGCCGTGACACGGGCAATCCCATGAACGCTCGGCAGCGTTCCATTTCAGGGCGCAGCCAAGGTGAGGACAGCGCTTTTTAGTGGGGGTAAAAAGATTAAGGACCGCTTCCCCTGCATTACAGAAAAGCTGCGGCTTTAACATATTTCTGGAAGGATTAAATACCGGCTCATAGGGATTTTCCTTTCCCTCCAGCATATCTGCAAGAAGCATTGCCGCCACCATAGAGGAGGTCATGCCCCACTTGTTAAAGCCCGTTGCCACATAGCAGTCAGGCAGCCCCTTGGAATACTGCCCGATATAGGGAACGCCATCCAAGCTCATACAATCCTGAGTCGCCCAGTAATATTTTTCTACCGCAGAGGGATAGTACCTCCTTGCATACCCTCTAAGCTCCTGCCAGTCGCCGCCCCTCTTTCCTGTCCTGTGGGAGCCTCCGCCAAGCAAAAGAAGGTCATTGTAGCTGCGAAAGGACAAGCCCGTTTTTGACTCGTCCACATACATGCCCTTTATCTGCTGTGCATTCTCTACCGCCAGTACATAGGAGCGATGCTGATACATCTTTAAAAAGTACATTCCATGCTTGTTATCTATGGGAAAATGAGTGGCAAACACCGCCCTCTTATAGGTAATCCGTGCCTTATCGGTAACTGCCGTATTTTCTGTAAGCTCCTTTACAAAGGAATGCTCGTAAATTTTTAGCTTGGGAATAATATGGAAAATAAATTCCAGCGGATTAAACTGCGCCTGATGCGCAAACCCCACTGCTCCGGCTGTGGAAAAAGGAAGCTCCCATGTCTCTGAAAGTATGGCATCAAAACCAATTTTACGGAGGGCTTCCACCTCCTTTTCCAATTTTCTTCTGTCATCAAGAGAATAGACATAATTTGTCTTTTCCTCAAAATGACAGTCCATTCCCCGGCAAAGCTCAAAATACTTTTTTACGGCATTCTGATTCGCCTCCAGATACATTCTTGCCATTTCCGCCCCTGCACTTTTTAAGAGCTTGTCATAAATAAGCCCGTGCTGGGAGGTTATTTTTGCCGTGGTATTCTTAGTAACTCCCCCGCAAACGCTCCTGCCCTCCACAAGGATATAGGGAATCCCCCTTTCCTGCAAGAAATAAGCGCACAAAATCCCGGTGATTCCGCCGCCGATAATCAGCACTTCCGTTTCCACATCTCCCTCTATAGTCTCAAAATGCGGAAGCACTATATTTTCTGTCCAAACTGAATTCATTTCGCCCTCCTATATTCCACAAAAGGCGGCGGTTATCCGGCAATGGGATAACCGCCGCCTCATATGAAATTTAGTTTGTACAGGCTGTAAAAATTTATCCACCGGAATAAAATCTCATGTCGCAAAGCCTGCATACTGGGTCATATACAGCTCATAATACTTTCCCTTTTGTGAAAGCAGCTCATCATGGCTGCCGCTTTCTACAATCTCACCGTGGTCCATAACAACTATCATATCCGCATCACGAATGGTAGACAGCCTATGGGCAATCACAATGCTGGTACGGTTTTGCATAACAAGCTGCATGGCGTCCTGAATTGCCTTTTCCGTTCGGGTATCCACGTTGGAGGTAGCTTCATCTAAAATCAGTATTTTGGGGTCAGCCACAAAGGCGCGGGCAATAGCAAGAAGCTGCCTTTGCCCCTGACTGATATTTTCCCCTGAACCGGTCAGTACCGTGTCGTAGCCCTTGGGCAGATTTTTAAGCATTTCCTTACAGCAGCTCATTTCCACCGCTTTCTCTAACTGCTCTTTGGCGGCATTTTCATTGCCATATTTCAAATTATCCCGCACTGTACCGCTAAATAAAACAGTATCCTGCAAAACAATCGCCACATTCTGTCGCAGGCTTTCCCTTGAAATATCCTGAATATTCTGCCGGTTAATGCAAATCCTGCCACTGTCAATGTCATAAAAGCGCATCAGCAGATTGACAACTGTTGTTTTGCCGCTTCCGGTTGCGCCAACAAGAGCCACCTTTTTACCGGAAGGCACAGTCAGTGTAAAGCTTTGAAGCACCGGACAGCCCTGAGTGTAAGAAAACCGCACCTTGTCAAAGGTAACGGTGGCGGTATTTTCGTCAGCCAGTTCTTCTCCTGATTTATCTTCGTTTACTTCGTCCAATACGGTAAATACACGTTCCGCTCCTGCAATGGCAGTCTGCAGCTGACCATAAATCTGTGCAATTTCATTGATTGGACGGCTAAACTGCTTTGCATAGACAATAAACGCGGAAATAACACCAACCGAAATCAGCCCCCGCACTGAAAAGTATCCCCCGAAAGCCGCTATAATCACAAATCCAATGTTGCCGATGCAATTCATAATCGGACCCATAACACCGCTGAAAATATCTGTTTTTATGCCTGCCCTCGTAAGAGAATCCGAGGTGTAGCAAAAATCCTTTGTTGTAATATCCTGATGATTATAAGCCACAACCGTACGATACCCTGATACCATTTCCTCAACAGTGCCATTCAACTGTCCTAAAAGCATCTGACGTCTGCGTGAAAACCTGCGTACCTTCCCTGAAAGAATCTTTGTAGCGAGCAGGGTTAAAATCACAGTGACAAGACTGAGCAGAGCAAGCTGCCAGCAATACCATAGCATAATTGCCACAGTACCGATAATAGTCAACACACCGGAAAACAAGGACGGAAGTGACTGTGAAACCGTAGTAGAAATATTCTCCACATCATTCGTCATGCGACTCATCACATCGCCGTGGGAATGTGTATCCAAATAACGGATAGGCAAATCCACAATCTTCCCAAACAATTCTTCTCTCATTCGCTTCACAATGTGTTGACTCAGCTTCGCACTGAATAATCCCTGTAGGAGCTGACTTGCACTATAAAGCAGATAGACTGAAAGCATCAGAAGCAACATTTTGATGAGACTGCCACTCCTGCTTCCTGCAATGATGTCAATGGCTTTACTTTGCAGACTGGGCGCACAGACACCGCACAGTGTACCAAAAACCACGGCAGCGAGCATGCAAAGTACCAATCTCCTTTCCTTTACAAAATAAGAAACAATCCGCTTCAGGGTAGTTTTCACATCCTGCGCATGCTGTACTTCTACAAACCGTTCGCGGGAACGCATACCGGGAATATTTCTAAGCTCCAGCTTTTGCTCCTTGTTCTCATTCATAAGCTTCCTCCTTTCCAATCTGAGAATGATAAATATCCTGATAAACAGCACAGGACTCTAACAGTTCTTCATGAGTTCCCACTGCCGCAATCCTGCCATTTTCCAAGACAACGATTCTGTCTGCCCTGCGGACAGATGCAATCCGCTGGGCAATGATAATCTTTGTGCTTCCCGGATTGTTTCTTTGCAGAGCTTCATAAAGATTAGCCTCTGTTTTCAAATCGAGAGCGCTGGTAGAATCGTCAAAAATCAGAATTTCCGCAGCTTTTACAATGGCTCTTGCAATGGAAAGACGTTGCTTCTGACCGCCAGATAAGCTCATACCACGTTCTGCCACCAGCGTGTCATAGCCTTCCTTTGTGGAAGCTATAAAATCATCTGCCTGTGCAATAACAGCAGCTCTCTTGATATCCTCCGGTGCAGCTTCCGGTGCACCCCATGCAATATTTTCCCCGATAGCCGCACTAAACAGTTCACTCTTTTGGAGCGTTATCGCAACCTTTTCCCGCAGAGCCTTCTGACAGTATTCACGCACATCAATACCGTCCACCAAAACCGCACCGCCTGTCACATCATAAAAGCGGGGAATGAGATTGACAAGGGAGGTTTTACCGCAACCGGTTGCCCCCATGATTGCAACAGTCTCCCCCTTATGCACAGTCAGATTAATATGCTCCAGAACCATTCGGTCAGTACCGGGATAGGCAAAGGAAACATTCCGAAACTCAATCTCACCTTGCTGCTTCGTTTCCCCTTCAAAGCTTCCCTCCTTCAGCTCCGATTCACTATTCAATACTTCTTTCACTCGTTTCCATGATGCGAGTCCTCTTGAGATATTTTGGAACAGCATGACAAGCATCAGGATACCGTTTAGAAGCTGCGTGGTATAAGTAATTGCTGCCATGATATTTCCCGGTGTGGCGCTGCCTCCCTTAACCCCATAGGAGCCAACCAGTAAAACAATAGCAACTACTATGTACATCATGGCATTCATCACGGGATTCATAAAGGCAAAAATCACAAGCACATGAAGCTGTGTCTTTATCAACTCATCATTTGCCTTTCCAAAGCGCAGCTTCTCGTACACCTCCCGAACGCACGCTTTGACGATACGGATACCGGATACATCCTCCTGCATAATGGCGTTAATCGTATCCAGCTGTGCCTGTAATCTGGAAAACAGTGGATTGGCTTTGGCAAGACAAAATACAAGGCAGCCCACAATAAAAGGGAATGCGCAAAGTACAATCAGTCCAAAATCCCGATTCAGCCGGAACATAAAATAGATACTTCCAAACATCAAAAGAGAAGTTCGAATCATGCCGCGCACAAACTGAGAGACAAAATTCTGCACCTGCGTAATGTCATTGGTCACTCTTGTCACAAGGGAGCCTGTTCCAAACCGATCAAGCTGCGGAAAAGAAAATGTCATGATTTTTCGGAAACAGTCCTTCCGCATTTCATTTCCTATATTTTGCCCTGACAGATGTACAAACACATTATTCAGCGACCCGCAAAGACCGCCGAACAGAACAAGCCCAATCATCTGAGCACCCGACCTCCATATGATATTAAGGTCTCCGATTCCTCCGTTATTCAGCCCCAACACTCCATCATCCACAATCCTGCTCATAATGCTGGGCTGTATTAAGTCCATAAGCACTTCGCCAATCATAAATATAGCAGCTATGACAGCAAAATACAGATATTGTCTGACATACTTCCACATAAATTTTACACTCCGTTCTATAGCCTGATAATGCAACAACTACCCGTGAATAAACGCCCTTATTACTTCTCTTTTATCTCGTCAAGCACACGAAGAATCAGATTGACGCAGCCCTCAATTCCAAATACGCTGCTATCCAATGTCAGGTGATAATTATCCGCTCTTCCCCACTCCCGCTCTGTATAATATTTATAATTTATGGCACGCTTTTTATCCTTTTCCCGAAGGCGCTTTATGGGCTCCGTGTCAGTCTCTCCATACACCTCCACGATACGTTTTGCCCTCTCAGACTGCGGAGCATGAATAAAAATATTAAACACGTCCTTCCGCTCTCTTAAAATGTAATCCGCACAACGCCCTACAATCACACAGGGCTCTTTTTCCGCAAGCTCCTGAATCTTTTTCCTCTGTTCATTCCAAAGATAGTCACTCACGGACAACCCATTCACGCCACGGCCCACAAAGGCGTAGGAAAACCGATTCATGGAAGGTGCATACTCACCCTGCTCCTCAATATACTTCTGTGCAAGTCCCGTCTGTTCCGCCAGCTTTTCAATCAGCTCCTTATCGTAGCAGTGAACACCAAGCCTTTCTGCCAGCTGCCTGCCGATGGTTCTTCCGCCGCTTCCGAATTCACGGCTGATGGTAATAATTCTTTTTTTCATATTGATAACCTTCCTTTCCTGTATCTATGCAAGTGTTTTGATAACTTTTTTATGAATCTGCAACATAAGCAGTGTGCCGATGATTGCAGAAATTCCCTCCGCAATGAAAAAGGTCAGCCACACCAGCCACATATAATCCATGGATTGACGAGCCAGCAGAGAAAATCCCCATGCTACCGGAAGCACAAACAATAGCTGTCTGCACACCGAAATAACAAGAGATTGTATTCCCGCGTCCAGTGCCTGAAAAATTCCCTGATATGCAATATTCGCCCCTGCAAACAGAAAGCTTAAAGACACAAGCCTCATCGCCTGCACACACAGCGTTTTTGTCTCTCCTGACAAACCGAATATAGCAGAAAACGGCTCTGCAAGCAGCTCCAGTGCAACAAGTCCTGCCAGCATGACAATCAGGGTATAGCACATACCATATCGTATCCCCTCCTGTACTCTCTTTTTACTCTTCATTCCATGGTTAAAGGATATAATGGGCGTGATGGCATCTCTCAGTCCAAATGCAGCAAAGAGAATAAACTGCTGAATCTTATAGTAAAGTCCGTAAGCAGTCACTACCGGTTCTCCGATTTTGACGAAGATAATATTAAGCCCATAAGTCATTACTGACATCAGGGCCTGCGCAATAATTGCCGGCAGACCGATGGTGTAGATTTCTCCAATCGTGCGGAGCGAAGGCTTCAGATAGCGAATATTATTTTCAATTTCCTTGTTGCATTTCAAATGGAAAATAAGCCCAAGCAATGCGGAAGCAATCTGCCCGATTACCGTGGCATAAGCGGCACCACGCACGCCAAGCTCCGGCAGACCAAGCCAGCCATAGATTAAAATCGGATCCAAAATGACATTGATGAGCGCACCTGTAATCTGTGCAACTGTGGAGTAAAGTGAGCGCCCCGTTGCCTGCAACAATTTTTCAAAAATGGAGAAAAACACAATTCCCATAGATAGCCTGCAACAAATTCCAAGATATTCCTCTGCCATTGCTTTGATTTGTTCATTTTGAGTCTGTGATGCGATATATGGCTCCACACCAAAGCACCCGAACAGAAAATAGATTGCAAAGATTATGATAGCCAGAAAGATAGCATTTCCCGCTACCCTGCTTGCCTTCTGCCTGTTTCCCTGACCGATGCTCTTTGCCAACAGAGCATTGGTTCCCACGCCTGTTCCGATTCCGATGGCCACCATCAGCATTTGCACCGGAAATGCCAGCGTCAATGCATTCAGTGCCATCTCCCCATTTCCCTGCATATTGGATACGAACGCACTGTCCACAATGTTATAAACTGCCTGTAGCATCATGGATAATACCATGGGTACTCCCATGGACAACATCAGCCTATTTACCGGCATCGTTCCCAACCGGTTTGTTGTTTCTTTTTGTTCCATATATAATAATCCTCCAAGATTTTTTTCGGAGTCTTTTCAGGAAAGCTGCCATAACCTGTCAGGGCAAATGTTTTCGATAAATGAAAAATGCGTAAATCCAAAATCTGGATTTACGCATTCCGCCACACGACGCTTTTTATTTTAGCAATCGATTTTAAAAAAGTCAAGACCGCATTTTTAAATAAGGTACGCGTTCTATTTCAGATAATCCCCCACGGGCGAGGTGTTATACTGTTTCTTAATTTCAATGATAACAGAACCGTCCTCCTGCTTCACTTCGGACAAAATCCTATACTTTGTTCCCGATTTATCCAATCCGCTCTTATACCTTTTAACTTCTTCCTCCACCAATTTTACCGCGTAATCATGCCCCATGTCCTCCTTTAACATAAAATGTAACGTTTGGGTAATACAAGCTGCTTTTACTCGTTTCATCTGTTCTACTCTCCATTTCTTTATTTTATATCAATGCCCCGATGAAATCAGGCACTAATACCACTCTTTTGCTAATAAAAAGACTTCTTCACATTCGGCGAATCCTAGTGTGAAGAAGTCCTCTATACACAAAATTACCAGAAGCATCTGTTACATCTATTGTAACACTTTAAAAATAATTTTGTAAGTAAAATTTTTCCCTGCATTATCCCATAGCTGCAATACTGTTTCCGGTATAAAGCTGATAGTATCTGCCCTTTAAATCAATTAACTCATCATGGGTACCACGCTCAATAATTCTGCCCTGCTCAAGTACCATGATGCAATCGCTGTTTCGTACAGTAGAAAGCCTGTGTGCAATTACAAAGGTGGTTCTTCCGCTCATCAGCTTATCCATACCGTCCTGAACAATCTTTTCGGTACGGGTATCAATAGAGCTTGTAGCCTCATCTAAAATCAGTACCGGCGGGTCTGCCACTGCCGCACGGGCAATGGACAAAAGCTGTCTCTGTCCTTGGCTTAGGTTAGCCCCGTCTCCGGTGAGTACCGTATTATAGCCCTCCGGAAGCTGGCGGATAAAGCCGTCCGCATTGGCAAGCTTTGCCGCTGCAATAACCTCCTCATCAGTAGCGTCCAGCTTTCCGAAACGAATATTTTCCATAACTGTAGCAGTAAACAGATGAGTATCCTGAAGCACGATTCCCAAGGAGCGTCTCAAATCAGACTTCTTGATTTTATTGATGTTGATACCGTCATAACGTATTTTGCCGTCCTGAATGTCGTAGAAACGATTAATCAGGTTGGTAATGGTGGTTTTGCCTGCACCGGTGGAGCCTACGAAAGCAATCTTCTGCCCCGGCTGGGCGTACAGCTCAATATTGTGCAGTACTATCTTTTCGTCCGTATAACCAAAGTCAACGTCATCAAAAACCACAGCTCCCTTAAGCTCCACATAGTCCACGCTGCCGTCCGCCTGATGGGTATGCTTCCATGCCCAAAGTCCTGTTCTCTCCTTACATTCCGTAAGCTCTCCGTTGTCCTTCTTTGCATGCACCAAGGTTACATAGCCCTGGTCCACCTCTACCTCTTCGTCCAACAGGTCAAAAATACGCTTTGCACCTGCCAGTGCCATAACAATACTGTTTAACTGCATGCTGACCTGATTAATGGGCATATTAAAGCTCTTGTTGAAGGTCAGAAAGCTTGCAAGACCACCAATGGTAAAGCCGCCCACACCGTTTAGTGCCAAAAGACCGCCCACACAGGCACAAAGAACATAACTCAAATTACCAATCTGACCATTGACAGGTCCCATAATATTGGCAAATTTATTTGCCTTATAGGCACTGTCAAAAAGCCTGTCATTCATCTCCTTAAACTCAGAAAGGCTCTTGTCCTCATGGCAGAATACCTTAACTACCTTCTGCCCTTCCATCATTTCCTCAATGTATCCGTTTACGCGACCGATATTCCTCTGCTGCTCAATAAAATATTTACCGCTTAAGCCTGTAATCTTCTTTGCGGAAAGAAGCATTACTCCTACCATTAAAAGCGTAAGCACTGTCAGCGGAATATTCAGTGCAATCATACTGATAAGCACACTTACCACCGTAATGGCACTGTTAATCATCTGAGGCATGCTCTGGCTTATCATCTGACGAAGCGTATCAATATCGTTGGTGTACATGGACATAATATCACCATGTACATGTGTATCAAAATATTTAATGGGCAGCTTCTCCATATGGGCAAACATATCATCTCTAAGGCCCTTCATGGTACCCTGTGTTACAGTAATCATAATCCTGCTCTGGGCATAGGTGGCTGCCACACCAAGCATATAAAAGCATGCCACACGACAAATTGCATGGGAAAGTCCTGTAAAATCAGGAGAGCTTTCCAGCAAAAGAGGGGCAATATAGTCATCAATCAGGGTCTGCATAAACAAGGTTCCCTGCACACTGGCAAGCACACTTACCACAATACAGATTACAACAATGACACAATGCACTGCGTAATTCTTCATAATATATCCCCAAAGCCGCTTAAATATCTTACCGGCATTCTCCACCTTCGGTCCCTTCATGCCTCTTCCGGGTCCCCCCATGGGTCCCTTCATAGGTCCTCTCTGTTTTACCTCCTGTGCCATTATGCCTCACCTCCGTTTTCGTCAAAATCACCGCTGCCGCCGCTCTGTGCCTCATAGACCTCACGATAAATGTTGTTGGAGGCAAGCAGCTGCTCGTGAGTTCCCACAGCATCTATGCAGCCCTCATTCAATACAATAATACGGTCTGCGTGCTGAATGCTGGAGATACGCTGTGCAATAATCAGCTTAGTGGTGCCGGGAATTTCCTCCGCAAACGCCCTGCGAATCTTAGCGTCCGTAGCAGTATCCACTGCACTGGTACTGTCGTCCAAAATCAGTACCTTGGGCTTTTTCAACAACGCTCTGGCAATACAAAGCCTCTGCTTTTGTCCGCCGGACACATTGCTTCCACCCTGTTCAATGTGGGTATTGTACTTTTCAGGCATCTTTTGGATAAACTCATCTGCACAGGCCAGCTCGCAGGCATGCTTGCATTCCTCCTCGGTGGCATTTTCATCACCCCAGCGGAGATTCTCTAAAATTGTGCCACTGAAAAGCACATTTTTCTGTAATACCACAGAGACCTCATTTCTTAAGGTTTCCAAATCATAGCTTCGCACGTCCTTGCCGCCTACATATACGGTACCCTCGGACACATCATACAGACGGCTGATTAGATTCACCAGACTGGTCTTAGAGCTTCCCGTTCCACCCAAGATACCAATCGTTTCACCGGACGCAATCTCCAAATTAATATGAGAAAGCACCGGCTTTTCACTGTTTTCATTGTAACGGAAGGACACGTCCTCAAAGCGGATACTGCCGTCTGCTACCTGATATTCAGGATTCTCGGGATTGGTGATATTGGTCTTCTCCTCAAGCACCTCACAGATACGCCTTGCGCTTGCCATACTCATGGTAATCATAACAAATACCATGGACAGCATCATCAGGCTCATAAGAATATTCATGCAGTAGGTCAGAAGACTCATAAGCTCACCTGTGGTAAGTGTGCTTCCTACAATCATCTTGGCACCAAGCCAGCTGATTAACAGAATACAGCCGTATACCGTAAACTGCATAATAGGAGAATTCAGCACCACAACCTTCTCTGCCCGAAGAGACATATTGTATATATTGCCGCTTGCCTTGTGGAATTTATCCGTCTCATATTCCTCACGAACATAAGCCTTTACCACACGCTCCGCAGCAATGTTTTCCTGAACGCTGGCATTCAAATCATCATATTTTTTAAACAACTCCGTAAAATACTTCATTGCCTTTTTCACAAGAATAAACAATACTATTCCCAGCAAAATTACTGCTATCAAATAAATGGACGCTATTCTGGCATCAATAAAAAATGCCATTACCATTGCACATATGAGACTGAACGGCGCCCTGATACACATACGCAGAATCATCTGATAGGCATTCTGTAAATTCGTGACATCCGTAGTCATACGGGTCACAAGACCTGCCGTAGAAAATTTGTCGATGCTGGAAAAGGAAAAGGTCTGGATATTGGCATACATGGCTTCACGCAGGTTTCTTGCAAAGCCCGCTGAAGCTCTTGCTCCATATTTACCTCCCATAACTCCGGCATACAGACCGATAAAGGCCATCACTACCATAATGGCGCCAATCTTGTAAATGTGCTGCATATCTCCTGCTTCAACGCCCTTGTCAATAATAGATGCCATTAATAAAGGAATTAATGTCTCCATAATGACCTCCAAAATCATAAAACAAGGGGTTTTGAGAGAATCAGCCTTAAATTCCTTAATCTGCTTTAATAAAGTTTTAATCATAATACTATTCCTCTCTCATGCTGATACTTAGTTGCTAAAGCTTTTTTGCTGATGGACATCAGGTCTTCTCCTGCTCCATTCTGTTTCCTTTCGTCAGATTTTCTTCTATCTTGGCAAGAATGCGGAAAAATTCTGCCCTCTCCTCCTCGGAAATTCCTTCCTCCAGCTCTCTGTTAAAGGCATCAATCTGCTCGTGAATACGGAAATGATACTGTACTGCCTTATCGGTCAGCACAATCTTTTTCAGCCTCGCATCATGATTCACCGCCTGCCTGACAATCAGCTCCTTCTGCTCCAGATTTTGAAGCATTACGGTAGCTGTGGAACGACGGATATTAAACTCCCTCTCAATGTCCTTTTGAAATATATCACGACTTTTACTCTGCTCGTATATATATCCAATCATAGGACCCTGCATTCCCTTCAGTTCTCCAAGCCCCACCTCCAAAAAACGGACATCAAGTCTTCGCCTGATAAGATTATTGATTGATTTCAGCTGAAAACCAATTTGCGGACTATCCTCACATGTCATAACGACTCCTTTCATCAAAAAAATGTTAGCTCCCTAACATATATGTTAGTTAGCTAACATTATAATCCGAATCATACAAATTGCAATAGGTATATAGAAAAATTTATGATTATTTTATTTTTTCTTCAAAATACCCCTGCCAGCCTGTCAAGCGCCTCCTTCAAAATTGCCCGTGGGCATGCAATATTTACCCGCTCAAAACCCTCTCCGCAGGCTCCGAAAATATCCCCCGCGTCCAGCCACAATCCAGCCTGATTAACAATGAGATTTTCAAGCTCCCTGCCGCTTAAACCAAGCTCCCTGAAATCCAGCCACAAAAGATAGGTTCCCTCAGGCTCCACAATATGCACCTTGGGAAGCTTTTCTTTCAAATATTCCCTTACATACTCCAGATTGCCCTTCAGATACTGCTTTAACTCCGCAAGCCACTCACCTCCACCTCTGTAGGCACATTCACATGCCACCAGCCCCAGGGTATTTAACTGACTATAGCCTGTCCTTGCTATCTCCTTGCAAAACTGCTTTCTCAATGCTTCGTTGGCAATAAAAATATTTGATACCTGTAAGCCCGCCAAATTAAAGGTCTTGCTGGGAGAGGTACAGGTGATGGTAACGTCCTTAAGTCTGTCATCTATGGTGGCAAACACAGTATGCTCATAGCCCGGGTATACAAAATCATGATGAATTTCATCGCTGATAACCAGCACTCCATGCTTTAAGCAGATTTCTGCTACAGCAGACAGCTCCTCCCTTGTCCACACTCTGCCCACCGGATTGTGGGGATTGCAGAGAATAAACAGCTTCACTCTGTTCTCAAGAATTTTCCGTTCAAAATCCTCCAAGTCCATTGTGTAACCACCGTTCTCTTCCACCAGCGTATTGTCCACCAGACGTCGGTCATTATCCTCTATGACCTCCCTGAAGGGATAATACACGGGATTTTGAATCAGCACTCCGTCTCCCTCCTTAGTAAAGGCACGGATAGCTGCGGCAATGGCAAAGACCACACCCGGCGTCTTTACCAGCCATTCCTTTTGTACCTCCCAGCCATGATACCTGCTCATCCAGTCGGCTACCGCCTGAAAATAGGAGTCTTTGGCTTCACTGTAGCCGTAAATTCCATGATTTACCGCTCGTTTCAGTCCCTGTGTAATCTCCTCTGCCACGGGAAAATCCATATCAGCCACCCAAAGGGGTAAAATCCCCTTGGGCTTTCCCCTCTCTACTGCAAAATCATATTTCAGGGAATTGGTTCCCCTTCTGTCCGTCACTTTATCAAAATCATATTTCATGGCTCTTCCACCCTTTCAAATGCCTGTTCTAAGTCTGCAATTAAGTCCTGTGCATTTTCTATTCCCACAGACAGACGAAGGAGCCTTTCATTGATTCCCAGTGCCTCTCTTTTCTCCTGCGGTACCTCCGCATGGGTCTGTCTTACCGGATAGGTTATCAGACTTTCTACGCCGCCCAGACTTTCGGCAAAGCGTATCAGTCTGACACTATTTAATATTTTCTCCGCAGTCTCAGCACTGTCCACCTGAAAGGAAATCATGCCGCCATAGCCGCTGCACTGCTTCTTTGTCACCGCCTCGCCCGGATGTCCGGGCAGTCCGATATAATAGACCTCCCGCACTCTCTTTTGCTTCTGCAGCCAGCCTGCAAGTAACAAAGCATTTTTCTGATGCTGCTCCATGCGGATGGCCAGGGTCTTAATTCCCCTGATAATCAGCCAGCTGTCCATGGGAGCAAGACAGGCTCCGGTTGTTTTGTAGATTTCCTGCAAACGCTCAGCCAGCTTTTGCTCCTTTACCACCAAGAAGCCGGCCAGCGCATCATTGTGCCCTCCCAGATATTTAGTGCCGCTATGAATGACCACATCAGCCCCCAAATCCAAGGGCTTTTGAAAATAAGGCGTAAGAAAGGTATTATCCACCAAAAGGAGGCAGTTATGGCTTTTTGCAATATAGGCTATAGCACCAATGTCTGCCACCTTCATAGTGGGATTTGAGGGCGTTTCCAGATAAATTGCCCTTGTAGCAGGAGTGATGGCTGCCTCCAGCGCCGCCAAATCAGAGGTATCCACAAGACTAACACTGATGCCGTTTTTTTTGCTGATATTATTCCAAAGCCGCACCGTTCCGCCATACAAATCATCAGTTGCCACTATGTGTTCTCCCGGCGAAAACAATTCCATAAGTGCACTGATTGCCGCCATTCCGCTGGAAAAAGCAAGGGCATGGCTTCCATGCTCCAAAAGCGCTACCGTTCTTTGCAGTTCATCTCTGGTGGGATTACTCACTCTCGAATAATCATATCCTGTGCTTTCTCCCAGCGCCGGGTGGGCAAAGGTTGCATTCTGATAGATGGGGCAGCTCACCGCTCCATAGCAATCCGTATATTCCTCGCTTCCCTGTACACATATTGTTTCTGTTGTATAGCTCATTTCTCATACCTCCTCGCCGCCTGCTTCTCCTACGCCGGATTAGATGACATAATCATAATCCGGCAGGATTCTCCTTAAAAACTGCTTGGTACGCTCCTCCTTGGGGTGACGGAAGAATTCTTTTCCTTCTCCTTCTTCTACCACCACACCGCCGTCCATAAAGACTACCTTACTTGCCACGTCCTGTGCAAAGGTCATTTCATGGGTCACAACTACCATTGTGGTTCCTTCCTTAGCAAGCTCCTTCATTACCTTTAGCACCTCGCCTATAAGCTCCGGGTCCAAGGCGGAGGTTGGCTCGTCAAACAGAATAATATCAGGATTTACCGCCACAGCCCTTGCAATTCCTACTCTCTGCTGCTGTCCTCCGGATAGCTGCCTTGGATAATAATCATATCTCTCTGAAAGCCCTACCTTATCCAGTGCCTTTTTTGCAATCTCCTCCGCTTCCTTCTTTGGCACCCTTCTTGCAACAGTCAAGCCCTCCATCACATTCTCAAGAGCCGTCTTATTCTGAAACAGATTATAGTTCTGAAATACAAAGGCCGTCCTTTTTCTAATGTCTGCCACTGCCCTCCGGGAAGCAGTGTGCAGATTCAAATGCAGTTCGTCCCAATCTAAGGTTCCTTCATCTGCTCTTTCCAAAAAGTTTATGCAACGAAGCAGTGTAGTCTTTCCCGAGCCGCTGGGACCCAAAATCACCACCACATCACCTTTTGAAACCTCTAATGATACACCCTTTAAAACCTCATTTTCTCCAAATGCCTTATGCACATCTTTCACAGCAAGCATAGTGACCTCCCTTCTGCCTACAGCAAGGCAGCCTTATCTCTCACCCATTGTAATCTTTCAATAGCAATATCACTGGGTACGGTGCAATCGGCGCCAATGATAACGCCCTCCTTACCCACCTGTCCAATCAGCTCCTCCACATAGCCCTCAATCTCCTGCTTTGTTCCGGAGTATAAAAGCCCTTCCTTCACATTGTCAAAGCCGCCGATAACCGCCTTATTTCCGAAGTACGCCTTACCCTCCTTCAGGTTAAGTCCCTCAGCGTGTACTGCCCAGTTAATTACATTTGCAGGATAATCCCTGTATACAGAAAGAATATTTTTATTTCCCGCAAATCCGCAGATATGCAAAATATTGTCCGGGCTTTGTTCCTTTGCGACAGCTAACACCTTTTTCTCACTGGGGGAAATAAAGGTAGAATAAATCTGTGCAGGAATACTACGGTTGGGATTGTTGACACTTAAGTAAATGCCATCTGCCAGACCGGGCTTTACCACCCTCCTTGTCAGGATATTCAACCCCTGTGCAATCACATCAAGAGCTTCTGCCACAGCCTGTGCGTCCTCCTCCAAAAATTCCTTTATTTTCTTTATACCACCAAAGCTGCCCGGCTTGGAAAGACCTATATTCAGATGATTTAAAGGTGAAAACTCATTGAAAAACAATAACGTATCCTCACCAAAAATTTCTCTTACTCCCCTTACCAGCTCCTCGCTTTTTGCAAAATAAGGATTGTCCTCAGACAAGGGCTTAAGCTTTTTTAAATCCTCCACAGTCTCAATCGCTGAAAAATCAAAGGGCAGGAAGAATAATCCATCTGTCATAATCTTTACAAAATCCGGGTCAAAATCCTCCTTAAACTTACGATGCCCCGCCAGATTCTTCTGTAACAGCTCCGGCTTTGTCAGCGTAGCGTTAAACTCATCTCCCTCTAAAAAATGGAACCAAAAGCCCACCGGTACTCTATCTGTCTTTTCGTTGTGAAATGCCTTTAATACAAGCTCTCTCTTTGTACTCATAATCTTCTCTCCTTCTGCCGCTTTCTTTAGCGGACTTTATAAGCTAATTTGTTTTCAATTACTTTACTGATGCCTTCAATAGAAAGGCAGATAATAACATAAATTATCAAAATCACAATATAACTCTCCGCATATCTGTAATTTAATGCGGCTCCCAGCTTGGCGGTCTGGGTCAAATCCTTGACCGTCATCATAAATGCAAGGGAGGTATTCTTCACCAGCACAACCAGCAGATTGCACAGATTGGGCATTGCCAGAGTAATCGCCTGCGGAAGAATAATTCGGGTGTATGCCTGAAAGGGATTCAGTCCAATGGTGTAGGCTGCCTCCAGCTGCCCCTTATCCACGCTGCCTATGGCTGAGCGGAAAATTTCAATCAGGAATGCCGTCGCCGTCAGAGTGAATATGAAATAGGCGTAGGCAATGCCGGGAATTTGTCTATACACATTGAAATCACTTCCAATCGCCTTAAAAAAGGCAGAGAGCTGACCGGGCAGGGTATTATATAATAAAAGTACAAGCACTACTGCCGGCGTTCCCCGGATAATCGACACATACACCGATGCAAAACGTCCAAAGAACCTCACCTTATTGATTTGTGCCAATGCCAACAGGAAAGCAAGCACTCTGCCTATCAGGAAGGGCACCACCGCCAGACTTAAGGTTACGGGAACTGCACCCATTGCATTTTTGAAGGTTTCTATTATAAATGGTATACTCAGCTTCATTTCCCTATCCTCTCCTTAGTTTCTTTCCCAACACCTGAAAGCTCTTTGCTGTCACAACGGACAATATCCAGTAAATCAATGCCAGTGCCAGATAGGTTTCCAATACATATCCTCCCAGATTTAAGGAAATGATGTAGCTTGCCCGTCCGGTAATATCCACCACACCGATTGAATACGCCAATGCTCCGTCCTTAAGCATGCTTACGACTGCATTCCCCAGAATGGGGAGAGCCGCCACAGCCGCCTGCGGAAGCACGATGCGGTAAAATGCCTGAAAGGGTGATAAGCCTATGCTTACAGCTGCTTCCCGCTGCCCCTTTTCCACCGTCTGATAGGCTGCCCTCATCAGCTCCGCCATACTTGCTCCATGAAGCAGACTCAATGAAAAAATGGCAAAATAGATTGCGTCCCAATTATTGATGTCCTTTCCCGTAAGCCACAACACCAATGTCGGTGAACCATAATAGACCACAAACAGTAAAACAATGGGAGGCACACAGCGCATCAGCGCAATATAAGCTTTGCTAACCACTCTTCCTATGGAATTTTTCCCTAGAATGCCTGCCGCTGCAATTCCCCCAATTATGGTACTGAAAAGCAAAGATGCGGCTGCTACCAAAAGTGTTGTCTTCAAATATGGCAAAATTCCCAATAAACTTTTTAAAAACATATTTATATGAAAGCTCATTTTTCCTCCCATTCTGACGCTTTACTTGCTAAATCCCAGCCCGTCACGCCCGTATAGTGCAATGTAATCGACTCCGTACAGGGTCTCCTGTAAATAATCTGCATAACCGCTTTCCCAAACCTGATCAATCACCGAATCAAAGGCATCAGCCACGTTCTTATCCTCAACACCAAAAATTACATATGTAGGTATGGCTGCGCAGGGAGTCCATGTAAGCTGGTCTGCGTATTGGTGTACAGGGCCATCCTCAGCTAAGACATTTACATTGAACATTAACTCCAAACCGAAATACGCATCATATCTTCCCTCTGCCACCCATGCAAACACATCTGTTCTGCTGGCAAGGCTTCCCGTTTCAAAATCCCACGCTTTGTCGGGATTTGCATCACACCAATTCTTTAACACTGTGTAATGTCCATCTCCCGGGTCAACAGGTGCCAAATGTCCGCCTGCCTCGGAAAGTGTTGCAAAATCATATATTTTGTCAAGATCCTCTTTTCTCACTATAAGACCTGTGACGCTAAGACCGATATTTTTCTGAGGGAAGGTAAATATCTTCTTTCTTTCCTCTGTCTGGAAAAAGTTGCGGACTGCACCGTTATATTTGCCGGTCTGTACACCTAAGAGTAAATCATCACCGCCCTGAGAGGGTACAAACTCAAACTTGTAATCGGGAAGCAGGGCATCTGCCGCCTTTAGCATTTCAATGTCATAGCCGGAGGCTGTTCCCTCGTTTGTGGTGTAGGAAATGGGATATCCTGAATAGCCATATACTATGGTAATTGTCTCTGCATCATCAGCGTCCTCATAAGGAGTGATATTCGCAAACTCCGTATATGACTTTAATCCTTCATGCTCCGTATTTCCGTAGGTTTCTTCACCTGCTCCTTGGTCAGCGCTCTGTGACGCTCCTGATGCGTCCGCTCCACCGCACGCCGTAAGTCCTATTGCTGCTGCCAATGTTAAAATTAAAATAATACTTTTTCTCTTTTTCATATTCTACCTCTTTCCAAATGTAATAAAAAACCGTTGCCGTCATAGCCGCAATTTTTTCAAATAAAAAAACAGGTGCATATCACCTGTCTCCCACTGCTGCATACTAACTGATATAATCATCATGCCTAAACAGACTGCGGCATGCTCCTATCCCTAAAACAGCACAAATTAACAGGTTCTCTCTTGTAAATTTTTCCAATAACCATACAGCAACACATTCGATTCATTTCCTTTACATTTCTTGTCAATCTGTACATACTCATTTCCTCCTTGCTTCATATCCCACTTTTTCTGTAGGTTTAGTATACTTTAACATTACTGGAAGTATTTGTCAATAGGTTTTTATAATTTTTTTTTCAAAAAAGAAAACAAGTGGTAAAATCTTTTTACCACTTGCGAATAACAGCAGAAGCACCATCTTGTGCTTATACTTTCATATTTCCGTCTGCAAGGTCTCGGGCTAAAAACGGAAAGTAATAGAAGGGTACCGTCAAAAGCTTTTGCTCTGCATCGAAGCCATAGTTGTTTTTAGAAACCTTTATGGCATATTCAAACTTATTATGATTTGAAAACTTTTTAAGAGAATTGAGCGTGCCCCTGCCTTTTTTAACATCAATCGGATACAGCTTGTTGTCCGTTTCAATGATAAATTCAAGCTCAGCAGAGGCTTTGCCTCTCCAATAAAACAGCTTGTGTTCTTTTGCAATCAATTCGTTTGCAACAAAGTTCTCAAAAAAAATACCTGAAAGAGTATTTTCCCTTTTGCTTGACACAAACGATGCTGCATTGATTCCGCTTTGATTGGAACGAAGCAGAAGTTGAAAAGGCAAAAGAGTCCGGATTCCCTATAAAAAGATAAGGGATTTCGGACTCTTTTTATCCTTCCTATGCTCCAAAGCTTTTAAAAATCAAATACCCCAAGCCAAGCACCCAGCTTGAAAATATTCCATACAAAATCACAGGACCTGCGATTGTAAATATCTTGCAGCCTACGCCAAAGACCTGTCCTTCCTTTTTAAACTCAATGGCAGGAGCCGCCACAGAGTTGGCAAAGCCGGTAATTGGCACTAACGCTCCGGCACCGCCCCATTTGACAATGCCGGGATAGAGATTCAGCCCCGTAAGAATTACCGAAGCAAGCACCAGTATCAGCGAACACCAGCTGCCCGCAGTCTGCTTGTCAAGCCCCATAGTATTGGTTGCATAATTCAAAATAAACTGTCCGATGGTACAGATAATGCCTCCCACCAAAAATGCCTTCAGCATCTGCAGCCCAAGGTTGTGGGTAGGTGTTACCCCCTTTACATATTTTTCAAATTCCTGCTTTTTTTTCTCGTCCATATTCCCTCTCATTCTGCCGCCCCGTCCGCCTTTACGAATGCTCCTCCAAAAAGCGCATTGCTGCATAGGCGTAAGCGGCACTGCCATTTTTCAATGCTTCCTCGTCAAACATGACCTTGGGATGATGCTGGGGATAAATATAGCCCTTGCTCTGCTCTCCTGCTGCCAGTGCCAGCATAATGGAAGGCACCTCCTGGCTTACATATGCAAAATCCTCAGACCCCGCAGACTTTGAAGCCTGACCGCCTCCCATAGCGCTTAGCTCCTCCACGGTAAATGCCTTTTTATCTCCAAACAGCTCCTTCATATATTTGGCAGTACACTGTGCCAGTTCTTTGTCGTTTAGCAGGGTAGGACAGCCGCTTCCAAACACCACCTCTGCCTCTGCCCGAAAGCTTCCTGCAATACCTGTTGCAATGTTCTCCAGCCTCTCCTTTATATAGGCGCGTGTAGCTTCCTCGTAGGTACGGAGACTTCCTCCCAGCACAACCATATCCGGTATAACATTTGCCGCTTCTCCTCCCTGTATGGTGCCAATGGTAAGCACAGCTTTGTCACTAAGCGCCAGCTCTCTGGCTCCTATCTCCTGTAAGCCGATTACAATATGCGCCGCAGCCGTAACCGGGTCAATTCCGGTATTCGGCATGGCACCATGGCAGCCCTTTCCCTTAACCCGTATTTCAAAATAATCGGCAGCAGGAGCGCTGACACCTGCTGCGGATACTACTACAGTTCCCGCCGGGAATGGCATTCCTGCCATAACATGCATCATCAAAGCCGCGTCTACCTTAGGATTCTCCAAAAGCCCTGCCTCAATCATATCCTGAGAGCCTTCAAATATCTCCTCGGCAGGCTGGAACATCAGCTTTATCGTTCCCTTAATTTCATTCTCATGCTCCTTTAACAAACGTGCCGCCCCCAAAAGCATGGCGGTGTGCATATCATGACCGCAGGCGTGCATATTCCCATTGGTGGAAGCAAACGGCACATCTGCCTCCTCCCGTATGGGTAGCGCGTCCATGTCAGCCCGAAGCAGGAAAACCTTTCCCTCCTTCCGGCCTCCTGCCGTAGCTATCAGACCTGCCTTACCGCAGGCAACAGGCTCATAGCCCATATTCTCCAATTCCTGTCTGACAAATGCAACCGTATTCTGAATATCAAAGCCCGTTTCCGGATGACTGTGCAGATACTGTCTGTTTGTAATAATTGTTTCCTGAAGCTTCTCAGCTTCCGCTATAATTTGCTCGGCTATCATATTTTTTCCTCCTTGGTATTCATTTTACAACCCTGTGAAGCTCGCTCCAAAAATAGAGCAAGGAACCGCAAAGCTTTCCTAACGCCATGCTCAGAACTGCCAGTCCGATGCCATGACGAAAGGATATTCTTCTGGTAAGAATGGGAATGCTGTCCAGCATTTCCGCTATTGCCAACGCAAGGCAGCCTATGAACATACCGCTGAACAGCCCGAAGGCTATCTGCAGCACCGTTCCCAAAGAAAGCCAAACTGTCTCCTGACCCGGATAATGCTGCTGCAAAAAAGCCCCAAACTGACTATATTCACTATAAACAGTAACAAAGCAGCCTGTCAAGGTGCCTAAAATAACCATTTCCTCATATAGAAATACCTTTCTTGCAGTATGGGTTTTCCCTGCAAAGCGGGGCACCAGACCTATCGCCACAAGCACGGTAAAAACTCCCGCTGACGACAAAAGTCCGTAGCTTACGCCTAAGAGTGACAAAAGAAATGTTTTCCCCATCATGCGTCCTCTTCCTTCCCTTCCCGTCCGGCAGTTTCAATCAGAGTTTTATCCACGTCCTGCTCGTAGTTGCGCATAGCCACCTCAATGGGTGTAGGGTCCTTCGTCAGCCTTCTGCCGCCTATATGATTAAAAAATACTATAATTCCCAGCGCCAGTCCCACCGAATAGGAAATTTCCACCGCATTCAGCCCTTGAGGCTCCCTATTCATTGCCATGCGATATACCTCTGTAAATACTTCATTAATGCCCACATCATTGTGATATGCCATGATGGTAAAAGCAGTTCCAAAATAGCTCACCAGACACACCAGTGCCGCCTTCAGCCACTGCTGCCAGCCCTTGTGCTTATTAACGCTCACCCATTCCACCAGCACATCGGGCTCCCCGATAATCTGCACACTGATATTGGGACAGCATTCCTCCATAAGCTCCACAAGCTTCAGAGTACTGATAACACACCTCGTGGTATCACTCTGATGAAAATGATGCACCTTGAGAGCTTTCAGCTTTGCACTAATGACATTATCCGCACATCTGAGGCTGCCCACGTCCTTCATAAAGACATCCGGCGACTGTACCTCCACATTGCGGTCACATTTGATGTATACCGTTACGTTTGACATCGTACTCTCTTCCTCCATGGTTTTCTCAATGCTTTATTGTGTACCATAAAGGAAAAATATATTCGTAAATTATTCCTCCCACAGCGGTTCAAAGCTGATATTCAAATCCACAGCCGTGCTGATTCCGTTCACTGAGCCCTTCTCACTATATTGCAAAACCTTATATTCATAGGGATAATACATATCCTGATTATAGTAGGCAAACCATTTGTCATAATTTTCCAGCTGCGCCAAATCAAGCAGCATTGCCCCCATCTCCATATTGTGATAAATCATAGGCTTATAGCCCGCATTTTCAATGGTCTGACAGAATAAAAGCGTCAGCCTTGTGCGCTCCTCAACTGACAGCGCATTCATACGTCCGTCTGCACTGCTTACCTTCTCAACATCATAAACCACAGGACATTCCACCTTGTAGGGTGCAATTTTCTCAAGCACAAAATTTGCCTCCTCCAAAAGCTCCTCCTCATTGATTGCCTGTGAAAAAATATAAACGCCCACCTTAATTCCCGCAGCTGTAGCGCCCTTAATATTTTGTTGAAAATATTCATCCTCCACCAGCTTCCCGGTGCCATAGCCCCGAAGCGCCACTCTGATAAAGGCAAATTCCACGCCGTCTGCCGCCACCTGCTGCCAGTTTATCTTGCCCTGATGCTTGGACACATCAATACCCTTATGGGAAATCACCTGACCGTCCTCCAGATACTGATATTCTCCGCTCTCCAAAATCTGCAAATTCTCCTCCGCATAGGTGTTATGCTTCAAATCCTCTCTAATGGGTATAAAGTGGAATCGTCCGCCGCTCACTATTACAAGCTCGTCCTTATAAAGAGGGCGCAAGGTCTCCACTGTGGTGGTGCCGTCAGTAAGGCTTGTTCTGATTGCATTCAAAAGCTCCTCTTCCTTTGTCTGCGCAGCCTGCTCGCCGGCGCTTTCCCTTGCCTCAGCCAACAGCTCATCCAACTGAGCCTGTGTGTAGACAGGCTCAGTCACCTCCTCCACCACAGCAGGAGCAATCGTTTCTTTATCCTCTATTATCCATGTATATATCATCATACCCATATACATCATCAGCACCAAAAGCGTAAGACACCCTAATAAAATCAAAAAATACACTGCCCTGCTTTTCCTGCGTCTTTTCCCAACATGATTGTTTTCTGCCTGCATCATCATATGTACCTCTCTTATACATAAAATTTTATTGTAGTATGAGCGATTCGGGTGCTCGTCTGCGGGCATGAGGCTGTGCCACCTGAATCGTCTATACTACAGTAAACTATTATTTTCCTATAACTACCTCTATCATAAGCGAAAAGCCCACGAAAAAAAAGCGCAAATTATTATTTTATAAATAATTAATGAATTTCCCATATTACCCCATTCGCTCCCGCAGGCGCAGCAAAATCTTTTTCTCCATACGGCTGACCTGTACCTGACTGACACCTAGAATTCCTGCAATCTCCATCTGTGTTCTGTTCTGAAAATAGCGCATACAAATAAGCTCCCTTTCCCTTGCCTCCAGACTGTCCAGCAGCTGTGACAGCAGCAGGTGGTCTAGCAGCCGTTCCTTTTCCCTGTCTCCGGTAAAACAGTCCTGCTGCCCCAGACTGCTGCCCACGCAGCCCTGCTCGCCTGAGACCACCTTATCCACCAGATAAGTCTCACTTCCGTCGTCCTGATAAACGGCACTGTAAATTGATTCCACCTCCACGGACGCTTCCATGGCAAGCACGATTTCCTCCTCAGTCAACGCCGCCTGCACCGCAAGCTCTGCAAGGGTGGGCTCTCTTTTCAGGCTTGCCTGCAGCTGCTGTCTTGCCCTTCTTACCTTTAAACCATTCTCCTTAATGGTACGGGATACCTTTACAATTCCGTCGTCCCTGAGGAAGCGCTTGATTTCGCCTGTTATCATAGGGACCGCATAGGTGGAGAATTTTACTCCTATCTGTAAATCAAATTTATCGATGGCTTTCATCAATCCAATAGTGCCTATCTGAAATAAGTCCTCCAAATCATACCCTCTGCCTGCAAATCGTTTCACGATATGATGTACCAGTCCAAGATTTTTCTCTATCAGTACTTCTCTTGCCTCTTTATCTCCCTCCTGTGACCTCGCAATCAGCACTGATATCTCTTCCATATGCTAATCCTCACTGCCTATCCATGCGCCCACGCCCAGCTTCTTTTTCATACGCACAACAGTTCCTCTATTCACTTCACTCTCTACCTCCAAATCGTCCATGAATGCCTCCATAAAGGCAAAGCCCATACCGGAGCGCTCCAGCTGTGGCTTGGTTGTAAAAAGCGGCTCCATCGCCTGCGAAATATCGGGAATTCCCTTGCCCTTGTCCTCCACCTCAATATGTAGAACGTCTCCCTCCAAAAGGCAGCGAAGCCTTACCTTTCCGGGATTTATGGACGGATATGCCGAAGGCACCTCACCACGCCTGCCGTAGCCATAAAGATTTTCATAGCCATGAATAATTGAATTGGTAACAGCCTCGGAAACAGCAGTCTTTATATCAGCCAGCTCCTCCAAGGTAGGATTTAGCGGTGCCACAAAGGCAGCTACCGCCACCCTTGCAAAGCTTTCATTATTGGCAATAGCATCAAATACCAGCTCCATCTCATTTTTCATGCGAACCCCTGTCTGCGCACAAGCGCACTCCTTGTTTGTCTCTTTTTCCAAAACCATAATTACCTCCTCAAACCAATATTTCTATAATTTTATGCAGACCGGATATTGTCAGAATCCTTTGAATCTGCTTGTCCACATGAATGGCATACACCCTGCCGCCAAAGCAGGCAATCTTTTTGTACCTGCCCATGATGATACCGATTCCTGATGAATCCATAAATTTAGTATCCTCAAAATCAAAAACCACATGCTGCACATTTTCCTGAAGTAAATATCTATCAGCCTTCTCACAAATATAGGAAGCCCGATAATGATCCACCTCCTGCGGCAGCCTGACCATTAAACAGTTGTCAATAATTTGAAATTCCTCCATTGTTTTCCTCCATTCCACACAGCCAATTTTCGTCTCAAGCTCCGCCGGGGCAGTGCTTTCCCATGAGACACAAAAAGAACCTGTAGCTACGTTACTCTACAAGTTCTTTTCCTTCGTACATTATATATTTTATATACCGGGTGTACTAATTACTCTCTCCTGCCAAAGCAGTTCTGTCCCTTCCTGCCTTTCTCGCCCACTCCGTGTCAGGGAAAAGCTCCAGCACCTTATCATAGGTTTCAATCGCCTTTTCATTGTCTCCGCTTTTACGATAGGTGCGCGCCAGATTGTACAGAGCATCACCATTGGCGGCATCGTAATACACAGCTCTCTGAAAATTCTCAATGGCGGCAGCATAATCATCACTGCTATATGCCTCGGAGCCGGCAGCATAATAGGACTGTGAAAGCTCCGGTCCTATAGTGCTTAACAGCGTCTGATAAAGCTTTTGAAATGCTTCGGAGGTCTCCTCGATGGTTATACTCTTGGCAATATTCTCCAAGTTGACAGCCGTCTGCTGTACATCCTCTGTCTCCAAATAAGCGGTTGCCGCTGTCAAAAGACTGTCTATAATGCTGAGGGTGCCGTCTGCTCCCACATAGCCATCCAGCTCCCGGTTCAGGTTATCATTCTGTGCCTGTAAATTGGATATCTGCGTCTCCAGCTCCTTAATGGTTGCCGTCTTGGCATCTAACTGATTGCCGATTTCGGTAATGGATTTCTGCGCTTCATTCTTTGCCGCCGACTCTGCTGCCGGCACTGCCAAGAAGTACATGGCTGCCAAGCCTATCACCAAACCAATCCCGATATTTATTAAGGTAGAAACTCCACTGCTCTTACCTTCACGCACATTCACTGGCTGAATAATAATCTCATTATCACTCTGATAACGGACTGTTTCGTCCTTCTTATATCTGCCGGGCTGTTTTACGTTTTCATCAGGTACGAGCATCAGCTCTACCTCACGCAAATAGCGAAGCGTCTGTGTATTGTTACAGTCAATATTGATACACTTATTTAACTCACGCTGGGCGCGTTCCCACTGCTCACTGTCCATATATAGCAGCGCCAAAAGCTGATGCGCCCGCACAAACCTTGGGTTTAAGGACAACACCTTTTTTAATTGGATAACCGCCAAATCCTTACTGTCCTGCGTGCAATACACAAGTGCCTGATTGTATTTTTTGATAGTCTGGTTAATGGCATCCAGCCGTGACGCATTGGACTGTACCATACCAATATAGTCATCGGCAATATTCTTCTCCGGACGCATATTCTTGCTGATGACCCACTCACTGAGGGCGGCAACCACCTCGCCCATCTCAAAGTAAACCAGACCAAGAAGATTCCGGGCCTCAATATTATTTTTATTAAATTTTAAACTCTGCCTTAAACTGTTAATTGCACCTGACAGGTCCCTTACTCCTGCCTTTTCCAGCCCGTCATTATAAAACATGTTGGACACATGCATAATCCTCTTGTACAGAGATACATCTGCTCCACAGGCGGTACAAAAATCATGTTCCGATAAATGGCAGCCACAGTTATAACAAAACATGCCGTACCTCCTATTGCTGTTTGGGCTTCTCTTCCGATTCCTTTATCATTTTCACCAATAAATCTGCCATATCCGTCAAATCCTGATTATAAATTGCTTCCTCGGCATCCTCCACCTCAAGGCTGGGATGAAATTTCTTCAGTTCCTCTTCAAAATTAATCATAGCTCAAAGACTCCTTTAAGTTATATACCCTCGATATTATCCATTAAAGCTTCCTTCAATTCACCGACCAGATACAGGCTTCCCGCAATGTAAATGCGCTCCCCCTGCCTTTTATTCTTTAAAAGCGCTCTGAAAGCGTCCTGAACGCTGTCATACGCCGTGCATTGACAGCTGACCTGTGTTTGGGCATTCTCCCTGTTGTCACAGTCTGCTCCTGTATGCTGTGCATCAAGACAGCCTGCCGCCTTGCCTTTCTGTATAAACAGCTGCCGCATACTTTCTAAATCCGCAGCCCTGCCCGTATGCATATGGGCAACGGCAATTTTACAAAACAGTCCTGACGAGGTAATCCTCTCTATCATGTGGCGGTAATCCTTGTCCTGTACTACGCTAAAAAGCAGTGTCCTGCCGCCCTCTACGCCGTCCTGACTAACTGTCTCCAAGAACGCCCTGATACCGTCATCATTATGCGCACCGTCCACATAAACCTCCGGCAACAATTCTTCCATTCTCCCCTGCCAAACGCAGGCACCGACCCCCTTAGCAATCGCCTGTGCCGTTATAGTCCGCGCCTTGTCCAAAACCTCTATGGCACGCACAGCCAACGCCGCATTTTCCATTTGATATCTTGCTATGGTATGCAAGGTGAGCCTAATATAACCATAATACTCAGTATGCAGAGAAAAATCAATGTTTTTATTGTTAAAATTTAAGAAAGCATAGTCATTTCTCGACACCGGATACAACATACTGCCAAGGTTTGCACCCTGTTTTGTAAACACTCGGGTTGCCTCCGGCTCCACATCAGAAAAAACAAGAGGGACTCCCTCTTTCATAATTCCTGCCTTCTCTCCCGCAATCTGTGCAATGGTGCTTCCCAAATATTCCACATGGTCAAGATTAATGCGGGTAATCACACTAAGCTCCTTTCTGCTTACCGCATTGGTGGCGTCCAGCCTGCCGCCCAACCCTGTCTCCAGAATACAGTAATCAATATCTTCTCTGTCAAAAAGTATCATTGCCATAAAGAATAAATATTCAAAAAAAGTAGGGTGATAGCCCTTTCCCCTTGCAAGCTCTTCCCAGTCAAGACCCTCGTAGATTTGCAAAAATGCTTTTAAAAAGGCTTCCTCAGATACCATTTGACCCTTCACTAAAAAGCGTTCCCTGATATCCACCAAATGCGGCGAGGTAAAAAGTGCCACCTTGTACCCTGCTGCCTCCAAAATGTATCGCATGTAGGCACAAACTGAGCCTTTTCCGTTAGTACCTGCCACATGTATGATATGCATTCTCCTGTCGGGGTCACCAAGCCTATGCAGATATTCCTTAGTGTCCTCCATTGTATTTTTTGATGTAAAGCGGGGAACAGCATAAAGGTAGGATACTGCCTCCCCGAAGGTTGTTATATTTTGTTTTTCCATGGTACGCCTCTTTGCCGGTTATGTCTTGCCACGTTAAGAGTATACCTCGCAAATGAGAATATCACAAGGAAAAAAGTTTTACGATTCTCCGGCTTCCTTGTTCTTTACCATAGAATGAAAAAAGAATGCTGCCATATCTTCAGCATTTGTTTCCGCTCCCTCTAAAAGCCACACCAATGCAGTGTTAAAAAGAGCGCCTATATACATATATAATTCATATTTTTCCAGAGATTTTGCCAGCATAGTTCCTTCAATGCTTTCATGGAATTGATTCAATTCTTCCAATAGGCTTGAGGCAAAACCGGATTGATACAAATTCAGTATATAATCCTGATATTCCTTAAAATATTGAAAGGATAACCGTACATTCTCATAGCAGTAAAAGCTTCCCTGACTATATGTGATTTCTTCATAAAATTTCTGCAAGACATCTCGTATTAAAGTAACCAACACCCCTTCCTTAGAATCATAATTACGGTAAAAGGAAGCTCTTGCTACCCCTGCCTCATTAACAATCTCCGTAATATGTATGTCTGCAAAGTTTTTTCTTTTCATCAATCCAAATAATGCATCGGTGATGCTTCTTTTTACCTTCAGATTTGCTTCTTGCCTTTTATTCATAGGCCCTCCATTCCGCAGACGTTTTATCGCGAGTCGACTATCAGATTTGGCTCTGAGATAAAAGCACTTTGTCCATGAGTATCTGATACGTTATTTCCCATATTGTCTCACTATTGAGAATTGTCTTAGAATCACTGATGTGATACACTTGTTTCACATTGTAACACATTTTTAGTAGTTGTCAACGAAAGGTCGATTGTTTATGTACAATTATTGCTTAAGCTGTTGCTCTACAGCCGATTTAAGTATAGAACATTTCAAGAGAAGGAATATTCGCTATGTTTGCTTCCACTTTACACTTGACGGAATAGAATATTTGGACGATTTGGGAGTAACCATTTCACCGGAGGAATTATTTAACAGAATGGCACATGGTGCCCAAACCCAAACCTCTCAGGTGAGCGTCGAAGAATATATTGCTCATTTTGAATCAATTCTCAAGGAAAATAAAGATATTTTGCACGTTACCCTTTCCAGCGGATTAACCGGGACATATAATTCCGCCTGTCTGGCAAAAGAGGAATTGTCATCCAAGTATCCCGACAGGAAAATATATATCGTTGATTCCTTAGGTGCTTCAAGCGGTTATGGACTTATCATGGAAACATTAGCAGATTTGCGAGATGAAGGCATGTCCATAGATGAATTATATCATTGGGCAGAGGATAACAAGCTCCGTATGCACCACTGGTTTTTCTCTACAGATTTATCCTTTTATATACGCGGTGGAAGAATATCCAAAACTGCCGGAACTATAGGCACAATTCTTAACATATGCCCTCTCCTTAACATGGATTGCCATGGCCACCTTACTCCTCGTGAGAAAATACGGGGAAAGAAAAAGGTAATGAAAAGAATTGTTGAACAAATGGTTATGAATGCAGAACACGGAACAGAATACAGTGGTAAATGCTTTCTTTGCCATTCCATCTGTCCGGACGATGCAAACGAGGTTGCCTCATTAGTGGAAGCGCAATTTCCAAAGCTTCATGGAAGGGTCGAAATTTATCCTATTGGCACAACGATTGGAAGTCATACAGGACCCGGAACAGTTGCACTATTTTTCTGGGGAAAGCCAAGAATAAATTAGTCATTAGCAAGAAAGGATTATTACAATGCAAACTGCCATTTTAACGGACACAAACAGCGGAATCACTCAACAGGAAGGCAAAGAGCTGGGAATATTTGTGCTGCCAATGCCTGTCATTATTGAAAATCAAACCTTTTTAGAGGGTGTGGATATCACAAACGAAAAATTGTACGAAGCAATGAAACAGCATAATAATATTTCTTCCTCCCAGCCGTCTCCCGGAATGCTCATGGAGCTTTGGGATACTATTCTGCAGGAGGGCTATGACGAAATTGTATATATTCCAATGTCAAGCGGATTAAGCGGCTCCTGCCACTCCGCCATGCAGTTTGCACTTGATTATGACGGCAGAGTGCTGGTGGTGGATAATCATCGAATTTCCGTAACCTTAAGGGAATCCGTTCTCAATGCCCTGCGGCTTGCACACCATGGTTATCGCGCAAAGGAAATCAAAGACTTTTTAGAAGAGCACGCCTATGATGCAAGTATTTACATCACAGTCAATTCCTTAGAATATTTGAAAAAAAGCGGGCGGGTCACTCCCGCCGGAGCCGCCCTTGCCTCTGTCATCAACCTGAAGCCCGTTCTGACAATACAGGGGGACAAGCTGGATTCCTTTGCGAAGACCCGGGGCATTAAGCAGGCTGAAACCAAAATGATAGAAGCCGTACAAAGAGACCGTTCCACTCGTTTTGCAGATATTCCCGATTCACAAATAAAAATTGATACTGCCGGAACCTTTGAAGCAGATAATGATGCTGCTGCATGGTCCCAGCTTGTGCAGAAGGCATTCCCTTCCCTGCCTGTTTCTTATGTTCCATTGCCCTGCAGCATTGCCTGCCATGTCGGAATGAATGCTGCCGGAATAGGAATCACACGCATTCTTTAACGGAAATCAAAAACCCTTGGAAACACTCACATTTCCAAGGGTTTTGTTTAGCTCAGCTTATGCTTACTGAAGCTGCTCCAGTCTGGTTGTCACCTGCTCCATCATCTGGGTATACTTGGCAAGCTTCTCCTTCTCCTCAGCGATTTTTGCCTCGGGAGCCTTTAAGATAAAGCGCTCATTACTAAGCATACCGTTTACTCTGGCAAGCTCGCCAAGAAGACGCTTTTTCTCCTTCTGCAAGCGCTCAATTTCCTGAGCAATATCCACCAGCTCCGCAAAAGGAATGTAGAGAGTTGCACCGGGAATCACTACGGACACTGCGTCCTGTGCAATACCTGTCTTATCACTCTGCAGCATCACCTCATTTGCGTAAGCCAGTGAGGCAAAGAAAAGCTTACCCTCTGAAAAGGTATCAAGGATTGCCTGCTCTTCACTGACTACATAAACACTTGCCTTGCGGCTGGGTGCTACGTTCATCTCAGTACGGATATTACGGATTCCGCGGACAGCCTCCTTGATAATCTCAATATCCTTCTCCTCCTTGGTAAAGCTTCTCTCCTCCAAATACTCGGGCCATTTGCTTATCATAATGGACTCTTCCTCGCTCTGTAGGGTACAGAATATTTCCTCGGTGATAAAAGGCATATAGGGGTGCAATAGCTTCAGTGCATCAATCAAAACTGTCTTTAAGGTCCACAGCGCTGCATTCTGACTTACCGCATCATCGGAGTTGTAAAGTCTGGGCTTTACCATCTCAATGTACCAGTCGCAGAATTCGTCCCAGATAAAGTCATATACCTTCTGTACCGCTATACCAAGCTCAAAATGCTCCATATTGTCGGTAACATCCTTAACTAAGGTATTTAACTTGGATAAAATCCATTTATCCACAGGCTCAAGTGCACCTGCCGCAGGAGCTGTTACCTCATTTCCTGTCTTTTCCCTTGCCTGTTCCATATTCATCATAATGAAGCGGGAAGCATTCCATACCTTGTTGGCAAAGTTACGGCTGTTCTCCACTCTCTCATAGTAGAAGCGCATATCGTTGCCCGGAGCATTACCTGTAATCAGGGTCAGCCTCAGAGCGTCCGCACCATACTGGTCAATAATCTCCAGCGGGTCAATACCATTTCCCAGGGACTTGGACATCTTCCTGCCCTGACTGTCTCGTACCAGACCGTGGAACAATACCGTCTTGAAGGGCTTTTCGCCCATCTGCTCGTAGCCGGAGAAAATCATACGGATAACCCAGAAGAAAATAATATCATAGCCTGTTACCAGCACATCTGTAGGATAAAAATACTTCAAGTCCTCTGTCTGCTCAGGCCAGCCCAAGGTTTCAAAGGGCCAGAGAGCGGAGGAAAACCATGTGTCCAAAGTGTCAGGGTCCTGTGTCAGATGAGTACAGCCGCACTTAGGACACATCTTCGGTGCCTCCTTAGCTACCACAACCTCTTTACACTCATCACAATAATAAGCAGGAATTCTGTGTCCCCACCAAAGCTGACGGCTGATACACCAGTCACGGATATTGTCGGTCCAGTTAAAATAATTTTTCTCCATACGCTGGGGAATCAGTTTGATTTCACCGTTTTTAACTGCTTCTCTTGCCGGCTTAATCAGCTCATCCATCTTAACAAACCACTGCTCCTTAACCAAAGGCTCAATGGTGGTCTTGCAGCGGTCATGGGTACCTACGTTGTGTACATGGTCCTCTATTTTTACCAAAAGACCCATGTCGTCAAGCTCTTTTACGATTGCTGCTCTAGCCTCATAACGGTCCATGCCTGCGTACTTGCCGCCATTTTCATTGATGGTGGCATCATCATTCATCACATTAATAATAGGAAGATTATGGCGCTTGCCCACCTCAAAGTCGTTAGGGTCATGAGCAGGAGTAATCTTTACCACACCTGTACCAAATTCCCTGTCTACATAGGTATCGGTGACAATGGGAATCACTCTGTTCATCAGGGGCAGCATAACCTTTCTGCCAATCAAATGCTGATAGCGCTCGTCATCGGGGTGAATTGCCACTGCGGTATCACCCAGCATGGTCTCGGGACGTGTGGTAGCAAATGTGAGGAATTCTGTTGTGCTGGGAGTTCCGTCCTCATTTACCAAAGGGTACTTAATATGCCAGAAATGACCTGCCTGCTCCTGATATTCTACCTCCGCGTCGGAAATGGAGGTATTACATACAGGACACCAGTTGATAATGCGGGAGCCCTTGTAAATATAGCCTTTTTCGTGCATCTTTACAAAGACCTCGGTAACAGCCTTGTTGCAGCCCTCGTCCATGGTAAAGCGCTCTCTGTCCCAGTCGCAGGAGGAGCCTAATTTCTTAAGCTGGGAGATAATACGTCCGCCGTACTCCTTCTTCCACTCCCAAGCTCTCTCAAGAAATTTGTCGCGGCCTAAATCATGCTTATCAATTCCCTCTTCCTTCAGCTTCTCAATAATCTTTACCTCGGTAGCAATACTTGCATGGTCTGTTCCGGGCTGCCAAAGGGCATTATAGCCCTGCATTCTCTTAAAACGAATGAGAATATCCTGCATGGTATTATCCAGCGCATGACCCATGTGAAGCTGTCCTGTGATATTTGGGGGCGGAATCACAATGGTGAAGGGTTTTTTGCTGTGGTCTACCTCAGCATGAAAATATTTGTTGTCAAGCCACTTTTGATACAGTCTGTCCTCTATGCCCTTGGGGTCATAGGTCTTTGCCAATTCTTTGCTCATAATGTCTCCTTTCGCATTTCAGGAAGGTCGGTAGCTTTCCATGCACCTTGCGACATGCCCGCACAGGAAACGCCCTCTGCCGACATCTGTCAGCAAAGGGCGTAATTAACGCGGTACCACCTTTGTTTACAGGGAAGCTCCCTGCCTTAGCAGGCTTCAATAAAAGCCCTATCCGCTAACGGGGATAAATCGTGAGAACCTATTGTCTGCCTCTGTGTCTTAGACATAAAGCAGTTTTTCAGTTCTCCGGCTCCTAAGCTACCTTCCGCATTCCTTCCTTAAAGCAGCCTTTCAGCGCCATGCAGCCGCTCTCTCTTTTAAGGGGTAATGCATACTCCTCTTATTCATTGCCTTTTCAACTTATATAGGAAAAATATAGCCCATAGAAACCTCTTTTGTCAAGAGGGGTAGCTCAACTTCTTATATTTTATGTAACAGTTCAGCCATAAAATGACATAAAAGATGAGCCGCAATGCGGGCGTTTGACAGTTGAATATTAGAAAAAATACTTGCAGGTCGCATAAAACCTGCTTTTTTTATGTCAACTTTTTGGTTTTATACCATTGTACTTTATTGTACTGTATGGTATAATAAGG